>OGQD01000027.1_pt1 | contig 126871 bp, 139 predicted proteins | sample 1553091 | NCBI WGS metagenome assembly OGQD01 (sample SAMEA2580290, study PRJEB22360) | human gut metagenome | biome: human gut; feature: human-associated habitat; material: faeces | place: Denmark | collected 2008/2010
CTTGTTGATTATCATAAGGCTTTTGAAACTGTCGCACCTCATGTTTGAATTCGCCCTATATTTTACTTTAATGAGAATGCAAAATTTGATTTATTAAGTAACTTATTAGCTATCTTAGGCAATAAATTAATTGAAAAATGGATGAAAAAAAGTTGGTTGAAGTTTAAACCAAATCCAAATATTGTAGAAATAAATAATATTCAGCCTGTTGATTTAATAAAATTTTATGAGGAATAATTTTTTAGATATCTTTTAAATTCAACGATCAGTAGAAGCAAGCTTCTACTGATCGTTTTTAATTTTAAAACCCACTTTGTAGAATACGAACTTTGACATCCACCACATGATCTTTGATCGCTTCAAAATGTCGCTGCATATGTGCAGTTAGCATATGCGTTTCAAGATGTACGGTGCTTTGCCATTTTTCCAGCACCATAATTAAGTTTGGATCTTGAGTTTGTATTTCAAGCGCAGGTAAGTGATCAATTAAAGTCTCGTAACCATAACAACCATCTTCTGCCAACACCGTAGGAGTAATTTTTTGAAAGGCATCTAAAACAGCTTGACGATGTTCCGTAGCTGCATGGGTACGAATTTCGGCAATAATCGTCAACATTGTGTTTTCCTTATTCCTGTTCAACTGTAAAAACTTGATCTAAATGGGCTTTATAAGTATCGAGATAGCTCGGCACGTCTGGCATCTTAATCACATCATTGACGATAAAAGTGGGGAGTGAGTCCATTCCCAAAAATTGGTTTGCCTTATGAAAAGGTAAATACACGCCATCTACACCGACGCCGTGAAAAAATTGATCAGGATCGGTAAATGCTTCGATTGGGGCATTCCATGTTAAAGACAACATGTATTTTTTGCCCTGAATCAAACCACCTGAACCATATTTTTTAGTGACATCGGAACGGCTGCGTCCATCACTGGCATACAGTACACCATGACCAATGGTGAATACGTCATCGATATATTTTTTCATCGTCCACGGCGCGCCCATCCACCAACCTGGCATTTGATAAATCACCACATCTGCCCACACATATTTGTCTATCTCAGCTTGAATATCATAGTCACTGTCCGTCCGCGTTACTTTGACGTCATGACCTAATTGGATTAAATGACGTTGCGCAAAATCGGTTAAGGTATCATTCAATTGTCCATTGGAATGTGCAAATGCTTTAGCACCGTTGATGATTAAGATATGACTCACGGGAGAACCTGATTTTTAAAATTCATGATAGTCAATATAGAGTATTTATTGATGCTAAAAAATGTATGAATCTGCAAATAATTATTGCTTAAAAATCAATAATTATTTATAGGAAGTTGCGTGCTGTTTATTTTTTAACTCAATCTGTGGATAACTTAGCGTTTACTCACAGTCACAACATGCATAATTTGTGGTTAAATTTTAAAAATAATTTGAAAGAAATAACAATCTTGCGCTTTATTTAACATTTTAATATCGACGCTGAAAATAAAAAGTGCTATGTTTGCGCCAGATTTTTCATAAATCTTGGTCATGTCATTTGACCTCAATCTCACGTTGTTATTTTCTCCTCAAAATTCAGACACTTTGTGAATACAGTGTTTTATTGCTGAATAGTCAGCATATCAAAAATTCAATTCTCTAAATCTCAATGTTTGTCATTGGGCTGGCGCATATTGATTAGAAAATAATGTTCAGCTTGCAAACAGACATCTTGAATAAGTAGATCACAATGCAAAATATGCAAACGACAACATTAAATCGTCAGACCTTAATGTTTCCGCTGGCTTTGGTTCTGTTTGAACTTGCGGTTTATATTGGCAATGATTTAATTCAGCCAGCGATGCTGGCCATTACACAGGATTTTGGTGTCAGTTCGACATGGGCGCCTTCTTCGATGTCTTTTTATTTATTGGGCGGTGCAAGTGTGGCTTGGTTACTCGGCCCACTTTCAGATCGTCTAGGCCGAAAAAAGGTTTTATTAACGGGTGTGTTATTTTTCGGCATTTGCTGTTTATTGATTTTATTGACTCAAAATATGGCACAATTTTTGGCTTTTCGGTTCTTACAAGGGATCGGATTGACAGTGATTGCTGCGGTCGGTTATGCCGCGATTCAGGAAACTTTTGCTGAACGTGATGCCATTAAAGTCATGGCGTTAATGGCCAATATTTCCTTACTTGCACCATTACTTGGGCCTGTTTTAGGTGCTTTTCTGATTGATTATGTGTCATGGCACTGGGGTTTTGTTGCAATCGCTTTGTTGGCATTGATCAGTTGGTTTGGACTTAAAGCCAAAATGCCAAGTCAGCAGCAGAGTGTGACGCGTCAACCGTTTATTTATCTGTTTGATGATTTTAAAAAAATCTATCGCGATAAAAAGTTTCTGGGTCTGACCTTGGCATTGCCTCTGGTGAGTTTGCCGTTAATGCTATGGATTGCATTGTCACCTGTCATGCTCGTTGAAGAGCTGAACTTTAGTAGTGTGCAATATGGTTTGGCACAATTCCCTGTATTTATCGGGCTGATTTTGGGCAATATTGTGCTGATTAAAATTATGGATCGTTATCCTTTGGGAACCACCATTCTCACAGGCTTACCTATAATGCTATTAGGCACTGTTATCTTAGTGATCGGGGCAATCTGGCAACACTATCTGGTGCCATGTTTATTAATCGGCATGACCTTGATTAGTTTTGGTGAAGGCATTAGTTTTTCGGTGATGTATCGCTTTGCTTTGATGTCATCTGAAATTAGTAAAGGAACCGTGGCAGCAGCAGTGTCGATGTTACTGATGTTAAGCTTCTTTGGAATTATTGAACTGGTGCGCGAACTCTATGTCCATTTTCATATCATGGCATTTAGTCTCGCCTCTTTTGTTTTGATTGCGATGTGGTTTTTAAAACCCAAGCAAGTTTTGCTGAAATTGATGCAGCAACGTAGGCAGGAAGGGCAGTTTTAAGCAAAGAGCGAATCTACGGGTTCGCTCTTTTTATCGCGAAATTATTTTTTTCTAAGCAACTTAGATTTGGTTTGATTGTTTTAATTTATGATCAAATACAAAAGGGCCAAACGGTAAAATCGACGCGATCAAACCTAAAATAAACATATGAATCGACCATTTCATCCGTTGGCATACCACCAATAAAACGACGATAAATAAAATAAACAGTAAACCATGCCCCATACCCACATATTTGACCCACAATGGATTATCCCAAATATATTTCATTGGCATGGCAATAAACAGGAGCAATAAAAAAGACCAACCTTCTAAAAATCCAACAATGCGTAAAGTTTTGACGTTCATCATTCGCTCAAAAAAATATAAACAAAGACCGAGTGTAGCCTAGATCGGTTGAAAGCTGAACAACAACAGAGTCTATTTAATTTCCATTGATAATAGTTTGTTTTGTAGCATCAGTAATTCAGGCAAAGTTTCGAGCAATAAACTCATTTGTTTTAAAATTAACATGAAGTAATCCGATGTCGAGTTCTGTTCAGAAAGTTGTCGAATTTCCGATAACTTTTGCTCAATATCTTGCGCAGGAAGTGGTTTTTGTTCGAGTAACGTCTGTTGTAGTGTATCGGTACACCATTTTAATAAGTCCATGACTTGCTGATCATTAATCTTTTGACGATGGCTTCCGAGCGCAGATATATAACTAAGTTGACTATGGCTATACACCAGATAGCGAAAAGCAGAATGAATTAACGCCTGATTCGGTTGCGGTTCCGCGCTTAAACTGGAAATCATACTGGAAAGTTCAGTTTGTGCATTATGCGCCAAACGCCTTGCGGTACGATATTCAACACTATTGGTACAGCCAAACTGATATTGGTTCAGCACAGCATTTAGGTAATTGATACTTGCTTGACTGGTTTTTTTAATGTTGTTGGAAATATTACGAAAGTTCCAGTCTGGCCAGATAAAGCTCACGGCAAACCATGCAATGCCACAGCCGATGAGAGTATCCAAAATACGTGGCGCAATAATGCTATAACCAAAGCCTTTAAGGTTAAAAATCAGCAACACCATTAAGGTTGCCATTGAAGTCGCAAGCGCATATTTCTTTTGACGAAGATAGAAAAAATATACGCCACACATCACGGTGATGATCAGTTGACCTTCGACACTTGGTACAAAATAAAGAATCGGCAGACCTAAAATGACTCCAAGTAAAGTACCTAAAGTTCGTAGTTTTAAACGACTTTTGGTCGCGAAATAAGTCACCTGACAGACAAATAAACTGGTCAGAACAATCCAGTAACCATTTTGCGCAAAGGGTAAAAGTGATACCAATGAACCTGCGGCAAAGACAAACGCGATGCGTGTTGCATGGCGAAATAGCGCAGATTTTGGAGTAAGATGCTGTTTGAATTTAAGCCATAAATCTTTGATGCCGTGAATATCATCATCCAATAAGTTTAGATTATCGACATGCTGTTCAAAACGATAGGCATAGGTAAATTGCACATCCTGTAAATGACTGAGTTGGTCGTGCAAATCTTTTAAGTTTTTAACGATTAATTTTAGATTTTTGACTTCAGTATTATATGGATGATCCTGTATCCAGTCCTGTAGTGAAAGTTCCAGATTTTCTAAAGCATGTGTGGGATCATGAACTGGCGTAAATCCCTCATTTCGCAAAATACATTCAGATAATTGCTGGCAGGAAAGCGCCAAAAGCCGAATATTCTTTTGAAAGCGAAAGATCAGATCACTGCGGCTAAAATTGTGTGGGATCTGTTCATAATGTAAATAATTGGCACTCACTTTCTCGTGAATATCTTGCGCGACAAAATATAAATGCAGCCAGTAGATGCTGTTTTTATTAACCCGAGAGGCTTTCAGTCGAGTTAGTAATGAGGCTTTTGTGGTATTGAGATATTGAACCACTTGTGCATTTTCGTTTGAGAGTTCAAATAATAATGGCTCAACATTGTCTTTGTTATCAGGGTCAAAGAGTCGGGCTTTAGTCATCAACACATCAGACAAATGGCTAAAGACTTGCGAAAGATTATCCTGAACAGGCAGCGTTGGTTTAATCAGAAAGAAGACAATTGAGGTAATGCCGTACCAAATCACGCCGTACACAAAATAGACGGGTTGTTGATACCAATGCTGATATTCACCTAAACCAAATAAGCTGTAGATTGAAATTAAAATGGTACCAAACGAAATGGTAGCGTAGCGCTGACCAAGTGAACCTAATAAAACCAAAAAACCACTCGAAAGTGATAAGTATAAAATCAGTAGAAATTTATAAGGTGCTAAAAACTCTAAAATACTGCTGACCGCAAAAAACAATACAGCCACATAAAACAAATTTCGAAGTCGAATGCTTAAGCGATCATCAAAGTCGGTCAATGCTGTCGCAATCGCACCGAGTGTAACTGGAACGATCAACTCATCATGTCCAAGCCAACGTAAGCCAAGCGTTGTTCCTGTCAGAACAATAAAAATTTGAAAGCAATAAACCAGTGTCGCATTAAAATTATAATGTTTGAAGAAACGGGTGAGGCCATTCATGAATTGGGAGGATTTCATTAATATTTTTATTGAGGTTGGCCTTTTTTTAAAAGCCTGTCAATCCTGATTAAACAAAAAGGAAGCGAATGATTCGCTTCCTTTGCAAAAACGATTTACGACCTTAATAACCCACGGTAAAACGTTGCTGGATATGATTGTTTTGTTCAAGCTCATCAGCGAGTGCCACCGCAAAATCTTCAGCCGAGATTTTACTGCCTTCTTCGCCGATCAAAAGCTCATCTTTACCTAAGCGAAATTCACCTGTACGTTTACCCGGACCAAATTCAGCAGAAGGCGAAATAAACGTCCAGTCAAGATCATCGATTTCTTTGAGTTTATCCAGAAATATTGCGGCTGCTTCGGCTTCTGGTTTATAAGCATCAGGAAAATCAGGCGTATCCAAAACACGAATATTTTGATGAGGCACATGTAAACTTCCTGCACCGCCAACGATCAAATAACGTTTTACTTTGGAGTCACGTACCGCTTCAATCAATGCATGAGCATCTAAGCCCTGAAAACGAACGGCACTAATCACCGCGTCTTGTCCTTTTAATGCATCTACTAAAGCCTCATGATCATTTAAATCGACATTAACTGCCATCACACGTTCCGTGTCTGCAACTTTGTGCGTGTCTCGTGCAATGGCTTTGACATAGTGACCACGTGAAACCAGTTCTTCCAAAATACGTGAACCTGCCATACCTGTTGCACCAATTAAAGCAATTTTCATTGTTAGCCTCTTTATTTTTTGTCAAAAATTTAACTTAAGTTTGAATTACAGTGACTTCTATCATGCCCATCTGGCATGTAAGTTGCGTTCGTTTTATGTCCATACCCTGTAACAGGTTTTATATAAGTGTTGAGGTATGAATAAGAAATTTAAGTGAGATGGTAATTTTGATAAGGACAGATAGATGAGGTTAAATAGAAAGCTATTTGGGAATAACAGGAGCGGATAGCTCTCGTTTTTTATTGTGAAAACTGCTAAAATCCAAATACGCCAATGACGTATAAGGGGTCCATGTTATTTATTGAAACCAGCATCTTTACCAAGCAAATTAAAGACCTTGTATCTGATGAAGTATATCGTCAACTTCAACAAGATTTTTTGGTACAGCCTGATAGAGGTGACCTAATCAAGAATGGCGGTGGTATTAGCAAAGTACGTTGTGTTCAAGGTAACAAAGGGAAAAGTGGTGGCATACGGGTGATTTATTATTGGGTTACCGAGGATGATCAGATCTTTTTCTTAGTGGCTTATCCCAAATCAGTGAAAGAGAATCTAACAGATAAAGAAACAGCCATTCTGTGCCAACTCGTGAAGGAGCAATTTCATGGATAACAACTTATTTGATGACTTGGTCGCTTCAATCAAAGAAGCTGGAGCTATCAAACGTGAAGAAGTTAAAGCAAGTCGAGTTACAAAACTTGAATTGCCTGATATTAAGGAAGTACGTGAAAAAACAGGCTTAAGCCAAAATGAGTTTGCGGCACGTCTGCATATTAGTCCTCGTACCTTGCAAAATTGGGAACAGGGGCGACGCTATCCAACGGGGCCAGCAGTGACATTAATTCGAATTCTGGATGCTCACCCAAGCCTTATTTGAAAAGGTTATCTAAAAATGAGAGCTGATCGCTCTCTTTTGATTTTCCATAAGGTGCATTGTGTTAATTTTAGAAAACTTAAGGGAGGAAATAATTGAAAGAAGATACATATCCATGTGTGTGCTGTGGTTTTTTAACTAGGCCTGAGCCGTGTAATGACGATTACGATATTTGCGCTGTCTGTTTCTGGGAAAATGATCCTGTACAGAATGATGATCCTGAATTTAGTGGCGGAGCAAATATTCCATCTCTTACTCAAGCACGTATTAATTTTAAAAAATTTGGAGCAAAAGAACAGGGATCAGTAAAAAATGTCCGAACACCATATGAGTCTGAATACCCCAAATAATATTATAGTGCTTATACGTTGTATTCTAAAAATAAACAAAATATCTGTCTTTAAGACAATTTTTAGTTTTATTACCTTGATAAAAAGTCTATTGAATCAATTTAATTTCACCTTTAAAAAGCTCTATAAAAAAAGCCGATTGATATCAATCGGCTTAAACTCTTTGTTTCAAAACTTAAAAATATTCAACCACTAAACTTTAGGATCATCCAGATCATCATAAATCATTGTGGTTTTCGGCATGGGTTCGGGTTCGATATTCTCATGCAACCATTCACGCCAGATCGCAAGTAAAACCGCCAAAATCACAGGGCCAATAAATAAACCGACCAAACCAAAACTCGCTAAACCACCCAATACACCAAACATAATGAGCAAGAATGGAATCTTGGTTGCACCTGAAATCACCAAAGGGCGAATCACATTATCCGAGGTACTGACGATACAAACGCCCCACAGCATTACACCAATCGCACCCATCATGTGATCCTGAGAAAACAACCATAGTGCGACAGAGGTATAAGCGACAGGCGTTCCAAAAGGAATCAGCGCCAACAAAAAGGTCACAATAGTCAAAACCATTGGATTGGGGACACCTGCTACAAAATAACTGAGTCCTGCTAAAATTGCCTGAGCCACTGCGGTTAAACCAACACCGTAAACAACTGCGCGAGTGGTTTCAGAAATGGTGTCCAGATAGTGATGAACCCGTGGCCCGATGACCATTTCCATGGCTTTACTGACCTGACTTAAAATGATTGGCCCATCACGGTAAAAGAAATAGAGTGATAAAAGCGCAAAACCTAATTTAACCAGATTTCGGCTAATTTCACTTAAAACAAAACGCCCATAACCCATATGACCCTGAATCCACGCGGCTACATTTTGGGTAATACTATTAGGGTCATTATTGATGTCATTGAGGATCCGTGAAACTTCCTTTCCAATAATCGGCAGTTCACGAATAAAATCTGGAACATCTAAATGACCTGAGAAAATTTGTTTTTGTAGTTCAAAAAAAAGATTGCGACCTTCGTGTTGCAGCATAAATACGCCAAAAGTCAGCGGTACACCAATCACCAGAATAATCAGTAAAATCATGAGCGAGGCATTCAGATTTGGGCGATGCACTCCACACAAACGCTGTACCCAAAGATAAATTGGCCAAGTCATATACGCAATAATCGCCGCCCAAACTACAGGAACAATAAAATATTTTAGGATATTAAATCCTAAAAAAAGCAGGATAATCAGTAATCCGAACAGTAAAGCTCGTTGTAGGGTTGGCGCGTATTGTTGCACTGAACTCTCTATTTGTTAAATATTGGGCAATTCATCTTAACTGAAAACAAATGATCAGAAAATAAATCTTGAGTTGCATTGCGTTGTTAAAATGAACGCAAATAAACTTCTTTCATCGTTGTTGAAACCCTCTTTATTTTTCTCCCATAGGGAGAAATAAAAAGGATTTATGAAAAAAGTTTAATATTTGCTCTAATAATTTAAAAATTTAAATGCAATTAAAACCATTCAGCAGGATCTTCAATCAAAGTATCGAGCAGCGGTTGCCATTGCGTCTGTAATAATAAAAAATTCTTTTGAGATCGATCAAAAATACTCAAGCCCTGCATGGCCAGTTGACCATAAGCACTTCGTTCAGAAATCGCAGCTACAGGTTGTTGTTCGATTTTTTCAAAAAACTGCTGAATATCTTTACTACTTGAAGTATTGGCTTTCATACGATTGGCTACTAAATGAATTCCAACCTTGCCTTTGCGAATTCGTTTAATATCCTGTAAATGTTTTAAAAAACGCTTGGTACTGTCAATATCAAAAAAAGAAGGTTGAAGCGGCGTGACAATCGCATGCGCTTCACTAATCAGTTGTTCAGCCTGTTCACCTGATAAGGCACCTGGCGCATCAATAATCAGATAATCGATATTTTTAGGCGCATCTCCAATGGATTTTTCATGACGCCAGTCCAGACTCTGAATCATTGCTGCGGTTTTTGGTCGCTGTTTGAGCCATTGCAGCGCTGATTTTTGATTATCTGCATCGGCTAGCGCAACTTTATATCCTTTTTGCGCCAGTGCCGAAGCCAGTGTAATTGCTGTAATGGTTTTACCACATCCGCCTTTTTGATTTGCTATAAGTATCGTTTTCATGCCCGAGATATATTCTTGATTTACTGGATTAGATTAGCATCTTTTTAGTATTGAAAGGTTACACATGACAAAAGTCTTCAGCTTATTTAAAGTGTTTAAACGTTAAAATATTTAGACATTAAAGTATGAACCAAATTTAGAGTAGGTAAATTCATGTCCATCTGGATGGCAATGTTAATAGGAGCATGTATTGGTGTCATTATCACCACCTTGATTCTTTCAAATACACGAAACGGACGTATTCGGGCAGAATATGAACAATATATTAGCGAACTCGAACTTGAACATCAGCAGGCTTTGGCGCAGGCACAAAAGCGTAGTGTAAATACCAGTCGTGCAGTCTTAAAAGGCAAAATGGCGGAACAGCTTGCCCCGATCATGCCAGAATTTCGTTATTTGCCGAGTGATGCCAAATTTTTAGGTGATCCTGTGGATTATGTGGTATTTGATGGCTATACCGACTTTCGTGATGGTGAAGGTCGAGCTGAAGATATCGAAGTGATTCTGATGGATATTAAAAGTGGAGGCGCACGACTCACTAAAGGTCAGCAAGCGATTTCGCAAGCGGTGCAAGAAGGTCGAGTCCGTTTCGAAACACTTAGAATTGATTTTGACGATTAGATGGATCAATGATTTGTCTGCGATCTAATGCTATTTATTATGGTCTATTTGCATCTGAAGATGAGAGTTCAGGCGTGTCTTTTCGCCACAAAAAGAGACTAAATTTGTCTTTATTGTTACCCAATTTTGCAATTTTTTATTAAATTTAAGCCTATGATAAAAAGATCAAAATGAATATTGTGATGTTTTAGTGGAGGAGTTGATATGCTCAAGCAGATAGGTATCGGATTGATTGTGGCATTGAGTATTGGGCAGGTGAGTGCCTCGACTTCCAGTGACTACAACATTGCGCGAGGTTTGGCTCCTGCGGTTAAAGGACAATCGGTGTCGGTGTTAAAACCTTTTAATGGTGATTTTCGTATTTTGGGTTCTAAACAATATCGTAATGATGAACAGGCAAAATTCTCTCCGATCGATTTTGCTGTCAGTTATGGTTTATTTGCGCATCCCGAAATTGCCTCACAAATTAAAATTAATCAGTACGATCGCTATCTAAACTGGAGTATGCAAACACTCCCTGTGCCGCCTGATCAGGCAATGAAACTGGTGTCGAATATGCATATTATTCCTGCTAACCCAGATATTGCTAAACAGATTACCCAAGTCAAACGTGGTGATTTGGTTCGATTGAAAGGTGAATTGGTCGAAGTAAAAGACAATAATTTAGTCTGGACTTCATCGCTTGCTCCCGGCGGCGTGGGTGATGGAGCTTGTGAAGTGTTTCGAGTGCATTCGATTCAATGGATTGAGCGTCAAAAAATTTAATCGTCTACTCAAACCTTAAAAAGTGATCCGCAGCGACACAGTTGTTTTGAATAATGTCGCTGCTTTTATTTCTATATGGTTTCTATGCTGGCTTTTGTTGGTCTTTCCAATGTTTTAATTGTTCCTGAGCATGTAAATAATCACTCAGGTCTTGTACATTAATTGCGGCTTTTTTCTGGTTCTGAGCATTTGCAGAGCTGGTTTGCTCATTTATTAACTTGCCCTGATTTTCCCAGTATTGATATAACAATCCCTGAATATATCGTCCTTGTGCTGTTTTTAAATCTAAATCTTTTAGCATGGTCAGTGCCGACTGAATATGATCAAGTTTACGGTTACGTTCAAATTCAGGGGTTAAGCTTCCATCCTGTTGCATTTTTGCCAGTTCATTGTCCATATCATCCGTCATTGCAGTGAATTTTTCATCAAACTCATCTAACAACGCAATGTCATGAGTATCTTGTTCTGTCGCAGGAAACTCTTTGATCGGTGGCGTTTTTAATTGATCTACATTTGCCTGATGCTCATGGGTCTGTTGTTCAGTTGATGGTGCTGTTTTGCTTTGATCATTTTTATTACATGCACTGAGTAACAATGTACTACCTAAAACCAAAGCCAATATCTGCAAGGGCTTATTGTTTTGAAGGGTCATGATGTTTTCCTTATTGAGTTTGGATTAGCATTAGATTTTTTTAAAGTGGTAAGCGTAGGTGATATAAGGGAATTCAATTTCATTCTGTGGTTGTTTACCCGTGTATTCATATACGACTTGTTCAAATTGTTGTTTCAGTTCGAGCTGTTGTTTTTCAGTCATCGCGGCAATAAAACTGGTGGAAAGCAAGCGTTGACTCACCACTTGCTCCACTGTCCCTTTTTGAACTTGAGAATAAACTTTGACACTTTCGAGTCGAAATAAAAATTGATGCTCAAATACTTTTTTCCAGTCGCCACTGTGATAACGAGGGGTATCTTGTTCTAACGGTTGCAATATATCTGCCAGTGCTTTGACCCAGTCTACTTCAATATCACGTTGATTCCAGATTAACCCTAAATGCCCTTTAGTTTTGAGAAGTTGATAGATTTCATTGAGAGTTTCGATATTGGCAAACCAATGAAATGACTGCGCACATAGCACCGCATCGACGCTTTGAGGGGACAATGGAATTTCCGTGCTATAGGCATCGAGGGTTTTAATTTCAGGGTGTGCAAGGCTCAACTGTTCACGCATAGCTTGCACGGGTTCAACCGCAATAATATCTGAGGTCACTTGCTCAAGATAAGGGATGAATTTACCTGTACCAGCCCCTAAATCTACGACACAGGAGCTTTGATCTAATTGCAACTCCTGTTTTAGCCAGTTCACAATTTCATTTGGATAATCAGGTCGAACCTGTTGGTAGAGTTCGGCAGCCTGACTAAATCCTTGCTGTGCAGCATGATGAATCGGTTTCATAAGCGTTGACCCAAAATCGTCTTTTTTAATGTAGATAACCTCTTGCTATTATGAACCCCGCATCTATACGACGCGTTTAGAAAATAGCATTTTTCATACAATTCGATGAGTTTTATAACATTTTTATATGTGGATACAGCAGAGCTGTAGGGTTTTACATGTTAAAACTTTAATACAATGCATACATAAAAGAGTGAAAAAATGACTCAGCAGATTAACATTCCTTCTTTAAAACTTCATGATGGACATCAGATTCCTGCACTTGGCTTCGGTACTTATACATTAAAAGGCAAAGCAGGGGTTGACGTCATGTTACGTGCTTTGAACAATGGTTATCGTCTGTTGGATTCGGCGTTTAACTACGAAAATGAAGGTGCTGTGGGTGAAGCATTGCGGCAATCTGGATTAGAGCGCAAAGAAGTTTTTATAAGCTCTAAGTTACCAGGCCGTCGTCATCCATATAAACAGGCAATGGAAACCATTGAAGAATCTTTATATCGTATGCAACTGGATTATCTGGATCTCTATCTGATTCATTGGCCCAATCCAAAACAGGGATTATACGTTGAGGCATGGCAAGCGCTGATTGAGGCACAAAAGCAGGGCTTGATCAAATCCATTGGCGTCAGTAATTTTTTGCCTGAGCATATTGATACATTACAACGTGAAACAGGTATATTGCCTGTGATCAATCAGGTCGAGCTACATCCTTATTTTAATCAGGCAGAGCAGCGTCAATATGATCAATCCAAGCAGATTTTGACGATGGCGTGGAGTCCTTTGGGGCGGGGCAGTGAGGTCATTAAAAATGAAGTTTTGCAGCAGATTGCTCAAGAGCTGAATTATTCGGTGCAGCAAGTGATTTTAAGATGGCAGCATCAACTGGGTGTAATCCCGATTCCGAAGGCCAGTAGCGATAAAAACCAATTGGCGAATCAGGAAATTTTTAACTTTAGCCTGAGTGATGAGCAGATGCAGCAGATCAACCAATTGACCCGCACAGATGGTCGTTTAGCCAATCAGAACCCTGCTGTATATGAGGAGTTTTAAAGGTTGGGGATTGGATTCAGATCATATCTTCTTGATGGAAATGTGAATACAAGCGCGATAATGAAATTGATAATCATTATCTTTTGATGCTATATTGAAATGACTTTTCCTATATGAGGATGTGATCATGAATCAGGCACAGCCTTATTTGATTGTGAATATACAATTGGCTCAAATTCAAAAATTATCCCCAACCATGACCCGATTTACCTTTCAAGGAGATCAACTGGATCAGGTGCTCACTTGTGCGCCTGATCAGCGAGTAAAGTTATTTTTTCCCATAATAGACAATCCTGAACAAACACTATGGATTGAAAATCATGCTGAATGGTATCAGCACTATCGACAGTTGCCTGAACAGCTTCGTCCACCGATGCGTACCTATACCATTCGGCATTTACGACCGAACCAAAAACAAGTGGATATCGATTTTGCCATGCATGGCGCGACTGGGCCTGCATCTACGTGGGCGGAACGGGCAAAGATTGGTGACCATTTACAAATGGCTGCACCCAATGCGCATTGGCAGGGGGATCAAGCAGGATTTGAATGGCAACCGCCACAACACACGCGTCAAATTTTACTGATGGCGGATGAAACGGCACTTCCTGCAGTGTCTGGAATTATCGATCAACTTATTCAGCGAAATACACAGGCACAGGTCAATGTGTATATTGAAATGCCGTCTGAATTAGATCGGATCGCATTCACGCCACATCCGAATATAAAAGTACAATGGTTTTATCGTGTTCAGGGACAGAAACCTGGACAGCGATTAATTGAGACTATTCATCAACTTTTTCAAACTCAAAATCAGCAAAAAGTTGAATTAGAAGATATTAATGTCGATGAGCAAATATTGTGGCTGACTAAAAATGAACAGCAAGCACAGCAAACTTTTTATGCATGGGTTGCGGCTGAGTCTGCGGCTGTTTTGGCGATACGCCGTTTTTTAATTCAGGATTGCGGAATTGATAAAAACTGCCTGAATTTTATGGGCTATTGGCGAAAAGGAAAAGTATTTGATTAATTTAAAGTCACTGTAAAGTAACTCGTACTTTTTTATATGAAATTATGAAATCAAGAAAGGTGGTTTCTCAAAAGCTGAGCATCGTTGATGATTGATCATATTGCTTAAACTTTACTCAATTTTTATGAATTGTGGATAACTTTTTTAATTTTGCTGATAACTTTTGGACGTATATGTTTATAGGAAGTTTCAACAAGATTGCAACATTGTGGTAGCTTTTGCCCTGTTTTCTCGCCACAGTCTTTATAAAATAACAAGTTCCGCGTTGTTCTGTAGAGCATGACGTTTGGAACTGAGCCAGTCATTATTTTTGGTAGCCTAATGGACAAGCAAATTATTTTTGAAGACGAACATATACGGGTTATTTTTCTAAAAGGGACGTCCAGTGAATTGGTGATTTCATTTGGAGATTTAATTAGTCGTGCCAAAGGTTTGACCATTAATGCCGAAAAATCCTTAATTAAATATGATTACAACGTCTTGGGTATTATGCCCAAGCTTAAATCATGGTTTCCGCAAGCTTCCATGCAACAGATGATGGAAAGTGTACAGCTCATACTGAATCAGTTTGAACATATTGTGGGATATGGTGGTTCGATGGGGGGCTATGCTGCGATTAAATATTCTAAATTGCTGAAAATGAATCGTGTGATTGCCTTTGTTCCCCAATTTAGCATTGATCCACAGCAAGTTGAAGATCGTCGTTACGCAGAGTTTTTTGATGTTAATTTAAATCGGGATATGCAGATTCAGTCCACTGATGTTGAAACTCAGGCTGAATATATCGTGGTCTATGATCCTTACTATAAAGAAGATCGTGAACATTATTTAAAAATCAAAAAAGTGATTCCAAATTTACTGACCTTAAAACTTCCCTTTACTGGACATGAAGCACTTTCAGTGTTGGCAAGTTCGAGTTTGCTCAATGATTTTATTCGTCATTCATACGATCAAGGCTATTTTTACCAGCAAATGCGCAGTGTAAAGAAGAACAGTAAGTTTTATTATCGTACCGTCATTGCAAATTTGATGTCGCGACACAGTGCCGCACTGGGGCGAATTTTGAGAAATAATGAACTTCATCTGGATGATCAATATTTTGATGCTAACTTAAAACAACTGATTACTCGTGTCATGTTAAGTCGACGTCAGGTCACAGAACAGGATTTACAAAAACTAGGCATCAAGGTCAATTTGCCGATGTCACAGCAAGAAACCAATGATCAATTACAGGATAATTTTGGACATCATTTGGTATTTAATCTGATCAGCCATAAGCTTGAAAGCTATTTGGCAGATGCTGTGCAACTCAATAATAAATACCTGATTGGTATTCATGCGAAAAGTAGTGGGATTGTTAAAATTGTCATCAATGCCGAACGTTATATTGTGGCGATGAATGATCGACGAGTCATGAAACTGTTTAAGGACGAAGATGCATTGACAACCGATATGAGTCCGATCCTCATTAAAAAATATGCTGATTATTTTGTGTTGAGTTATAAGCAGTTAAGTCTTAATAGCGATGAACATGGAATATGTACTTTCACTGAAAATTCTATTCAGGATGCAGAAAAGTTTAAAACGATTTAAGAACATATTTAAAGCCATTATCCAGATAGGAAAAGGGGATGACTAGTATTCACCTAGGTCATCCCCTTTTTGTGTTTTGTGTTTTGTGTTTTGTGTTATTCCATCCTACAATAATCTTGCGCTTACCGATTTAGTTTGTCGCTGAATTTTGTGGCGCCGTTGGCTGTCTTTCAATCCCAGCTTGACCCTGAACGCCTAAATTGTGGGTAGACGCATTGGTGGCAACACCCGCATTGGCGTTGACTGAACCTACTTTTACCCCTGCATTTGTGTTTGCGCTTATGCCACTATTTGCAGTGTTCTTGCTTGCATTCCAACGAGATTCAGCTTTGGCTTTTCCCTCAGCAGTGAATTTTTCCGTTTTATTTACGGCTTTCTTGGTTCCACGTTTGGTATCCTGCCAAGCTTGTTGGCTTTTATCACCTACTTTCTCTGCGGCATTGACGGTTTTATCTTTGGCACTCACTGCAACATCATGGGTTTTATGCGCTACATGGCTTCCCGCATCAATCGTGGCATCAGTTGCTTTAACTGCTGTCGAATGAACCGCATGTGCGGTATTGCTAACGCCCTGTGTTACCCCGTGGCCAATGCGACTAAGCATGCCATCTGATTCGACTTGAGCATTTGCACCAACATTGACAGAAGCATTGCCAGCAAAGATGCTTGCCGAAGCTAAAATACTTGCAGTTAAAATCGCGGTTTTCATCATTTTCATTTTTCTTTCCTTTTGTGAATCCACTCAGCCTGATGATTGAGTGATCGACGTTGCTATCATAAGTAACAATTTTTGATTTGTGTGACTTAGTTCAAAAAAATTACAAGTGGTTAACTGCGTGAATAAAGTTGAGGAGAAATTATGGAGACAGAAAAATCAATGAATTTGACTCAAAGTTAAAATTTTCAAGCTGAGGAAAAATACGCTGCATCCCTTGCCATTTCAGCTTGATCATAAGTTTTGTATCTGGCCCGAACAAGATAGAATTTTCGTGATAAGTTTTTTATTTTAAATAGCCAATTTACACAAGAGTACATGATGAGTTTAGCTGCTGCATTTTTGGATTATGGTTCTCTGGACATGAATGATCTGGATTTTAGCTCTTTACGGGCTTGTTTTAATGAGCTTCAGTTATATGAAAGTACTGCGCCTGAACAGGTGATCGAGCGACTGAGCCATGTTGAAGTGGCCATTAGCAATAAAGTTGTTATAGATGCCGAGACCATTCAACAGCTTCCACAGTTAAAATTGATCCTCATTTCTGCCACAGGCACCAATAACGTCGATTTGCAGGCAGCTAAAGCACAGGGAATCGTGGTATGTAATTGTCAAGGCTATGGCACGGCATCCGTTGCACAGCATACTCTGACGCTGATGTTGGCATTGGCTACTTCACTGATTCGTTATGATCGTGCGGTTACACAAGGGCGTTGGCAGCAATCTTCGCAATTCTGCTTTTTGGATTATCCAATACTTGAACTTTCAGGAAAGACCTTAGGCATTATGGGTTATGGCGAATTGGGACAGGAAGTTGCTCGTTTGGCTCAAGCCTTTGGCATGCAGATTTTAATTGCCAATTTACCCAACCGACCAAAGCATGAAAATGGTTTAGAACTGAATGAATTGTTACCGCAAGTGGATTTTCTAAGCTTACATTGTCCTTTAACACCCGAGACTCAAAATTTGATTAATGCCAATGCATTCGAGCTGATGAAAAGTTCAGCCTTTTTAATCAATTGTGCGCGGGGTGGCATTGTACATGAAGCCGATTTGGTTGATGCCTTAAAGCAAGGAAAGATCGCGGGTGCAGCCACCGATGTGCTGACTGTTGAGCCACCTAGAGAGGGTAATGTGCTACTGGATGCCAATCTTCCGAATTTAATTATTACCCCACACTCTGCATGGGGCAGTGTGCAATCCAGACAACGTATGGTGGAGCAATTGGCTGAAAATGCGCAAGGATTTATTTCTGGTCAAATGATTCGTCAGGTGAATGCCTAAAGTATGTTGATAACTAAAATATTTAAGGATTCGCACTTTCGGGCAATGGCGCAGCCGATGTTGCTGGATTGGTCGTAGATGGACTGACCGAACTTGCAGGAGCAGCAACTACCGCTCTAGCAGTCGCTGGTTCTGCTGAGGGCTGGCTTAAGCTGCCTTGTTCAATCGGAACAGTACCGCCGTTGGTACCGACCACAGCATCTTTGGTCTGCTGCCATTTTTGTTCAGTGTAGGTCTTTGCTTCATTGGCCTTTTGCTGTGCCACTTGTGACTGTTCTGAGCCATAAGCTTTGCTTTCCTGCCACCTCTCACTGATTTTAGCGGAAGACTTATCTGCGCCACGCTGAATCGAATTTCCTAAACGACTAATGCTTTGCCCTGTTTTATAGGTCAGTACTCGAAAGATATTGGGATTATCCCCATAAGGCATGGTTTTGGGTTGATCTGATGTAGATGTCACGCTTTCATTTGCATTTGCTGCAATAGGTAAAAAAGTAACCAAACTGAGCGTTGCAGCATAAAGGGCATGCTTAAGCATTTTTAGCCATCCTTTTTCTTGATTCTAGAATGTGGGTTATCTTAGCGCATGAACTGAATTTAAGAATAAAAAAGATCAAACTGATACAGCTTGCTACAAGCGATATACAGTGAAGGAGATAAATATAATGAAATAGTTTGCCCCTAATTTGGATTAAGGGCAGAACATTAAGTCTTATTCACACGCAGCAACGTTTTCTTTTTTGAAATTGTCACGGAGCGAAAGGAAGTTTGCTTGAACTTGTTTGTCATACAGGTCAAAAGATTTGGCTGAACTGGTGCCATCTTTAGCCACGATCACCGTTCCCGCAGAGATTAAGGTATTGCCTTTAAATACCCAGTTCTCACGCGCACGACCTGCATCCATAATACCTGTAAATTCAATGTTGCAATGATCATCCAGCTTGATCAATTTTGCCTTATTATTTTGGGTATCAGGAAAGGCTTTAATATTGCTGACTTCTTCAATCACACCTACAGTGGTTTCTGGAACAGGAGGAGTCGTTGAACAGGCTGTAAGGGTTAAACAAGTAGCAGTTGCTAAAAAAAGAGTTTTAAGTTTCATCATTCAAGTGCTTACATGTGTTGTTATTGGCTATCAGTATAACCATATTTGTTCACTCAGCGAGAGTGGTGAATGAAAAAATTAAGCTATTTTTTATTTGAAAATTCTGTTTTTAATAGCGCAATAAATGCATCTCTGGCTTTATGATGTTGAACGTTTTGATGCCAGAAAAATTGATTTTGAATTGAGGACAAATGCGCAAAATCAAAACCACGAATACTGCTGAGACCTTGATATTGTTCATACAAACTTTTAGGAACCAAAGAAACACCAGAACCCGCACTGACGCAGCCAATAATGGTGGCATAACTTGCAATACCTGTCATGGGTAAGGACAAGTGTTTTAATTTAAGCCATGCTTCCAGTGCTGCACGATAAGGACAACCTTCAGTCCACATAAAAATTTCCTTATCGATCAAATCTTCCTGACAACGAATTTCGCCCATGGATGTTGGCGCAATCAGCACCATATTTTCTTGATAAATTTCAAGTTGATGGAGCAATGGGAAATTTATCTGTCCCGCGACAATCGCACCATCTAGCCTGTGTTGCATTACATCTTGGAGTAATTGCTGCCATGTGCCTGTGGTAATTTGAATGGAAACATCGGGATACAACTGGTGATATTGTGCCAGTAAACGCGGCAAGCGGGTCGTGGCCGAAGATTCAATTGCACCAATTCTTAATGGCCCAGAGGGCGCTGCATCAGGGTGAATACTACGTTTGGCTTCATCACATAGAGCCAAAATTTTTTGACTATATTCCAGAAAAATCTCACCAGAAGCAGTGAGTTTAAGGGTTTTTCCTTCACGTAAAAAAAGAGGGGCTTTGAGTTCTTGCTCAAGCTGTTTAATACGAGTGGTGATATTGGAGGGAACACAATGCAGTTTAGTCGCAGCTTGAGTCATGCTGCCACGTTCCACGATGCTTTGAAACATTCTGAGTTGTTGGATATCCATCGTTTATGGTTGAATAAAAATGAATGATAAGCTCAATATAAGTTAATTTTACTCAATCATCTATCGCTTTATGATGCAACTAAGCCCAAGTCTGGTAAGCTTTAATGCATCACTTTTACATCTCATTGCTCAATCATCAGCAGTTCAAACTTTATTTCTCTATTGCTTTGGTGGTGATCTGTTGGGGCTATTCGCCTGTAGGGGTGCATAGCGCTTTATTATCCTATTCACCTGAACATATTGCGTTATTACGCTTTGTGATTGCTTCGGCTGTTTTAGCTGTGATTGCATTTCAGAAAGGAATTGTGATTCCCAAAATACGTGATCTTCCCTTGTTCTTCATATTGGGATTGTTTTCTGTGAGCTTGCATCATGTTTTGATCAATACTGGACAGCAGTATGTCACGGCAACGGCTTCAAGTATTTTAAGTCAGTCGATCCCTTTGTTTACTTTGATCATTTCAGCATTGGTGTTTAAAGATAAAATCTCACTGAAACAGAGCGTCTGTATTGTGATGGGATTGGCTGGTGCCATTTTAGTGGTCAGTGGCGATCGTGGGCTGATTTTACCAAATGCGCATAGCTTATTGATTTTACTCGCAGCAATGTGTTGGGCGATTTATTTTGTACTGTATAAAAAATTTGATCTGCCTTATGACTCGATCAGTATGATGTGTTATATGGTCTGGTTTGGCACTCTGCCTTTATTGTTTTATAGTCCAGAGGTGGTGGCGCAAATTCAACAGGCAACTTGGCAGGCAAATCTTGCAGTGTTGTTATTGGGACTTTTCCCGAGCGCTTTGGCATATGTGCTTTGGGGCTATGTACTCAAGCAAATGCCGTTAATGCAGGCTTCAAATTTTCTGTATTGTACGCCTTTGGTGGCGATGACGATTGCTATCTTGTTTTTGGGTGAAAGGCCGTCGATTTATGTGTTGATCGGCGGCATGATGATTGTGGGTAGTATTGGGTGGATGAATTGGAGAAATAAAGTAGTTATAGACTGAAGTTTATCTTCTACAACTGCGATCAAATAGTTGGGACTGAGTTGATTGTATGGTCACTTTGAAATTGAACTGTTGCTTTTGACAGTTCAAGTATATCTAAGAATATTTCATTTTTTTAGATTATGTTTTTGATTTTTAAACTTTATTTTTAAAAATATGTGTTATGAACCAAATGAAAAATCTTGTTGGTTTATATTCTTGTTGAGGTAAATTCTCTGCTCCAACATATAAGATCATAGCAATGGGCTCGTAAAAACCAAAGTTAATTAACTCTTGTGGAACATTTTTCATTTGTGTATTTAAAAAGCTAGAGAGTTTACGATCATACGATATTTCTTGTTGGCTATAACTTGTATCAGTTGATGGCAAAATTGAATCTAAACCAATAAACTCATATTTTAAATTAAATTTCTTGGATGTTATAACTTCATCTGGCAAGTAGTCTTCCAATGTATTGAGCAAGTACTGATTTAAGTTTGTAATAACGTATAATATTTGATCTAATTTTTTTCTCTCTATTTCACCTGAAGTAAGTAATTGAAATGCCCTTGCTATCATTTCACTCTGTTTTTCTAGATGTGTTTGTTCAAGTATTTTAAATATTTCAATCCCTAATCTTTGATGATCATGATTATTTTCAAAAAATTGTGTTACTTGTTCTTGATCGAGATCTATTGTTTCTAAAAAAGTTTTGACTTGTAGGTAATAAAGGGCTTCATTTGTAGTTCTAGTATGTTCAGCAATTTCTTTCCATGAATTTTTTAACCCACTAGCTATACCAAATGAAAGACCATCTGCTACTGCTGTGCCAACATTCTTTACCAAACTTTCTAATAGAAAATACTTATGCATTTTAAAATTTAATTCCAAGTTATTAAGCTATCAGATGTAACAGCACCTAAATTTCATCTAGCACTAACAAGCGCAAGATTTTTTGTTTTATAGAAAATAAAAACCCTACTATTATTAGCAGGGTTTCTGTATTTTTCAAATAGTTAAAGACTTAACCCTGCAACATACTCACATCCGCAATCGCAGTAAATAAACCACGCAACTGCGCCAGTAAACGCAAGCGATTGGCTTTGAGTTTTGGATCTTCTGCCATCACCATGACATTGTCAAAGAACGCATCAATCGGCGCACGTAAAGACGCCAATTGTGACAAGGCATCAGTATAGTTATGTGCTTCAAGCAAAGGTTGTACCACTGGCGTCACATTTTGTAGTGCAGCAAATAACGCTTTTTCAGCATCTTCAACTAGCAGCGAGGTATCCACATCACCGACAATCTGACCTTCTTTAGCCAAAATGTTTGCAACACGTTTATTGGCAGCAGCCAAAGCCTGTGCTTCTGGCAAAGTTTTAAAATGATTGACCGCTTTAACGCGATGATCAAAATCCAGTGGGGATTTTGGAGATAACGCCTGAACAGATTGAATCACATCAATGGCAACGCCCTGATCTTCATACATGGCACGATAACGTGCTTCAATAAAGTTCAATGCTTCATGTTGCGCTTTGACAGGCTCACGTAACTTGCCATGATAGTTTTCAGAAGCGATTTTGGTCAGTTCTACCAATGGTAAATCCAACTCTTTTTCAATCAATAGACGCAATACACCAATCGCAGCACGGCGTAAGCTGAACGGATCTTTTGAACCTGTCGGTGCCTGACCAATGCCAAAAATACCGACCAAGGTATCTAAACGATCTGCCAGTGCAAGTGCCGTACCCGTTTGAGTTTGTGGTAAAACATCACCTGAAAAACGTGGTAAATACTGCTCAGCAATCGCATCTGCAACTTCGCTTGGTAAACCTTCCAAACGTGCATAATAGGTTCCCGCAGTACCTTGTAATTCAGGGAATTCACCGACCAGTTCAGAGGTCAAATCGCATTTTGCTAAAAGACCTGCTTGCTCTGCGGCAGCACGATCACCATGAGTTAATGTCGCGATCTGGCTTGCCAATTTGGCGATACGTAAAGATTTATCCCAGAGTGTCCCAAGTTCAGCTTGGAATATCATATTGGCTAATTTGTCTTTACGGCTGGCAAGCGGTTGCTTTTGATCTTGCAAGAAAAAGAATTCTGCATCGCTTAAGCGTGGACGTACTACTTTTTCATTTCCTTCAATAATTTGATTCGGATCTTTGGATTCAATATTGGAAATGGTAATGAAGTAGGGTTGTAGCTTGCCTTCACTATTGACCAGACAGAAATATTTCTGGTTGTCTTGCATCGTGGTGATCAAAGCTTCTTGAGGAACAGCCAAATAGCGTTCTTCAAAAGTGGCACGTAGTGCAACTGGCCATTCCACTAACGCTGTGACTTCGTCTAGCAAGTCAGCAGGGATAATTGCAGTTGCATTCACTTCATCTGCCAATTGTTTCACTTGCTGCTGAATCGTGGCTTGACGTTTTGCAAAATCTGCCACGACATAGCCGTTTTCAAGTGCAGTCAAATAATCATTAGCATGCACCAAAGTGATCGCTTCAGGCGCATGGAAACGATGACCATAGGTCACATTGCTGGCTGAATGATCCTGAATCGTAGCTGAAATGACTTGATCATCTTTAAGTAATACGACCCATTTGACTGGACGGACAAATTCGGTACGACTTGCAGCAGAACGCATGCGTTTAGCAATCGGTAAATTGTCTAACGCCGTTTGTAGAATGTTTGGCAATAATTCATCAAGGCTTTGACCCTTGATGTCTTTGTAATAACAAACTTTTTCAACTTTACCAGCCTGAAAGCTCGATACTTGATTCGCCTCAATGCCTTGACCACGCATAAAGCCTTCAAGGGCTTTGGTCGGTTTGCCTTCGCTGTCATAGGCAGCTTGCAGAGCAGGGCCATCAAAACGTTTTTGTGTATCTGCCTGAGCGCCATCAACATTCACAATTTTTAAAGCCAAGCGACGTGGCGCAGCATAGGCTTCAACGCTTGCAAAGTTTAAGCCCGCATCGGTTAGACCTTTAATGGTTTCTGCTTGTAGCGCATCGCGTAATGTTTTTAAACTTTTGGGTGGCAGCTCTTCGCAGCCAAGTTCAAATAAGACCGTATGTTGACTCATTATTTGTTCTCCGCTTTTTGCGCTTTCGCTGCATCACTTTCTGCTTGTGCTTTGAGTTGGGCTAAAACTTCATCACGTAAATGTGGCTCTGCCATTGGAAAGCCAAGTTCGGCACGCGCCTGAACATAACTTTGCGCAATTGCGCGCGCTAAAGTTCTTACACGCAAAATATAACGTTGACGCTCGGTGACTGAAATTGCGCCACGCGCATCCAATAAGTTGAAGGTATGCGATGCTTTAACCACTTGTTCATAGGCAGGTAAAGACAGTTTTGCCTCAATTAAACGAACTGCTTCTGATTCATAAAAATCAAATAATTCAAATAATTTCTCGACAGGGGCGTATTCAAAGTTATAGGTCGATTGTTCAACTTCATTTTGGTGGAACACATCGCCATAGGTCACTGTGCCAAATTGACCTTTAGTCCAGACCAAGTCATAAACTGAATCGACCCCTTGCAAGTACATGGCAAGACGTTCTAAACCATAGGTAATTTCACCTGTGACAGGATAACACTCAACACCACCGACCTGTTGGAAGTAAGTAAACTGAGTCACTTCCATCCCATTTAACCAGACTTCCCAACCTAAGCCCCATGCACCAAGTGTTGGGGATTCCCAGTTATCTTCGACAAAACGAATATCGTGAGTCAGAGTGTCAATCCCAATCGCTTTAAGTGAGTCTAAATAAAGCTGTTGGATATTGTCTGGGTTTGGCTTAAGTACCACTTGAAATTGATAATAATGTTGTAAGCGGTTTGGGTTCTCACCATAGCGTCCATCTTTCGGACGACGCGAAGGTTGCACATAAGAGGCATTCCATGTTTCAGGGCCAAGCGCACGTAAGAATGTCGCGGTATGGAATGTACCTGCACCCATTTCCATGTCATACGGTTGTAATACGACGCAGCCTTGTTCGGCCCAATAGTTTTGTAGGGCAAGAATTAAGCCCTGAAAGGTATCAATATGCGATATGGCGCGACTCATGGTGCATCCACTAATAAAATCAAAGAAAAATTGCGTTCAAGTATAAGGATTTTAAAGGGGAGTGGCAAAGGTTCTGTCGAGTTCTTGCGAATAAAAAATAGCGGAGATTAAACTTCATCTTTTCTGCTGAATTTAGGCGTAGCTTAGAGCTAAAAATAAACACAAAGGTTAATCGACATGGCCGACTTCAGAAAAATATCTAAACGATGGTGTACGATATTCGGTGTCATTGCCCTGATCATGCATACCCATTCAGCTCAAGCGGCATGGTTGGCAGAGCGGCCGCTTGCACAAAAGATAAAGCAAAAAATTGAACAAAGAACAACTGAAAACAACTCGCTATCATCACGATATCTTCAAGTTGATGCTATGCAGCGCAGCTATCAATTATATATCCCATCTTCTGCAAGGCAATCTGCTCGCCCAGTGGTGATTGCATTACATGGCGGAGGAGGCAATGCCAATCAAATGCTGAAACGCTGGCAAGCCATTGCACAACAACAAAACTTTATTTTAATTGCGCCACAAGGCATAGGTGCAAATAGCAAAATGGGAACATGGAATGCATACGGTTGTTGTGGTCAAGCCATGCAGAAGCAGGTAAATGATATTAAATTTATTCAGGCGGTTCTAAAAGATGCATCGCAGCATGCACTGCTTGATCCGCATCGAATTTATGTAGTGGGTTTTTCAAATGGAGGAATGTTGACGCATCAATTAGCCATCCAGATGGGGCGACAACTGGCTGCTGTCGCGATCGTGTCAGGTGCATTATTTGGAGATGAAGCAACAGCAAAAGATGCAGTGCCAATTTTAATGATTCATGGTGAAAAAGATTCGGTGGTGCCTTTTCAGGGAGGAATAAGCCCAACTCGATTTGTTGCTAAAGCACAGCAACAACCGTTTCAATCGGTTGCTTATGCGATGAATTACTGGAAGACGGTCAATCAATGTCAAACAAAAGGCTTTATAGAGCAAACAGTCCATTTTAGGATTGAAAAAAACCTAAACTGCAAAGCTGATGTCGTACTTTATGATATTGATCAGGGGCAACATGTCTGGCCAACTGTCGATCAGGCAGATGAGGGATTTGATGCGACTCAAGTGATTTGGAATTTCTTTAAACAACATGCACGTTAAAAGGAGGGAAACATGACCAAGCTCAAAAATAGCTTACTTTTACTGAGCCTAATTTTCTTGGTAGAAACTGCAAATGCGCAGAATTCTGTTGAGTCAGATTTATATAGCCAATGCGTGGAAGAAACGATACAGAAGCAGCATTTGCCGAGTATTAATAACGCAGTGGTAGACGTCTGTAGTGGATACGCCCGTGGTCTTTATGAAAAGCAGATTGTACAATTGTTAGACCAGATCAAAACAACTGGAAGTCCTGAGCGATATAACAAGATTATGAAGTCACAGCAGCTTTGGAAACAATATGTTGATCAGGAATGTCAAAATGCAGGGGATTATATAGGTTCTCCAATGTATGGATTTTGTCCAATGCTTGAATATCAACATCGGGTAGAACAACTACAGGAATACATCAATTAAAATGATGAGCAAATTTTCTGATTCTCTTAAGATATAATACAAATACATTTTTAAAAAAAATCCGCTTATACTTTTGTAACTCAGGCAAGATCAAAACCTAGGTGAGCGGTGAGCGATATACAGCAAGATTGGCTTTCAGCCTTAAAACCAAATTTCAAGATTCTTCCTTTAAAAGAACGACTTTTTTGTAGCATCGGCGCATTATGTGGTTTAGCTATTTCTTCACTCATTAGCTGGTATGCCTTAGGTGGCATAAATCCATGGTATATCGCGCCGATGGGTGCATCCTCTGTTTTGTTATTTGCTGTCCCGTCAAGTCCTTTGGCGCAGCCGTGGAATATGCTGATCGGGAATACTCTTGCTGCTATTGTGGGAGTCGTGTGTTCCACATGGATTCCAGATTTAACGGGCGCATTTAGCTTGGCAGTAGGTCTCACTATTTTTCTGATGATGACTAGCGACTCATTGCATCCTCCGAGTGGCGCAGTTGCAATCACCGCGGTGTTAGGCGGAGAGGCTGTTCACCGTTTAGGTTTTAACTTTGTGATATACCCAGTGTTACTGAATTCAGTATTATTGCTGGCATTTGCCTTGTGTTTTAATCGATTGATTGGGCGACATTATCCTTATCCAAAACATCTTAATTCACGTTCTAAAGACCCGACACCGACACAAAAGGTCAGTATTCAGCCACAAGATATTCAACGTGCACTGCATGAACACACAGAGTTGCTCGATATTAGCCAATACGATCTGGAAAAAATCATCTTGGAAGCGCAGGAGTTAGCCCACCAACGCCAAGTCAATGTCTATCGATGTCAGGATATTATGAGTAAAGACCTTATTACACTCGATGAAAATGATGATATTCATCAAGCACTAGATAAATTTAAATATAATAATCTCATGAGTTTACCGGTTATTCAAAAGGATAATCATATTGTGGGGACATTGGCTTTATATGATGTGGTGGAATGGTTTAAACGCGCGGCAGATCCGCGAGCTTCATGGGAGCATCTGGTCAAACAAATTATGAATCGCAAAGTGGTAACGGTGATGCCGTTACAACCTATTCAGGATTTGGTACCTTATTTTGTGGAAAAATCGTTTAACTATATTCCTGTGGTTCAGGATCAAAAATTGATTGGAATTATTAGCCGTGCCGATATGATTGCCGCATTACAACAACAGTTAATGCATCTTCAAGCTTCATCAGGTTGATTGAGCATTTTTAGCCAAAAAAAAAGCTACGATTGTATTTTAGGGGGATCACAATCGTAGCGACCAGAATAACAAGGTCAAATGATGTTGGGTTTAACGTCTCATCCGTTGTTCTTCATGTACTGTTCGAATGGGCTGCTGGTAGCTTTGCTGATATGGCAGACGTTCAGTTTGTTTGGGCATAACCAACCATAAAATCAGATACACCAATATGCCAGGGAAAGCAGCACTCATGACCGAAATGATGACGAAAATAAGCCGTAATAAATTTGCATTCCAACCAAAACGTTCAGCAATACCGCCCATGACACCGGCGATCAAATGTTGTCGGTTAGAACGATATAAACCAGTATTGGCCATTCAGAATATCTCCTCAGATAAAAATAAATACATCTCCAATTTATGTTTTGGGTATGTATTTTATAAAATGGGGAAGATCTCAACGCTTTAAAGGTATACAAGCTAAAAAATCGTTATTTTATGTAAGCAAAATCACTGAATAAAAGCTGAAATAGATAAACTTGCACCAATTTCACGCAGAATTTGAATTTTTTAAACAAGATCAATCCTTCAGTGTGAGATCCAGAACATAATCATGGTCTTAAATTTATGATATGGCGTTATTTCCCTGAAAAATAGAGGAAAACGCTAAAGATACTCATCTATGTCTTATTCAAAAAACGCTTCGGTAAGGTTTACGTTGATGCAAACACGGTTGCTATTGGTGTTGTTATTCAGTCTCGGATTATCAGCATGTGATCAACATCATGCTCAGCCTGATATTGCATCAAGCGATTCTGTGGCAGCGTCAACCGTTGCAGATGATTCCGCTCATGATGACGAAGATCAGGGCAGTAAATTGGTGGATGTCGCTGGTCAGGCAACATTGCCAGTCGAAACGCCGCCGAATCAGAAAAAGTCTACGCCATTGTCTCCAGAGGCCTTGCAATATACTGGACGTTATCATGTACACATTCCTTGTTCTGATCCAGTTGCGCTTTGCAAAGGGTCTGAAGGACAGATTGATTATGTGATCAGCTTATTGCAGGATGGAACGGCTTACCGTCAAAGAATTAGTACAGGGCGGATCGTGATCGATGAGAGACAAAACACAAAAATATCTCAGCCAGATGCTTGGACAATCGATAGTGCTCAGAAAGAAATTAGTGTCAGTGTTTTTGGTGGAGGAAACCTTTATTTTAAAATTATCGACTCTGAACGTATAAAAACCGATCTGGATAAAATTAAAAATACAAATAATGGCGAAAACCGTAGAAATTTGGGTGAGAATTTCGTTTTACCTCAGAAAAGCCGTATCCTAACTAAGCTTACTGATTAGATGGAAATAGAAAAATAAAAGTAAAAAAAAGGATGCCTCAAATGCATCCTTTTTGATCACTGGAGTTTTAACGAGACTTAGTAGTCAAAACTAAAATGCTCTGGTGCTAATGATGTTAATGCACGAGATGGTGTAACCATCGATTCAGCATGACCTTGTGCACGTGGCAACAAACGATCAAAGTAGAAATCTGCAACTTTAATTTTGGCTTTATAGAATTCAGGTGTTTCTTTACCGTCACCTGCTTCTAGTTTCTCAGATGCAATCACGGCTTGTTGTGCCCAGAAATAAGCCATCATGGCATAACCAGAGAACATTAAATAATCTACTGAAGCAGATGAAACGATGTCACGGTCTTTACGTGCAGCGAGCATGATGCGGACAGTTAAAGTATTCCATTGCGCACAGATTTTGGTGAGATCCCATGCAAAGCGACGCAAGTATTTGTTACGTGCATGGCGGCCACAGAATTTCAAAATCTCAGCAGTATAATCACGCACGACTTTACCTTTAGAAGATAACAACACTTTACGACCAATCAGATCGAGTGCTTGGACACCAGTAGTACCTTCATAAAGTGTTGAGATACGTGCATCACGAGCAATTTGCTCCATGCCCCATTCACGGATATAACCGTGACCACCGTATACTTGCATACCATGATTCGCAGCTTCCAAACCAAGTTCAGTCAAGAAACCTTTTAAAATCGGGGTAAAGAAGCCCAGTTTGTCGTCATAGTCTTCAAATTTAGCTTGGTCACCTGTAATTAATGCATCGGTCATTTTATCTGCAAGCTGTGCTGCATGATAAATCATTGAACGGCCACCTTCCGCGATGGCTTTTTGAGTCAGCAACATACGACGGACATCGGCATGATGAATGATTGCATCAGCGACTTTATCTGGATCTTTTTTACCAGAAAGGGCACGCATCGACATACGATCTTTGGCATACGGTAACGCACCTTGGAAAGACAATTCAGCATGTGCAATACCCTGAACCGCTGTTCCAATACGGGCTGTATTCATAAAGGTAAACATCGCATGCAGACCTTTATTCACTTCACCAATCAGATAACCTGTTGCACCGTCAAAATTAAGCACTGCTGTTGCAGACGCTTTAATTCCCATTTTGTGTTCAATTGATCCACAAACAACACCGTTACGCTCACCTACACCGCCATCCGCGGTAGGGAGGAATTTAGGCACGATGAACAATGAAATACCACGTGTTCCCGCAGGTGCATCTGGAAGGCGAGCCAATACGATATGAATAATATTATCCGTTAAGTCATGCTCACCCGCAGAAATAAAGATTTTAGTACCAGAGATTTTGTATGTGCCGTCTGCCTGTGGTTCTGCTTTAGCTTTAACTTGTCCCAAATCTGTACCACATTGTGGTTCAGTTAAACACATCGTGCCAGACCAAGTTCCTTCAACCAGCTTTGGCATGTAAGTCACTTTTTGCTCATCTGTACCAAATTGCATGATGGTATTCATACAACCCATGCTCAGACCTGGATACATGGTAAATGACCAGTTTGCCGTTCCCATCATTTCAGATTTGATCAGGTTCAATGACATTGGCAGACCTTGACCACCAAACTCTTCTGGATAAGACAGACCTTGCCAGCCACCTTGTACGAACTGGTCGTAAGCTTCTTTAAAGCCTTTTGGTGTTTTCACTTCACCATTGTCAAAATGACAACCTTCTTCATCACCACTTTGATTAAGCGGCGAAAGTACATTTTCACAGTAGTCGGCTGCGCCTTCTAAAATCATATCTACTGTATCTGCATCGGCATTTTCACCGTTAGATAACGTTTTATAGTGAGAAGCATAATCAAATACTTCATTCATTAAGAAGCGAATGTCACGGAGCGGGGCTTTATACGCTGGCATAGTCTTTAATCCTAAATTTAGAAATAGTTCTGGATTATCTGTATCGATGCTAGGGATTATTCCTACTCATCTTTAAAAATACATTGATACTCGGTTATGAAAAAAATGTCAGAAAAGCGAATTTTGTAGATTTGGACAAAGGCTTTTTGATGATTTTCTGATAAAGTCCGAGTGTATGGTTCTGATTTAAAAATAATCATATTAGGCTAGTAACTATAACTATATTAAAGGTGTAAAGCGTGAAAGTGCGTTTAAAATATTTAACATATTGTGTACTTGGTTTAAGTCTTTCGGGGTGCACTCAACATGTCATTAAAACCAATGCGGTGACTCAAAATAATCGTGAGCGTATCATTTCTGGTTTAAATGCAATCTACGAAACGCCAAGTTATGATTATTCTGGTCAATTTAAAGTCAACATTCAGCCAAAGTCGCAAAACAATACCGTAAAGAATGCTGCATCTGAGCAAAAACTTGATCAAAAGCTACAACAAAAGCTTGATCGCTCTTTGCTTGAACAAGGAGTCCGCCTCTCTGCACAACAAAAACAACAGTTATATGGTGCAATTGCGCAACAAAGCCTACGTGCAAATAATCAGGGGGCTTTGGGTAGTTTAGATAAAATGATGGATATTGGGATCAATATCCTCAACGATGTGCAGTTTAGTTACGATGGGTCGGTACATTATCGTGAACGAATGGGATCGTTCAATTTAACCGCACGTTATGAAAAGCCAACATTATTGGTACAGGCGAAATTGCCGATGATTTTGGATTTTAAAGATTATAAATTTTATACCAACTATTTTGCATTTATGCCGTATTTGGTTAATCGCGAAAATCAGAGCAATCTTGCTTATATCGATTTCTCCAAATATCAAAATATTTTTAAACAAGTTGATTTGAAAAAATTGGTGGAATATCTCAAAGCTTCAGGTGCGGTGTCTTATGTATTGGCTCAACCTGAACAGTTCCAGACATTGCCGTTAAGTGATCAGGATAGATCAGCAGGCATTGTTAGAAAAATACGTATAAACAGTACTTTAGAAGAAGTGATGTTGCAAACTGATCTTTATAATAAAGTCAATACACAATATTTAACTCAGTCAGTATTAGGCTTTAAAGAAAACTCATTTGAGCAATGGGCAGATAACAAAGCAGCGGCATTGGCAAAAAAAGCTTCCGAAACTTCTGCAAATCAGTCTCCTGAGTTTGAGGCTCATGATGCCAGTCGAAAACTGTACGCGATGGTGACTGAAAAGTTGGGTGTTACAGAGTCCGATCTTGCTAAGCAGTCCGATCAAACGGAGGATGAAATTCAAGCAAATACTGATGTGTTATTACCTGATGCTGAAGATCATGACCTTAGCCAAAGTCAGGATTCGATGCTTTTAACTGAAGCGCAATGTACGGATTTGCAACGATCTCAAAAATCGATGTTCTACGGTGATATCCATTATTGTCAAGAATATTATGGAATCGATCTGTTCGGCACCGCTCAAAGCAGTAACAACGATCAGCAGATTCAACAAAAGAAATTAGAAAGCACGTTTGCAGCTTATGATCAAAATCAATTCATTGATGATCAAGCATTTAAAGCACTTTGGCTTAAACATCAGTCAGAAATCGATCAGACCTTGCCCGCTGTCAAAGCGCGCACAGCTTTGACGATGAATGTGGGCTTAGATGCACAAGGGCGTTTGGTCAGTGCTGATTATGATCTGAGTCTTTTATTGCCTCAAACCAATCGACGTATGCATTTTAATATGGAAATGCAGGTCAGTAATTATGGAAAAGGCACGCCCATTTCTCGTCAACAGCTTAAACAGGCAAAATCACTGAGTGAAGTGAGTAAGGGTTCTTTTCTTGAAAAAGTCGTGGGTGGTCTAACCCGGTCATTAGAGAATGAAACAGATTCCCCTACAAATGCTTCATGGTCATGGGATGAACAGCTTCAGCAATTGGCGGCTCAGGTTTATGAGCAAACGCATTCTTATGAAAAAACATTTAACGCCATTTTTATTGCTCATTTGAGTGCAAATGAGCCTGAATATGTGAAACATTTTTCTGCGCAAGATTTAAAAGATATTGCGCGAGTTTATGCATATTGGTTCTCCGATGACGATATTTATAACCCGCAAGGACAGGCACTCAAACAAATTCAGGCCTTACAGCAAAAGCATCATTTAGAGGTGGATGAGCAATTTGATCAAGAGCTGGGTGCTACGGTGGATGAGATTGTAACTCAGGCAATGACGCAGTCAGGAGAACGGCAGCAGTGGCAGCAACTCAAGAAAAGTTATAAAAAACCGCAACAACTGTTTGCAGTTCAGTATCAGGCCCTTTTTGAAAAACAAGAGGGCGTTGATTTATCAACACGCCCACTGTTGATTCAGACCTCTAAAATCTTAGGACAGGCCTTTGTAGATGCGCATCAACATAAGCTGACTGAACAATCTTTACAGGGATTGACTCAACAGCATTTGGAATATATTGATTATCAATTATTTGAACAGCTCTATCGTCAGATGTTGACTGAATAAGAACCATATTTTGAAATAGCAAGCTACGTTCCAAGATGGACGTAGCTTATTTATATGTTGATTTAATCATGTATTTACAGGAATTCTTTGATTTCTGGTTTAACACCATGCCAAATGGCAAAAGCTTCTACAGCCTGACCAACGAGCATACCAAAACCTTCAGCCGTTGGCACACCACGGGCTTTGGCTTGGTCAATAAAGGTGGATGGTTTGCCATAAGCCATTTCATAAGCATGATCAAATTTAAGCTCTGACGGTAACACTAATGCCTCTCCACTGAGACTGGCCGATGTCGCATTGATAACCAAATCATATTCACCTGAGAGCTTAGAAAGCTCCATCATATTTAGTCGAGCCTCTGGAACAGAAGATTCAAGATCACTGATTAATTGTTCTGCACGGGTGAGTGTACGGTTGGCAATAGTGATCTGTTTTGCACCTGCTTTAACCAATGGATAAATCACGCCTCGCGTTGCGCCACCCGCACCCAGAATTAAAATACGAGTATTTTTGAGTGACCAATTTAACGCTAAAATGGCATCGACCAGACCTTGTCCATCAGTATTGTCGCCAAATAGTTGCCCGTCTTTTTTCCACAAAGTATTGACTGCTTTGGCAATCTGCGCACGCTCTGTAAGAACGTCACACATTGCATAGGCTTGCTCTTTAAAAGGGACAGTCACATTCAAACCTGACCCGCCCTGTGCAAAAAATTCTGTCACACTTGATTCAAAACCATCCAAAGGCGCCAGACGCTTTTGATAACTCAATGTAATCCCTAATTTTTCAGCAAAAGCATAATGTAACTCTGGAGAACGTGATTGCTCAATCGGATTGCCAATTACCGCAAATTGTCCTGTCATTGCGAAGCTCCATCACTATCAAAAATGGCATCACTATACGCTAAAAATGACCGCAAAATAAATGAGGTTTCTGCGAGATTGTTAGGTGGCCTTTATGCATGCATTTGTAGCTTTATGATGTGTTTATGTTGCGAGTAATTGCCTAATTTTTTTGATCTGATCAAAATGTAAACGCTATTGGATATTTCTTCTTATAAATAATATCGCTTAATAATTTAAGTTGTGACACAACAAAAATGGAGAACAATAATGACATCAAATTTCAACCCGCTAGAGCTTCTGGCGGAGAGAGTGACACCGTTGGTGGTCGACCATAGTCAACTCGAAATCGATATCGATAAAAAGGCCTCTTTACTTAAACAGTTTTACCCGATTATGCTGGCGTTATTCCATAAATTTCCTGACCGATTAAATAGCATATTACATGGCAGTCAGGCACCGCTACAGGAGTTGTTAGGAAATCATCAAGGCGTTTTAAATGAAATTCTGGATGCATTTTCAAAACATCATAGTTTACAGCCCGCAACGATCGAATCTCTTTTCAATCACGCGATTCCTCTCAGTGCCAGAGCGTTGAAAGAGGAGGTGGGTGAGGAAAATATTGTTTCTTACATCGGTTCTTATCTACCTCAAATAACCAGTCAGCTGCCAGCATGGTCAGCATCTATTTTATCAGGTTTGGGTTTGGGCAGCTTATTTCATACGGCATCGGCCAGTCAGTCATTCAAAACACCACCCGCAGATTCATCTGGAGGTGGCTTTAAAAAGTTTCTGCCGTGGTTAGCTTTAATTATTCTTGCCTTATTACTTTTATTGTTCTGGCGTTCTTGCCAAAAACAAACACCTGCACCGAACAGTGTCGCAGAACCTACAGCAAGTTCTGAAGTCGCGCCAACAGTGGCTGCTACGTCTCCTGCATCCCTAAGTTTGACTTCTGGAACAGGAAATCAGGTTTTAGGTTGTCAGTCCAATGTGGGAGACAGTGGTCTTGCGTCTCTTCTACAGGCTGGAATAGCCAAAGTCTTTGGTACAGGTGTAAATTGTAATATCGCCACAGATTCAGCTTATGCCACACAGTTACCTGCACAAGATAAACTAGAAAGTATTTTAAACTTGGTCAAAGCTGTTCCAAACGCAAGTATTGCATGGGTGGGTGATCAACTCACGGTGAATGCACCAGATGCAAATGCTCTAAAAGATCTGATTGAAAAAATTAAAGCATTAGCGCCTGAATTAAATGTCGTTTCAGCTGCTCCTTTAAATGTTGAACAGTCTGTGAATAATAGTATTGATGCCAGTACGCAGGCGTTGTCTGGGCTCAATGAATCTTCAACGCCTGAACAGATCGTTCACGCATTAAATATGCAAATTATTAATTTTGCTAGCGGTTCTGCTGATATTCCAGATGCCAATAAAACCGTTCTGGATCAGGCTGCGACGTTATTGCAAAAAGTGCCGAATCTTTCCTTAAATGTAGAAGGTTATACCGACTCAACGGGGAATGCTGAGACCAATAAAGCGCTTTCACAAAAACGTGCGCAAGCAGTTGTGGATTATTTAACTGGAAAAGGCGTAAGTAATTCAAGCTTAAAAGCAGTAGGTTATGGTTCTGAACATCCAGTGGCAGATAACGAAACTGAACAAGGTAAATTCCGTAATCGCCGGATTGAGTTTAAGTTGGCAGGTTCTTGATTTAAATAATATTTAAAATTTAAACATAGATAAAAGTCGTCTGAATCAGGCGGCTTTTATTTTTGTGGATGCTTTAAGTTTTGGGTATTTGGAGACTGTGATTTACAAACAACAAGATGTGTGAAATTTTGCAGGGGTTTATATCGAAGTTTTGATCGTATCGAATATTATGGATTACAAATGGATTCAATTTCTTCAATGAAGAAAATCACAGCAGCCAAAAATAAACCTATACCAGCAAGCACAGTCACAGAAATCGAAATACTATCTGAATAAACATTTTCATATTCGATGGTAATACCAGAAGAAATCACTACAGTAGCAATCAAGGCATATAAAACCAGCATACGATGCTTTTCTAAAATGTTAGACATAATATGACCCTTTCATTTTTTTCAAATTAGATCAAAACAATATGAAATCAAGATGACAAACAGTTTCTGCTTTACTGTGTGGGGGCTTTTTTCAATCATGTAATGACATGAACTTTCATGTACTAGCAGCATAACGCATCACGGCAAACATTCAAGAGACGATTTAATAATAAATACTCTCATTTGCAAGTGAATATTACAGTTCTGCTAACCAATCATGAGGTTTTAGATAATAATCAGTGAGTTGCTTCTCAATCGAGTGTTCATCCCATTCCGGACGATAAGACCAAGCGGCAAGATTAGGAAGACTGACTAGAATTGATTCAATTCGTCCGCCTGTTTGTAGACCAAATAACGTACCACGGTCATACACCAGATTATATTCGACATAGCGACCACGTCGGTATAACTGAAATTCTCGCTGTACTTCGGTATAAGGTTGTTCGCGATGTTTCTCAAAAATTGGAAGAATAGCATCGAGATAACCATTGCCAACGGCTTTGATGTAGTCAAAACAAGTGTCAAAATCCCACTGATTTAAGTCATCAAAAAATAAACCACCAATGCCACGCTGTTCATCACGATGTTTCAAATAAAAATAATCATCACACCATTTTTTATGTTCAGCATAAACATGTTCGCCAAAAGGCTGACACAAATCAAAAGCAGTTTGATGCCAATGTTTAATGTCTTCGTCATCTGGATAAAACGGCGTTAAATCAAAACCTCCGCCAAACCACCAGATAGGCTCCTGACCTTCGGGTTCAGCGACAAATAAGCGCACATTGGCATGAGAAGTGGGAATATTGGGGTTTTTAGGATGAATCACCAATGACACGCCTAATGCTTGCGCTTTGGCACCTGCGATATTGGGATGACGCTGTGTCGCAGAAGCGGGGAGTTGGCGAATATCAATATGTGAAAACATCACGCCGCCTTTTTCGATCACTTCTCCGTCTTGCAAAACACGAGAGCGTCCGCCGCCGCCTTCTGCACGTTGCCAGTCATCAATCATAAACTGTGCAGAACCGCCGCCGCGTTGTTCTTGTTGTTCTAATGCAGCACAAATCCGTGCCTGTAGGTCGAGTAAAAATTCACGTACTCGTAGAATATCAGCCGAAGTTGGATGCTGCATGAGGACCTCAAATGATCTTATTTTCTTTAGATGAAGCATAAAGAAAGCGTGAGAATAAGTAAAAAAAGGATTTTATTCAGTCAATGAATAAAATCCCTTGAAATGTAAATGCGAGAATAACGTGAAATTAGAAATCATCTTTTTTATATAAATGATCCATACGTTCACGCTTAGTTTTCAAGTAATGCTCATTAAATGGATTACGTCCAACCGTGAGTGGAACACGCTCAACTACATTGATCCCCAAATCAGTCAAAGCTTTTAATTTGAGAGGATTATTGGTGATTAATTTAACTGCTTTGACCTGCAAATGATCCAGCATAATGGTACACATATCATAGTGACGTGCATCCGCAGGAAGATTTAATAAAAGATTGGCATCGACTGTGTCGTGTCCCTGATCTTGTAAGGCATAAGCACGGATTTTATTGGTCAATCCAATACCACGGCCTTCCTGACGCAAATATAAAATAACGCCTTTACCCGTATCATTAATGAGCTGTTGTGTTGCTTGCAACTGCGGGCCGCAATCACATTTGAGTGAGGCAAAAGCATCGCCCGTGAGACACTCAGAATGAATACGTACCAGCACAGGTTCATTCGGCGCACTTTCTAAACCTTTGGATAATGCGACATGCTCTTCACCCGTTTCAGGATCTTGAAACACCGAAATATTGAAGTCACCAAACTTGGTCGGGAGTTTTGACGTTGCGACAAATTCGATAGCCACTAATTACATATCTCATCAGGAAAACGGCTAAAGTATAGCGTACTGGTCATATATTGGTAGAATTGAACTGCTGAATTTATGCATAATAATTTCTTTTTTGTATAATGCACACGATAATAGTTGATAAACAGTAAGATTATTCTGGATAATCTAGCCAACCACGCCGCAGGGAAAATTTCCATGCGACCATGTTAGAAATGTGGCTGATTGAAGGTGACTTTAAATTCGATAAGATTATGATGTCATTCATCATATCGAATCCCATTTACCCAGCTTAGGATTTGCCAGGCTTAAAAAGGCTTTGCCACATATGTTGTATACCGAAATACCAACTCAACGCCCTGTTACGCCATTGTTAGATGAAGTTGATCATCCACAACAATTACGTCAGCTCGAGCAAGGCCAATTGACTCAAGTGGCTGATGAGTTGCGTCAGTTTATTTTATATGCGGCAGGACAAAGTGGCGGGCACTTTGGCGCAAATTTAGGTGTGATCGAGCTGACTGTTGCGCTTCATTATAGTTTTAATACCCCGCATGATCGTTTGATCTGGGATGTGGGTCATCAGGCTTATCCGCACAAAGCATTGACGGGTCGCCGTGAACAATTAACCACGATTCGCGCGCAACATGGTCTGGCTGCATTTCCAGCGCGTGAAGAATCTGTATTTGATACTTTTGGTGTTGGGCATTCTTCGACTGCAATTTCGGCAGGATTGGGTATGTCACTTGCGCGCCGTTATCAGCAAAATCCATGCGAAGTGGTGTGTATCGTCGGTGATGGCGCCATGACCGCAGGTATGGCTTTTGAAGCCATGAATGATGCTGTGGCACATGATGCAGATCTAATTGTGGTTTTAAATGACAACGACATGTCCATCTCTTGTAGCACAGGTGGTTTTGCCAAACATTTGGCAGCCATTTGGGAACATGGTCATTCAGTCAATATCAATGACGAGGGTGAGGCTTATGTACAGCCGCACCCACAATGGACATATAATTCACGATTACATCAGTCTGCTACTGATGCCGCAGATAACTTATTTAAAGCCATTGGTTTTGATTATTTTGGCCCTTTTGATGGGCATGATGTCGAACAACTGGTCAATGTTTTCAATGCGCTGAAAAAACGTAAAGGACCTCGTCTGGTTCATGTCTATACTAAAAAAGGCAAAGGATTTAAGCCTGCCGAAGCTGACCCGATCACCTATCATGCCATTACCAAAATTGCACCAGTCGCGACTGCGCCAGCAAAAAAATTACCTCCAAAATATTCTGATGTCTTTGGGCAATGGTTATGTGATCAAGCGGAACAGGATGATCGACTTTTAGCGATTACCCCCGCGATGTGTGAAGGGTCGGGCATGGTTAAATTTGCCAAGCAATATCCTGAACGTTTCTTTGATGTAGCGATCGCTGAGCAACATGCAGTCACTTTGGCTGCGGGTATGGCGTGTGAAGGCTTAAAACCAGTTGTGGCAATTTACTCGACCTTTTTGCAACGCGGATATGATCAATTGATTCACGATGTTGCCTTACAGAATCTGGATGTGACTTTTGGTATTGATCGTGCGGGCTTAGTGGGTGAAGATGGTCCAACGCATGCAGGTGCCTATGATTATGCCTATATGCGTACCGTGCCAAACATGGTGATCATGGCGCCTAAAGACGAAAATGAATGTCGTCAAATGTTGCATACCGCGTACTTACATCATGGGCCTGCCGCAGTACGTTACCCACGTGGTAATGGGGTTGGTGTAGAAATTCAGCAAACATTGACCGCGCTCGAAATAGGCAAAGCTGAAATTGTGGCTGAATATCATGCTGAATATGATGAACAAATTAGCATTCTAGCCTTTGGTAGTCGTGTGACGGCAGCTATTGAAGCGGCTGTTGAACTCAGCAAATTGCATGATATTGGGGTACGTGTCATCAATATGCGCTTTGTGAAACCATTGGATGAACAAATCATTCGTGATTTCGCAGAAAAAACCAGTTTATTTGTGACAGTTGAAGAGCATGCGGTTATGGCAGGTGCAGGCAGTGCCGTAAATGAGTTTTTGGCCAAGGCACAAATCTTGAAACCAATACTGAACTTAGGCTTAGCTGATAGTTTTCTGGCTCAAGCCACACATGCACAGATGTTACAGAACTGTGGGCTAGATGCGGAAGGCATCCAGAAAGCCATAGAAAAAGTGTGGTTAAAGCTTGTACAGACAGCTTAAATTCTTCAGTTAAAAAAATCCTAACATTTTTTACCCAAAAGCGCGCTAATTTGATAGAATCTGCGCGCTTTTATGCATTATTCTTTGTCAAAATCTTCAAACTTGTAGTGGGTGTTCAATGGAACCTATGGTGGTCATGGCTGCGCGTGCAGCTCAATTAGTTGGTCAAGAGCTTTTAAAAGCACATCAAAATCGTCATAAGCTCGATCTACAAGTTGAAGAAAAAGGCATTGAAGGTCCGGTAACACGTGTTGACCGTTATTTAGAACAACTGACCATTGATACTTTACGTAAAAGTTATAAGAACCACAGCTTTCTAGGCGAAGAGTTTGGCCTGCAAGAAGGCAAAGGTCATGATGCTGACTGGTGTTGGGTGATTGACCCATTAGATGGCACACAAAACTTTATCAACGGTTTTCCACATTTTTGTATATCTATTGCTGTGCAACATAAAGGCATTACCCAACATGGTGTGATTTATGATCCAGTTCGCGATGAATTATTTTCAGCGAGTCGTGGTCGTGGTGCTGTGATGAATCAGCGCCGTATCCGTGTCAATGTCCGTGACAATCTAGAAAATGCTTTCTTAGCAGTGGGTCATCCTTATCGTGCGATGCGTAATGGCGAAGTGGTATCTTATGCCGAGCAACATTTTGCTTCATTGCTAGCAGTGACTCAAGCGGGAGCGCATATTCGTCGTGCAGGTTCTGCTGCGTTAGATTTGGCTTATGTTGCTGCGGGTCGTTTTGATGGCTTCTTTGAAGTAGGTCTAAAACCGTGGGATATCGCAGCGGGTGAATTGATTGTCAAAGAAGCAGGCGGTGTTGTGGTCGATGCCCGTGGTGGCAATGATTCAATGGAAAATGGTCAGGTTCTGGCATCTTCATTAAAAATGTTAAAGCCATTGATGCAAACGGTTGTACCTGCATGGGGCGAAATGGCGAAGTAAGCTGAATCGATGCATTAAAAAAGCTCTCATGAAAATTTGAGGGCTTTTTTTATAATAAGAGAAATAGATAAAGTCATGATGATTTATTTGATTGGTTCAGGTGGAGCTGGAAAAACAACAACTGCACAGTTGTTAGCATCACAACTTGGCTGGGATTGTTTTGATCTGGATTTATACTTTATGCAAACTGTGGGTGATATTTCCACATATATTGACCAATTTGGTTATGCATATTATGCACAAAAAAATATTGAGTGTTACTTAACCATAATGCATAAGGTTCATCAACAAGGAAGTAATGTAATTGTGGTCTGCTCTTCTGGTTTTATGACTTATCCAGAAGACATTCATTTAAATTATTTAGAGCTCAAAAAGCAAATACTTGAACATTCTTTAACTTTTATATTGCTTCCTTCGTTAAGTTTTGAAATTTGTGTGCAGGAAATTGTCAAAAGACAAATGAATCGACCCTATTTAAAAGCCTCAGCAGAGAAAGAACGCGATAAAATAATACAGAGATTTCATATTTATTCTCAATTACCCTGTCAAATCATGCTTACAGATGTACAGCCATTAGAAGTGGTAAATAATATTAAAAACAATTTGAATCAATAGCTTATATTTCTTATGCAATTGTTTATTGCAGAGAGTAAGTTAACTTGTTTGATTTTATGTAAAAACCTATTAAAAAAGGTGACTTTTAAAAACTTTCTGTTATACTCTCGCCACGCACTTAAATTTCCGTTCATTACCTGAACATTCTGTTCTATTCATTGTATGCGCACGCCGTCCATAGAGAGGACCATTCATTGCGCCCAAATCGCTCAGCGATTCTTCAGGTTCCGGCCGTAATCATGCGTGCGTATAGTCTACATCGTCGTTATTCGGATTGCTGTTGAATATAAACTATTCAGCCTAAGATGCCGTGCCGCCTTTTGTCGATGTCCATATTTGTATTTATTAAAATGGAGCACCCATCAGGGTGAAACTCTCTATGAGCAAAACTTTTGCCGATTTCTCTCTACACGAATCTTTACAACAAGCACTACAGGACCTTGGTTTCACTTCACCAACCCCTGTGCAAGAACAAGCGATTCCAGCTGCTATTGAAGGTAAAGACCTTTTAGTATCAAGCCAAACTGGTTCTGGTAAAACAGCAGCATTTTTATTACCAACATTACATGCGCTTGCTGGTCAGGACACTTTTGTTCCGTTTAAAGAACGCATGAAAGCAGTAACTCAACCGAATATTTTAGTGATTTCACCAACACGTGAATTGGCTCAACAAGTCAGTCAAGATGCGATTGCATTTGTACGTCATATGAAAGGTGTTCGTATCGCTGCGATTATGGGTGGTATGCCATTTGCAAAACAAATTCAACAATTAAAAGGCGCGCAAGTAGTGGTTGCTACTCCAGGCCGTTTGTTGGATTTGGTCAATCGTCGTCAAATTAAATTAGACAAAGTAGATGCTTTGATTGTCGATGAAGCGGATCGTATGCTTGATCTTGGTTTCTCTGAAGATTTGGAAGCGATTAGCGAATTAGCTGCAAACCGTAAACAAACGTTGATGTTCTCTGCAACATTTGCTGATCGTATCATCCGTCTTGCTGAATGCATGATGCAGGATCCAATGCGTATTGCGATTGAGACAGGTCATTCAACCAATACTGACATTACCCAGACTTTACACTGGACTGATGGTTTTGAGCATAAGAAAAAATTGCTGACTCACTGGTTAAGTGATGAAAATCTAGATCAGGCTGTGGTGTTTGCAAGCACACAAGAAGACACAGACATGCTGGCTGAAGAACTTGCTGAAGCAGGTCATTCAGTGGTTGCACTTCATGGTGCGATGCCACAAACCGTGCGTAACCGCCGTTTGCGTAGCATTCGTGAAGGTAAAGCTAAAATCTTGGTTGCGACTGACGTTGCTGCGCGTGGTTTAGACGTACCGACTATTTCTCACGTGATTAACTTTGGCTTGCCAATGAAACACGAAGATTATGTACATCGTATTGGTCGTACAGGTCGTGCAGGTCGTACAGGTCAGGCGATTACGTTAGCAACTTATCGTGAGCGCGGTAAAATTCGTGCCCTTGAAGATTATTTAGAAGCGCGTTTGAGCGTTTCTGAAATCGAAGGCTTAGAGCCATCTCCACCTCCTGCGCGTTCAGGTCGTGATGGTGGTGGTCGTGGTCGCGGTGGTAATGGCGGTGGTCGTCGTGAAGGCGGTCGCGGTGGTTTTGGTGGCGGTCGTCGTTTTGAAGGCGAAAGCAACTTTAAACGTCGTGAAGGTGGTCGTGATGATCGTCCGCGTCGTAGCTTCGATGATAAACCACGTGGTGAACGTCCTGCATTCGGCGGTGAAGATCGTCCGCGTCGCGAGTTCAATTCTGACCGTCCACGTCGTGAAGGCGGTTTTGAAGACCGTCCAAAACGTAGCTTCGGTGGTGAAGATCGTCCGCGTCGCGAATTCAATTCTGACCGTCCACGTCGTGAAGGTGGTTTTAATGATAAACCGCGTTTCGAATCAAATGATGACAACCGTGGTAATCGCGTAGATTACAAACCACGTCGTGAGGGTGGTTTCGGTGATCGCCCAAAACGTGATTTTGGTGATCGTCCAGCACGTCGTGAAGGTGGTTTTGGTGACCGTCCACAACGTTCATTTGGTGATGATCGTCCAAAGCGTAGTTTTGGTGGTGAAGACCGTCCTAAACGTACTTTTGGTGGTGAAGACCGTCCTAAACGTTTCGGTGATGACCGTCCGCGTCGTGGTGTAAACGAAGAAAACTTTGGTCGTGACCGTTCACGTAAAAATGATCGTTAAGATTTAATTTCTGAAGTTGTTTTAAAGCCGATGCTTTTATGCATCGGCTTTTTCTTGTAATAGAACTATCAAAAAATATATAATATGAGAACTGTGTCAGGTTTTTATTGTAAAAATGAAAGAAAAAAAGGATCTTAATGTAAAATTCTTGTCCCGATTACGTCATTTCAATTTGCGCAAACTTGGCGCAGCGCTAGTAATTGGGAATGCTTTATATTTTTCTTATAGTATCTACGTTCATCATGACATTTCACCGCAAGCACTTGTAATGCAAGATCATCAAAATAACAGTATTCAGCTCATCAAGTAATTGGTCGTTTCATTGTTAAATAACAAGAATTTCATAAACGTTCAGTGCTATATTATGCGAGCTTAAAATATGCAGGAACATATACTGCTATGAATAATTCGATACTTTCGACAGCTCAGCCACTGATTGAAGTGAAAAATCTGAGTTTTAATCGAGGGGAGCGCGTCATCTATGACAATGTTGATTTGACCATTCGACGTGGACAAATTACAGGCATCATGGGGCCATCAGGCACAGGAAAAACAACACTATTACGATTAATTGGGGGACAATTAACTCCAGATCGTGGTGAGGTTCTGCTTGATGGTAAGGATATTGCCAGCATGTCTCGTCAAGAGTTATTTGCTGCACGGGCGCGTATGGGTATGCTGTTTCAAAGTGGCGCACTCTTTACCGACATGTCTGTCTATGAAAACGTGGCATTCCCCATTCGAGCGCATACCCATTTACCAGAACATTTAATCGCTGAATTGGTCGGACTTAAATTAGAATCCGTTGGTTTGCGCGGTGCAGAACACTTGATGCCAACAGAACTGTCAGGCGGGATGAATCGTCGTGTGGCTCTAGCACGAGCCATTGCCCTTGATCCAGATTTGATTATGTATGATGAACCTTTTGCGGGGCAGGATCCGATTGTAAAAGGAGTGTTGACGCGATTGATCCGTTCACTCCGTGAAGCATTAGATCTAACCACGATAATTGTGTCTCATGATGTTGCTGAAACACTTGAAATTTCAGATTATATTTATGTGATTGCCGAAGGTAAAATTCAGGGTGAGGGGACACCTGAACAATTACAGGCTTCAGCTTCACCTTTTGTAAAACAGTTTTTGACAGGCTCTGCCGAAGGACCCGTTGAATATCAATTTAGCCATCAAGCATATTTAAGTAACGAGGTACATCCATGAATGCGATTGCCTGGTTAGGTCGACTCGTGATTGAGCGGGTACGTGGAATTGGTGACGCAACGGTAATGTTGCTACAAATTATCTTTTCTTTGCCGTCTGCGGGTGGTTTTGGTCGATTTATCTACCAAATGTACCGTGTTGGCGTCATGTCCTTACTCATCATCGCTGTATCTGGGTTATTTATTGGGGCTGTTCTTGGCTTGCAGATGTATAACATTTTGGTGACTTTTGGTAGTGAGGCTATGCTAGGCACCGCAATTGCACTGACCTTATTGCGTGAGCTTGCACCTGTTGTAGCAGCGTTATTATTTGCAGGGCGTGCAGGGTCTGCGCTAACTGCTGAAATTGGTCTGATGAAAGCCACAGAGCAACTTTCCAGTATGGAAATGATTGGGGTTGATCCATTAAAACGTGTGGTTTCGCCTAGATTATGGGCTGGGATTGTGAGTTTACCGATGCTCTCAATTATATTTGCTGCGATTGGTATTTTTGGCGGTAAAGTCGTCGGCGTCGATTTTTTGGGCGCGGATGATGGTTCATTTTGGAGTGGCATGCAAAGCTCGATTCAGTTTATGCATGACATTTTTAATGGAACCGTGATTAAAAGTATTGTATTTGCTCTGATTTGTACATGGATTGCGGTTTATCAGGGCTATGCCTGTGAACCGACTTCAGAAGGTATTGCGACATCAACCACTCGTACAGTGGTGTATTCATCGCTGTGTGTTTTAGGTTTTGACTTTGTGTTGACTGCGGTCATGTTCGGAGGTGTTTAATGAAATCACGTACTAGTGAGCTGGCCGTAGGGATTTTTGTCATTATCTTTGGCGTGGCCTTGTTCTTTTTGGCGATGAAAGTCAGTGGTCTGGTTGGAACCAATTTAAATGACAGTTATCACATGACAGCGCGTTTTGATAATGTGAATGGTCTTAAATCACGTGCTAAAGTTACCATGAGTGGCGTAACTGTCGGGCGGGTTGAATCGATTACGCTTGATCCTGTAACTCGTTTAGCGACTGTTGATTTTGATCTGGATGGAAAATTGACTTCATTCAATGCAGAACAGCTCAAAGCGGTTCAACAAAATGCTTTGGATGAGTTACGTTACAGTTCTGATTATACGCAAGCGAATGCTGCGCAACAAAAAGAAATGGAACAGAAACTGATTGCCAACATGAAATCCATCACTAATATCGATGAAGATGCTTATATAATGATAGCAACCAACGGTTTATTAGGTGAAAAGTATCTTAAAATTGTACCAGGTGGTGGATTTAACTATTTAAAACGTGGTGAAAATATTACCAATACTCAAGGTACAATGGATCTTGAAGATCTGATTAGTAAGTTTATTACTGGTGGTGCCAATAAATCATCATCGGGTGGCTCGGCAGAAGACTCGGCGTCACAGCCACAGGCGGCTGCATCCAATAGTGCCGAACCTTCTTTTACTGAGTAATTTTAAGGAGCGATTCTTGTGAAGACGTTGTTCAAACAAACCCTTACTGCAAGTGTATTATCCACTCTTCTTGCGGGTACTGCATTTGCTGCGCCAGCAGAAGCGCCACCAGCATTTATTAAACGTGTTGCCGATAATTTTATTTCGCGTTTACAGGCAGATCATGCCAAGCTGCAAAACAATCCGACTGCTGTAAAAGCAATTGTACGTCAAAATCTTGATCCATATATTGATTCGCAAGCGTTTACCCGCATTGTGATGGGAACTTATGCGACCAATCAAAACAGTACTGCGGCGCAACGTGCGCAGTTTGAAAAGAATTTCCGTGAAACTTTGATTGAAAACTATGGTACTGCGTTTGCAAAATATAGTAATCAAAGCTATACCATGCGCCCTTATAAAGAAACGGGTAGTCGTAACCCTGTGGTGACGATTGATTTTAGTAATAAAGGCGACAAGATTCCTGTTTCTTTCCAGCTTACCGATGCTGGCAGTCAGTGGAAAATTCGTAATATCAATGTGTCCGGTATCGATTTAGGCTTGCAGTTCCGTAACCAGTTTGCTGCAACGGTACAGCGTAATGGTGGTAATTTGGACAAAGCCATTGCCAACTTTAAGCCAGATGCTGATGCGGCTGTAAACAAAAAATAAGTGAAGGTTTATTGTGATTGAAATCGTCGATCAGCACTTGGTGCTATCAGGAAAGATTGATTTTGACAATGCGCAGACGCTTTATCAGGATGGTCTGCGTTTGATTCAACAACATCAACACTTTCCTTTGGTGGTGAATTTAAGCCAATTACAGCATGGCAGTACTTTGGCATTGGCGGTTTTAGTGCAATGGCTAAGAAAAACACCAAATGCACAAGGGTTACATTTTCAGGATGTACCAGAAAAAATGCTCAAAATTATCCAGTCTTGTCATTTACAGGATGATCTAACCCTGCTGCACAGCTAATTACATTTCAATAAAAAAAAGCACCGAATCTTGGTGCTTTTTTTATATCGATAATTTTAAACCCATTTCTTCCAGCGGAAGTACATCATTGGCCCAACGAATGAAACCATCAAAATTGCTGCAACAATTAAAAAACTCAAAGCGCCATGGGCAAAGGGTAACTCCGTTGTATTCATCCCATAAATACTAGCAATCAACATCGGTGGCGCAAGCATACTCGGTAAAATCGAGAAGCGACGAATGGTATCGTTCTGCTCGGTATTAATGAATCCAGATGTAGTATCAAGCAAGAAACGAACTTTCTGGAATAAAAAGGCATCATGTTCGACCAGTGAGCGAACGTCTTCACTCAACTCGCGAATGTCCGCATCATAAATATGACTGCCCAAAGCACGTGGACGAGATAAAAAGGTCAGGACACGACGTAAATCAATCAGACACAGTTGTGCTTTACCCAGTACGTCTTCTTGTTGTGCCAGACGGGTAATCATGTCATCCAGATCTAAAATCTTTTCACGATGATGGTTATTGAGCACTTCTGTAGAATATTTTTCCAAGTCCTTGTGGATATCTTCGAGGATATCCGCAAGCTCATCCAGTTTAGCTTCGAGTAAACCGAGTAAAATCCAAGTCGGATCTTTATAATCCATGTCATAGTCGTTACGTCGTGCACGGGCACGAAACGCACGAAACGCCACCAGCTTTTCACCACGCATGGTAAACAGCCGATCTTTATGTAAAATAAATGCGACCGTTTGCACCGTTGCTAAGATATGACTGGTGTCTTCATTATCGCCATCGACCTGATAATTTTTATTTTTCGTTAAAAAATAGGTACTGATATGCAAAATGCCATCATCATCGCGGTAAAATCGGGCAGAGGATGAAATGTCTTCAAGTGACTTGAGGGTGGGTAGATTTCGGTCATAGGCATCAATGACCCATTGTTGCTCTTCTTGAGAGGGTGCAATTAAATCGATCCAGACCAGATCCTGATGTAGATCAAAACCACCATTAATGGTTGCATCTTCAAGGCTACCGCGCTCTGTGGCGTAAAAGGCTTCAAGCATAATGTCTTTTCTCCCTTGCGCAGTATGGATAAATTTGATGGGTGTATTTTAGACAAGGATTCACTTAAAAACACTCATTGTTGTCATTTTTTCTGAAAAAATCTTGCTAAAGCTTATATTGTAAGCATGACAGCTTAAAAACATGGTTAAAAGTTTTATGAATTCAATTTGTATTTTTTGTGGTTCAGCAGTTGGGAATGATCCTTTATTTTTACAAGCTGCTCAGTTGACAGGTGAAACCATTGCCAGACAGGGCAAAACACTGGTGTATGGCGGTGGTCGTTCAGGACTGATGGGAGTGGTTGCAGATAGTGCCTTGCAGGCAGGCGGCCGTGTGATTGGAGTCATTCCTACCGCTTTGGTTGATCGTGAATTGGCCCATCCCAATCTAACTGAATTGCATATCGTAAAAAATATGCACGAGCGTAAAACCAAAATGGCTGAACTTTCGGATGGTTTTATTGCTTTGCCAGGCGGAGCAGGCACACTGGAAGAAATTTTTGAACAATGGACGTGGTCACAGTTGGGCATTCATCAAAAACCCTGTGCTTTTTTAAATATTCAGGGTTTTTATGATGATTTACTCAAAATGATTCAAGGAACAGTAGAGCGAGGCTTTACTCAGTCACGTTTTGTCGAGAAGTTAATTGCATCAGATCAGATTGATGTGATTTTAAATGCCTTTGAGCATTATCAACCTGCCGCGCCGAAGTGGGGTGCACAAACGCAAGTTCATCCTTAATCCTGAGACAGCGCTTTGAAAAAAGTTGATGTGAAAAAAAGCACTGCCAAGAGAATTACCGTTGCTGCGGCGATTATTTTAAATGAGGCAGGTGAGCTCTTGGTGGTGCGTAAGAAAAATACTCATGTGTTTATGCAAGTGGGCGGTAAGTTAGAAGCAAATGAGCCGCCTGAACACGCGATTGCAAGAGAAATTAAAGAGGAAATCGGCTGTGATATTCAGATTGATCAGTTTGTCGGACGTTTTGAAACAGCAACGGCTAATGAGCCCGATCATCAATTGGTAAGTTATGTTTATTTGGCGCAATTAAAGCAGACGCCGCAGATTGCAGCCGAGATTGCCGAAATGAAATGGGTTACGCTAGATGATCAAGTTACAGCACTTGCACCATTAACGCGTGAAGTGGTGATGCCATGGTGTCGAAAGTATTTAAAGATTTAGCGATTTTTAAGTTTTGGCGTTTTGATTTGTTGCTGCTGCAATACAACATGCGTAAATCTGCTGACATCCTAATTGTTGTAACGCTTGATGCAAGGCATAAATTGAGCTGCCAGTCGTGACGACATCATCGATGATCAAGACTTTTCTGTAGCGAATTTTGGGTTTTTCTAACACTACAAACTGTTGCTCAATACCTTGAATTCGTTCAAGCCGATTGAGTCCCTTTTGAGAGTGTTGTTCTAGTCGATGAATAGGCTGCCAAATAGGAACATTTAGCTTTTTTGCAAGTTGTTGTGCCAAGAGCAAGGACTGATTGTAACCTCGTTCAATTAAACGTGCGTCTGAAATCGGCATTGGGACAATAGCTTGAACTTTAGGATGCCTAACTTGAGCAAGTAATTGATCTAATAAAGGCTGATGATGTAATTTCTGTTCATATTTAAACTGCTGCAAAATACGATCAATTGGATAATGATAATAACAAGCCGCCATGATCTGTAATTCATGCCGATGGATCGGTTGTTTCAGCCAAGGCAATTGCTGCCAGCAACTTTTACATAGAACATAATGCTTTAAACGTGGACTGGATTCACACAGACGGCAGGGTAAAAGTTTTTGCCCAAGCTGTTGCATGGAGGCTTTAATATTATCAAACATAGGCATAGCGAGGTGCCTCGGGTAGCCAACGTTTAAGTAATGCATCGGCTTGTTTGGGATAGTTTTTTAGCACCTGTTCTGCCACATAATGTGCTTGTGTCAGCAAATGATCATCACGCTCCAGACGTGCTACGCGAAAGCCCATATCACCCGTTTGTTTGGTTCCTAATAATTCTCCAGGGCCGCGAATTTCCAGATCTTTTTCCGCAATCACAAAACCATCGTTACTTTCTCTTAAAATGGATAATCTTTCATGTCCATTTTGCGATAAAGGCGTTTTATAGAGTAAGGCACAAAAACTGGCGGTTGCACCTCGCCCGACGCGACCACGTAATTGATGGAGTTGGGAGAGTCCAAGCCGTTCAGCATTTTCAATCACCATAATAGAAGCATTTGGGACATCTACCCCGACTTCAATGACTGTGGTGGCAATGAGTAGTTGCAATTGATTGTCTTTAAATGCTTGCATGACATTTTGCTTTTCATCTGCTTTCATTTTGCCATGCACTAGACCGATATTCAGTTCAGGAAAGCGTTCTTTCATTTCCTGATACGTTGCTTCAGCTGCTTGAGCATCAAGGGTTTCCGACTGCTCGACCAGTGTACATACCCAATAGGCTTGTTTACCTTCACGACAATTACTGGCAATACGATTTAAAACCTGTTCACGTCGATCAAGTGGAATAGTGACGGTTTGAATTGGGGTACGTCCCGGCGGGAGTTCATCAATGATGGAAGTATCCAGATCGCCATAGGCACTCATTGCCAATGTGCGTGGAATCGGGGTGGCTGTCATCACCAACTGATGTGGCGTAAGTTGATCATTCCCTTTATTGCGAAGTGCCAAACGTTGATCGACCCCAAATCGATGTTGTTCATCAATAATCACCAAACCTAATTTGGCGAATTCAACACTATCCTGAAATAATGCATGAGTACCCACTACCAACTGTGCTTCGCCAGTTTTAATAGTTAGTTCAGCCTGTGTACGAGCCTTCCCTTTTTGTTTTCCAGACAGCCACGCGACTTGTATCCCTAGTGGTTCAAACCAGCGTTTAAAATTTAGATAATGTTGCTCGGCCAAAATTTCAGTCGGTGCCATTAGCGCAACTTGCCACCCTGCTTCTAATGTATGACAAGCAGCGACAGCGGCAACCAAGGTTTTGCCTGCGCCGACATCACCTTGTAACAAGCGTAGCATGGGTTTGTTTTGCTTGAGATCGGTGACGATTTCTTTGGACACGCGTTTTTGGGCTTGCGTCATTTCAAAGGGTAATTGGGCGAGTAAGGCTTTGGCAAGGCTCTTGCTTGGGCTAAAACTGGGAGAAGCAATTTGTCGAATATAGGCACGTCGGGTGAGTAAACTGACCTGATGTGCGACCAGTTCTTCAAAAATCAGTCGTTGTTGCGCGGGATGTGAACCTTGTGCCAATTGCTGCATATTGGCATCGACAGGGGGTTCATGGATATACTGTAAAGCTTGTTTCAGCGCATAACCATTGGTGTATTGTTCAGGCAATAATTCTGGTAAATGATCGCTGTATTGTCTGAGTGCCTGTTTGACATATTCACGCAGTTTGGGCTGAGTCAGTCCTTCTGTACTGGGATAAATCGCGGTGAGCTGAGTTTTAGGTAAAGCGCTATGATCAGTGACCAGTTGTATTTCAGGATGATACATCTCCAAACCGCGCGCGCCGACTCGAACTTCTCCAAAAACACGTAAACGATGACCTGCTTTTAACTTATCAGTCAGATTTTTATAAATATGATAAAAGCGTAAGGTAACTTTACCTGAGTCATCTTGCAGTAAAGCGGCCAGCGATTTACGTTTTCCAGGTGGAAAGTCCAGAGCTTTGACTTCACCTTCAAGCAAATAGCTACGTCCCACCACCAGTTGGTTCATGGGAATGACCGTGCTACGATCTTCATAGTCACGCGGCAGGTGAAAAAGTAGATCATCGGTAGTGAAAATATTAAGTTTTTCTAAAAGTGCAGCGGCAGCACCACCGACACCCTGTAACTGCTGGACTGAAGTCATATCTCTCCAAGTCAGGACCCTTTACATCAGGATCATGCATGCATATTTTATTTATTGGTTATGGTAAAACATCTCAACGCATTGCCCAATTTCTATTTGAACAGAACTCGAATCAACAGCGACATCAAATTACCACAATTAGCCGTAGCCCGAAAACAGATGTGTACACGAATCACCTCATTCAAGATGTGCATGACCTTAATTTGGACAATCTTGCACCAATTGATTTGGTCTATGTGGCTTTGGCGCCTTCAGAAAGTAGTGTAGAGGCCTATCGTCAAACCTATCTGGATTCAGTTGAACCAATCGTTCAAGCATTAAAATCGCATCCTTTACAAAGGATTATAGTGCTGTCATCGACACGGGTTTATGGTGAACATCAGGGCGAGCGAGTCGATGATGAATCGCCCATTCAACCTGTAGATGAGCAAGGACAAACCTTGCGTGACATGGAATTAAAATGGCGGGCAGCATATCCGAAACAGACCGTGATAATTCGTCCTTCTGGGATCTATGGTCAATCGGTTGTGCGTTTAATAAAAATGGCAGAAAACACCATTATTTACCCAAAGATTCATTATAGCAACCGCATTCATATTGATGATTTGGCAAGATTTTTAGCGTATTTATCGACATTAAAAAATGTTGATTCGTCTTATATCGTGACCAATAATCACCCTTTAGCTTTACATGAAATTATCCTGTGGTTTCAGCAACAACTCGATTTGCCAAAGCTACAATTGAGCAGTCAGGAAATTTCAGGAAAACGCTTATATGCAACACGGATGCTCAAAACGGGATTTCAATTACAGCACCCAGTTTGCTTTAATGACTATACAATCTGCCTGCAACAACATAGGCAAAGCCAATAATTTAATTAAACTCAAGAATGCGGCAACATCTACAATTAAATTAAACCGATAAATACAAGATTGGTGGAAGATGTTTAAACAGGCATTTGGAAGCTTGCTTCTGCTCATCATGGTGCAACAGGTGGCAGCGGTTGAAAAGACATGGTGTGTATATGATCCAGTCGGTGCGCAAGGGGATATTACCCGGCGTTTAAAAGAGATTGCGCTTTATGCACAGCGTGATCAGGTCAATTTGCAACTTAAAATTTATCAGCATGAAACAGAGGCTATTGCACAATTTAATCAGAAAAAATGTTCAGGTCTGGTCGCAACCAACTTTAATACTCGAAACTATAATACCTTTATGGGAAGCACCGCTGGTGTGGGATTTATCACAAATAATATAACCGCGCAGCATTTTATTCAGTTGTTGAACCAACCTGCATTACGTTCTGCCATGCAACAAGAAGAGTTTGAGGTGGTCGGGTTTATTCCTGTGGGAATGACCTATATGATGCTCAAAACGCCAACGCTTTATAAAGTGACAGACCTAAAAAATAAACGGATCGGTGTTTTGGCTGAAGTTCCGCCACAAACTGCTTTGGTTCGTAGTGTGCGTGCACAGCCTGTTGCCTTGAGTTTTGATAATGCAATCAAGGCCTTTAAAAATAATCAAGTGGATATTTTACCAGTCCCTGTTTATGCTTTACTTGCTTATAATCTGAGAAAAGAGTTTGGTGAGTCGACCCGAGTCATCAATTTTCCAGTAGTTTATGCGGGCTTAAATATTGTAATTCGCGCTGCTGAATACCCATCAGATTTTGGTGTGAATATGCGGCATTGGTTTGCAGGACAGGCAAGGGTATTGGTGGGACAGGTGATACGCTGGGAAAATCGATTACCCGCGTATTATTGGATGGATGTCTCTGCCACTGAGAAACAAGCTTATAATGTGGTCATTGCTAAAGTACGCAATCAATATTCCCAGAACTTTTTTTATGATCCGCGCTTTGTCAAACTGATCAAAAAATTACGCTGTAAAGATGAACCGCAATATTTTGAGTGTCAGATCTGGTAAATCAAATATGGCAACCGAAGTTGCCATGTTGAGGTCAAATTTTAGATGACAGGATCATTTAAGCTTTTTTACGTTTTGAACGACGTTTTGCTTGTTGTGAAGCGACTGCGTCCAGTGCAGCTTTAAGCTCATCATCATTAAAGGTGGTGATATGTTGCAACATTTGTAAGGTTGCTTCATCCAGTACCAATTTGGCACCTTCAGCCATATTGCTAAAGTTGCGTTCAAACGCGATTGCCCCTTGTTCATTAGTGCAGATATATCCTTGCTGGGTCAGAACTTTGATAAAGCTCTGGAACAATGATTTATCAAAAAATTCAGGTGAGTTGAATTCATAGAGAACCGACAGGCGTTGCCCTAGTAAATGACTCAAGTCCTCGACTTGTTTCACCGAAATATTTCCAGAACCGCGTTGTGCAATTAATGCCAAGGTCATGTAGTAACGTTCCAGACTTTGTTTGACTGGAGCTGCTAAGATCACCAATTGATTATGATCTTCTGAATTTGGTGCAGGACTAATCAAGTCGCCTTCACTGTCGCGTTCAATCAGTTTGGCATTGATCAGAGCGTCGGCATATTGACTAATTTGCTGTTCAAGTTGCTCAGGTTTCCATTTCAGGAATAACTCCGCCTGTAAAAATGGATACAGCGTTTTAATGACATTGATCAGATTTTTCTGGCTAATTCTACCATTGTGTTCAACTAGCGCTGCAATTAAAGAGGGCAGCACAAAAGCATGTAAAATATTATTGCGGAAGTAGGTCAACAACACCGCTTGATAATCTTCGATTGCAATAATGTCGCCTAATACATGCTGAACACGTTTAATCAATTTTAGTTTTAAACCGTAAGCAATAATTTCTTTACCAGACAGCGGTGTAACTTGTGTGCGCTCATCATAAGGAAGTGTGGTAACAAGATTGCGATAAGCATCGAGTTGTTTAATACACAACTCTTCGTCCAATGTGTGTTTAGGGGTTGCCAATAAAATTAAAGAAAGCAATGAAACAGGATTGATCACTACAGCGCGGTTAATATTTTCAACAATCGCATGTGCTGAGCTGTTAATGACCTCTGAAACTTGTGGTGGAATCGGATCATCGTTTTTCTCAATTTTGATCTGATCTGCACCATGTGCTTTTAGCAAATCGTCTAGAAATACAGGTTCACCGAAGTTAACGTGGACCTTGCCAAAAATACGTTCAATTTTGCGTAAAGTTTGAATAATCCCGAAGATGGATTCTGCTTCTTTGGGTTTGCCTTGCATTTCTCCTACATAGGTTGAACCTTCCATTAAGCGTTCATAACCAATGTATGTTGGAACAAAAACAATCGGCTTGGCACGACCCCTTAAATGACTGTGTATGGTCATGGCCAGCATGCCTGTTTTGGGCGGAAGTAAGCGCCCAGTACGCGAGCGGCCCCCTTCAATAAAATATTCAAGCGGGGTATTACGCGACAAAATACTATACAGGTATTCTTTAAATACAGACGTATAAAGTGCATTGCCACGGAAGGAACGACGAATAAAAAATGCACCGCCGCCACGTAAAAGCTGACCGACAAATGGCAGATTTAGATTATCTCCCGCTGCAATATACGGCACCATTAAACCACGACGATAAATCACATAAGACAACAATAAATAATCGATATGACTGCGGTGGCATGGTGTATAGATAATTTCGTAGTCTTTGGCAAGTTCACGTACGGTACTAAAGTTATGAACTTCGACACCATCATAAAGTTGTGTCCACAATCGAGTCAGGGCCATATCTGCAAAACGAATGGCTGAATATGAATAATCTGAGACAATTTCATTTAAATAGCCAATCGCACGGCGTTCAGCTTCAAGCATGCTGACTTTGCCGCGAATACTTTCCCGACGGATCGCATCCTGCACATCACGTGATTTGATCAGAGATTCCATCACATTACGGCGGTCAGACAAGTCAGGCCCCAGAACCACTTCACGCTGACTATCTAAATAGTCATTCAGAGTGCTCACGATATACGTGGCAGGAGACAGATTCGGATAATGCGCACTGGCATAGTTGACCAGTTGGCGTAACGACTGCGGTTCATGAAACTCAACATAAGTTTGACGACCATGCAGACCGATATTCATTAATTGTTTAACTTTACCTGGGGTTGCCCATGTATCGGTAAATAACAACTTAAACCATGAATCCTCTTTATCAGGAGAGCGTCCCCATAGCACCGTGACAGGAACCAGTTCAATATCGTAGTCAGGATGCTTGTCTAAAAACTCAATTAAACGCAGTAATCGCGGAGGAAAGGCATGCGGTGGTGGATTGAGTAAATTCTTTTCATCGTGATGCTGTAAAAATAAAACCGATGCTTTTTCTTTGTGATCATCCATCACCAGTGGATCTAGTGCAGGCTTTAAATGCAAGCGACGTGTTTCACCATCAAGAACTAAAGCATTGCTGCGAGAGTAATTTTGTAATACATAGCAGACGACTTTTTTCTGTGCAGGATGTTCTGAAGTCTGCTGATCGGTAGATTCAGAAGGGACTTCCCCAAGAACATGCGGTGTTACCACGAGGTCAAGTAACTTACTCGACAGGCGTCGATACATCTGACCCAAGCCACTCTTGGCCATAAGAACTCCTACTCAAACAACAATACTCCGTCCTAAAGAACGAAAACTGCCTTAGTGAATTGATGTGAAAAACAATGGGCTATTTTCTGATAAATCACATGGATTGCGCTAGTGTTTATCGTTAAAAAACGTATTTTTAATACGAATAACAATGCTAAAGTGTGACATGACAGTCAACTAATCTTGATGGTTATACTCTGAATTTGTGGAAAAATACCGTATATATGTTTTATAGTTTACAGTTGTCTTGTTTTTAAATTGCCGACACTTTAAAGGTATCTTATGAATGCATTAACCCAGGAACTTGTCGAGCTTTTATCTCTTGAAAAGCTTGAAGATCATTTATACCGTGGACAAAGCCGTAATCTGGTCGGAAAACGCGTATTTGGTGGACAAGTTCTGGGACAAGCGTTACGTGCTGCGTCCTATACCACAGATCGTCCTGCACATTCGCTACATGCTTATTTTCTCTATGGCGGTGATGTCAATGCACCGATTATTTACGAAGTCGATCCTTTACGCGATGGTCGAAGCTTTTCCAGTCGTCAAGTTCGTGCTATTCAGCATGGTCGTACCATCTTTTCGGCAATGATATCGTTTGCTTATCTTGAAGAAGGTTTGAATTATCAACCTGAAGAACCTAACTATCCAGCGCCAGAAGACCTCAAATCAGAAAATGAACTCAAAGAAGGATTAGTTAATTTCCTGCCTGAAAATGTGCGTGCCAGTTTTATGCGTGATCGACATGTTGAAATTCGCCCGATTGATCCTGTCAATCCATTTCAACCTCAACCACAAGCACCGATTAACGCACACTATATCCGAACCCATGATCCTATTCCTCACGAGTTGGATGAGCAGTCTTTACATCAAGCGATCGTTGCATTTTATTCTGATTTTAGCTTAATGACGACTTCCTTAAAACCGCATGGTTTAAGCTATATTTCACCGAGTTTGCAATGTGCCAGTATCGATCATGCCATTTATTTTCATCGTCCAGTCCGTGCGGATGAATGGATGTTGTATGACATGGAAGCCACCGTCACTGCAAATTCACGTGGATTAAATTTTGGACGCATGTGGCAAAATGGACAACTGGTCTGTAGTACTGCACAAGAGGGGCTTATACGCCTGCGTGAAATAGCCAATAACCAATAAAACCACATCAAATGTTTCACTAAAGCTGCATGGATGCGGCTTTTTATTTTTAAATTGTCAGATATGCTAAAAAATTATTCGATTCTAAACATCTTGCGTGTCATAGTAATCCAAAACAATGACATTCTATTTCAAATGGTATGAGCTTAAATACACAGATTTTAGTTGCTGCAATCATCGGTATCGCATTTGGGTTTTTATTAAATCTATACCCAGACACTGCTTTTTTTCAACATAGTCTTTATGGACTCGGTATTATCAGTAGCATATTTATCGGGCTGTTGAAAATGCTTTTAATCCCACTGATTTTTTCCTCAATTGTGGTGGGAGTTTCAAATTTGCAAGCCAGCGGGCAGTTTGGACGAGTCTGGAAAATCACAGCATTATGTTGTTTAACTACGACTACATTGGCTTTAATTCTCGGTATTGGCTGTGCTCATTTATTTGGAGTGGGCAAGGGCATGGATATCGGAATTTTTAGTGAAGCCATGAGTAATCATCAATCTCCAGATACATTATCGCCATCCACCTTTTTTACGAATTTTATTCAAAATACGCTAATTAATCCCTTTAAAGCTTTTAGCGATGGCAATGTTCTGGCAGTCGTGGTGTTCGCTTTGTTCATCGGGGCGGCTTTAATTAAAGGCGGAGATCGTTTTCAGTCTGTACGGGTTCTAAGCTTACAGTTTTTTGACATCATGATGATGTTGGTCGGCTGGGTCATGAAATTGGCTCCATTAGGAATTTTAGCCTTACTCGCTAAACTGATTGCAACGGAAGATGTCAAAATCCTGAACAGTCTGGCTGAGTTCGCCTTAGTCGTAACAGGAACGACGATTTTTCATGGTGCGGTGGTGTTGCCTTTATTACTGTGGATTTTTGGGAAAATGAATCCAATCACTTTTTTTAAAGGTACACGCTTAGCCCTCATTACTGCTTTTGCCACCAGTTCCAGTTCAGCCACGATGCCATTGAGCATGAAGTGCGCCCAAGAAAATCTCAAGGTTCGCCCACAAACAGCAGGTTTTGTTATCCCTTTAGGAACGCAGTTAAATATGGACGGTACCGCGCTCTATGAAGCCGCTGCCGCATTATTTATTGCCAATTTGGTGGGAATGGATTTAACCCTGACTCAGCAATTGATTGTTTGTTTAACTGCCATGATTGCATCATTGGGTGCGCCCGGAATTCCTAGTGCAGGAATGGTCACCATGATCATGGTGCTACAGTCTGTTGGGCTTCCTGCCGAAGCGATTGCGATTTTACTGCCAATCGACCGAATTTTAGATACGGTACGAACTGTGGTTAATGTGCAGGGAGATATGATGATCAGTGTCGTGGTAGATCGTTATGCCAAATCAGATTCCATTGAATCATCTTAAAATGCAGTGCGATTAAGATGGTCGATTGCAAGACATTGCATCGCGAGAATGATAAAAAGCAGAAGAGAACTTCTGCTTTTTACCGCTTATTTCACTCAAGTAGCTTCACTCAAGCAGCAGTTAATAACGCTCGTTTCGCTGCTGGAGATTGATCTAAATATTGGACAGCATCTTCGGTACTCCCTTCTTTGACAGGATCATACCATGGCATTAAATAATCGATCTGTTGTGCTACCAACCAGATTGGGCTAGGAAGCACTTGGTTATCCTTGCGTCCTTGTTTAAGCCATTCTAACCAGATCCATGGATGCCACACACTCGGATTTTTATCTGCGAAACGTGGGTCTTGTTTCATGATATGTGCGGCACCATCGACCCATAAACCTAATACCCCCGCAATCACTGCGACACTTAAATAATAACGGGCAATATAACCACCACCTAAATGACGATATAAATCAAATGCAACTGTTCGATGTTCAATTTCTTCTGCGCCATGCCATTTGACTAAATCGACCATTTCAGGGTCAGCGCCGAGTTCTTCCCATTTTTTGTTGTAAAGCGCGTACTTACCCAATACGCACGTCATGTGTTCTACTGTGGCAATCACACCTAAACGAAATAAATCCCACTGATGTTGTAACGCTTTGGGCACTTCATAGTCTAGAGGTTTATCTGCCAATAACTTGCTAAATAAAAAGTTCATGATATCCAGATTACGTTGGATATCGATATTACGGGCAGACAAATATTCTTTATTGGCAGAGGTATGCGCATTGGCATGCATGGCTTCTTGCCGAATAAAAGCCTGTACATCTTGTTTGAGTTTTTCATCGGTAATTTGCGGCAAGACTTTATTATAAAGACGACAGAACCAGAACTCGCCCGCAGGTAAGATATTGTTAATTTCATTGATGAAATAACTGGCAAAAGGTTGATTGGGAATCCAGTCCACTGGAGTTTCTTTCCAGTCGAATTTTACCTTTCGTGGTTGAATGCGATAGTGAATCGAAGATCCTGGCAACTTGTGTTTAAAAAATGAAAAAATACTCATGTCCTTACCTTTATTTGTTCTTATCGAACTTTTGCTGGTTTTTTTGAGTATAAAAAATGCCCCTGTATTTTGCTTTGCAATACGGGACATTCAATTGTCATTACGTGATGAAATGATAAGAAAAGCGGTAGTTTATTCTTTTTTTAATACTAAATCTGCCTCATCCTGATCATCGATTGTCGCTTCTGGAATTTGACTTAAATCAAATTCAGGTTCTTGTTCTAGCGTATAATTTAAGCGACCTGCCATCACACTGGCAAGCTCTTCAAGTCCTTGTTTATTGAGTGATGAAAAAAGTTGAATAGAAAAATTCAGCTTCATCTTTTTTAGGTTTTGTTTAACTTCGAGCAGGGCTTGATGGGCAGGACCACGATTCATTTTATCCGCTTTGGTCAGTAAAATATGCACAAACAATTTACGTGAATGCGCCCATTCTAGCATCATGGTATCGAAATGTTGGAGTGGATGACGAATATCCATCAATAGCACTAAACCCTGTAAGCTTTGACGATGAATCAGATAGTTTTCCAGTTCTTTCTGCCAAACCCGTTTCATATCTTCAGGAACAGCAGCATAACCATAGCCTGGCAAATCCACCAAACGCTGATCAGGATTCCCTAGACTAAAAAAGTTAATCATTTGGGTACGTCCTGGTTTTTTAGACGCACGTGCCAGTTGTTTTTGATTGGTTAAGGTGTTAATGGCACTGGACTTGCCTGCATTGGAACGTCCTGCAAAGGCAATTTCATAACCTGTATCTTCTACACAAAGTGCCAGTTTGGGCGCACTCATTAAAAATTCAGCTTTGCGTAGCCAATTGAGTGCCTTTACTGAGTATTCAGTAATTGCAGGATCAGCCTTTTTCTCATAACTAATTTTTTGTTTAGGTGCGAGTTTGGCTTTGGTGTCTTTGGATTTCGCATAGCGATGCATAGAGCTTAACTTTTACAATCAAAATATATTTAAAACGCATTATAAAGGATGCGAGCCTTTCACGCGAATTTTAACAGCATTTGGATCAAACGATCAGGAGATCGAGATAAACTCGATGGCTGAATGACTGGAGGTAGAAGGCGGAGCAGCCAAAACATCGGCTAAAGTGTATTGATCGAGTGTTTGATAAAAGCTTTCCAGTGCATCATCTAAAATTCCTTTTAAGCCGCAGTGCGCGCGTAATACACAAGGCGGAGTATTGCATTCTACAATCTGATGATCACCTTGTAAGATCCGTACGATTTTACCCAATGTCAGATCGAGCGCTTTGGGATTTAAACGAAGTCCACCGCCTTTGCCGCGCGTGGTAATGATCCATTCCTGTTTTGCCATGAAATGTACAATTTTGACCAGATGATTTTGAGAAACATGCAAATCAGCCGCGATTTCTGCGATGGTATACGGCATTTCACTTGGGCGTGAAACGTACATAAGTATACGCAAGGCATAGTCGGTAAATTTATTGAGTTGCATGTTCAGCTAAATACCAGAAATTTATAAAGATCATATTAGCCTGAAAGTTTCCCGAAGGAAACTCCCGAGTCCAAACACCTGAAAATCACAATTTTATATTCAGTTTAACCTTTGAGAGGAGCAGAAACAGCGAGCTCATCTCCGACTTGATAGTGACTTAACAGAATATTGGCAACATCGTATTCACTATGTTCAGCCTGTGATTTGACTAAGAAACCATATTGAGCTGTATCCTGAGCTGAACTAAAGCTAAATTGTTGAGGTTGATCAATTCCTTTTTCGGGAACATGGACTTTGACCGAGATATATTCACCTGCTTGTGCCGTTGGAATCGTTTGTTGATCGGCTGCACGAATGTTAAAAAATTTACCTTCAGCATGATCTTCGATCGACACAATTTTGAAATTACGCCAACCTGACCATCCTCCATTTTGCGAAGCCAACTGATCATATTTTTGTTGCTCAGCCCCAATCAAAATATCAGCTAATTGCAAATAGGCTTGTTTCCACGCTTCGATTAAATCTGATTCAAACGGGACATCAAGCACTTCACTAATCGAATGTAATAAGTTTTCTCCCACAATCGAGTATTGCGCGGGCTGAATATCCAGACTGACGTGTTTGGTTGCAATATGTTCCACTGCTTTGGCTAGTTTTTCAGGGGTTTCGATATTTTCTGCATAGGCCAAAACTGCTGCGGCTAAGGCACGTGGTTGACGTCCTGTTGTTTGGTGATCCAGATTAAACACATTTTTGAGTTCAGGATGATTGCCAAGCATACGCTTATAAAAATAGCTGGTCAGTGCGACGCCGTGTTCACGTAAGACAGGTACAGTTGATTTTACAAGTTCGATTTGTTGTGGAGTCATGGCTAGACCTTTTTATCTGGCTATATAAGATATATTTAAAATACATCTTATAAAATACATTTGCAATGCATCTTTAATTAAAAGTCATAACTTTTTTAAGGGATTAAATAGATCGTATTGGTCAAATTGATTGGTTTTTCGCAAAAAATTAAACACTGATTTTACAAGAGATTAGTTTTGTAAAATCAGTGTGAGTGATGGTTGGAATTAACGTTTCCCAAACAAAGAGCCAAGCAAGCCGCGAACCAGTCTTTGTCCTGTTGGTCCGCCTAAACTACGTGCTGCGCTTTTTGCAAAGGTTCCAAGTACATCTTGAGTGAGTTTGTCACGCTCGCGTTGTGCTTTTTCATCTGCCTTTTGCTGTTCACGTGCTAAACGCTCTTGTTCTTTTGCCTGTTGCTTGGCATCTGTTTCTTGTTGTTTGGCTTGTTGCGCAGCTTCGAGCTGAGCTTGTTGTTGCGCCGCACTTTCGCTCACTTTGCGCTGTAACATTTCATAGGCGCTATCTCGATCTACAGCGCGTTCATAGATTCCCGCGACAATACTTTGTGACATTAAGGCCTTACGTTCATCAACACTTAAAGGGCTAAATGCAGAGTAGGGAGGCATGATCCAGCCACGTTCCACGATCTGTGGCGTGCCTTGTTCATCCAGAAAACTAATCAATGCTTCACCAACAGCAAGCTCAGTAATGGCTTGATCCACTTTAAATTCAGGATTAGCACGAAAGGTATCTGCTGCTGTTTTCACTGCTTTTTGATCTTTTGGTGTAAAGGCGCGTAAAGCATGTTGAACCCGATTTCCGAGTTGCCCTAAAACCGTTTCTGGTATGTCGAGTGGGTTTTGGCTAATAAAATAAATGCCCACACCTTTGGAGCGAATCAAGCGTACCACTTGTTCAATTTTTTGTTGGAGAGCAGGGCTGGCATTGTCAAAAAGTAAGTGCGCTTCATCAAAGAAAAATACCAGTTTTGGTTTATCCAGATCTCCAACTTCTGGTAATTGTTCAAATAACTCTGAAAGCATCCACAGCAAAAAGGTTGCATAGAGTTTTGGTGTATTCATCAGTTTATCTGCGGCGAGCAGGTTGATATAACCATGACCGTTGCTATCTGTCTGTATAAAATCCAGAATATTTAAACTTGGTTCACCAAAAAATTGTTCACCACCTTGATCACCCAATGCCAATAAATTTCGCTGGATTGCGCCTAAACTTGCAGGTGATAAATTGCCATAATCTGCTTTTAAGTCGTTTGCATTGTCACTGACATAACTCAGCATGGCCTTTAAGTCTTTAAAATCGATGAGCAATAACCCTTGATCATCTGCAATACGAAACACCGCAGAAAGCACACCTTCTTGTGTATCATTTAAATTCAGCATTTGAGCCAAAAGCAATGGCCCGATTTCAGAGACAGTGGTACGAATTGGATGACCTTGTTCACCAAATAAATCCCAAAAAATAGTGGGAGAAGCAGCAAACGCAATAGTGTCTATACCAAGTGATTTAATCCGTTCATCAAATTTTGGATTATCACTTCCCGCTTTGGCAATACTCGAGACGTCACCTTTTGCATCTGCTAAAAAAACAGGCACACCAATCCGAGAAAAATTTTCAGCCATGACTTTGAGTGTCACTGTTTTACCTGTTCCTGTTGCACCTGCAATCAGACCGTGACGGTTCGCAAATTCGGAATGTAAGACAATATCCTGATGAATATCTGTGGTTTTTTTTGCAATCACAATTGGTGTGCCCATACTTATTCCTATTCTTATCACTTTTCAATTTGTTGGAGTGCATTTTGGATATCTTGTATTAAATCTTGGGTAGATTCTAGTCCTATACAAAAGCGAACCAATAAACCGTGTTGTAGATGTGTATTTGGCAATACTCGCATCTGTTTTAAATCATAAAGCATCACCAGACTTACGGGGCCGCCCCAACTAAAACCTAATTTAAATAATGTTAAGGCATCACAAAAGCGGCGGACGGCGCTGATGTCATAGTCGGCTTGAAAGATCAAACTGACCAAGCCTGCGCTTTGTTGATCTATACAGATTTCTTGCCAAAAGGTGTGTCCAGGACTATTCGCATCGCTGGGATGTAAAACTTGTGCAAACTCAGGCTGCTGTTTGAGCCACGCTAATAGGTCTTGTGTGGTTTTGGCTTGTTGTTGATAACGTAAGCGTATATGCGGCAGGCTACGTATAACTTGTGCGGTATCATCTCCCGACACACAAATACCTTGTGTGGCATGCATCTTAAAGAGCTGATGATAAAGTTTTTGATCCCGAGTAATGACACTGCCCATTAAGATATCTCCACCACCGCTTGGATACTTGGTGAGTGCATGGACAGTGATGTCAACGGATAAATGTTCATCTGAAAAATCGAAAGCGTTAAAGGCGAGCCCTGCGCCCCATGTATTGTCCAATGCAATCAACACATTGGCTTGTCTGGCTTTTTTAACCAGATTTTTAAGATCGGGAAATTCTAAAGTGACTGAACCTGCCGCTTCGAGCCAGATCAGTTTAGTGTGTGTAGAAGGCGTAAATGAGTTAGCATCAATTGGATTATAGACTTTGACGATGATGCCATAACGTTGTTGTAGATTTTTGAGATGTTCCATGTTTGGGCCATACACATTATCTGGAACCCAAACTTCATCGCCTTGATTTAAAAAAGTTGAATTAACCAGATTAATGGCCGATAAGCCACTCGGTGCGAGTAAACAATGTGTCCCCCCCTCAAGCTGTGCCAATTGATCAGCTAAGGTATAAGTGGTCGGTGTGCCATGGGTGCCATAACTATAATCATAAGCATCTGTCCAATGCCGATCAAAAAGGTGCGCTGTCGATGGAAATATAATCGTCGATGCACGAAACAGGGGAGGTTGAATGCTCACAATGTATTGAGGAGCCTTTCGTGGGGCGTGAATAAGCTGGGTTTGAATGGTTTTATTATCTGTCATGGTGCATATCATTTAGGTGATTTAGCTCTAGATTAAAAAATATAAATCCTTTCTGCTAGTTTTGGTCGAGTTTTGTGAGTATTTCTTTACATAAAACTGTGTTGACAAAAGTTGGCTTCATTTTTGCTATGACTTAGCTAATACCAACAACAATATAGGTTCTAAGTGCATGAAGTCGCATTTAAAAGTGCATTATTTTCAGCATATTGCTGGTGAAGGGTTCGGGAGTTGTTATGATTTTTTGAAAACACATCAGTCAAAAATTACCGCGACTGAATTTTTCGCACTCCCCCCTGATTTACCGCTTGAAATAGAGGCGCTCCCTCGTATTGACGATGTCGATTTACTGATCATTATGGGCGGAACCATGAGTGTTAATGATGAAGCCAATTTTCCTTGGTTGAAAATTGAAAAACGCTGGATTCGTCGTTATTTAGCCGCGGGTAAACCGGCGATAGGATTGTGTCTGGGTGGACAACTGATTGCCAATGCTTTAGGTGCTGCCGTGAGCCGTAATCCATTTCAGGAGTTAGGCTGGACGACCGTACATCGAGTACCACAATCGGCAGCACAGTGTTTTCCTTTACCCTCTTCTTTGCATGTGATGCAGTGGCACAGTGAAACTTTTGAGATTCCCAAAGGCGCGATTCATTTAGCTGAAAATGACGTCTGTCGTAATCAGATGTATCAGATTGGGCAAAATGTTTTAGGTTTTCAGTTTCACCCAGAAATCACCCCACAAACACTGGCGTTATTTTTAGAAAATGACGATGAAGTGGCCATTTTTCATGGAGAATATGTACAGCCAGCCAATCAACTCAAACAATCAAAACAATCAAAATTTATAGAAGGAAATCAATTGCTCAATCAGGCGATTGAATATGTAGTGAGCGCATCGTAATCAAAATAAAATGCAAATGATTTAAAATAAAACTCGGATATTTAACGATTCAGCAACAAATAGAATTGCATAAGACTTAAACAGTCGTTATAATGAGCGACCCTCAAATTGTGAGGTCATTTACTGCAAAGAACGTAGTAAATGCATGACAGTCGCGGCATCGATCGTGACCTTAGTGATTTTCACTGCCTTTGACACTTACCAATGGGTGAGGTGCGTCAAAGGTGATTCTTTATATATTTTGGCTTGGAGTTTACTGGTATGTCTAACCAGAGAATCCGTATCCGTCTTAAGTCTTTTGATCATCGTCTGATTGATCAATCTTCTCAAGAGATCGTAGAAACCGCTAAGCGTACTGGCGCACAAGTGTGTGGTCCAATCCCGATGCCTACTCGCATCGAACGCTTCAACGTTCTTACTTCACCGCACGTAAACAAAGATGCGCGTGATCAGTACGAAATCCGCACCTACAAACGTTTGATCGATATCGTTCAACCAACAGATAAAACTGTTGATGCATTGATGAAATTGGATCTTGCAGCGGGTGTTGATGTTCAGATCGCATTGGGTTAAGGCTTTCGGGTTAATTAGTGCCTGGCATTAATTAAGCTGCTTTTTTAGAGGTTACACACATGGCTATTGGTTTAGTCGGCCGCAAGTGCGGTATGACCCGTATCTTTACAGATGCCGGCGTCTCTGTGCCTGTTACAGTGATTGAGGTTGATCCTAACCGTATCACTCAAATTAAAACGCTTGAAACTGATGGTTATCAAGCGGTTCAAGTTACTACTGGTGAACGTCGTGAATCTCGCGTAACCAATGCACAGAAAGGTCACTTTGCGAAAGCGGGTGTGGCTGCTGGTCGTTTGGTTAAAGAGTTTCGCGTGACTGAAGCTGAGCTTGAAGGTCGTGAAGTTGGCGGCAGTATTGGTGTTGATTTGTTCACAGTGGGTCAAATTGTTGACGTTACTGGTCAATCAAAAGGTAAAGGTTTCCAAGGTGGTGTTAAGCGTTGGAACTTCCGTACCCAAGACGCGACTCACGGTAACTCAGTTTCTCACCGTGTTTTAGGTTCTACAGGTCAAAACCAAACTCCTGGACGCGTGTTCAAAGGCAAAAAAATGGCCGGTCACTTAGGTGATGAACGCGTAACAGTACAAGGTCTTGAAATTGTATCCGTTGACGCAGAACGTTCAGTTCTTGTTGTTAAGGGTGCGATTCCTGGTGCTACTGGTGGCGACGTTATCGTTCGTCCTACGATCAAGGCCTGAGGGGAAATAACGTGAATTTAAAAACTGTTTCCGGCTCTGCTGTTGAGTTGTCTGAAGTTGCTTTCGGACGTGAATATAATGAAGCGCTTGTACACCAAGTGGTTACAGCTTATTTAGCTGGTGGCCGTCAAGGTACGCGTGCTCAAAAATCACGTGCTGAAGTATCTGGTGGTGGTAAAAAGCCATTCCGTCAAAAAGGTACTGGCCGCGCTCGTGCTGGTTCTATTCGTAGCCCAATCTGGGTTGGCGGTGGTAAAACTTTTGCTGCACGTCCACAAGACTGGTCTCAAAAAGTAAACCGCAAAATGTACCGCGGTGCAATGCAATGTATCCTTGCTGAACTTGTTCGTCAGGATCGTCTTGTATTAGTTGAAGAGTTTGCTGTTGCAGCTCCTAAAACTAAAGAATTGCTTGCAAAACTTAACGACTTGAATGCAGCTCGTGCACTTATCGTGACTGATGCTGTAGATGAGAACTTATATCTTGCTGCACGTAACCTTCCACACGTTGATGTGGTAGATGCTGCTGCAATCGATCCTGTTAGCTTGATCGCGTTTGATAAAGTTGTCATGTCTGTAGCTGCTGCTAAGAAAATTGAGGTAGAACTCGGATGAACAACGAACGTATCTATCAAGTCCTAAAAGGACCGGTCTTCTCAGAAAAGGCACAAGTTTTAGGTGATACTGCTGGTGTTCAAGTGTTTAAAGTTGATATTAATGCAACTAAGCTTGAAGTTAAAAAAGCAGTAGAACAACTATTTGGTGTAGAAGTTGTTAAAGTTAACACAACTATTACTAAAGGTAAGACTAAGCGCTTTGGTAAAACATTAGGACGTCGTTCTGATGTTAAAAAAGCATACGTCACCCTGAAAGCTGGCCAAGATGTTGAAATGGCTGACTTGGGCGATACCGCTGAAAGCGCAGCGGAATAAGGACGAAAATTATGCCGATTCAAAAATGTAAGCCAACGTCTCCAGGACGTCGCTTTGTAGAGAAAGTGGTGCATAGCCATCTTCACAAAGGCGCGCCTTATGCACCGTTGGTTGAAGCTAAAAAACGTACTGGTGGTCGTAATAACAACGGTCACATTACGACTCGTCACGTTGGTGGTGGACACAAGCAAAACTACCGTATCGTTGACTTTAAACGTAACAAAGATGGCGTTCCTGCAACTGTAGAACGCATTGAGTACGATCCTAACCGTACAGCGCATATTGCTTTGTTGAAATATGCTGATGGTGAACGTCGTTACATCATTGCGCCTAAAGGTTTGCGTGCGGGTGATAAAGTTCAATCTGGTAACGATGCTCCAATTCGTCCAGGTAACTGCTTACCACTTCGTAATATGCCTATCGGTTCTACACTACATAACGTTGAACTTAAAATCGGTAAAGGTGCTCAAATTGCACGTTCTGCTGGTACATCAGTTCAGTTGTTGGGTCGTGATGGTTCTTACGCAATCATTCGTCTGCGTTCAGGCGAGATGCGTAAAGTACACGTTGAATGCCGTGCTGTTATTGGTGAAGTTTCTAACCAAGAAAGCAACCTACGTTCATTGGGTAAAGCTGGTGCAGCGCGCTGGCGTGGTGTTCGTCCTACCGTTCGCGGTATGGCGATGAACCCAGTTGACCATCCACACGGTGGTGGTGAAGGGCGTAACAAAGGTATCCAACCTGTAAGCCCATGGGGTCAAAAAGCGAAAGGGTACAAGACTCGTACCAATAAGCGTACGACTAAGATGATTATCCGCGACCGTCGCGTCAAGTAAAGGAATCTGACTAATGCCTCGTTCATTAAAAAAAGGTCCATTCGTCGACGCGCATTTGTTCGCTAAGGTTGAAGCTGCTGTAGCTGCTAACAACCGTAAGCCGATCAAAACTTGGTCTCGTCGCTCAATGATTCTTCCAGATTTTGTTGGTTTAACAATTTCTGTTCACAATGGTCGTAACCACGTTCCAGTAATCATTACTGAGCACATGGTTGGTCATAAACTCGGTGAATTCGCGCCAACTCGTACCTATCGTGGTCACGGTGTTGACAAGAAATCTAAACGTTAATAGGTGTCATGATGGAAGTAACTGCTAAATTACGCGGTGCCGCTATCTCGGCACAAAAGGCACGTTTGGTTGCAGACCTAATCCGTGGCAAATCTGTTGCTCACGCGCTTAATATCCTAAACTTCAGCAACAAAAAAGCTGCTGTTTTAGTGAAAAAAGCTTTGGAATCTGCAATTGCAAATGCTGAACACAATAACAGTTTAGATGTAGACGACCTTAAAGTTTCTACGATTTACGTTGATGAAGGCATTAGCCTGAAACGTATTATGCCACGTGCTAAAGGCCGTGCAGATCGTATTACTAAGCGTACTTGTCACATCACCGTTAAGGTAGGGGTTTGATATGGGTCAGAAGGTTCATCCAATCGGTATCCGCCTAGGTGTTGTGAAACGTCATAACGCTAACTGGTATGCGAATCCGAAACAATACGCTGAATACTTGCTTAAAGATCTTCAAGTTCGTGAGTTTTTAACTAAAAAACTTAAGAGCGCGATGGTGAGCAATATTCTTATCGAACGTCCAACAGGCGCTGCTAAAGTAACCATTAGCACTGCTCGTCCTGGTATCGTAATCGGTAAAAAAGGCGAAGACATTGAAAAATTACAGCGCGAACTTACCAATATTATGGGTGTTCCTGCGCAAGTAAGCATCAACGAAATCGATCGCCCAGACTTAGATGCGCGTTTAGTTGCTGAAGCAATTGCTTCTCAATTGGAAAAGCGTGTGATGTTCCGTCGTGCTATGAAGCGTGCGGTTCAAAACACCATGCGTGCTGGTGCTAAAGGTATCAAAGTTGAAGTTTCAGGCCGTTTAGGTGGTGCAGAGATTGCACGTACTGAGTGGTATCGTGAAGGTCGTGTACCTTTGCATACACTTCGTGCGGACATCGATTATGCAACTATGCGTGCAGAAACAACTTACGGTACGATTGGTGTTAAAGTCTGGATTTTCCGTGGTGAGATCTTAGGTGGCATGAAACAAGTCATGAACCCTGCTCCTGCTGAAGAGCGTCCAGCTAAACGCGGTCGTGGTCGTGGTGAAGGTCAAGAACAGCGTCGTGGACGTCGTAATGACCGTGCTGCTGACAAGGGAGAATAATCCATGTTGCAACCTAAACGTACCAAATTCCGTAAGATGCACAAAGGCCGTAACACTGGTCTAGCGCATCGTGGTAGTACAGTATCATTTGGTTCGATTGCGATTAAAGCGACTGAACGTGGTCGTATGACTGCGCGTCAGATCGAAGCTGCGCGTCGTACTATTAGCCGTCGTATTAAGCGTGGTGGTAAAATCTTCATCCGCGTATTCCCAGACAAGCCAATTACCGAAAAACCATTAGAAGTACGTATGGGTAACGGTAAAGGTAATGTGGAATACTGGGTTTGCGAGATCAAGCCAGGTAAGATCCTGTACGAAATTGAAGGTGTGAACGATGAATTAGCAACTGAAGCATTTAAGCTTGCTGCTGCTAAACTTCCGTTTAAAACCACTATCGTGACTCGGACGGTAATGTAATGAAAACTAAAGATCTACGTGAAAAATCGGTAGAAGAGTTGAAAGCGTTGCTTGATGAGCAACAGCTTAACCAATTCCGTCTTCGTATGGCGAAAGCGACTGGTCAATTGGGTAAATCGCACGAAGTGCAAATTGCTCGTAAAACTATCGCTCGTATCAAGACACTCCTTACCGAAAAACAGGGGAACGGACAATGAGTGAAAAAACAGTCCGCACGTTAACCGGCAAAGTCGTAAGCGACAAAATGGACAAGTCTATTGTTGTTCTTATTGAACGCCGCGTTCAACACCCGTTGTATGGCAAATCAATCCGCCGTTCAACTAAACTACACGCTCATGATGAGAACAATGTTGCTAAATTAGGCGACCTAGTGACCATCAAAGAAAGCCGCCCAATTTCTAAAACTAAAGCTTGGACTTTAGTGGAAGTGGTTGAAGTAGCTGCTGAGTAATTACGTTCTTGTTGCATCATCGGTCAATTTCGAGTACTCTTTGAGCCTTTCGAAATTGCGACCGGTGTTGCTCGGTTTTGGAGTAGGGCAATGATTCAAACCGAAAGTATGCTCGACGTAGCAGACAATAGTGGTGCTCGCCGCGTACAATGTATTAAAGTACTAGGTGGTTCACATCGTCGTTATGCTTCTGTTGGCGACATTATTAAAGTTACTGTTAAAGAAGCAATTCCACGTGGCCGTGTTAAAAAGGGCGACGTGATGAATGCTGTTGTGGTACGTACTAAGTTTGGTATTCGTCGTCCAGACGGTTCTGTGATCCGTTTTGATGACAATGCAGCTGTATTGTTAAACAACAATAAAGCTCCGATTGCCACTCGTATTTTCGGACCAGTGACTCGTGAACTTCGTACTGAACAGTTCATGAAAATCATTTCATTGGCTCCTGAAGTTCTATAAGAGGCAATCATGGCTAAGATTAAAAAAGGCGATACGGTTATCGTGATCGCAGGTAAAGAAAAAGGCAAACAGGGTACTGTTCTGTCTGTTTCTGAAGACCGCGTTAAGGTTGAAGGCCTTAACTTAGTGAAGAAGCATCAAAAGCCGAACCGTGTAACTGGCGCTGAAGGCGGCATCGTTACTCAAGAAGCTTCGCTTCATATCTCAAACGTGGCAATTTTAAATGCTACAACCCAAAAGGCTGATCGTGTTGGTTACCAAATTGACGAAAATGGCGTGAAAACTCGCGTTTATAAGTCAAATGGTGAATCAGTGGCGACAGCAAAGTAATAGGTTGACACGGCAATGGCCAGACTTAAAACACGTTACAATGAAGAACTTAAAGCTAAGTTACAACAGGAACTTAGCATTAAGAATGTAATGGAGATTCCTCGCATTACAAAAATCACCCTAAACATGGGTGTAGGCGCAGCTGCAACTGACAAGAAATTGTTAGATGGTGCTGTTGCTGACATGACTTTAATTGCTGGTCAAAAACCAGTAGTTACGCTTGCACGTAAATCAATCGCAGGTTTCAAAATCCGTGATGGTTGGCCAATTGGTTGTAAAGTGACTTTACGTGGCGAACAAATGTACGAATTCTTGGACCGTTTGATCTCAATCGCAATCCCTCGTATCCGTGACTTCCGTGGTTTCTCAGCGAAATCTTTCGACGGTCGTGGTAACTACTCAATGGGCTTGAAAGAGCAAATCGTTTTCCCTGAAATCGATTTTGATAAGATTGATCGTATTCGTGGTATGGATATTACTATCACTACTACTGCTCGCACCGATGACGAAGGCCGTGCGCTTATGCGTGCATTCGGCTTCCCGTTCAAATAAGAGGTCGATATGGCTAAGAAAAGTATGATTAATCGCGAGTTGAAACGCGAACAAACCGTTGCTAAATACGCTGCAAAACGCGCTGAATTAAAAGCGATTATTGCCAACGTAAATGCAAGCGATGAAGAGCGTTTCCAAGCGACATTAAAGTTACAGGCATTGCCACGTAACGCATCTCCAGTACGTCTTCGTAACCGTTGTGGTTTGACAGGTCGTCCTCATGGTTACTTCCGTAAGTTCGGTCTAAGCCGTAACAAATTACGTGATACAGTAATGCAGGGTGATGTACCTGGCGTTGTTAAGGCAAGCTGGTAAGGAGCAACTAAATGAGTATGCAAGATACCGTTGCCGACATGCTAACACGTGTTCGTAACGCACAAATGGCAAAGAAACAAACTGTTTCTATGCCGTCTTCTAAGTTGAAAGTTGCAATTGCCAACGTTCTTCAACAAGAAGGTTATATTTCAAACGTAGAAGTTGCTCAAGAAGAAGCAAAAGCTACTTTGACTATTACGTTAAAATATTTTGAAGGCAAACCAGTTATCGAAACTGTGAAGCGTGTAAGCCGTCCAGGTCTACGCCAATATCGCGGTAAAGATAAACTTCCAAGCGTTAAGCAAGGTTTAGGTATTGCAATTGTTTCTACAAGCAAAGGCATCATGACTGATCGCGCTGCACGTGCTGCAGGCGTTGGTGGTGAAGTTATTGCTTTTGTTTCTTAATAGGTGATTCCTCATGTCTCGTGTGGCTAAAGCCCCAGTAACTGTCCCTAACGGTGTAACAGTTACTCAGAACGGCCGGCAGGTCGAAGTGAAAGGCACTAAAGGTACATTGTCTTTCAACCTGCATGCGCTGGTCGAGCTAAAACAGGAAGAAGGTAAACTTCAACTAGCTCCTGCAAAAGAGTCGAAAGACGCTTGGATGCAAGCTGGTACTGCTCGCGCTGTGCTTAACAACCTTGTAAAAGGCGTAAGCGAAGGCTTCGAACGTAAGTTGCAACTTATTGGTGTTGGTTATAAAGCTGCGGTGAAAGGTACAGTTGTGAACCTTAACCTTGGTTTTTCTCACCCAATCGATTACAACCTTCCTGAAGGCGTAACTGCTGAAACTCCAACTGCGACTGAAATTGTTTTGAAGTCAGCAGACAAGCAGTTACTTGGTCAAGTTGCTTCTGAAATCCGTGGTTATCGTCCACCAGAGCCGTATAAAGGTAAAGGTGTTCGTTACTCGAACGAAGTTGTTCTTCGTAAAGAAGCTAAGAAGAAATAAGGCGCGAGGTTCTTATGAACGAAAAGAAACAATCCCGTTTGCGTCGTGCGAAAAGCACACGCTTGCACATTCGTGCATTGGGTGCGACTCGTTTGTGTGTAAACCGCACTCCGCGTCACATCTATGCTCAAGTGATTTCCGCAGATGGTGGCAAAGTATTAGCGCAAGCTTCTACTTTGGATGCCTCTTTACGTAGCGGTTCAACTGGTAACGTAGACGCAGCTACTAAAGTAGGTGCTTTAATCGCAGAACGTGCGAAAGCTGCTGGTGTAACGAAAGTTGCATTTGACCGTTCTGGTTTTAAATATCATGGTCGTATCAAAGCCTTGGCTGATGCTGCTCGTGAAAACGGCTTGGAGTTCTAATCATGGCTAAAGTTGAACAAAACGAAGGTCTTGTTGAAAAGCTGGTTGCCGTTGACCGTGTAGCCAAAGTTGTTAAGGGTGGACGTATCTTCTCTTTCACAGCATTAACAGTTGTGGGCGATGGGAATGGTCGTGTAGGTTTTGGTCGTGGTAAAGCACGTGAAGTTCCAGCTGCTATTTCTAAAGCGCTTGAAGCTGCACGTCGCAACATGATTACTGTAGACCTTGCTGGTACTACATTGCAACACCCTGTGAATGCTCGTCATGGTGCAAGCCGTGTATACATGCAACCTGCTTCTGAAGGTACTGGCGTAATTGCTGGTGGCGCGATGCGTGCTGTTTTGGAAGCTGCTGGTGTACATAACGTACTTGCTAAATGTTATGGTTCTACGAATGCGGCGAACGTTGTAAACGCGACTTTTAAAGGTTTGCGTGATATGACTTCTCCTGAGAAAGTTGCTGCAAAACGTGGTCTTTCAGTAGAACAAATTCAAGGGTAATCAATCATGAAAACGATTAAAGTTACCCAGACTAAATCTGCTTCGCATCGTTTGAAAAATCACAAACTTTGCCTTCAAGGTTTAGGTCTGCGTCGTATTGGTCATACTGTAGAAGTGCAAGATACGCCTTCTAACCGCGGTATGATCAACAAAGTCTACTATATGGTTAGTGTAGAGGAATAAGCCATGACTCTGCGTTTAAATGAACTTTCACCTGCTGAAGGTGCAAAGCGTGAACATCGTCGCTTGGGTCGTGGTATCGGTTCTGGCGTTGGTAAAACTGGTGGCCGTGGTGTTAAAGGCCAAAAATCACGTAAAAGTGGTGGCGTTCGTCCAGGCTTTGAAGGTGGTCAAACAGCGATTTATCGTCGTTTGCCTAAATTCGGTTTCACTAGCCAAATCGCATTGAAAACTGCGGAAGTACGCTTGTCTGAACTTGCAAAAGTTGAAGGTGATATTGTTTCACTTGAAACTTTGAAAGCTGCGAACGTAGTTCGTCGTGATCAGACTCGTGCACGTGTTGTTCTTTCTGGTGAAGTAACTCGCGCGTTTACAGTGCAAGGTGTTGCTTTGACTAAAGGCGCTAAAGCTGCGATTGAAGCGGCTGGCGGTAAAGTCGAGGAGTAATACCGAGTGGCTATGTCTCCTAGTTCTTCAGGTCATGTTAACATGATGAAAGGACAACCATTTCATGTGAAATATCGTGAAATTATTCGCCGATTAATGTTCTTGGTTGGTGCATTGTTGGTCTTTCGACTAGGAGCGCATATTCCGTTACCGGGTATTGATAATGTAGCGCTAGCCCGTTTTTTTAAAGCCAATGAAGGAACCTTCTTGGGTTTATTTAACATGTTCTCTGGCGGTGCATTAGAACGTATGTCAATTCTGGCTCTAGGGATTATGCCGTACATCTCTGCATCGATTATCGTGCAGTTGATGTCAACGGTTGTTCCATCGCTAGAAGCTTTGAAAAAAGAAGGCGAGCAAGGCAAACGTAAAATCAATCAATACACACGTTATGGCACCTTATTTCTTGCTTTAGTGCAGGGGGTAGGGATGTGTGCAGGCTTGATCAGTCAGGGGATTACTTTGACTTCAGGTCTGGCATTTTATGTTCCAGCAGTGACTTCATTGGTCGCTGGAACTATGTTTTTGATGTGGCTTGGAGAGCAAATTACCGAACGTGGTATTGGTAATGGTATTTCCATGATTATTTTTGCAGGGATTGTTGCTGGATTGCCAAATCAGGTGATTCAGGGTTTCACTTCTGTACAAAATGGTCAAGGCAGTTTAATTGGAATGGCTGTATTTGCTTTGTTATCACTTGCGGTTCTTGCTGCAATTGTTTTCATTGAGAAAGCGCAGCGTCGAATTCCAGTCAACTATGCACAAAAACAGCAAGGTCGTCGTGTGTTTACTGCACAGCAAACACATTTGCCATTAAAAATTAATATGGCAGGTGTTATTCCAGCAATTTTTGCCAGCTCACTGTTATTATTTCCAGCGAGTTTAGGTCAATGGCTTGGAAGTGCTGATCCAAATGCAGGAATTGTGAAACGTGCTTTGCAAGATTTGGCACTCGTGTTATCGCCTGGACAGCCGTTATATCTCATGCTTTTCGGTGCGTTAATTATTTTCTTCTGTTATTTCTATACAGCACTGGTGTTCAGTCCGAAAGAAGTTTCAGAAAATTTAAAACGTAGCGGTGCATATGTACCTGGTATACGCCCAGGGGAGCAAACGGCTCGTTATTTAGATCATATTTTGAATCGTTTGACTTTTATCGGCGCGATTTATATTACTGTAGTGTGTTTAATGCCAATGATTCTGCAAAGTTCATTTGGAATTCCATTTCACCTCGGTGGTACATCGTTGTTAATTGTTGTTGTAGTGGTGATGGACTTTATGGCGCAACTTCAAGCGCACCTGACTTCACATCAATATGACAATCAAACGTTAATGAGAAAAACGACTGCTCATCCTAAGGGATAAGCGCACTTAGAGGTTTCATCATGAAAGTACAAGCTTCTGTAAAGAAAATTTGTGGTAGCTGTAAAGTTATCCGTCGTAATGGGGTTATTCGCGTGATTTGCAGCGCAGAACCTCGTCATAAGCAGCGTCAAGGTTAATCTGATCAAGACCTGTTGATTTCAGTAGGCGAATTAGGTTAATATCCGCCCCTCAAAGTTTTTTTGTGGGGCGGTTGATTTATCTACTGCCTTTTTGGAGAAAAGTGAATGGCTCGTATTGCCGGTGTAAACATTCCGGATAACAAGCATGCTGTTATCTCACTTACGTATATTTTTGGTATTGGTCGCCACACATCTAAGAACATCTTAGCTGCTGTAGGTATTGCACCAACAACAAAAATTCGTGAGTTGGATGATGCTCAGCTTGATGCGATTCGCGCAGAAGTTGCCAAGGTTCCGACCGAAGGTGATTTACGTCGTGAAATTTCCATGAACATTAAACGTTTAATGGATTTAGGCTGCTATCGTGGTCTTCGTCATCGTCGCAGCTTGCCTGTCCGTGGACAACGCACCAAAACTAACGCACGTACCCGTAAAGGTCCGCGCAAACCGATTAAAAAGTAAGATTTCTGGAAGCTAAAAGATGGCTAAAGATACTCGCACACGCAAGAAGGTCACTCGTACCGTCTCTGAAGGTGTTGCACACATTCACGCGTCTTTTAATAACACCATTGTTACGATTACCGATCGTCAAGGTAATGCATTGGCTTGGGCCACCTCAGGTGGACAAGGCTTCCGTGGTTCACGTAAATCAACTCCGTTTGCTGCTCAGGTAGCTGCTGAAGTTGCTGGTAAAGCAGCTTTGGATTACGGTTTGAAAAACCTAGACGTCCTTGTAAAAGGTCCTGGTCCAGGTCGTGAGTCTGCGGTTCGTGCATTAGGCGCAGTGGGTTATAAGATCAACAGCATTACCGATGTGACTCCAATCCCTCACAACGGTTGCCGTCCACCTAAAAAACGTCGCGTGTAAGGAGAAACATTCATGGCTCGTTATATTGGTCCAAAATGCAAACTCTCTCGCCGCGAAGGGACAGACCTGCAATTAAAATCTGGCGTTAAACCGTTTGACGTCAAAACTAAAAAACATGCTAAAGCGCCTGGTCAACATGGCCAAGCTCGCGGTAAGCAATCTGAGTATTCACTACAATTACGTGAAAAACAAAAAGTACGTCGTATGTACGGTGTGTTAGAGCGTCAATTTAGTAATTACTATAAAGAAGCTGCTCGTGTAAAAGGTGCAACAGGTGAAAACTTGTTGAAATTGCTTGAAAGCCGCCTTGATAACGTAGTTTATCGCATGGGTTTTGGTTCTACACGTGCAGAAGCTCGTCAGCTCGTATCTCACCGTTCTATTACTTTAAATGGCCGTCGTGTTAACATTGCGTCTATTCAAGTAAAAGCGGGTGATGTGATTGCAGTACATGAAGGTGCTAAACAACAATTACGTATCAAAAACGCAATTGAATTAGCTGCTCAACGTGGTATTCCTGCTTGGATGGAAGTTGATCATTCTAAGTTTGAAGGTACGTTCAAAGCTGCACCAGATCGTTCTGATCTACCTGCTGAAATCAACGAAAGCTTGATTGTAGAATTGTATTCTAAATAATCCTTGAGGTAGCAATAAATGACGCGTACTGCAAACGAGTTTCTAACTCCGCAAGCGATCAAGGTCGAAGCGGTGAGCGGGACCTCGGCAAAAGTGATTCTGGAACCTTTAGAGCGTGGTTTTGGCCATACTCTAGGTAATGCTTTACGTCGCATTCTATTGTCTTCTTTGCCTGGCGCTGCTGTGGTTGAAGTGGAAATAGAAGGCGTCGAGCACGAGTACAGTACTTTAGAAGGCTTGCAGCAGGACATCGTCGAGCTCTTGCTGAACCTAAAAGGATTGTCTATTAAGCTGTTCGATCAAAATGAAGCATATTTGACATTGGAAAAACAAGGTCCTGGCGATATTACTGCTGCGGATCTTCGTTTACCGCATAATGTTGAAGTGGTCAACCCAGAGCATTTGATCGGCACATTGAGTGCTTCAGGTTCAATTAAAATGCGCCTGAAAGTTTCTCAAGGTCGTGGTTATGAAACTTCTGACTCGCGTTTCCCTGAAGGTGAAACACGTCCTGTAGGTCGTCTACAGTTAGATGCTTCTTATAGCCCAATCAAACGTGTTTCTTACACCGTTGAAAATGCGCGTGTTGAACAACGTACTGACCTTGATAAACTGGTCATTGATCTTGAAACCAATGGTACTGTTGATCCTGAAGAAGCGATCCGTAAAGCGGCAACAATCTTGCAACAACAAATTGCAATTTTTGTTGATCTTCAGAAAGATCAGGCACCAGTGGCTCAAGAACCTCGAGAAGAAGTTGACCCAATCTTGCTTCGTCCAGTAGATGATCTAGAGCTTACTGTTCGTTCTGCTAACTGTTTGAAAGCAGAAAATATTTACTACATTGGTGATCTTGTTCAACGTACTGAAGTTGAGTTGTTAAAAACTCCTAACTTAGGTAAAAAATCGTTGACTGAGATTAAAGATGTTTTAGCTTCGAAAGGCTTGCAACTCGGCATGCGTTTAGAAAACTGGCCACCTGCTAGTTTACGCATGGACGATCGTTTCGCCTATCGTAGCCGTTAATTAAGTAGGACTATCACCATGCGTCATCGTAATAGTGGTGTGAAATTAGGCCGTACAAGCAGCCATCGTAAAGCGATGTTCCAAAACTTGGCGAATTCTTTGTTTGAACACGAGTTGATTAAAACAACTGTGCCTAAAGCAAAAGAATTACGTCGTGTTGCTGAGCCTTTAATCACTCTAGCAAAAAACGATACAGTAGCAAACCGTCGTTTGGCGTTTGCTCGTACTCGTTCAGCTGCAACTGTAGGTAAATTATTTACCGTACTTGGCCCTCGTTACAAAGAACGTAACGGCGGTTATCTACGTGTGCTTAAAGCGGGCTTCCGTGCAGGTGATGCTGCACCAATGGCTTATGTTGAGCTTGTAGATCGTGAAGTAAACACTTCAGCAGAATAAGATACTTATTCAAGAAAAAGATCGGTTTTTACCGATCTTTTTTTTGCCTTTTAAAAAATTGTCCTCAAGTGATAAAAAAAAGCGACAAATGACCCAAACTTGACATTGCACATTGTCAAATTTGTGCTTTAATAAAATGGAACAGTTCTCAAGGTTATAAAAACAACATGGAAAAGATCGTTGATGTATTAATTGTAGGTGCAGGTATTTCTGGGATTGGAATTGCGGCACATCTTGCTAAGAATTCTCCAAAACGTCAATTTGAAATTATTGAACGTCGTGACAGTATTGGTGGAACTTGGGATCTATTTCGTTATCCTGGCATTCGCTCTGACTCTGATATGTCGACTTTCGGTTTTAATTTTAAACCATGGCGTAGTGCAAATGTACTCGCGGCTGGCCCCGCAATTAAGGGATATCTAGGCGAAGTGGTTGATGAATTTGATTTAAAGAAAAAAATTCATTTTAAGCATCGTGTACTTACAGCCAATTATGATACAGCCAAGAAAAAATGGTTTGTCGAAATTGAAGATGCCAATCAAAAAAAGCAAACATGGATTGCGAATTTTGTCGTTGGTTGTACGGGTTATTATAATTATGATCATGGCTTTGAACCTGATTTTCCAAATAAGGATATTTTCAAAGGTCAATTTATTCATCCACAGCATTGGCCTGAAAATCTGGACTATACAGGCAAGAAGGTGGTGATTATTGGCAGTGGTGCAACGGCGATTACGTTGGTGCCAGCAATGGCAAAAGGGGGAGCAGGGCATGTCACGATGTTACAGCGCTCACCAACTTATATTGCGTCTATTCCTTCAATCGATTTTGTCTATGACAAAATGCGTAAGCTTCTACCAGAAGATGTCGCTTATAAATTGACCCGTGCGCGCAATATCGGTATGCAACGTGGTATTTATGCCTTATCTCAGAAACAACCACAGTTAGTGCGTAAACTGCTTTTAAAATCAATTGAAATGCAGCTTAAGGGCAAGGTGGATATGAAGCACTTTACGCCGAGCTATAATCCTTGGGATCAGCGTTTGTGTGTCGTACCTGATGGTGATTTATTTAAGATTTTGCGTTCTGGTAAGGCTAGCGTTGAAACCGATCAGATTGAGAAATTTACTGAAACAGGTATTCAGCTAAAATCAGGTAAACATCTTGAAGCCGATATTATTGTTTCAGCAACGGGTTTAGAAATCCAGATTTTGGGTGGTATCAAAGGGACGATCGATGGACAGCCTTTGGATACTTCAAAATCAATGCTGTATCAGGGGGTCATGGTCAGTGATGTTCCGAATATGGCGATGATCATCGGTTATATTAATGCGTCATGGACACTCAAAGTGGATGTCGCCGCAGACTATATTTGTCGTTTGCTGAATTATATGGATAAAAATGGCTATGATGAAGTCATTCCAGAAGGTGATCAAACCGAGTTAATGGATGATACCGTGATGGGAAGTCTGTCTTCAGGTTATATCGCCCGTGCCGCCAGTGTGATGCCAAAACAAGGAAAGCATGCACCGTGGAAAGTGACCAATAATTATCTGGCAGATCGTAAGGCACTTAAAAATGCGCGTTTTGATGATGGCGTTTTAAAGTTTCATAAAGTAGAGACAAGCGTTGAACGAAAATCCAAGCCAAAATTAGTTTCATAATCTCGATATGTAAATTAGAAAAGGAGCTTAGATAAGCTCCTTTTCATTGCATTAGCAAAGATGGGTTAACGATCAGAGTGTCCGTGAAATCAATTCTTTCATAATTTCATTGGTTCCTGCGTAGATGCGATTTGCTCGGTTATCGATATAGGCACGAGCAATTGGATATTCCATCATATAGCCATAGCCACCATGTAGCTGTAAACAATCATCCACGACTTTGGAGAACATGTCTGAAATTTTATATTTGGCCGCTGCGGCTGCATCTATGACTAAACGTTCTTCCAACTGTAGCTGCATGCAACGATCTAAATACGTTCTACAAAAGTCGATTTCAGTGCGTAATTCAGCCAGTTTAAAACGGGTATTCTGGAATGATCCAATTGGCTTACCAAAAGCTTTACGATCTTTGGTGTATTGAACTGTATGAGCAAAAGCAGCTTCAGCACCTGCCTGACAGATAATGGCAACTAACATGCGCTCCCATGCCAACTCTTTCATGAGCATCATGAAGCCCATACCTTCCATACCCAATAAATTTTCTTTAGGGACGCGAACATTATCAAAGAATAATTCGCAAGTATCCTGACCTTTCATCCCAATTTTATTTAGCGGTTTGCCTTTACTAAAACCAACGCGATCAGTTTCAACGATGATTAAGGATAAATTGGCTGAACCCTTTTCATTATTTCCAGTTTTACACACCACAATAGCCATATCGCATAAATAGCCATTGGTGATAAAAATTTTAGAGCCATTGATGACATATTCATCTCCATCTAAAACAGCAGAAGTACGTACAGCTTGCAAGTCTGAACCTGTTTCAGGTTCGGTCATGGCAATAGCTGTAACGGTCTCACCACTTGCCATTTTTGGCAGCCACTTCTGTTTTTGTTGTTCATGACCAAAATTATTAATGTAATTGGCAACAATATCAGAATGTAATGAAAATCCAGTACTGGAGTCCATAGCATAGGCTTGTTCTTCAATCAAAATCATACTGTAAAGACGATCCACTCCAGAACCACCATATTGTTCAGGCATGGTGGTACATAACAATCCCAAATCGCCTGCCTTGTTCCATAAATCACGATCAACATGTTGTTGTTTTTCATATTTTTCAATATTGGGAACTACTTCTTTTTCGTAAAATTTACGTACAGTTTCACGGAAGGCTTCATGCTCTTCATTAAAAAGATTGCGCTCCAGCATATTAGGAATGGGACGAATCGCAGCTGATTGCATTGTTATTGTATCCTTGCAGTTTATTTTCTCAGCAGAAAGTAAAAATCATCTGACTCAGGCAAACAATAGGATGAATGCTCAAAAGTGAAGTGCGAATGATGGATTTAGTCATTCAGCTCAATCAATTACCCACAAACCTATGCTGATCGGTTAAACTAGCGGGGTTTTTTATCGACTTGGGGAATCTAATGTCTGAAGAACTTACGCTCGAAGAGCGCAAGGTGATTTATCGTGCGCGACGCGGCCTGAAAGAAATTGATGTCTATTTTGATCCTTATGTCCGTAATCATTACCTGAGCGCTGAACCCGCAGAAAAAGCACTTTTTGCTGAATTGGTTGATCAGGAAGATCCAGATTTATTGGATTGGTTTATGGAAGTATCAGAACCACCGAAGCCAGAGCTCAAAACTTTTATTTTGAAACTCAAGCATTACGTGCATGGTTAATCATCAATTTCAACTGAAACGCAGCTTGCTTGCCCTGTTGTTTCAGTTGGGAATGTTGCTATTGATCGGAACCATCTGGTTTCAGCTTTTTCCATTTTATATATTTTTAATTGCGATACTTTTGGCAATGATTGCTTATCTTGCGTTCTTGAGACGTTTGAAAATGCGCTCTTTGGCTTATCTCGATCAAGATCTTTGGTCAATTCAATGGCACAATCACAGTAAAATTGAACATGTGCAGCTTTATCGCGTGATAGATCACCACATTTATATAGTTCTATATTTTAAGCAAAATCGCAATTCGCAGATCATTTGGCGTGATCAAGTAAGTTTAAATCAATGGAAACAGCTCAAAGTCATGGCAAAACTGGTTTAATTGTTAAACAATTTAAAAAATAGAATAAAATTAAAATAGATTAAAATCAGAGTGTTAAGTTATTTAAATAAAATTTAGTCACATATTGTCTGATCAAATCATTGAAAAAACAGCCTAAACAGGCATTGTCTAACAATTTTAAAGTTGTGTCTCAAAGACTTCAGTTAAAGTACAAATACCAACGTAAAGTGTGAAGGAGGTCAGAAATGATCGATATTCCAACGTGGTTGTTTCCAGTCATTGCTTTTGTTTTGGCAGTGGTTATAGGACGAGCAGGAACTTTACTCAGGGATTATATTGAACACCATCAATAAATAAGAGTACAACCCATTCTCAGTTAACAAGTAGCATGTGCTGAACCGTCGCAATGCTACTTTTTTTTGCCTAAAATTTGTATAAACACAAGAAAAAAGCCAATCTTTTCATTATTTTTTTATGTCATATTACGTGATTAATATTAGAGTAATTGCTCTTTTATTCGCCTTGTGCATCTGATAAGGTACAACGCAAAGGAAAAATAAAATGATTTCGAGGGATAGAAAATGCCAAAAGTATTCAAAATAGGTCAGGGTTTGGCCGTTGCGGTTCTTGCCTCATCTGTATTGTCTGGATGTTCCTATGTGATTAAATCGGGTGCCAATGTTGCCTTGAATTTTAGTGAAAATCATATTGTTCCACCTATTTTGGCAATGGGTGATGTGGATATGATCTGTAATTCTGGGAATGCATTAACGCCAGCAATTATGGCGACGAAAGATATGGGGGCTGACCCGACCAATATGGCGGTATTACTGTACGCTGGTGCAGGGATGTGTGCTGAGAATCAGGCATTAGAAGGTGAATTACGTTATTTGCGTGCTTCTAAAGCGGGTCAGGTCACGGAAGCCCAAGATGCACGCATTGAACAAAAACGTTGGGCTGCAATTGCTGCACAGCGTCAATATAATGCTTACCAATTATTTGCACAGCGTTGGGAAAGTAAATATAAATATCATTTAGGTGAATCTTGTCCAAAAATGCGTAGCGACAAGGACCAATTGACTTATATGCTTGGATTGTTAAGTGGTTTGCAGGCCGTAACCAATGACATCAATTCTGGTGGGGATGTCAATGTACCTAAAGATATTGCAGGCATTGTTGAACGGAGTATGGCTTGTTTGGACAACACCAAGTTTTGGGGTGTGCCAAATGCGACTCGTGCTGTCATCTGGACTTTATTACCAGGGGCCGATGAAGGAAAACCTGATCCTTATGTGACTTTAAAACAATCCATGCAAATTGGTGAGCAAAAAGGGGTGAGATTACCTCACGCATTATATGCTGTTGCAGCGCAAGCCAGTGGCGATGATAATAAAATTCGTGATGCACTTAGATCATACGCTGAGTCACGTGGTGATGATAAACCTGTCAATCCTAATTTCAGACTATTTGATGCAATGGCGGGGGTCATGATTCGTGGTATTTCGGATCGTTACTGGACTGAGCATACTGGTGTGCGTACTGGCGATGATGGGATGACCACTTTCTGGGATGAGCAAAATAAAACATCTTCAGAGCTAGAAGATTTATTTAATGATGGCGGTGCAGGTGCTAGCAGTCCTGATGCAACGGGTGAGAGTAATGCTGATTCTCAATCGATGCCAGCTGAGGAAAAGCCAGCTGAGTAATTCAAGGACGTCGAAAAAGCTTAAAGAACTGAATATTTGACTTGATCGTGGAGGGGATGAGGCTGTTGGAAAACACCTGATCCCTTTTGCACATGTGAATGGAGGGCAAATCATGAAAGATGAAGATCTCATTAAAAAAGTGATTTTTGTCGCGGTATGTATTTCCATTTCAGCATGTTTACAGGTTTTTTCAGATTGGTTTATTTACTGGCGACCTGCTTTATTAACCGAATTCTGGCGTTTATGGACGGCGCATTGGGTGCATGTCGGTTGGATACATTTTCTGCTGAATATCTTGGCGTTTGCCTGTTTGCCTTTTATTTTTCCTCATGCCAGAACACGACATATGACCTTATTATTGATGGTGTTATCGCCATTCATTAGTGTCATATTTTACTGGTTTATGCCTCATATTGAAGCTTATGCAGGCTTATCTGGTGTGTTGCATGGTATGTATGTTGCTGTTGCGATCGTGTATTTAAAATATCCTAAAGAACGTAATTTCGCTCTTTTAGTTCTAGCGCTGATTGTCATTAAAATTATCTGGGAAAATACGTGGGGCAATAGCCGTACTGCACAACTCATTGGCAGTCCTGTATTGGTTGAGGCACATTGGTTAGGTGCTCTCGGTGGAATACTGGCAGGAAGTGCCTATTTACTCAAACAAAAACTGAAATACGAGAAAGTTGACAAAATAAACCGCTAAAAGTTGCGATCAAGCCATTCTTTAATGGAAAGGTATGTTGCAAATTTAAACAATGGAAAAGGACTGCAATGGGGGATGGAACAACCCGTTGCCAAGGAGAGATCACTTAAAACTATCGCTGGTTTGGGTGATGCTGCAAAAAAAATTGGAAAAGACATGCAAGAAAATCAAGAAAATAGATCTGGCTTGGGTCTCCTGAGTTATATCTGGAACGAATGGATTTCAACATACGTCATCCTCATTATGTTATTGCTAACACTGATTATTGGAACAGGTGAAATGATCCATGGTCAGATGTTGCGTATGGGTGAGCGTTTATATGGTGATCCTGCAAGTGGGATGCAATATTCTTTTTTACGTGCTGAACCACAAAAACCAGACTGTGAGCGCCATCCAAATATCGATGCGCAAGTTCAGCAACAGATGCAAGCCAATAAACATGATGAGTTTGCTGACTTTTTTGGTGCAGCATCTGAATCAGACGTCCGTGCTTCATTATTGGCGGCACAACAACTGTGTGAAGAAAAGTATCAGTTTTACGATAAAGCGATGAAGCATATTGAATCGCATCCATCGCTTCGTGCTTATCGCACCATGGAAACCACTTTCTTTGGTATTTTTAAATTTGGTACAGAGAATCGTACGATTTTCCTACTGATTATGGTGTTCTTTGCTGCCATTACAGCCAGCTTGAAAATTCATCATATTGGTCTACGTAGTCCCAAAACGCGTGTTGATTTCCGTGTTTATTCAGTGGCGATGGTGCTGGGGAATGCACTATTAACCGCATCTACTGTGAGCCAATATCGTTCCCTGATCAATTCAGGTGTGACATTGACCACTGAAACATTGGTCATTGCATGGTTATGGATGGGCTTATTTGGGATCTTGACCTTAATTAGTGTGTACCAACTCTTCAGAATTCCAAAAACGGCATTGCCGGGTGGAAACTTTGGCTTAGCCTTACTCAGTATCCCTTTATATGCTTTTATGTCCATTTTGACAGGTATTGCATTTACCTTCTTTATGGATTACCCAATGGGGCAAGGGATTTATTTGAGTATTCTGGTCGAATTCTCAGGGATCTTCTTGAATCTGGCGTTATTTATCTGGGCGGGTATGTTATTAACTCAGACGCGTGTGATGGACTTGTTCTTGAACATTTTACGTCCGTGGAATCTTGCGCCTGAAACTCTGACTTGGCTCATTCTCTTGGCAGCGGCAATTCCGACAGCTTATACAGGCGCTTCAGGGATTTTCGTGATCGCGGCAGGTGCGATTATCTATAAAGAGGTCTGGAACTCGGGCGCACGTCGTCAATATGCATTGGCTGTCTCTGCCATGTCGGGTTCATTGGGTGTAGTGATCCGCCCATGTCTACTGGTGGTTCTGATTGCAATGCTGGATAGCCGTCATGTCACGTCTGATGAGTTGTTTGATCATGGCTTCTATGTATTCTGGTTGACGGCATTTATTTTCTTAGGCGTGTCGTTACTGCTTGCTGAAACTAAATTCCGTGTGAATTCACCTAAAGTTGCGATTCCAGGCATGTTACGTGCTTTCATGCCTGTAATTCCTTATATCGTGATCACAGTGATAGTTTTGGCGTTCTATAAGTATGGTCTAGACACCAGTATGAACGAATTCACTGCGCCTGTGATTTTACCACTGGTATTGATTGCGATTATCCTGTTTGACAAGTTGCGTAAAGAGCCAGAATACATCCCTCAAGTAGAGGCGCATGAATCTTTAGTTAAGCAACATGAGCAGGATTCTCCTTACTTACGTGAGCATGGCGCGCAAAGTGACCAATATCGTCGTGGTTTTTTCAGCTCTATGCACTTTGCCACAGCGGAGACCGTCGGGCATATCGGTGCATTGATTATCTTGATGGCGCTTTCTGCGAGTGTTGGTGGTCTGATCGAACGTACCGAAATTGTGGAATACTTACCGACTCATTTGGGTAGCATTTATATTTCATTATTCTTTATTGCGATGCTATTGGCTTTAATTGGAATGTGTACCGATCCATTTGGTGCGGTGATTTTGGTGGCCGCAACTATTGCTCCAGTCGCCTACGAAAATGGTATTCATCCGATTCATTTCTGGATGATTGTACTGGTTGCCTTCGAGTTGGGTTATGTCACACCACCAGTTGCACTGAATCATTTGTTGACGAGGTTGTCAGTCGGTGATGAAGAGGTCGCAGCAGCAGATCGTGAAGCTAAAGAAAAATATACCAGTTTCTATTATCGCTATGAGCGTTGGTTATTGCCGATCATGGTGCTATTTCCAGCGTTAATGATTGTGACCTTTGCACCTTATATCTTCAAGATGTTCGGTTGGTATCATTAATCTGCAAAGATAAAAAATAAAGCACCCAAAGGTGCTTTATTTTTTTACAATTGAAATCAATCGCGTCATCAAACTATAATTTATTCAATGATTTATTGCTCGATATATTCTGGATCGAGAATCAACAGGCTGCGTTCTTTAAGGCGTAAATAAGTAAACAGGCTAAAGCCGAATAATTTGATTTAAGCATTTTCTATATAAGTTATAGCGCGTATTTTTTTGGCACTTTAATACAGATTTTTATTGATACCAAAAGTTGGGCCTGTGATGCACAAACCCAAGTTTTTAAGTATAGACTTTATTTTTGCTCGGCCAATTGTGCTTCAAGTAACTTGATTTGTTCCTCTTTCAGCTTAATCAATGTATCGGCATCCTGATGTTGGGCTTGGAGCGTTGATTTCTGATCTTTAAGTTGTGCTTGAATATCATCAAGTTTGGCGATTTCCTCTTTTGCAAGGGATGGATGATCTGGCACGGGTGTTTTTAGGATAGAGTCATCCACTAAAGTACTTGGTGCAGGCTCGCTTGCAGCAGATACATCGGCAGTTTTTGTCGATGGTTGTGTTGAATTGGATAACTTTGTTTGCGTTTCGCTGGTTGGTGTTTGAGTTTTTTCTGATTCATTTTGATTCTCAGCAAAAAACCATTGTGCAGCTAAAAATAACAACACAACGATGCTGATGCCCCCAATAATAATCCATAACAAACGAGAGTTATGGCGTTGTTCTAACGTCATTGCTTAAACCTTTTATTTTGAACGACGTGGTTTGAACTGTATCACTCCGACTTCATCTGCAACTGCGGGAATATCGGGTTCTTCAACATGAGTAGGACGATTTTCATTATAGTCGCACTCGATACATTCAATCCATTCGTCGTCGTTTGTGGTGAGCATGACAATCCGATCTGTGGCACCGCATTTTGGACATTTAGCACCTGCAATAAACCGACGTTTCATTTTGTCACTTCCCAACCACTTACGAACATTTTAATGTTTAGTTTAAGCCGTTTTAGGGTCGCTCGTCCAACCCTGATGACGTAATAATGCATCAATTTTGGGTTCACGACCTCGGAAGTTAACAAATGCTTCTAAAGCCGTATCTTTGCCACCCACCGCAAGAATCGCTTCGCGGAACTCGTGTCCTGTTTTTGTGTTGAAAATACCTTCTGCTTCAAATCGGTCAAAGGCATCACTGGCAAGCACTTCAGCCCATTTATAAGAGTAATATCCTGCCGCATAACCGCCTGCAAAAATATGACTAAAACTGTGTTGAAAACGGTTATATGAGGCAGTTGGCAATACCGAAAATTGACTGCGAATTCCATCTAAAACAGACTGAATTTGTGTGCTGTTTAATGCAGGATTTTTGGAATGAATGGTCAAATCGAATAAAGAAAATTCAATCTGTCTAAGGGTCTGCATTCCTGACTGAAAAAAACGAGCATTTAACAATGCACTGAGTAATTCTTCAGGCAAGGCTTGCTTGGTTTCAATATGTTCACTGAGGACATCCAGACTTTCTTTGTCCCATGTCCAAAACTCCATAAACTGGCTTGGAAGCTCTACAGCATCCCATGCTACGCCGTGTGTGCCTGCGACCGAAATATTATCGACCTCAGTCAACATATGATGTAAGCCATGTCCAAACTCATGAAACAGTGTATTGACCTCATCATGGGTGAGTAATGCAGGTTGATTGCCCACAGGTGGAGTAAAGTTACAGACCATATAACAAATCGGTTTTTGTAAACCCTGTGTCGTTTGCATACGTGAACGGAAACCACTCATCCACGCGCCACCCCGTTTACCGTTACGTGCATAGAGGTCAAAATAGAATCCTGCAATGACTTTGCCTTGGTCTTCAAGTTCATAATAATGGACGTCAGGATGCCAAACGGGTGCTTGACGCTCAACAATCTGAACACCATATAAGCGATTTACGATCTGAAATAACCCTTGAATAATTTTGGGTGCTGGGAAATACGGTTTCAGGGTTTCTTGAGACAAATTAAATTGTTGCTGTTTAAGTTTTTCTGAATAATAACCACTGTCCCAAGGTTGTAATTGTTCAATACCATCTTGTTGAGCAATAGTTTTTAGTTCCGCTACTTCCTGTTGAGCAGGCGCGCGTGCATGTTCAGCCAGATCAACCAAAAATTTATGTACCGTTTGTACATCAGGCGCCATTTTGCTCGCCAGTGAATATTCTGCAAAATCATGAAAACCAAGTAATACCGCCATTTCCTGACGTAGTTTTAGGATTTCTTCCATCACCTCAGTATTATCAAACTCTTTATGATCGGATTGATCCGAGGCACGGGTGGTATAAGCTTTATATAACGCTTCGCGTAAATCACGGTCTTCGGCATAGGTCATAATGGCTAAGTAAGCAGGCATGTCCAGTGTTGCTACCGGTTGATCCAGTTCACGCTGCTGACCATATTGTTTAAGCAGCTCGATACTGCTTTGTGATAAGCCTTTAAGTTGAGCTTCATTTAAAGGTTTAAAATAGGCCTGAGTTGCATCGAGCACATGATTGGAAAAATCAGAAGAAAGCTGCGATAAACGTGCTGAGATTTCTGCGTAACGTTTTTTGGCTTCACCTTCAAGCGCAACACCTGAAAGTTTAAAATCACGTAAGGCTAAACGGATAGCACTTTGTTGTGCGGCACTTAAACTAGAAAATTCAGCGCTATCATGGATCTGCTGATAGGTTTGATAGAGCGTCGTATGTTGCCCAAGCTGCGTGTAATATTCACTTAGAGCAGGCAATAATGATTGAAACACTTCGCGGGTTTGCGCATTGCTCATCACAGTATTGAGATGTGACAAAACGCCCCATGATTCGCTCATATTATTTTCAAGTTCATCCATTTGTTCCAACACATGTACTTGCGCAGCAAAATCAGTTGGAACATTTTGTAAAGTGTCTAAAAACTGCTGACCCTGATGAATATTTTTTTCGATCTCTTGTTTTAGGCTGTCTAGTTGGATGTGATCAAATTGAGGAACGGGAAGCGTTGCTTGCTGTAAGGTCATTGTATTCGCCATAATTTTTTAAACTTATGACTAGATGTAAGGGTTTAACGCAAGGAAATCAAGCTGGGCTAAAGATTTATTAAGCGGATTTCTCACAGCGATGATTTGGCTTTATTGATTTTGGCCAACAATCATTCTGAGTAACGTCCATAAAACCAATGTTATTTGAGGATGCGATATTTGATATGGGTGACCAAATCTGTTCCTCTTTGTTCTAATATTTCTAAATTGATCTCTGGCATTTCTTCAAACAAACGTTGACCTTGACCGACAATGACGGGAACGATATGTAACCACAACTCATCAATCAGCCCTGCTCTAAGATATTGATTAACGGTATGCGCACCACCTGCAATTGCAACATCTTTATCGCCCGCCAGTTTTTTCGCTTGTTCAAGTGCGCTCAATATTCCATCAGTGACAAAATAAAAAGTCGTTCCACCTTGTAAACTCAGGCTGTCACGTGCTGTATGCGTCAGAACAAAAACAGGCGCATGATAGGGTGGTTCTTCACCCCACCAGCCTTGCCACGTACTATATTCTGGCCCAGTTGGACCAAACATATTACGACCCATAATAAACGCGCCCGCAGACGTGAGACTGGCGATTTCATTTCTGTTTTGATCTGCTTGACCAAATAACCATTTACATAAACTTTGGTGAATATTGGGTAATTCACCAAAAGGTTTATCTTCGGTCATATGCAGACCAGCAACGAAACCATCCACAGATATACATATACCGCTTATGACTTTTCCCATACTGACCTTCCTTGGTTCTATTAACTGGTCGTTCTATCTAACTATCCGATTTGCTTTTGGCATTGGACTTTTTACGTTTGGGCTTGGTTTTTTTCTTGGGTTTTTCAGCCTTCACTGCTACGGGAGCAACAGCTTTTTTAGCTGACTTCTTACCATACGAACTCGGTTTACTTTTAGACTTCTCTTTCTTGCGTGAGATTTGTTGATGAGATTCAACGTTGTCACCTTGCGCATTAAACACTTGCTCAGTGGTTTGAGCTTTGCTAGTTCGTGGCGCACGACTCCGAATGATTCGACCTGCATGAGTAATTTGCTGAATTAGTTCAAAATCAATTTTGCGTTCTTCTAGATTTACCGCAGCGACTTTGATTTTGACTTCATCACCTAGACCAAAGATTTGACCACGATTTTGCCCGACTAGACTTTGGCTCGCTTGATCGTAAAGGAAGAAATCATCACCCAAATGACTGACATGAATCATACCGTCTACATATAAATCCTTTAAGGTGACAAATAAACCGAACTCAGTTACCGCACTAATAGTACCAATGAATTCTTCACCTAAATGCTGCTGCATATAGTGACATTTCAGCCAAGACGTTACACTACGAGACGCTTCATCGGCACGGCGTTCAGTTTTGGAAAACTGTTCACCTGCGTCATCCAGTGCTGCACCAGAAAGAGGATACGGTTTTTGCTGTAAATGCGCCTTAATCGAGCGATGCAACAATAAATCAGGATAACGACGAATTGGCGAAGTAAAATGCGTATAGGCTTCATACGCCAAACCATAGTGACCTGCATTTTTAGCGCCGTAATAGGCTTGCATCATCGAGCGTAATAACACTGCATGGATACTTGGTGCATCAATCCGATCTTTGGTGGCTTCAATGACACGTTGATAATCTGCCTGTGTTGGCTGATCAGGGAACGGTAAACCTAGTAATTTAACAAAATCTTTGACTTTTTGAATGCGTGAAAATTCGGGTGCTTCATGCACACGATACAGCATCGGAATATCATGTTCTAAGGCATATTCGGCTGCTGCGACATTGGCAAGCAACATACATTCTTCAATCAATTTATGCGCTTCATTTCGAGTACGCGGTAAAATTTCCTTAATTCCCCCCAACTCATCAAAAGTCATATAAGTTTCAACAGTTTCAAACTCCATCGCATGACGTTTGGCGCGTAGCTCTTTCAGCGTTTGATAAAGTTGAAACAAGGTATTTAGTGATTTTTGAATCGATTTATCGGCAGGAATTGCATCCGTTTTACCTTCAAAATATTGACCGACCTGTGTATAGGTCAGACGTGCTTGAGAATGCATCACCGATGGATAAAATTCATAACTCATCACGCGACCTGCACGAGAAAGTTTTAAATCACAGACCATACATAAACGATCGACATGCGGATTTAACGAACATAGCCCATTGGATAAAGCTTCAGGCAACATCGGGAGCACAAAATGTGGGAAATACACCGAAGTTCCACGTTCTTGCGCTTCATCATCAAGCGGTTTGCCCAAACGGACATAATGACTGACATCCGCAATTGCCACGACCACGCGATAACCGCCACCTGCACGTTTTTCAGCATAGACCGCATCATCAAAATCGCGGGCATCTTCGCCGTCAATGGTCACTAATGGCAAATCACGTAAGTCGATACGACCTTCAATATCTTTTTTCGATGGTTCTTTAAAACTTTCTGCTTCCTCAACGACTTCTTTTGGAAATTCATAAGGTAGACCATATTCTAAAATAGTCTGAGGAATAATAATCTCAGTGTCGGCTTTATCTGCCATCGATTGAATCACATGACCCGTGGCAAATTCTTCGCGGGTTGGATAGTCGTCAATTTCAATCCGCAAATAATCGCCCACTTTGGCATGGGCATGTTCAATCAATTGTTTTTCTAAAGGAATCGGCTGATGCGCATTGGGTGCAGCAGGTTGAATATGAAATTCACCTTCATGTTCTGCTACTTTACCAATGAGCTGTTTGACACGATGTTGTGTGACTTCAGTAATAAAACCCCAGCCTTTGCCTTTACGGTCAACAGAGGTCTGACGAACTTTGACCCGATCGCCATTAAACACTAAACGTAACTCGCGCTCAGGCAGTAACAGATCATTTTGACCATCGATATGCGCTGAACCCAGACCTTTATTATTAATATAAACCGTTGCATCAAAAGTCGGTTGATCGCCAAGGAGCTGAAACTTAAAACCATCTTTGGCAATTTGACCGTCGCGAACCATCGCGCTCAAACGATGACTTAAAGCATCGATACTTTTTTGATCTTTGATTTCAAAATGATCGACCAATTCGGCATGCGAAAGGGGCGTGTCGACTTGTTCGAGTGTATTTAAGATAAGCGTACGACTCGGGATCGGGTTATCGTAACGTTCAGATTCCGCTTTCGCTTCAGGGTCAACCCAGTTTTTCATAATGTCTTTTGGCTTCATATTTGAAGATAAGTTTAGCATAGCTTATGCAGGAACATTCTGCATGATCATTATGACAAGTCTATGTGATTTAGTTTTGCATAGGTATAGCGCAAAGATAGTCATTATATTAACAAGCTGTAAACACTCATTAATTCATTAGTGCGCAATTTTGTTTAAAAAATAGTTGATTGGATAAAAAACTAAGAAAAATTAGATGTGATGACTTGCAGTTCACAGGCTAAGTTTGTATTATGGCGGCTCGTTACGGTGAGATGGGTGAGTGGCTTAAACCACATCCCTGCTAAGGATGCGTACGGGTAACTGTACCGAGGGTTCGAATCCCTCTCTCACCGCCAACGAATACTTACGATGCGCTCATAGCTCAGCTGGATAGAGCACTTGGCTACGAACTAAGGGGTCGGGAGTTCGAATCTCTCTGAGCGCACCAATTTAACAAGTATTCGAAATTAACGAAGCCTTTATATAGGCACACAAGTAATGCGCTCATAGCTCAGCTGGATAGAGCACTTGGCTACGAACTAAGGGGTCGGGAGTTCGAATCTCTCTGAGCGCACCAACTTGAACAATCAACCGCTTAATTGCGGTTTTTTTGTTTTATAATATCGATAAAATTGATCTGTTATTTATTTCATGTCATTGATTAAACCTATCTTAATCGTCTTGTCCATTTCCATTCTGAGTTTGATTGCGTATAAAATTTGGCAGCCTTCGCCAGCCCAATATGAAGACTATCGCGCATTATTCTGCTTGGTGATTCAAAAAGATGATTTAACAGAAAAAGATCAGATTTTCACTGAAATGGAAAAAGTGCAAAAACACTCTTATCCAGATTACGCATTGCATAAGCCAACCTTTAAAACACGATTTGCGCGTCTGGTCTTTTCTCAGTTTCAGGATTTAAAATTAGCTAAGCAACAACAAGCTCGGAAATCTTTAAAGGATTGTGAGAATTTACTTGCTTGGAAATGATTTGGTGTTGTCGCAACAAGATGAAATAGTTAAAACCAGATATCAAGCTATGAATGCATGAAATACGGGATGGTTATCAATTTGCAAATTGAAAGATCCAGAAGGACACTCTGTTTCTATTTCTAGTCGTTTATATCAAGCATCGTAAAAGCGCATCATAACGCGTTAAAAAGATAAAAACTTACACGCTTAACTTCAATGCATTAAATATAGAATTGTTCAAACGTAGATATATTTATACGGAAAAAGGATACACCATTTATCTTAATTACGCATTTCATACATAGGATAGCTGTATAAATCGTTGTATTATCAATAATAATACATAATTATAGGTGGGTTGTTACAAACTATAGTAGTTGTTTTAAGCTTTTTTAAAACCGAACTAGATCATAACTGAGACTTAAAATGATTGAAGCAAAACTGCCTGAAAATGAATTGGGACGGATGCATGCCTTAAATGAGTATCAGATTTTGGATACCATGGCTGAACAATGTCTAGATGATCTTGTTTTGTTGGCGTCAAAAATTTGTGAGGCACCAGTTTCTATTATTAGTTTGATCGATGAAAGCCGCAGTTGGTTTAAATCCTCTTATGGCGTACCGCGTGGAGAAGTTGAGCGAAAATACAGTATTTGTAGCCATGCGATTTTGCAGCAGGACATTTTTATTATAGAAGATACTTTGCTTGATGAAAGATTCCATGATAATCCAACAGTAAAAAGTGATCTCGGGATTCGTTTTTATGCAGGCGCGCCATTAAAAACCTATGATGGTTTTAATCTGGGTACCTTGTGTGTTCTTGATTCTAAACCACGTCAATTAACTTCTGATCAGTGTCAGGCGCTTGCTGTTTTAGCAGCACAAGTCGTCCAACAGTTTGAGCTGCGTAAATCCAATTTTGAAATACAGCAAAAAAATAAAGAATTAGAATACTTAAATGCAAGTAAAGATAAGTTTTTTTCCATTATTGCTCATGACTTACGCGCACCATTTCATGGCATCTTAGGCTTCTCTGATGTATTAGAGACAGAAATCGAAACACTGGATGAACAAGGCATTCGTGATATTGCAGGTTATTTGCGCAGTACAGCCCAAGCGACGTTTAAGCTTCTGGAAAATTTATTGCAGTGGGCGATGTCTGAAGGTGGCGCAATCGTTTATAATCCGCAATCTGTCAATATGGCAGAACTGATGTCAGATGTTTGTGAAATTCTTCAGGCAGTTGCACAGAAAAAAAGTATTCAGATCGAATGTAATATCGAAAAGGATTTATATTGCTTTGTCGATTTAAACATGATGCTTTCGGTATTTCAGAATCTTATTTCCAATGCCCTCAAATTTACACCGAATGGTGGTCAAATTTATATATCAGCCTTAACCCAAAATGGACAAGTCGAAATTACCGTCCGTGATACAGGTGTTGGTATGTCAGATGAATCTTTTCAAAACTTTAACCAGAGAAAGCAGATTCGCAGTGAAAAAGGTACGGATGGCGAAAAAGGATCTGGTTTAGGACTCTTGCTGTGTTTACAGTTCATTGAAAAAAATCGTGGAAATGTACAAGTGACAACGCAAAAGGGCGAAGGAACCATATTTACGATTTGTTTGCCTATCGATCAAACTCATCTTCCAAGCATAAATCATGAACTCAGAATGATAGGATAATCTTTCTTCAGTATAAATTTTAAATTAATGCCTAATAACTAAACGTTTGGTGACAGTTTTGTGAAAAAAGACTTATCAATGCAGAAAAAATGCGTATAATGCGCTCCATCAAGTACGCGCTCATAGCTCAGCTGGATAGAGCACTTGGCTACGAACTAAGGGGTCGGGAGTTCGAATCTCTCTGAGCGCACCAACTTGAACTCGATATGAGTTAAATTAAACCACTTTTTAAGTGGTTTTTTTGTGCTTATCATAAATGGCATTTCTTACAAAATTATTTCATTTTCTCTTTAATTTTTAGACTAAAGACAGCATTGCCACCGGCTGCGGGCAACATATCGTGATAAGGTAAACTACGCATTGCGCGTAATAAAAACGGCGCTTTTTCATCAATTTTGGCGGCACTGGTCATTTTAAGTAGTGTGCCATTATTATTCTGTGGTAGTAATTGCATCCCTCCTTTAACAAAGCGTAAATCACCACCAATGGCATTATATTGTGATTGATTGGAGTCGATATGGTTAAAACGCATTTTAAAATCAAATGGAATGTTAATAACTCCTAATCCTACCGAAACCCGAAAATTAGCGTCCTGTAATTGGGGGGCAGGAGAACTCAATTCCACTTTTTTGATTTGTCTTGGAAATAAACTTTGAAAAGACGCAGGATTGAGCCAGTTTTGCAGTTGCTGTGGTGTTTTTGCGTAATACTGATATGTTGTGGTGAAGCGCATTGTTTCACGTCCTTGAGGATAAGGTATCGAGGACGCAGGTTGAATAAAAGACACTGGATATCCCGTACTTCGGCTTATTTCACTTATTTTTCTAATTTGATTGCTCGTAAGTTGTAACGGCGGTAATTGATTCGCATCAAGTGCCGTGGTCTGAGTTTTTGTCCATTTACGTTGTAAAGACTCAAGTATAAAAGCATTACTGCCAATCGGGATACCGAGTTTTGCATCAGGCACAGCAGACAAAATCTTACGAAGTAAAAAACCATTAATCTGATTCAGGTCACCCCATTGCGTCAAGGTAATCAGCGTTTTTTGTGGGCCTAAACTAAACCATTCAAATTTTCCTAAGCCATAGGGTACAGGTGCATCGGTAATCAAACTGGCAATACTGTTATTCCCTATTTGATGTTGCATGGAAATATCTTCGTTAAAATTAAGCACTGGAATTGGGGTTGGAATTTGAATTTTATATTTTACCCGCGTGGTATTACCGCTTTTTTCTTCAATTTTCGCAGATTTTAAAGTGGGGAACAGACCCACATAATGATTGTAATCGGTTAATACTTTAGCAACCTCCTGTGTGCTGACAGGCACAATAATGGCTGCACTGACAAACTGGACGGTCGGTTGCGGGTTTTTCTTTTGGGTAGGTACATTGGTTTTGGTATAAGGTTGTGCATAAATTAAAATATTGTTTTGAGCCAAATCCGCCAGTTGTTGGGGGTTCTGTTGAAATAATGCCAGACTACTCGGAATGTTTTCATTCCACGTGACAAATTGGGCAGAACTAATACTGCTATAACTCAGAAGACTAAAAAAAATGCCGCATCCATAGGCAAAGCGTTGCATAGCATCCTCGAAACTTATCGTTGTTTTGATTGAGTCTTAAGTGTTTAAAACGTTTTAGCTTCAAAAAAAAGCCATTTTATGTAAATACTGATCAATGTCAGGGGGGTTAAATTCTTAATCAAATGTGATCAAGCGCTAAATAAAATAGTCGAACTGGTGTAGTATTTTGAGGGTAATTCATCGCTTATGTTGAACATTTTATGTCAGAACTGAAACCCGCTATTTCATTGCGTTATCAACTCAATTTAGAAGAATCTCAAGACGGCTTTGCACTTGCGACGTTTGGAAAAAAACAATTAACTCGCTTTATTACGCCCGTGATTAGTATTGCGATTATCATTTGGGGTTTTTATCTCGGATTTTCTGGTGTTGGACGTTATTACGTGGCACTCGGTGCTTTTTTTCTGGTGATGCAAATTTTGATGCGTTACTGGTTTTTACCCATGATGTTTAAACGTCAGTTTGTAAAATATCAGTTTGGTAAAAGTGAACAGGGCATCGACTTATATCAAGATCGTATGGAACTTTATGCGAATGGTCGTAAGCAACAATTCGCGTATAGTGAAGTGGTCAATTTTGCCAAAGGTAAATTGACCTATATGCTTGAACTGAAAAATCGTACCGTAGTGATTGTGCCAAAAAGTGCCTTTAGCGACAGTACACAACAAACTCAGTTTGAAAACACCTTTAAAAAATAATCAACACGTAACGCCATGTAAAGGGAAGTCTTATGAACGCACGACCATCAAAAATTATTTGTGTGGGTAGAAGTTATGCCGAGCATGCGAAAGAACTCGGCAATGCCATTCCCGATCGTCCAGTGTTATTTATTAAGCCACCAAGTAGCTTGATTGGCTTGCAGGATGGAATTGAATGGAATCCAGCAAATGGAAGTTGTCATTTTGAGTGTGAATTGACTTTGAGAATTGATCAGCCGCTCAGGAATGAAACTGATCCAGAAAAAGCATTGGCTGCGATTGGTGCGGTCACGATTGGTCTGGATTTGACCTTGCGGGATTTACAAACTGAGCTAAAAAATAAAGGTCAGCCGTGGGAGCGAGCTAAAGCTTTTGATGGTGCGTGCGTATTGGCCGATTGGGTCGATGTCAGTGAAATTGAAGACTGGAAACATGTGACCTATCGTTTTTATATTAATGATACGGTTCGCCAACAGGGTGATACAGCCTATTTACTATTAAGTATTGGTGAATATCTGTGTGATATGAGTCAAGCATTTACGATTGAAGCAGGGGATGTCGTTATGACTGGAACACCCGCAGGTGTAGGGCCACTGGAACGTGGTGATCAGCTCAAAATGGTGCTCAATGGTAAAACTCAACAATTTGTTTGGGAAACTTTTGTTAAAGCCTAATTTTGCTGTGATGAAGAAAGCCTGCTATTTGAAGCAGGCTTTTTATTACTTAAAGATAATTTGAAATCTCAATCAGGTTGTGATCAGGATCGCGGATATAGACTGATAAAATAGAGCCCATTGCACCTGTACGCTGGATTGGACCTTGTTCGATATCAATATGCAATTGTTTTAACTGTTGAATGATGTGTTCTATCGGCGTTTCGCTGATAAAGCAAAGATCGGCAGAACCTTGGGTTGGGAAAGCGGCTTTCGGTTCAAATTCATGCCCTGCTTGGTGTAGATTGATTTTTTGAGAACCAAACTTGAGCGCTTTACGATTTTCTCCAAACTCAATCACTTCAAAATTTAATACGTGTTGATAAAAGTTACAGGTCGCTTCAATCTCTGCAACCGTCAACACTAAATGATCAAGATGAGAAATTCGCATAATTTGATCTCCGTTTTCAAATCATTGATTTGATGCTGCTTGTAAAGGTTTTGGCGCGGTCATCACGATAAAAATGGCCACAGCAACCAGTGCCAGTGTCAGATATACAACAGCATGCCAACCGCCGTATTGCCAGAACCATCCCCCTACAGAACCAATGATGCTTGAACCCAAATAATAAAATAACAAATACAGTGCAGTTGCATGCCCTTTGGCCTGTTTTGCTTCAAGTCCAACATTGCTGCTGGCAATGGCATGTGCAATAAAATACCCCGTGGTAATGGCTGCAATTCCAATAATAATTGCAAATAAACCAGCGTTCAGGGTGAGCAGGATTCCCGCTAACATAAAACCAAAACCCATCAACATTGCCATTTTTCTGCCAAATTTGTCTACCAGAGAACCTGCAAGCGATGAGGAAATCATCCCTAAACTATAAGACAAAAAGATCAGACTGATCTGGGTTTGACTGAGTTGATAAGGTGTAGCAGCCAAGCGAAAAGTGACATAGTTAAATAAGGTGACAAAAATACTGGTAATGAGAAAACCGATCGCATAAATACGAACCAGTCGAGGATTTTTTAAATGATTTTTCCAAGCAGATAAATGAAACTGAAGCTGTATCCCTTTTTGTGCAATAAAATTTTGAGATTTAGGAAGTAACCATAAAAATCCTAAAGCGCAGATCAGGCAGATTCCACCTAATACCCCCAACGCAACACGCCATGAGAAATATTGTGTCAGTAAACCCATTCCAACACGACCCATCATGCCACCAAACGCAGTTCCTGCAATATATAGCCCCATGGTTTTACCCAAATGAGCGGGATGAATTTCCTCAGCAATCCATGCCATTGCAACAGCGGGAACACCTCCGATCACAAAACCTTGTACCGCACGGGCAATGAGTAAAATATGCCAATTGGGTGCAAAGCCACACAAAATATTCAGTAGTGCGGCTAAGCCCATTGAGACGAACATCAGACCTTTGCGACCTAAAGCCTGAGAAAAAGCACTGGACAATAAAATGGAAACTGCCAGTAATCCAGTGGTCAGTGACAAAGCAAGCGCACTGGTACCAGGGCTGATATGAAATGTATGGGTAAATTCAGGTAACAATGGTTGTACGCAGTAAATCATGGAAAAACTTGCAAAACCGAGTAAAAACAGTGCAAGTCCTGCTTTCAGGTAAGCAGCTGTGCCACGGCTAATCCAATGTTCAGTATTGGTCTTATGGATAATTTGAGGTGAATCAATACCGCGTTCAGACTCGCTTACTGTTGAAGGAATCGTCATGAAATAAACCAAAGTGTTTTTAAAAAGAAGAGAGTGTGTTGGCAGTGCTTGCCTAGCTGCCAACAGGGTGAGAATAGCAATCTGAGTATTATTTGTCTAATATATATAAATATCAATCACTATATGTTTTATATATGGAACTGCGTCATATTCGTTATTTTTTGGTGGTTGCAGAAGAAAAAAGTTTTACTCGTGCAGCACAGCGTTTAGGGATTAGTCAGCCGCCCTTAAGCATGCAAATCAAAAATCTGGAAGACGAGATTGGAACAGAGTTATTTTATCGTTCGTCACATGGAGCGGAATTGACCGCAGCAGGTCAGGTTTTTTTGAATGCGGTACAGCCGATTCAACAGCGAGTGGATGATGCTGTGAGTTTGGCTCAACAAATGGCGAACGGTGAATTAGGACAATTACGTTTGGGTTTCACTGGAACTGCCATGCTTAATCCAGTCTTACCTCACAGTATTCGTTTGTTTCAGCAGCAATATCCTAAAGTCCAACTTCGTTTAGAAGAAGGAAATTCTTTGGTTTTAATTGATCGATTGCTGAATGATCAGCTTGATATTGCTTTAATTCGTCCACCCCATCATGTGCCTATAGATATTCATATTCAGACTTTAATGTACGAGCCGCTAGTGGTAGTGATGCCTTTAGAACATGTGATGGATCAGCAACAAGACATCCAGCTTAAATTGTTAAAAGATGAAAATTTTATTATGGCTGCACATTCGGTCAGTGCAGGTTTGCATGATGCTGTACTGGATGCCTGCCGTAGTCATGGACTTGAACCCAAAATTGGACAAAGTGCTCCACAAATTGTATCGATTGTTTCACTGGTGGCCGCAAACTTGGGGGTGTCATTAGTGCCAGCCTCCGCCATGCAATTAGGCATTAAAGGCGTACAGTATTTACAAGTGGCTGAACCTAAACCCGTAGTGGGTTTCTCTCTTGCTTATCGACGAAATACGCATGCCCAAGCTGCGATCAATTTTTCTAGTCTTATTCAGTCTTTACTGAAAAACGATTAAATGCATTTACCCTGCCGAAAATGTTTTTCTAAATTGATCAGGGGTAAGGCCCATCCAGCGTTTAAATAGATTAATAAAAGCTGTCGCACTGGCATAACCTAAATCTAGCGCGATACTTTCTACCGTATGACCTTGTTCAAGTAAGGGGAGTGCCTGCATGACGCGTAAGCGTTGTCTCCATTCATGTAATGACATGCCAAGTTCACTTTGACTATAGCGTGCCAACGTTCGCTCGCTGGTATTAACCAGTTGTGCCAATTCTGCCAAGGAACGATGATCAGACGGATTTTGTTTTAAATGGTCAAGTAAAGGCTGTAACAATGGATGTGACGTGGTTGGTAGATAACTTCCTACAATTTGAGCACGTTGAAGTTGATCTAATAACACATACAATAACCGTAAATGTTCATCTGGGCTTGTCTGTGCCACTTCATTATTTTTAAGATGTTCCATAATCGCAGGAACCAGTGTAGAACTAAGAAGAATTCCTGCATGTTTTGGCATGTGCTGACATAAAGATTCATGAATATACACCGTACAATGTGTCACTTTTGTCCGATTCAGTCCGCTATGTTTTAAATGCGGTGGTAGCCACAAACCATAAGGCGGCGGGGTTAAATAATGAATTGAATCGACATTTACTTCCAAAACACCATGATAAGCGTAAATAAATTCTCCCCATGCATGTTCATGTTGCGGATAAATGGTTTCAGCAGGCGCCTCTCTCACCTGACACCAGAGCGGTGCAGGAATATTATTACAGGCAGGGATTTCCAAAAATTTTTTGATGAGATGCGCTGTTTTTTTCATAGTGGTATTTGAGTTGAGTTGCCTGTATTGGGTGATAAGTTGTCTGATTTGAACTATATCATTTAAATAGGTCATCGCTATAGTCCATTTTCATTGATTGAATAAAGGAATAGACGGTGGATGATCGGAAGGTGTTAGATGCACGTGCATCTGGTCTCATGGCCGTGCTCTGCATGATCTGGGGCTTACAGCAAGTCATTTTAAAAATGGCTGCTCCCGATATTTCACCCATCATGCAAATCGCATTACGTTCAGGGCTAGCCGCAGTTTTAGTCTTACCACTTTTGTGTCGAGAAAAAAATATCCAACTTTTGGCCCCCGCTTATTTGCGTTCAGGGCTATTGGTGGCTTTTTTCTTTGCGCTTGAGTTCTTTTTACTCGCTGAAGCCATTCGGCATACCTATGCTTCGCATACCGTAGTATTACTTTATACAGCCCCCATTTTTGTTGCATTGGGTTTGCACAGGAAATTGCCCGCTGAACGTTTAAGCATTTTACAATGGTCAGGAATTGGCATTGCTTTTTTTGGAGTCATCCTTACTTTCATTCGACCACAGACCGTGCAGGGGATTGATACACAGTCGATTTTGTGGGGCGACGGTTTAGCACTTATGGCCGCAATCGCATGGGCTGCAACGACCATTTCGATACGTTTGACACCACTTTCCCAAGCACCTGCTACCCAAACCATGTTTTATCAAATGTTGAGTGGTTTCATTGTATTGATGATTGTGGCATGGATTACAGGGCAAACTGAGATTCACTTTACTCCATTGGCAGTGGGGAGTCTGATTTTTCATATATTTGTCGTTTCTTTTGCGAGTTTTCTGGCGTGGTTCTGGCTATTAAGAACGTATTTGGCGTCACGTTTAGGGGTATTTTCATTTCTTACCCCGATTTTTGGGATGGGATTTGGTGTTTACCTGCTCAATGAAAAACTGGAACTAAATTTCTTGATTGGAACGGCTTTGGTGTTGTTGGGTGTGATTGTAGTCAGTCTGCCAGGTTGGATACAATCGAAGAGGCTTAAAATCTAAATATGAAGATACCGTTTTAAATCAAACGGTATCTTCAAATTATTATTTCTCTTCAAAAATAGTTGAAAGAGGAATAGCCAGTTTGGCAGCCAGATAATCATCCGATTCAATCAATGCAGGCCCTAGTTTTTGCATCCATTCATCATCAGGATGAATATTTCCAACATCCTGACGACGCGGTAATGAAAAAGGTAAAGCGGTATAAAATGACCAGAAATCGACTTGTGATAAATTTCTAACTAAAACATATTCATCTTTATCGGTACGTTTGATCAAGTTCTGCTTTTCTAGCATTTCCACATAGCCTGGCCAGCGTCCAATTTCACCACGTCCCATAATATCCAGTGCTTCAAGGTCCGTCACACTCTCGCCTAATTTTTGTTTTTTATAAAAAAGTTCCAGTACATCCAATAGCATGAGCACAGGGTGACGTGTCTGGACTTTTTCTGAGTGGAATGCGGTCAGTGCATAACTGACTTCAACGCCAAGAAGCACAATATTCCATGAAAGAAAAATCCACAATAAGAAGATGGGGATCGCAGCAAAAGCACCATACACCAGTTCATAACTGGTAAAATTAGACATCGCGAAACTAAAAATGTTTTTGAGTAATTCAAAGAGTGTGGCACTAAAACAAGCCGCAATGATGGCTGAATAAATGGGAATCGTTCGATTGGGAATCGTCCAATATAAAAAGAAAAATCCAATAATCGTCAATCCAAAAGAAATTAGCCATAGCACAAATGCACCATTGAGTTCATAACCTGCAAAATTATTACTCAGAATATTCATGGATGCGACAGCAGAAGAAATGACGAAGGCACTTCCTAATAAAATAGGCCCAAGTGAAATAATGGTCCAATAACGCATAAAACCGACGATGCCACCACGAGTTTCACGCACCCGCCAAATACGGTTAAATGCGGTTTCAATGGTACTAAGCATCATCACGGTCGTAACAAACAGAAATAACACCCCGATGACAGTCAAATTACTGGATTTCTCGGTAAATGAATTTAAAATTCGATCAAAGGCAATGGTACTTTTGGGCAAAAAATTACTATAAATCAGTTGCTGTAACTGTTGTCTAGCAGGTTCTAAGGCTTTGATCGATGAGATAATCACTAAAAAAACCGTCAACATTGGAACTACTGCAAATAACGTGGTGTAAGTCAGCGCCCCTGCATGTTCACGACAACGATCTGCTTCAAAACGACGCAGTACAAACAGGATAAACTGAAACCATGTTTTATCGTAAAAAGGTAACTTTTTTAAAAAATTCAGCATAAAAATAAAGTCTCATTTTTTTGATCTTTTTAGGTTTTCCACGTAAAGCTTAACCAAAAAAGGCCATAAATATCGTATAGTTTTGTTTTTAATACCTCATTTTAAAATTATGCAGTCTTATATTCTTGTCCTTTATTACAGCAAGTATGGTTCAACCAAACAGATGGCACATCTGATTGCCAATGGCATAGAAGCCGCAGGTATGCCAGTAAAAATTCGAACCGTGCCGCAACTGGCTACGGTCGTTACAGAGGCACAGCCAAGTGTGCCAGCAGAAGGCGAGCTCTATTGTACTTTAGATGATTTGGCACATTGTTCAGGTCTGGCACTGGGTTCACCCACGCGTTTTGGCAATATGGCCAGTGAAATGAAGTATTTTTGGGATCAAAGCACCAGCCTTTGGTTAAATGGAGCATTACATGGCAAGCCTGCGTGTGTATTTACTGCATCGGGTTCTATGCATGGTGGTCAGGAAAGTACTCTGTTGACCATGCTTCCGCCTTTATTTCATCACGGTATGTTAATTTTGGGTTTGCCCAATTCGATTGCGGCACTGTCTAATACGAAAACGGGTGGCACCCCTTATGGCGCAAGTCATGTCAGTGGGCCAAGACATGATCAGGAACTAAGTCAGGATGAAAAAATATTGTGTGAAGCAATGGGCAAGCGTTTGGCTGAAGTTGCGCTAAAATTATCTTGAAATCCAGATCATAGTGATGTGTTAAATTATATTCCAATCGCGATGTATCGATTTTTAAAATGAGCCATTTTAAATGGACAAACTTTAAATCGACAAATGGCTAGATTTCTTTCAAAACGGTTGGACTATTCTTTATTTTTTCTGCGTAGCAGAGAAATAAAAAGCACTTCCGAAAGAAATCTACTGCTTAAAACGATAACCACATTTTAGGCATTTATAATCTTGAAAAATATTTTTATCGATCATTACGCCCGCTTTTTTCCCAAAACGATTGCCTAGAAAACCACCCGTAATTCCAACACTAATCGCACCGACAAAGGTTCCGACTGTTCCTCCTACAATCACTCCTAAAGGTCCTGCGACAGTGCCAATGGCCGCACCAATTGATGCACCAGAGGCCGCACCACCTACTGTTCCAGCGGCTGCGCCTGCTGAGGTTAAAAGTACACCACCAGCTTTTTGTAAAACTTGTTCATGATTGCGTTGTTCAAGATCGGTCGAACCACATTTAGGGCAGACTACTTTTGTTTCCGTTTCTTTTGGCGCTTTACCCATGTAATTCAATTTCCTATTTTTCTTCAAATCATTCTAGCCGAATCATAGCTCAATAGTTTAGCGCAGTTGTAAATGAAATGATGAAAATAGCAGAAAAATGCGAGATGAGCGTTAAATGACGCTGTTTAAAATCTGACAGACATAAAAAAAGCGCCGAAGCGCTCTTTTAGATCATTCAAGGAATTCTGCTCGAATTATTCTTTGACAAAAGTCACTTTACCATCGGTTAATGATTGAACTCGTGCTAGAGATTCAACGCGATAACCTTTTTCAATTAGTAAATCGCGACCAGACTGGAATGATTTTTCAATTACAATTCCAACGCCTACAATTTCAGCCTGCGCTTGATGAATCAAATCAATCAAACCTAAAGCAGCCTGACCATTTGCCAAAAAGTCATCAATCACTAAAGCTTTGTCGCTTGAGTTAATGTGTTTATTGGAAATGGCAATGGTACTTTCAGTTTGTTTGGTAAATGAAAATACTTTGGCGCGGTACAAGTCATCTTTCAGAGTCAATGATTGATATTTGCGTGCAAAAATCACAGGAACACCCAATTCAAGACCTGTCATAATCGCAGGCGCAATACCAGATGCTTCAATGGTAATAATCTTGGTGATGCCTGCATCTTTGAAACGAGCAGCAAACTCTTTACCAATTTTCTGCATCAGTACAGGGTCAATTTGGTGATTTAAGAAAGCGTCGACTTTCAAAACTTGATCAGATAGAACGATACCTTCTGTTAAGATTTTCTGTTCTAGTGCATGCACGGGAGAATCCTCTAGGGCGGATGCCTTTTCAGCAAAAGCGTATTTTAAAAAGCATCCAAAAAAATGCAAGCCAAAATCGACAATTCTTAGTTAGTTTTACCAGAATAACCTGTTAAGAGCAGCCCATAAGAAGTTTTTTCATCGACATGACTGACTTTCACAGGTAAGTAATCCAGTTTAGGGGCTAACCAAAATGTGGTATTACGACCTGGTTTATTGTCATATTGAATAATGACTTTAATGGTATTGAATGTACCATAAGGGGTTTTGATATTTTCAGTCCCTTGTTTCACAAAACGGCGTGTATCAATACCTTTGGCATCCGCAATAGGGTAGGTGGCTTTTATACCATTTTCCTTTAAATCTTCGCGAATTTGTAATTCAGCATTGAGTTCATCAAGTACCCCCGCTTTCCAAGCAAACGACCGTTTTTTATCATCTTTTTGAGTGTTAATGGTTTTGCTGGATGGGTTGAAATTGATATTCATGGTGTTGTTATGCACCAAAATCTTACTGCTACGGCTAAATTGCTGTGAACTAATTTGCCCATTATTAAAGCTAAATTTACTAATTTCACTGGCAGAAGCAATCACACCTGCTTTCGCAGAAAAATCATAAGTCCAGTTATTGCCTTGTTGGCTCAAGGTTCGTGTTCCTGAACCCATATTTTTCCCATTATAGGAAAATTGATAACTTGCCTTAAAAGGACTCATGGCGAGTGCATGACTGGAAAAGCCTGTAAATAACAGTGCTGTGGTCAGACTAGCTGCCAAAGTCATGGTTTTCGTTACATGAAGTGCCATAAGAAAGTTCCTGATGTCATAAATGAAATAGTGAAAGAGTCTTCAATCATTCCAGATAGTATTACATTTCGTGATGAAGAAAAACGCAGTATTTCCGTATGCATTGTTTCATTATGTTGATATTTAATGTCTTTATGCGTGTTTTGTTTCTGAGCTTATTCATTTTTTTGGCGTATAGGGGTGACGGTAGTTTCTGCAAGTTCTAACTCTTCTTCGGCAGCATCCTCTTGATCTCTTGGTTTACTCAGTCCTTTATTAAAAAGTGCCATAAAGTTGACATTGCCCAGTACCACCAGCTCTGCTTCTTTCAGTTGTGCATGATTAACATGAACTTTGGAAAGTGCATCAATTACACTACGGTTTTTGCCTAGCCAGCGATTTAAATCTAAAAATAAAAGCTCATCTTTGACTTTGACTACCTCGAAACGCTCAAGAATCGGGCCGAGCGGATCTTTGCGCAATATTTTGTGATAGAAAAAAACATAACTATTAAAGGCGATTTTCTGTAAGGTATTTTTAAATTTGGCTTCAACAACCTGTGTGTCGCTAATTTGTTCAAAGACCAGAAGTTGGGTGTCTTTATTAAGCTCCATTTGGATCAACTTTAAATCGACCGAAAGTGTGGTACTCAATCCTTTAAAATGTAAAGTGGCATACAAACGTAGCCAACCCTCGTAGACATCGGCATGTAAATCATCCAGAAAACTGAGATTATCGGTTACATAGCGTTTAAAGGTGGCATTTAAGAATACTTGTGAAACTGGAATTTCGCGTTCTTCTTCGATAAATTCTTCGGCTTTTTCATAAGCTCGACGCAAATGTTTAGAAATCGATGACAGTAATGTTGGCATAAAGGCTGTCCAAAAAATAGCTGTTTTGGTCGATTGCAAAATTACAATCTAATCTAAAACATGAAAAAAATGAGTTTATTTGTTGCAGTTTAGCAAAATTAATTGCTACATTTTTAAAACTTCAAACCTTATTGTTATTGGCTTTGAAGTGGGTCACGCTTTTATTTAAAAATGAATAATGGTTTTATTTTATCCTGTTTTCACAGGTGGGGATGCAACATTTTGTTAGTTGAACACAATGTTTAAAAAAAATGTAGGTTATTTTCCAGTGATTCGACACTGGTGGCAGGATTCTATTTTATTGGCTGCAATTGCAATCGCAATCGTGCTACATATTTTCGTTTTGCTGATTCATTTTGCGATGCCAGCTCCATCGGATACAGCGACCAAAGAAATTGCTGTGACCATTCGACCAAGCCCCGATAAAGTTGAGCATGCTGATTTTCTGGCACAGTCAGATCAAAAGGGCTCTGGCAAATTCCACGATTCTCACCGAATGTCGAGTGATATGCCTAAAGCCATGCCTGATCAGAGTTCAGGTGAGTCACCAACACAAACCCTTGACCATATTCAGCAACAACGTGAGCTAAAATTTGAAGAAAAAGTGCTGATGACTGTTTTGAGCTGGCAAAAACAAGCTGAAGAAAATCAACGGAAAAAAGCACAAGATGATTTACAAAGTCAGTTTCAGGCTAAAGCAGCAATGGTTGCTAGTATTGAAGCGCAATATTTACAACGTCAGCAAAACTTTAGTCGTCAGCAACGGATTAAAACAGTAGATGGTATTCAAGCCAAGCAAGATGCATCAGCAGCCTATTTAAATAAGTTCCGCGAAAAAGTGGAACTTTATGGCAACCGTTATTATCCCGATGAAGCCAAACAACAAAATTTAGCAGGCGAAGTTCGACTCATGGTGGTGCTGAATGCACAAGGTGGGATTCGTGCGATTCGTTTAATTGAAAGTTCTGGACACCCAATACTGGATGAAGCTGCCAAAGCATCGGTACGCCGTGGTGCACCGTTTGGTCGTTTTGATGTAGGAATGAAGGATATTTCCGAATTACGGATTATCCGAACATGGAAATTTAACCCAGCACAGGCTGAGTTTGAAGTGCATTGATTTAAATAATTTCGATTAAAATTCTATATAAGTGAAATTTATAAGTTTAATCTGCAATTGTTAATTGTATTGATGTTAAAAATGATTATCATTTAATGTAATTTTAAGGTAGGTATTTTCTGCCTTTTCCCTCATTGAGCTGATTTTAGCTTTCAAGTTTTATAAGGATTTTTTTGCATGCGTTCTCATGTCGTTGGGGCTTTTAAAACACGTCCTCTTATATTCGCAATGAGCATGATATCATCGTCATTGATCTATGCTGAAGAGATCAAAACTGATCAAGTACAATTGGATAAAATTACCCTTCAGGCTGAAGATGTGACTGGTGTTACCGAGGGAAGTGGGAGCTATACAGCTAAAAGTACAAATACCTCAACTAAATTGAATTTATCTATTAGAGAAACCCCTCAAACAGTCAAAGTTTATACCCGTGAATATTTAGATGATCGTGGAATCGATTCCTTTCAACAACTACTCGATAATATTACAGGTGTTTCTACAACACGGACAGATGAGAGACAAAGAGCTTATGCTCGTGGGTTTGAGCTGGATTATTATCTGATTGATGGAATGCCAAGTACTTTGACTTTGGGTGATGGAGATCCTGATTTAAGTATTTTCGATCGAGTAGAAGTTGTGAAAGGCGCAAATGGTTTAATGACGGGTGCAGGGAATCCTGCAATCGGTCTAAACATGATTCGTAAGCATGCGAATGCAAAAGAACTTACAGCGGATGTGACTGCAACAGCAGGTTCTTGGAATAATTTTGAAAGTACAGCAGATATTTCTACGCCGCTGAATACGGATGGCTCATTAAGAGGAAGAGTGTTTTTAAAAAATTCCCATGAAGACTCATTTATGGATCATTATGAGCGGGAACGCAGAATTGCGTATGGTGCTATCGATTATGATTTAACTGATAAAACAACATTGTCATTTGCTGCTTCTTACCAAGAGCTTGAAAGAAATGGCGTGCGTTGGGGAGGAGTGCCAGCATTCTATACAGATGGATCAAGAACAAATTTTAGTCGTTCTTTAGCCGTTAGCTCAGATTGGACATTTTGGAATGTCGATACAACTTCATTCTTTGCTGGTTTAAAGCAAAATTTATTTAATGATGTAAATTTAAATATTAATTACTCTTTTCGTCGTGACAAAGTAGATGATTTAATTTTTTACACAGCTGGTGCTGTGGATAAAGCAACTAACACAATTGATATCTCCAACGCTTCTGTGTATAGAAGTGCTGATACAACTGATGAAAATAATGTAGATGTCTATATTTCCGCGCCTTTTACTTTTGCAAATAGACAACACGAAATTGTACTTGGAGGGTCTTGGAATAAAAATGAAGTAAAAGAAAATAAATCTGGTGGAACTTTTGTCAGTGGTAATCCTGCGCTCACTAAACAAAATAATATCGCATTGTTAGGCACGGATGTACTTGATTTCAATAATATGAACACTCATCTTATTGGAAGTTTAGCGATGAATCAGAATGGTGTTCTAAATTATACAGAGCAATCTTCCGCATACATTTCAGGAAAGTTCCATTTATTAGATCCGCTACATGCGGTAGCCGGTGTAAGACTTTCAGACTGGAAATATGAATCTGAAAATGGTGTTGGCAATCGTAATTTTAATAATGAAGTTACACCATACTTTGGTTTAGTATATGATTTTGCTAAGGATTACTCTTGGTATGCAAGTTATACTAGTATCTTTAAACCTCAAAATAATAAAAAAGAAGATGGCAGTTATTTAGATCCTAAAGTGGGTAAGAGCTATGAAACAGGAATAAAAGGTGAGTTCTTTGATCGTCGACTGAATGCGGCTTTATCAGTATTCCGAATTGAAATGGATAATGTCGCAGAACTTCTACTTGATGAAAATGGTGGAAATGTACATGTCCAAGGTTCAACTGATAATGCTTATTATGGCGTCGATGGTGTAGTCAGTAAGGGTGTCGAGTTGAATGTCGATGGAGAAATTAATCAGAATTGGGGTGTTAGTTTTGGCGTTGCAAATTTTGAAGCAAAAGATCAGGATGGCGAAAAAGTAAACACTACCAATTCGCGTACCACGGCTGACCTTTTCTTGAAATATAAAAATGATTCATGGTTTGGAGGGATTGGCCTGAATTATTACAGTCATATTTATACGGGTACAGGTAGTAAACGCATTGATCGTGATGATTTATATCTAACAAGTGCAATGTTTGGGTATAAATTTGATCATAATATCAGCGCACAAATTAATGTGAATAACATATTTGATAAAAAGTATTACTCAGGAATTGGTGCAAACTCAATGGCTTGGGGTGATCCACGTAATGCAGTTTTAACATTGAAATATAGCTTCTAAATCATATCTAAACATGACCACAGAGGTGGTCATTTTATTTTCGGTATTTAAAGCTACCGCTCCAAGTATGGATTCTCTAATCCAAACTTGGCTAAAATTTCGATTTCTAGCGCTTCCATTTCTTCTGCGTCTTCATCACTCAGTTCATGGTCATAACCCAGTAAATGCAGAGTGCCATGTACCAGCATATGCATAAAATGATCGTGCGCTGTTTTTTCTTGCTCAATCGCTTCTTTTAACACGACTGGAATACAAATGACCAAGTCACCCAAAGGGCGGGCATCCAGTAAAGGTAGAACTTCTTCAGGAATATCACTCGGAAAAGACAGTACATTGGTCGATTTATCTTTACCGCGATATTCCAGATTTAGACGATGACTCTCTTCATGATCGACACAGGCAATCCCAATTTCACAATCACTGTCAATATCCACATGACGTAATGTCACTTCAATGGCTTTTTTAAGTTGAACACGCTTCAAGACTAAATCAGAAGATTTAAATTCTTGTTGTAAACTAAGATTAAGCTTCAAACCTGATCCTTCATAAAATCAGGGGAATGCATGGCAATCCCCTGATTTTGTAAGTTAATAGACAACTTGATGAATATATTAAACTTCCTGATGCTGGGCATCTGCCGCGGCATCATGTTCATTCATCAAGGCTTCTTGACGTGCTTTGCGTTCAGCACGTGCTTCTGCACTTAAGCGATTTTGTTCAGAGTCCCAGCCTTCATAGGCTTCAACAATTTTCTGAACCAGTTGATGACGTACCACATCACGTGAATGAAAACGGGTAATGTGAATTTCTTTAATTGGTTCTAGTACACGTAAAGCATGCGCTAAACCAGATTGTTGTCCGCGTGGTAAATCGACTTGCGTGATATCGCCCGTAATGACAGCACGTGAACCAAAGCCTAAACGGGTGAGAAACATCTTCATCTGTTCAGGCGTAGTATTTTGCGCTTCATCCAAAATCACGAAAGAATGATTCAGTGTGCGACCACGCATATAAGCAAGTGGTGCGACTTCGATCACCTGACGTTCAATCAGTTTGGCTACTTTTTCGAAACCCAACATTTCGTATAAGGCATCATAAAGAGGGCGCAAATATGGATCGATTTTTTGGGCTAAATCACCCGGTAAGAAGCCGAGTTTTTCACCTGCTTCAACGGCAGGTCGAACAAGGAGGATACGCTGGATTTCATTGCGTTCCAGCATGTCGACAGCCGCAGCAACGGCAAGATAGGTTTTACCTGTTCCTGCTGGCCCGATTCCAAACGAAATGTCACTTTGTAAAATACGCTGCACATAGCGCTTTTGGTTGGTACCACGAGGGTTAATACGACCTTTGGGAGTTTGTAGCCAGACATTATCCAGACCTGTATGTTCCTGTTCGGAATCATCCATAAGCTCTCGATCAGTCTGACTGCCCTGAATCATCAGGTGTAAGATATCGGCACTAATCTGGCTGGAAATTTCTGATTCATCGTAAAGACGCTGGAGCAGTGTTTCTGCTCGTTCGACTGCATCAATGTCACCATCGATGTAGAACGCGTCACCACGATGAGTTATTTGTACATCTAAACGCTGTTCAATCTGCTTCAAGTGACCGTTGTATGCACCTAACATGCTTTTTAAACGGGTCATTGAAACGCCGGGAAAAGTAACGGTACGTCGAATCGCTGCAGTCAAAGAGTTATCCTTTTTCTAGCCTTGTTCTAATACCCTTACATTACGCCACGTCAGGCTCAAGATTCAAGAGTTCACCATAAACTAAATTCAAAGTTTTGATCTCGGTAATCTCAATCTCTGCGAAGCGTCCCACCCATGAAGGATCTCCGATAAATGTAACTAGTCGTGTATTGTCCGCAGTCCCGACTAAAAGATCTGGATTTTTCTCGGAAACATTTTCAATCAATACTCGTTGTACTGTACCTAACATGGCATCAGTTTTACGAATACTAGACTGCTTGATCCAGTGTTGAACTTTGCCTAAACGCTCTTTTTTGATTGTTTCGGATGTCGTATCTTCTAGCTCAGCCGCGGGTGTACCCGGGCGTTTTGAGTAGACAAAACTATAAGAATGATCGAAATCCAAATCCTTGATAAATTGATAAGTTTCTTCAAAATGCTCATCGGTTTCACCCGGGAAGCCAATAATAAAATCGCTGGATAAATGCATGTCTGGGCGGATTTTACGGAGTTTTGCAATCTTCTCGATATACACATCAATGGTGTGGTTACGCTTCATCGCTTGTAACACGGCATTTGAGCCACTTTGTACAGGCAAATGCAAATGAGACACCATTTGTGGTAAGTCTCGGTAGCATTGAATCAGGTCATCAGAGAACTCAAGTGGATGCGAAGTGGTATAACGCAAACGTCCGATGCCCGGAATTTCTGAAACGAGTCGTAACAATTCAGGGAAGGTACAAATTCCACCTTCGAAAGTTTCACCACGATAACCGTTGACGTTTTGGCCGAGTAATGAAATTTCACGGACACCTTTTTCAGCCAATCCTGCGATTTCAGCCAGTACATCATCCAAAGGACGTGACACTTCTTCGCCGCGTGTGTAAGGCACGACGCAGAACGAGCAGTATTTTGAACAACCTTCCATAATCGAAACAAAAGCTTTAAAGCCTTCGACGCGGGGTTCAGGTAAAAAGTCAAATTTTTCAATATCTGGAAAAGAAATGTCTACTAGTTTGATTTTATCTTTTTTGGGTTTTTCGACCTGATCCTGATGTTGATCTAGCATCTGTGGTAAGCGATGCAAAGTCTGTGGACCAAAGACCATATCGACATAGGGCGCACGTTTTTGAATGTTGTCGCCTTCCTGAGACGCAACACAGCCCCCAACCCCAATAATCAGGTCAGGATTATGTTCTTTAAGCTTGCGCCAGCGGCCTAACTCACTAAATACTTTTTCCTGAGCCTTTTCACGAATCGAGCAGGTATTCATCAGTAGAATATCGGCTTCTTTCGGATCTGTAGTCAGGACATAGCCATGAGAGTCGCCTAAAAGATCTGCCATACGATGACTGTCATACTCATTCATCTGACACCCTTGAGTTTCAATATACAATTTCTTGATTGAAACATCTTGGGTGTGCGCTGGCTGGGTGACAGTGTTTTCTGAGGCAGCTTTGGCACCATTAGGAATGAAAGTTTGAACCGTCATGTAGGCTCCTAAATAAAGTAAACCGGTCTATCGGGATTTGATCCGACGAAAGCGCGCAATTGTAGCAGTATTTGCGACAAAGATCGCGAAATAAATGAAGTGGCTAAATGTTGAACTTTAAATCAAGATATTTTGCAGACTGTTATGAGTAAGTGATTCGCTAATATAGTTGATTTTTCAATTAAAAAAATGTGAATATTACTGTTGCTGAATCAGCAGTTTACATAACACAACAGTAGCGGGCGTCAAGAGTAATTACACTAGCAGAGCGCAGAAGTGATTGGGGTTTAAAAAAGCGTCTATGGCATGGAAAAAAAAGAGTAAATTTTCAGTGGCAGTTTTCTTTAAAAATAAATGGATTTATACCAGTGCGATCAGTGTCTTAACATCACTTTCAGCATCTGTGGCTTTTGCTGCTGAGGAACAATTTAACGATGCATTACGTGCCGCCAATGCAGGCGATTTAACTGCGCTCGATCAATACCAATTTTCCATGCAAAATGATGTGCTAGGTTATTATCCAGAATATTGGAAACTTAACACTGATTTAGGATTGCAGCCTGCCACCACCATTATTAATTTTGCCAAGCGTTATCCTAACTCTGCGATGGCTGAAAAATTATCGGCAGATTATGTCGAAGAAAAAGTTAAACAAGGAGATTTGGCAACTGCTCAACCTGTATTGCCGTATGTAACCAATCCAGATCGTGCTGAAAGCTGTGCTGTGGCACAAGTTCGCGCCAGTTCAGGTGATCCACTGGTATTTGCTGAGTATAAAGATGTCTGGCTCACTACCAATACCCAACCTGAGTCCTGTAACGGATTGGGACGCATGATGCAATCCAGCCCACTGATGTCTGCGCAAGATAAACAACAGCGTTTGTGGGGGCAGTTACGAGCAGGTCAATCGGGACTGGCTCTGTCCACTGCGCAAACTTTAGGCATGAGTTTATCTCTTGCGCAGTTGAATCAGATTCAATCTAATCCACTGAATTATTTATGGTCTGCGCCTAAAACTTCCCAGACCGATTATGCATATCTAATTTTTGCCTTAGGTCGTTTGGCAGATAGTGATTTAACTTCAGCATTGGGCAATGTAAAGCGGCTTGCAGAAGGCACACCGCCCGATGTTCAAAAATATTTATATCGCACAGTGGGGTACATCGGCGGTACCACAGTCATGAAAAATAACTTTAATCGTGAAGTTTTAAATAGTTTTGATTTAAGTTATGGCTATCCCTTCAGTCCAGAAGAAGCGGAAGTGTATGCGCGCCAAGCCATCCGCTTTGGTTCATGGGAAAGTGTGATTCGTGCTATTGATGGCATGTCGGTCAGTCAAAAGCAAGAAGATCGCTGGCAATATTGGTTAGCGCGTGCTTTAGAACAGCGCAATGATCGGCAGGCAAAACAACAAGCGCAGCAGATTTATCAAAAATTGGCTCAGTCAGGTGATGACTATCATAATTTGTTGGCGCGGGATCATTTGGGAAAAAAATACAATGATATTCCAGCTTACACCCAAGCGACTAATAATGATTTACAACGATTGAATCAAGATATTCATTTTCGACGTGCTTTTACTTTGCGCAATGTCAATGCGCCGGATAACTATGTCAATCGTGAATGGAACTGGGCAGTACGTCAGGCGTACTTGAAACAAGATGATGGTTTATTGCTGGCTGCTGCGCAACGTGCCAGTGAAATGGGTTGGTATGATCGTGCAATTTACGCGGCAGACCGTACGGTCAATAAACATAATTATGCCTATCGTTATGTGATGCCTCATCAAGTCACGGTGGTGAATCATAGTCAAAATGCAGGAATTGATCCTGCGTGGGCTTATGGTTTAATGCGTCAGGAAAGTCGCTTTGTAACCTCTGCACGTTCGCATGTCGGGGCAGGTGGGCTCATGCAAATTATGCCTGATACAGCAAAACTGATTGCCCGACAAATGGGTGAGACTTACAATCCTGCTGCTTTGACTGACATGAACACCAATGTGCGTTATGGAACATTTTATTTATCCATGATTCAGGGGCAATTAAGTGGTAATCCGGTGCTGGCAACCGCAGGATATAACGCTGGGCCAAATCGTGCCCGTCGCTGGCAGCCTGATTTTCAAGCTTTGTCAGCCGATCAATACACGGAAAGTATTCCATTACTTGAAACACGAGATTATGTAAAGCATGTTATGACCAATGCTGCACATTATGGTGTTCTGTTGGGGCGGGGGCCTCAATCGATAGAACAACGCATGCTTCCCATTCCTGTTCGTAGCACACCTTAAAACAGGATGGGGCTTCTTATGATAACGGTTAAGTTTTTAGTTCGATGAAAAAGAAAAGTTTTACATACCATTGTCTTTCATGGTTGACGGGATGCGTATTATGGGTAAATGTTGTTTTATTTGCTCCGAATTTATATGCCGAATCACCACGCTTACAAGGCTATGTCATGCAAATTCAAATGACACCTGCGGTATGTGCGCTAGATTCTTCGCGACAAAAACAGCGTAAATGTCTGGAAGGATATTCCCTAACCATTACAGGCTTGCTGCCTGAAACCAGTCATTCGAGTTGTGAAACTACTTCCGCTCCTACATTATCACCGTTACAAGCCAAAGTTGTGGCACGTGTCATGCCTGATGAAAATGCTCGCGCACAATTGTGGCGTAGTATTGGTGGATGTATTCCTATGTCGGCCAGTCAGTATTTTCGGATGATTATTAATTATGCAGAGCGTTTGAAAATTCCTGCGGATTTAACCAGTGGAATCAATAAGGAAATTCAGAAAAATAATCTACAACAACAGTTTGTTCGCTTAAATCCTGCTTTACCTGCCAATGGTATTCGATTGAGTTGTGAATCTTCACGTTCAGAGCAGATTTTAACAGAAGTTCAGGTGTGTTATCAGGTCAATGGAACCTATAAACAATGTTCTAGTCATGTAGTGTCCAATTGTCCAAATGAGTTCACAATTAAAGGTAGTTATTAATCACTTGGTCGCAATTGATTTGTATTTTCTATCAGACTTTTGTTGAAATTCATTCTCTTTTAAATGCATCTCTTGCGGGTTTGGAGTACAATCTTTGCCGTTTATGATTATTAGATTAAATAGACTATCTGTTTAATCATCTTAACGATCCTCAATTGGAGATAATTACATGAAGCAACCCGTTCGTGTTGCCGTTACTGGCGCTGCAGGTCAAATTGGTTATAGCTTGTTATTCCGTATCGCAAGCGGTGAAATGTTAGGCAAAGATCAACCAGTGATTTTGCAATTGCTTGAAATTCCAGTTGAGAAAGCTCAACAAGCGCTTAAAGGCGTAATGATGGAACTTGACGACTGTGCTTTCCCATTGTTGGCTGGCATGATCGGTACTGATGATCCTAAAGTTGCATTTAAAGATGCAGACTACGCATTGTTGGTAGGTTCTCGTCCACGTGGTCCTGGTATGGAACGTGCTGACTTGTTGAAAGTGAACGGTGAAATCTTCATCGGTCAAGGTCAAGCGCTTAACGAAGTAGCAAGCCGTGACGTGAAAGTATTGGTTGTGGGTAACCCAGCAAACACCAATGCTTACATCGCAATGAAATCTGCTCCAGATCTTCCAGCGAAAAACTTTACTGCAATGCTACGTCTTGATCACAACCGTGCTTTGACTCAAATTGCGCAAAAAGCAGGTGTTGCGGTTGCTGATATCAAAAACCTTACAGTTTGGGGTAACCATTCTCCAACCATGTATGCGGACTACCGTTTTGCAACTGCAAATGGCGTAAACTTAAAAGACAAAATCAATGATGCTGACTGGAATGCGAACGTATTCCTTCCAACTGTTGGTAAACGTGGTGCTGCGATCATCGAAGCGCGTGGTTTGTCTTCTGCTGCTTCTGCTGCAAATGCTGCAATCGACCATATGCGTGATTGGGCTTTGGGTACAAACGGTGAGTGGGTAACGATGGGTATTCCTTCTGACGGTTCTTATGGTATTCCAGAAGGCGTTATTTATGGTGTGCCTGTTACTTGTGAAAATGGCGAATACAAACGTGTTGAAGGTCTTGAAATTGACGCATTCAGCCGTGAACGTATGGACAAAACACTTCAAGAACTTGAAGAAGAACGTGCTGCAATTGCAGACATGTTAAAATAATTAAAAACGATTTGTAATCGTCAAAAAGCATTCCTTAAAGGGGTGCTTTTTTTATGATCATATTTTTTTGCATAATGATGATTTAAAACAAAAAATAACAAGAAGATTAAACGGATATAGATGACAAAACAGCGTATTGTGGTTAACGTGGAGCTTAACTTAGGTCAGTTGATTCATGGAGAATAACAATGTTCGAACAACAACCCACTTTAGAATTATTATTTGAGCAGCTTGGATTGGATGCCAGTGAAAGTGCGATGGATCAATTCATTAAAGAACATCAACTTTCGGCAGATGTAGAGCTGCATGATGCAGAATTCTGGAGCGAAGGACAGCGTCAGTTTTTACAAAGCCACATTGATAAAGATGATGATTGGGCGATTGTCATTGATGAACTCAATCAACAGTTACATATCGATAGTAATCCTAAAACCTAAGCTTTAGGATTCATGATTCAGTTTAATGTGTTTTTGAACGGATCAGCGTTTTAAACCAATCGTGTTGATGCAATTGAGTAAAAGCTGAATGATGCTGCATTAACTCCAGATCAAACTCAGTGCACTGGCTATATTTTTCTAGCCAATGGCGCGCCAGTGCATACTCGGCTTTAACCGCAGACGCATAAGCCAGAAAAAACAATACATCACCATGTTGTAAATGTGCCAAAGGTTTTAAAATTTGCTGAGTGATGGTGGCAAATTTTGCTTCACGATTCAGCTCATAATACATCATATAGGCTTTGGCCAATTGTAAAGACAAGTCAATATAAAGTGACATAGGCATTTCATCAAATTCAACGCGAGATGTCTCTAAAATCGCAATCGCTTCATGTAAAAAATGCACACGTTCCTGACGGTTGCGGCTGATCTCAACCAATTGTAAACGTAAATCCCCACGTTCCAGTGCAAGTTCAGGTGTATTGCCCGCAAGGTAGTGTTGATCAGTTTCTCCGATGCGCTCAACAATCATTTTGCTTGTATCTAGCATGTGGTTCATCCTCTGGGTTTATCGTCATTATATGAGGCTATTCGGCGATTTTAAAAGTGTACAAGGGTGAAACGCAGTGTTGCAGCTTTGATGGCATATTTCCAGATCACTATTTATCCAGATCATTATTTAGAAGACCAAATGGAGTTGCCACTGCGTAGCCATGCTGTAATGGAAAGTCTCTGCCGCTTGGAACTCAATACTTCGTGTAATAAATCGCTTTGAAAGATGACTAGACGATTAGGTTCAGGCTCAATGATATGCCATTGCTCATTTTTATCTTGTAAGCGCAGTTGTCCGCCCCAATCGGGTTGCCATTCTGGATGTAAATAATAAACGGCTGAAATCATTCGATCATTTTTTTGTTGAGGATTATCGCGATGTAAGGCATAAAACTCGCCCGCATTATAACAAGCAAAATGCGCTTCAATAGATTGAATCCCAAGAAAAAAAGCACGATTAAATGCCTGTGAAAAATTTTGGAGCAAGTCGATATGCTGTTGCGCAATCTTTAATTTTTCATCAATCCAGAGAATATGGTCACTACGAATTTTACTGACGATACCATTTTGAATGGCAGCTTCGCGAAACTGATTTAAATTGAATAGACATTCATCTAGCAATTGACTGGTAAATGGCGCTGAATGTGTTTGGTTGACAATAGCAAAGCCATGCTGGTCTAAATCGGCCAGAATTTGTTCGATGTCGTGCTGAATCGATTCAGAAATTTGCTGCATTTTGCCTCTCAATCATCAAATAAACCCACAAAAGAAAACTTATCTAGTGTGAGCTTTCGCTATTCTAAAACAACTCATGCACACGTAACTGCTTTTTTTCATGTTAAAATACACGTTAATCTGAGGAATTAATGTAAAAAATGAATTACCGTCACCATTTCCATGCGGGCAACTTTGCTGATGTCATGAAGCATGTACTCTTGCTTCAATTGTTAACACGTTTAAACGCGAAAGATAAGCCTTATCGTTATATTGATACGCATGCTGGTGCGGGAAAATATGATTTATCTCTGGCACCTGCACAAAAATCAGGTGAGTTTTTAACGGGTATTCATCGACTGGTTCAACTGGGAGATATGGAGAAACGTCAGGCTCCTGAGGGCGTACAACAATATCTCAAACTGGTTGAAAATATTCGTGCTGAACAAGGTAAGGGAACTTATCCTGGATCGCCGTGGTTTGCCCTGCAAGCGATGCGTGAGATAGATAAAGCCACTGTTTTTGAAATGCAACGCGATGTCTTCCAACAACTTCGTCAAAATATTCGCGATAAACGCATGGGTTTGCATGAGCGTGATGCTTACGAGGGTTTACTTGGTGTGATTCCGCCAAAAGAAAAACGTGGTTTGGTCATGATCGATCCACCTTATGAGTTGGAGCGTAAGGACTTTCCACAATTGGTTGAGCTTTTGCAAAATGCCTATAAAAAATGGCCAACAGGCGTATTTGCTGTTTGGTATCCGATTAAGGATCGCGCCATGATTGAACGTTTTGAAAAGAAAATGATGAAAACGGGCATTCGCCGTCAGCTCATTTGTGAGATTTGTATTTGGCCCGATGATACGCCAGTAGGTTTAAATGGTTGTGGTTTATTGGTGATTAATCCACCTTGGCAATTTTCAGAAGATGCCGATCAGGCCTTACAATGGTTATTTCCACATTTGCGTATGCAGGAAAATGGCGGTCATGCCGCAGTTCGCTGGCTTGTAGGTGAGTAAAACTTATCATTCAAAGCATATTTGAGATCAACAACAATGACAAACATACAAAAGCCTAACCATGAATCAACTCAGAATGACCATCCTTTTGATGGTATTACCTTTGAGGTGGTTGAAGAGGAACAGACTCAGGAAGGCCAAAAAATTAAACGCCGTGGGATCTATTTGTGGCCAAATTTGATCACGACTGCTGCGTTGCTTTCAGGTTTTTATTCGATTACTGCGAGTATGAATGGTGAGTTTTTACAAGCCATTTATGCGATTTTTCTTGCAGCCTTACTGGATGGACTCGATGGACGTGTCGCACGAGCAATTGGTGCGCAAAGTGCGTTTGGTGAGCAATACGATTCATTATCCGATTTATTAGCGTTTGGTGTTGCGCCTGCTATTTTAATGTATAGCTGGAGCTTGCATGATCTAGGTCGTATTGGCTTGGCATGTTGCTTTATTTATACCGCTTGTGCTGCGTTTCGTTTGGCGAGATTTAATGTGCAAATTGGTGTGGTGGATAAACGCTATTTTATCGGTATCGCCAGTCCATTGGCTGCAATATTGGTGATTACCCTGATTTGGGTCAGTCGAGATTATCCGTTTGTCTTCGATATTCGTGATATTAAGGTACAAATCGCTTATGCAATCTACATGGTCATTGTTGCGATCTTAATGATCTCAAATATTAAATATTATTCTTTTAAACAAATGGATCGTAAACGTGTGCCATTTGTGGTGATGTTGCCCGTTGTACTGATTTTTGCAGCAATTACTTACAATATTCCAATGGGGATTTTAATCGTATCCATTATTTATGCAATTTCAGGTTTTGTGACCACCTTGTTCGCACGTAAACAAAGTCCTACTATAAAGACATAATGCTTATGAGTGAGGTTCAGTATGCAAATGTTGATGAGTTCGCTAGAACAGTCTACACGCCTGAACCTCAAATTCAGCCAAACCACTTTGCTGGCTTATCATCCGCCGAAAGGACATTTTAAAGTCGTTTATCATGGGCTGATTTTACCCAATCTACCAGCACCGCTTCACTTTTTTAATTTTATTAATTTGCTGGGTCAACCCAAAATTCCATTGTTTCATAATCCAAGTATTATCAAAGATAAAGCTTCCAATATAGCCAGCGTAATGATGGCAGTGAGTCCACATCAGGTAGGACATTTAAAAAGTTATCGGCTTAACCAGCAGTGTCAAATCCATCCATACCATTACCAATTTGATCAAATTGACCAGTTCAAAGGAAATTTTCCACATTTTGAAATTCAACGTCAGGATCGAGAATTAGAGTTGAATCTCAAAATTCAAACAACAGAAAACATTACTCACTTTGTTCCATTGAAATGGAATTTATTTGAACATTGGTCAGTATTGTGTCATTGCGAGGGGTATTTAAAATATCAAAATCAACATTATGAAATTAGTGGTATGGGAAGTTTTGATTATGCCCGTGCTGCAAATATTCCCTATCTCCCATTGGCATTTTATACGCACCAACTAATCAATTTAAATGAAAACACACAAGTGATTTTGAGTCAGGTGCGCAATCAATGGAATCAGATCATTTATTCCAGATTTTATTTGCGTGGCATCAATGGAGAAAACCTCCTTATTGATAAAAAAGTCTACTTTCATGTTCATCGTGTTTACCCAAAGATTACCACGCCAAATCATCGTCAAATGTACCTTCCTCGAGAATTTTCTTGGTATGTTGAGGAAAATGGAAAGCCCATTTTTGAAATCAAAGCACAAAGTCGAGGGGATTATAAATTTGGAGTAGGGGCGGGTTTTGCTGGAAGCTTTCGTTATCATGCGCGTTTATACGATCGGGATTTTGAAGGTGAAAGCGCGTACTGCGAATATATTGATATTCGACCTTTAAATTGGCAAGAAAAAAACCAAACACAAATTCTTGCGGATGAATTCCTTCAAGCTCAGCCTTGTTTGCTTAAGAAGTAATCAAACCCGTCAAATATGATCAAAACATAGACGATGGAGTGAGATCTTTTAAA
>OGQD01000039.1_pt1 | contig 107747 bp, 94 predicted proteins | sample 1553091 | NCBI WGS metagenome assembly OGQD01 (sample SAMEA2580290, study PRJEB22360) | human gut metagenome | biome: human gut; feature: human-associated habitat; material: faeces | place: Denmark | collected 2008/2010
CATGCACGGTTCTTAGGGGGTTGGACGTAGGTAACTGCGTCTGACTACCCGACAAAAAGGTTGATTGGGTAGCATGACGATATAATTTGACAAGGTGATGACGTTTTGATGTTTTTTTGATGAAGAAAAGCCCTTAAAATCGCAGTCTTTATACATAATCTCCATGATTTATCCGTTTTTTTTCTGCTCTGAAAATTTATATTAAAAATGCTTGTATTTAAATAAAGACTCATTGATTATCAATAGATTATTCAAGTTGATCATCGTTGCAACTGAACATTTTTATTTGACATTTCGCTCCCTTACATTGGAAGTAAAGCGCTCATGCTCTCCAGATTTTTTATTGATCGTCCCATTTTTGCTTGTGTACTTGCCATTATTATCATGGCAGTGGGTTTGTTTTCAGTTTTAAATTTGCCTGTTGAGCGTTATCCAGATATTGCGCCACCACGGATTACGGTTTCTGCAAGCTATAGCGGTGCCGATGCACAGGCTGTTGAAGATAGCGTGACTCAAGTCTTGGAGCAACAGATCAAGGGAATTGATCATTTACTGTATTTTAGTTCCAGTAGTGATGCCAATGGTAGCAGTCGCATCAGCCTGTATTTTGCGCAAGGGACAGATCCTGATGAAGCACAGGTTCAGGTGCAAAATGCCGTGAATGGTGCGATTAATCGTCTTCCAGATGATGTACAGCGTCAAGGGATTACGGTTCGTAAATCCTTAAGTGATTCATTTATGGTGATTGGATTGGGTGATCGCTCTGGTCGCTCAAGCAATATTGATATTTCTGATTATTTAAGCAATAACTTTGAGCTGAATCTAAGCCGTATCGAAGGTGTCGGTGAGGTTAATGTTTTTGGTTCGCAATACGCGATGCGGATCTGGCTAGATCCGACCAAACTTAGACAATATCAACTTATGGTCAGTGATGTCCGTACTGCAATTGAAAATCAAAATACCCAAGTTGCGGCAGGGGCAATTGGTGAATTACCAGCCAGCCATGATCAATATTTGAATGCCAAAGTGACATCGGGTTCACTGCTGCAAACGCCAGAACAATTTGAAAATATTATTATCAAAGCCAATCAAAATGGCAGTTTTGTCTATCTTAAAGATGTAGCAAGGGTTGAGGTCGGTGCTGAAAACTATCAGGTGTTTAACCGACTTAATGGTTATCCAGGTTCAGGATTATCGATTTCCCTTGCAGTAGGTGCAAATCTGATGCAAACCGCAAAAGCGGTGTACGCCGAAGTCGAAACCCTCAAGAAAAATTTGCCAGACGGTTATTTTGTGATTTATCCACGTGATGACACGCCGTTTGTCAAAGAGTCAATCTCCCAAGTCGTGTCAACATTGATAGAAGCCATCGTGTTGGTGGTCTTGGTCATGTTTTTGTTTTTACAAAATTGGCGCGCCACCTTAATCCCCGCGATCACCGTCCCTGTGGTGATATTAGGGACATTTGCGATTTTGTCCGTTCTGGGGATGAGTATTAATACTTTGACCTTATTTGCCATGGTACTCGCAATAGGTTTATTGGTCGACGATGCCATCGTGGTGGTTGAAAATGTCGAGCGGATTATGCATGAGCAACAGGTCGATGCCAGACAAGCCAGTATTGAGTCCATGCAGGAAATTGGTGGCGCTTTGGTGGGGATTACTTTGGTGCTCACCGCGGTTTTTATTCCGATGTCATTTTTTAGTGGCGCAACGGGAATTATTTATCGACAATTTTCGATTACTCTTGTCGCAGCGATGGCACTGTCTTTAATGGTCGCTTTGATCTTAACGCCTGCTTTATGTGCTGTACTTCTCAAACCCCAAAACAAGCAGTACCGATGGGCACAGTGGTTTAATCGCAGTCTGGATAAACTTAAAAACCATTATTTAACACTTTCTAAAAAATCCATTGATTTTAAATATATTTCTGGTGCTGCTTTTATCCTCTTGATTGTCAGCTTTGTTTTGATTTATCGGGCATTGCCGACGAGTTTCCTGCCACAGGAAGATCAGGGCGCCTTAATGGTTCAATTCACTTTACCTGAAGGGACGCCATTGAGTAAAACTGAAGAAGTTGGTAAACAAATCTCTGATTATTTTCAGACCACTGAAAAGAACAACACCAATGGCATTATGGTGATTAATGGTCGTAATTTTTCAGGAACAGGGCAAAATCTAGGGCAAGCCTATGTATCATTAAAACATTGGGATGATCGTAAGGGTAATCAAAATAGCGCACAACAAATTCGTGCCAGAGCTTCGAAATATTTTTCAAAAAATAATCAGGCACGAATTAATGTCTTAATGCCGTCAGTGATTCGTGGTTTGGGAAATTCAGATAAAGTGGATTTCTGGATACAGGATGTCAAAGGTTTGGGGCGTGACAAACTGATTGCTAGTTTTCAAAATCTGCAACAGCAAAGTGCAAAGAGTCAGCAAGTCAGTAATCTTGATAAAAAAGGTAATGATGATCAGGCAGTATTAAACATTAAAATTGATCATCGGATTGCGATGGCAAATGGTGTCAATGTCAATGATATTAATCGAACTTTATCAACCGCGTGGAGCGGAACTTATATCAATGACTTTATTGATCGTGGTCGTATCAAACGGGTTTATTTGCAAGGTGATGCGCCTTATCGTTCTAAACCTGAAGACTTGAGTTACTGGTTTGTCAAAAATACCCAAGGTCAAATGATCCCGTTTAATCAGTTTAGTGCTGTGCAATGGCAAGGTGCGCCGCCTTTGTTGGAGCGGTTTATGGGGTATCCTGCAATTGAACTGGAAGCCGATGCCGCCAATGGTTCCAGTACAGGTCAGGCGATGCAGCAGATCAGCCAAATGGTTGCTGATATGCCAGATATCGGTTTGGCATGGAGTGGGCTTTCATATCAAGAATTACAATCGAGTCATCAGGCGATCTGGCTATATATTATTTCGATTGCATTTATCTTTTTATGCTTGGCTGCGCTCTATGAAAGTTGGTCGATTCCAACCGTGGTGATGCTGGCGATTCCATTAGGCATTGGTGGAACCATTCTGTTTAGTTATTGGTTTAACTTTGCCAATGATATTTATTTTCAAATTGCTTTACTGACCACGATTGGCTTGTCTTGTAAAAATGCGATTTTGATGGTGGAATTTGCCGCGAACTTGCAAGAGCAGGGTGCCAGTGCAATTGATGCTGCCTTAAAATCTGCGGGTTTGCGCTTACGTCCTATTCTCATGACTTCACTGGCTTTTGGTGCAGGTGTGGTACCGTTGATGTTTTCTACGGGCGCAGGTGCGCTCAGCCGTCAGGCCATTGGTTATAGTGTTTTTGGTGGGGTGTTATTCGGCACGATTCTGGTTCTTCTATTCATTCCATTGATGTATGTCGTGATTCGCTCTATGTTTAAATACCAGCCAGCTAAACGATGAAATCAAAAAGATTATCTGATGAAAAACAAAACCAAAAATTGAACGGCTGAATCTTGATTGAAAATTTGATAGCCGTTCAAGTCATCGTTACCTTTTTGATATGTATTCGATCGATTAATTCAGGTAAAAAATAAAATTAAGTCAGACAGAATAGTCTAATTTTTATTCGTGTCTAGGCATACTTTATAAGCATAAACAGATGAAGTTTGAAGCACTGCTTCAGTTTTTGAGGGTCGATCATGAATGCTGCGCTTTTGTCTCAAGTCTATGAAGCGATGACTCAATTTGATATTGAGCGAGCTATTACATTGGTTGCGGGCATGAAAAAGGCAGATATTGCCGAAGTGTTAGAACACATGCCAGCACAATTCAGTTGTCAGCTTTTGGAACACTTACCGCGCCGTGCGAAAATCTTTGCCAAAATTGATCCTGCTTATCAAGCCAAGTTGGTACATGAGTTTTCACGAGCGAGTTTAGCTGAAATCGTCTCTGAAATGCCCTCAGATAAGCGTACCGATTTATTCAAACGTCTGGATTCTCAAGAACAACAAGCTTTACTGCCCGCGTTGGCTCAAGCACAACGCGAAGATATACGCCGTCTTTCGACTTATCAGGAGGAAACCGCTGGCGCAATCATGACATCAGAATATGTCACGCTAAATCAGGACATGACTGTTGCAGAGGCGATGCAGACGATCAGGTTACAGGCACCTGATGCGGAAACCATTTATGAATCTTATATTATTGATGAAAAACGTCATCTGATCGGGGTAGTGTCATTGCATGAACTGGTTTTAGCGCCCTTACAACAGTTGATTCGAGAGTTAATGAATACTGATGTGGTTAGTGCCTATGTGGATGATGATCAAGATGAAGTTGCTAAGAAAATCGCGCATTATGACTTAATTGCACTTCCAGTGATTGACCATCAAGGGACTTTGTTGGGTATTGTAACTTATGACGATGCCATGGATGTCGCCAGTGAAGAAGCCAATGAGGACTTTTTAAAAGTGGGTGGGGTAGAGGCTTCAGCACCCAGTTTAAATATCAAGGAAGCATCGCTTTTCTTACTTTATCGTAAAAGAGTATTTTGGCTGGTGATTCTGGTCTTTGGCAGTTTGTTATCAGGCTTAGGGATTTCACATTTTGAATCGGTGATTCAATCTAATATTGTATTGGTTTTTTTCTTGCCATTATTGGTTGGAAGTGGAGGAAATGCAGGCTCGCAATCGGCCACTTTGATGGTTCGTGCTTTAGCCACGGGTGACGTGGTCATGAAAGACTGGTTTAAATTGCTTGGTCGAGAATGTCTGGTCGCCTTAGGGTTAGGAATTACCATGGCCATTGCAGTCGCAATATTAGGCTATATTCGTGGCGATGCGATGGTCGCATTAGTGCTCATTTTAAGCATGATCGGCATTGTCTTGATTGGTAGTATCATTGGAATGAGTTTGCCTTTTATTTTAGATAAACTCGGTTTAGACCCTGCTAGTGCATCAGCTCCATTAGTCACTTCGATTTGTGATGCAACAGGAGTGATCATTTATTTATTTATTGCTGCTCAGTTGTTGAATCAAGTGAACATCTAGAGAATTACGATCTACTGACATTTCATTCCTAGTTGTAATATCTGTGAAAGATCACCAGACCCTTGATGAAAGTCAGAACAAAAATACTGGAATGCATTAAACTACTTCAATCCATTTGATTTAGAGTTTTTATGACGGAACAAAAAAAATTAACAGAACACGAAGTCATTAAGCTAGAGCGCGATTTGGCCAAGTTCGCCAATATGATGGATAGCGTGGTGCGTATTCCTTTTACCAAGCAAGGCGTAGGAGCAGATGCCGCCTTAAGTACAATTCCTTTTGCTGGCGATGCAGCAGGATTTGCGTTGACTTGTTATGCCATTTACAAAGCCAGGCAAATTGGCGTACCGCAACATAAGTTGAATCCAGTAATAAAACTGGCTGCGATGGATGCGGTGGTAGGCTGTATTCCAGTTGCAGGAACATTATTTGATATTTTTATTCGCCCGAGTCGCAAGGCGCTGGATATCGTACATGAACATATTCGTGAAGAATATCAAATTCAAAGTCAATCACATCTGATACACCCGTATCTGCATGAAGCGCTGGAAAGAAAACAGCAACAGTCTGCATTTTGGCGAAATCCTGTGGTGAGCTGGATTTGGTTGCACTTACCAGATTTGATTGGATTGATTTTTCTAATATTCTTAGTCGCCGGTCTGTGGATGGGAACGCATTATCTTTGGTCACTGTATCAAAGTCGTCAGTGATTGTGATCCCATCAATAAAAAATGCCAGTCAATCAGGACTGGCATTTTTTTCATTGCTTCATTAACTTATGGACAATTTAACTGTTGCAACGCAGCAACACGTTGTTCAATGCTCGGATGAGTATGAAACAATGCGGCTAAACTAAAGCCTTGTTCTTTACCTTCAGCAATCGCAAATGCTTTCATTTCTTTTGGCATTTGATCAGGCAGTTCAGATTCAGCTTGTAGGCGTAACAATGCAGAGATCATGGCTTGTTTACCGGCTAAACGTGCACCTGCTTCATCGGCACGGTATTCGCGTTGGCGTGAAAACCATAGCACAATCGTTGAAGCCAAAATACCAAACACGATATCCAGTACAATGGTCACGACAAAATAACCCATGCCTGGCGCTTCGCCGTCTTGGCGACCAAATACGTTACGATCGATAAAATCACCAATCACGCGCGCAAAGAACATGACGAAGGCGTTGACGACACCTTGAATCAGAGCAAGCGTCACCATATCACCATTGGCAACGTGACCAATCTCATGTGCCAGTACTGCACGTAATTCGTCTTTATTCATCCGCTCAAGCAGACCACTTGACACAGATACAAGCGCATCGTTTTTGTTCCAGCCGGTTGCAAATGCATTGGACTGGTAAGAGGGGAAAATTCCCACTTCGGGCATTTGAATGCCTGCACGTTGCGAAAGTTCTGCAACAGTTTGCAATAACCATGCTTCCGCCTGATTGCGTGGAGCATTCGGATCGATCAATTCTGTGCCTGTGGTTTTTTTCGCCATCCATTTAGACATGAACAGTGAAACGAGAGAGCCAACCATACCAAACACAAAACAGATGACCAAGAGGTTGCCTAGATTTAAGCCACCCGCGCCATGGTAACTACCGACACCGAAGAGTGACAAAATAATGCCAGCTACAACCAGTACCGCGAGGTTGGTTAGCAAAAACAAACCAATCCGCATCATTGAGTAAATCCTCTTTTAGGGTATTAAAATAAAATACAGCATGATCCTAAAATCATTAGGCTAAATATGAGGGGCTTTTCTTAAAAATTCAAGACCTATTATTTTATTTAAGGAGTTTTTAAGTTAACTATTGTATGTAGTCTAACTCTCTAATTTGAAATATGAATTCTGGCAGATGCTGTCGCATTATCAGTCACATAGGTACCTGGCGCATCGGTAAAACTGTTATTCGACACAGAAATAACCTGACGACTATATTTAGTTGGGTTATCGGTACGCGGATTAGCGGCTGTCGCCGAGCTATAATTGGCAGACTGGGCGATAATTTGAGGCGCTGGTGTGGTCGTCGAACTATTACTCACCCCTGAGGCGTAAAGATTGTTAAAGCGACTGGTCACACGGTGCACATAGTCTTGTGTTTCACGAAAAGGGGGAATGCCACCATATTTATCGACATTACCTTCGCCTGCATTATACGCAGCCAATGCGAGTTGAGTATTACCATTAAAGCGTTTCAGCAACCAGCTTAAATATTTGGCGCCGCCAAAAATATTTTCGTAGGGATCATAAACATTAGACACATTAAAACGCTTCGCTGTCGCAGGCATCAGTTGCATTAAACCTTGTGCACCTACAGGCGAGCGGGCATTGGTATTAAAACCCGACTCAGTATGCATGACGGCTTTAATCAAACCTTCAGAAATACCATGCTGTTGAGCCGCCTGACGAATAATTTGATCAAATGCATTCTTATTTTTACTATAGCTTGGTAAAACGGCGGCTTCAGAGTTGCCCCAGTTGCGATAAGAATGAATATTACTGTCTGGATAATACGTGGCTTTAATTTTTGTCAGTGAGCGATCCGAACTTTTTCGATTGGTCAGTAAGGTGCCGCCCTCTCGATCCTTATAAATGTAAATTTGTCCAGCATGCGTAGCTACAGTCATTATGGCTGTAACGACTGCCCCCAAAATAAAATGTAAAGAAAAATGCACACTCTTTTTCATTGTATATTATTCGCTGTATCAAAATGTGTAACGTCACGTAATCTAGTTTAACAAAAAAAAGTAAATTGGCTAGATTTGATGTTAGTTTTTTTTAAAGCTGTTTGACAAATAAAATCAAGTTTTTTTGTCTGAATCTTCATCAAAAAAAAATTAAAAAATATTTTAGAAAAGTCTGCTTGACATGATTAAATTGTTGAAAAATATAAATAAAAATAATTGATTAAAAAATGATCAATTTAAACAAAAGCCTTATTTTCACATCACAATACTTTGTCAAGCCTAAAGAAATCCACAATTTTATCCACAGGTTTTGTGGAAAACTGTGGAAAAGTCCAAAATATAAGCATCTTGACCAAATCTTACTCTATCAGGCTTAATTTTTTCTTTAAAGCTCACCAGTATAAATCTTAAAAATGACAAAGCAGAGAAATTAAAATTCTTTAGGTGCGCTTCATGGATGAATCGGATAAAATTATGCGGTATTTTTCTTATGGTAACGTGTGTCTATGTACTCGCCAGTTGAGTCCGATCAGGGATTTAATTTTAAACCTGAGCTGCCAACCAGTTCAGCATATTATCGTTTGCTCAAAAAGCTCCGCCGTCAGGTCGGTCATGCGATTCGTGACTTTAAGATGATTGAGGATGGCGATAAAGTCATGGTGTGTGTGTCTGGTGGCAAAGACAGCTACACTTTGCTGGATATTTTATTGCAGTTTAAACGTATCGCGCCGATTAATTTTGATATCGTTGCAGTAAATTTGGACCAGAAACAGCCGGGTTTTCCAGAAGATGTTTTGCCACGTTATATGGAAGAAAATCATATTCCCTATTACATTTTGGAAAAAGACACCTATACCATTACCAAGCGTTTAACCCCTGAGGGTAAAACGTATTGTGCCGTTTGCTCACGGTTACGTCGTGGTTCGCTTTATGGTTTTGCTCAGGAAATTGGGGCGACCAAAGTCGCGCTTGGACATCATCGTGATGATATTATTGCGACTTTCTTTTTAAACCTGTTTCATGGCGGTAGTCTGAAGGCGATGCCACCCAAACTTTTATCTTCAGATAAAAAGAATATTTTGATTCGTCCTTTGGCCTATGTTGAAGAAAAAGACATCATCAAATATGCCGAAATGCGTCAGTTCCCAATTATCCCATGTAATTTGTGTGGTTCTCAGGAAAACCTGCAACGTGCCATGTTGAACGACATGTTACGTGAATGGGACAAACAGTATCCAAAACGCCTACACAGTATCTTTGGTGCTTTGCAAAATGTCTCACCATCACAATTGGCAGATCGTGAATTGTTTGATTTTGAAGTACTTGATTCACAACGTGAATTGGATTTTAAAGACCCTGAAGAAATCAAGAAAAAACTGGATGTTGTTAATCTGAGTTTTGCTGCCGAATAAGCGATTTAAATGCTAACTTACTTATAAGTTAGCATTTTTTTTACACAATGAGTTTGAAAATAATCAGAAATGAATGGTGCGTACAAAAAAGGTTAGCTCAAAATAAAAAGAACGTGCTATAACAATGCACAAGCAAATTGCTTCAAAATGATGTTGTCTATGCTTGATTTAGTCAACACAAGGAATTGAACAAATATATTTGAGGAAAAAACATGCCTGCATTTTTAACTGATGACTGGTTTTCTACTGTCGACCAATTAACTGCTGAGGCAGGTGACTTAAATTTACCACCAGCATTGGCGAATTTGGCAATTAATCTTGTTGTTACCGATTCTACTGGCAACACCGAATTAGCTTTAGATGGCGGAAAAATTCAAAAGGGTTTGTCATCAAATGCAAAAACAACATTGAATATGGATGCTGAAACTCTTCGTAAAGTGTTTCTAGAGTTTGATATGGCTGCGGCTATGCAGGCATTTATGACGGGTAAAATTAAAGTACAGGGTGATATGTCTCAATTGATGGCATTGCAGACTGCTAAACCGAGTCAGGAACAAAAAACTTTGTTCAAAAAAGTGCTTGAACAAACAGCATAATCGTGCGGTATAAAAAAGCTTAGTCTGTTTGGACTAAGCTTTTTTTAACACCAACAGACTTTAAGATAAATCCAAATATTAAACATCAATCCAGCGTTCACTGGTTTTAATGTGCTCTACATAGGCTCGAATGCGAGTGACATACTGTACAGCCTGACGATAACGACCATTACTGGCTTTATTACGATTTAAATAATCATAAAAAACTACCCAGTTATTTGGGTTCTTACCTTGATTTTGTAAACGCTTCTGGATCTGACTAACGGCCCCTGGCCCCATGTTATAAGCCACTAAGGCATACCAGTTACGGTCTGGGTAGGGGATATCCTGATATTGACTGAGCATCAGATCATAATATTTTGCACCACCCTGAATACTTTGTGCTGGATCAACACGATCGGTTACACCCATGGCCCGTGCGGTATTGTTGGTGAGCATCATCAGCCCACGGACACCTGTAGGTGAAACTGAATTAGGTTTCAGATACGATTCCTGATAACCAATTGCAGCCAGTAGTTGCCAATCCAAATCATACTTTTCAGCAGTTTTCTTGAAACTTGCCTTATAGATCGGTAAGCGATTATCTAAATCACGTTTAATGGTGGGCCATGATTCAGGCGTGACCACGTTGCGATTATAAAATGACGCTAATTGGCCGGTAATACCGTTTTGTTTGCTTTGACAAATAAATCCACTGGCCGTTTGTGAAAGTGGATCGTCGGCATATTTAAATACCCAATTCAATTGAGTATTTAGACCATTTTTGGCCAAATTGGCGTCGTCACCGCAACTGGCTGAAAATGAAATCAAATGCTTATTTTCGACCGTTTTAAAAGTTGCAGTAGTCATGGCAAAGTTTGCTTTGCCTTGTGCAACCATATTTAAGGCGGTCGCATTGTCTTTCACAGTTTTAAAATTCAGCTTAACATTTAAACTTTTTGCATACTGTCTGGTAAGGTCATAACCAAAACCATGTAAAAACTGACCTTCTTTGAATACAGTCGTGGGAGATTCAACTGCGACAACGGTGAGTGTACTGCTATTTACGACATCATTATATTGATGTGTTTTACCCGCATTAATACTATGAAAAGGAATGAGGGCGGTGCTTAGCGCTAAGGCTCTAAATGGGATGGAAGGAAATAGTGAATTTAGGCCAAGCCTCGATCCAGTGGTTGAACTACTGTGCATGTTGTCTCCGCTACAGATAATTTACGCCCTAAAAATCCAGACAAAATGCTTCCAGATTTTCAACAAGTTGGTAAATCCAAGAGGGGTGGGCAGTCATGACGTCATTCAAAAAATGACTATGGAAAAACTGACACTATGTAGAAATACTACATAGTTTAAAAAATGACCAAATGTAAGTCAGGGCGAATAATAATCACCTTGAATCTAAATGTCAAATATTTTGCATAAAAAACATACCGAACAATTGCTAAGTTAATGATTTAAAAAAGAGATGTATTTATATAATTTCTACATGTTGAAATCACGGATAAAATGCTAATTCTTGTAAAGACAATGTTGTGTTTTAGTTGGTGGAGATCATGAAATTTCACTTAAAGAGCATCGTCGGCGCAAAACAAAACAAGTTGGCTTTTTTTAAAGGTTGGTATGAGATTCATGCAGATGGATTTGAGTAACTGATCCCAATGATATACCAGTTTTTCTTGCCAGAGGGGGTTAAGACCTGTACTTCATCATCGATGCTTTTCCCTAAACACGCTTTTGCCATAGGTGACTGGAGGGAAATGTAATCTTTGCGACCATAAATTTCTTCATCGCCGACAATACGAAACTGAATGGTTTCTCCTTCATCATTTTCTAACGCCACCCATGCACCAAAATATGCTTTACCGTCTTGTTCGGGACTATATTCAACTTTGTGTGCAATCTCAAAAAGTTTGGTCAAGTATCTGATTCGACGATCAATTTCTCTTAACTTTCTTTTATTATAGTGGTAGTCTGCGTTTTCAGACCGATCGCCGAGACTGGCTGCCCAAGACACAATACTAGTAATTTCAGGTCGTTCTTTACGTACCAGATGATTTAACTCATCTTGCAAACGTTGATAGCCTTCCGCTGTTAATAATTTTCGGTTCATCCAACCCTCCATATTTAAAAAAAGTAACTGATTGTACCAGTCCGCAAACTGGTGGTCATTTTTATCTCCAACAAGTTAAAACTGCATTGTAAAGTTTTGACAAGTTTTTTATGTTTTCAGCACTTTGAATAATGGAATGATCACAACCCGAGGTATCTTAAGCATAGGCTGTCGAGTTAAAGCCTGAGCTATACATCATACTGTATAGCGTTTACTCAAGCCTAAGTCCGCCAAGATACGACGATACATCGTTGAAGAGCGATCGGCTTCAAAATGTGCTTCCATCATCAAATCAAGCGGTAATTCTTCAGGCTTTTGTGCTTCCACCATGTCTTGATCCTCTGCAAAAATTTGTGCATTAAAGTCGTACACAGCTTGTAAATCACCTGTTGTATCAAAATTACGGGTGAGTGGTACAAATAAACGAGTTTTATTATGAGACATTGGACAACAAGCATTTAAAATCTTGAGGATCCCATCATGAGGAAAATGTACAGTTAATATGGCCGAAAATGGTGGATAAACATCAAACACACGTTTCCATAAAAAACCTTCAGGAGCTAAATGCTGCAAACCGTGCGGGTAGTTACTTACATCGCTGACATATTCTGTTTGGAGGCCATAATCTGTTTTGATAGTTGAATATTTAGGAACGACAGGATTTTCACGGCTCGCAAAAGCTTCATGATGTACCCATGCAAAATGTGCCACATCAATAAATCCTTCAAGCTGACGACCACTCGAACCTGCGATATCTACATAAGGTGGTAAAATGGCTTGATGGGTTGGATCTTCCCATGTATCAAGCACTGGGAAATGAGCAGATTCGACATCGTGGTTTTGGATGCTGGTCCAGATCAGACCATATTTTTGCACAACAGGAAATTTGCTTAGACGAAAGCGATCTGAAATCTTGGTGAGCTCTGGCTGTGCAGGTATTTTTGTACATTGGCCTGCTGCGTTATAGCGTAAACCATGATAAGGACACACAATTTCTTCACCTTCCACCCATCCTTTTGTTAAAGGAACACCACGATGTGGGCAAATATCCCGTACCAGATGGATGTCGCCAGATTCAGTTTTATACAATGCCATTTTGACATCTAACAATGTCACTTGTTGCGGTTGAGTTGAAACATCTTCAATGCGAGCCACTGGATACCAATGTTGAGAAAGAATTTCCCAATCCCGATCTTCGAATTGGCTATTGCACGGTTTATTGATTAAATTGATCACTGGGATGGCATTCATGGCTGCACCTTGTAGATAATTTTGCTGAGATTGGATGCAGTATTGAATAGATGCTGTATATTATCTATTAGAATGATTTGTATAAACTGTTCTAAAAAACAGAATGATCTTAAACGTGATGTATTTGCTAGGCCATGACATTGATGAACGTCCCATTTTCACGCTTTGCTGAGTACTTTTTGGTGGTGGCTGAAACCGAAAATTTACACAAAGCGGCAGAACAGCTTTTTATTTCTGTATCAGCTGTGCACCGCCAAATTGCGCTCGCTGAAGAACAATTAGATATTGCACTTTTTGAACGTTTGCCCAATGGTTTAAAACTAACGCTCGCAGGTGAATTACTTTATTCAGATTTGTTACGTTGGAAAAAAGAATTTCAGCAAACCCGCATTCGTTTTGATGAGATACAGGGGCTAAAGCGTGGTTCCATCGAATTAGGATTGATTTCTGCTTTGAGTGATGGCTTTGTGATTGAATCCTTAGCCGATTTACAGCAGCAATATCCGTGGATTAGCTTCAATATTCATACCCATGAAAGTAAAGTGATTATTCAAAAAATTATCAACACCGAAATCGATTTTGGTTTGATTTTAGATCCTATCATTCATACTCAACTTGAGGTTTTATCTTTCATTGAAATTCCAATCGGTTTTGTCATGAGTCCAGATCATGCTCTTGCTACCCAGTCCAAACTCACACTGGCGGATACCTTTGAAAGTCGTCATATCATGGCAGATGCTCCTTTAATTATTCATGAGCGAGTGATGGCTATGTATAAAAAGCAGCATATCGTGCCTATACATCAAACCCTGACCAATGATATTCGTCTTATGATTTCCATGTTAAAAAGAAATATGGGCATTGCAATTTTAAGTTATCTGGATGTTTACACAGCGGTTGCAAATAAAGAGTTAGTGTTTGTTCCGATTCATGAAAAGGGCATTCAGCCTTTAACACTGGCGCTTTGTGCAGGGCAACGTCGTCAACTTTCCAGAATTTCTCAAATCTTGATACAACAATTGAGTCGAAAGATGGAAACATTAAAAGTCCATGTTAACGACCAAAAATAGTTTGTAAGCCTACTAAAGGCTTCACATGAATTAAAAATATCGGTTACTTATGGCTGATTTTGCTTAATGGCTTGCAAACCAGCTAGAGAGAACGTCATGAGATGTTGAAGTAATTGCTGTGAGTCCATCTGAGAAATATTTTGTAGCGGTGTTGGAACATTGTTGCTGGCAATAATCAGCATCATACATGGTGCAACGACACTTAGCACACAAGGCAAAATTGAGGGATGGTTTTCATCTAGTCCTGAGACCTGACTGATAATTTGGCGAATATAATGAAATTTTCTGGCACCATCATGTGCCATGAATTGTTCTAAATAAGGGGAAGGGGCAAATAACTCACGAATAAAAACTTTACTATGCCAAAGATCTTTTTCAACCAATTTCTGAATGAGTGTTTCAAAAAAAACTTCCAGTTTTCGAGTAGGAGAGAGTGAGCTTTGTACTAACTCCGCCAATTGCTGTTCGTCGATATAATGTCGATGGGCTTCTACCAAAACTGCTTTATATAAGCCATCTCGTCCTTCAAAATGATAATTAATTGCGGCAAGATCGACCTGAGCCAGTTGGGCAATTGCTTTATTGGTGGTTTGAGCTAAACCTTCTTGCGCAATTAAATGACCTGCTGCTTCAATAATTTTCGCTTTTGTTAAATCACCATCGCGGCGACGAGATCTGGACATAAGATAACCTAAATCAAATTTTGCTTTTTAAGTATATATTTTTTTGTCAAGTTGAGGTAATTTAAATTTAAATTGAATTTAAACTTTAATAATTTTATTCAAGGCGACTCACATGAAGAAAAGTGTCATTTTGACTATATTGGTCGTTCTGATCATTGCCCTAGCATTTGTAGCCTATTGGTATTGGAATAAAGATAAATCTTCAGAACAGGAGTTGACCTTGTATGGCAATGTTGATATTCGACAAGTGTCATTGGCGTTTGAACAGGCGGGGCGTATTCAGCGCTTAAATGTTCAGGAAGGTGATCAAGTTCATCAAGGGCAAATATTGGCAGAGCTTAATACCGATGCACTTGATATACAAAAACAACAAGCACAAGCGCAATTGAATGTACAAAAACAAGCCGTTATTGCACAGCAAGTAGGCACTCGACCTGAACAAATTACCCAAGCTCAAGCACAGTTGGCTTCTGCACAAGCACAGCTTGAAAAAGCCACTAAAGATGTTCAGCGTTTACAGTCATTGAGTAATAGTACCGCAGGGCAAGCCATGAGTCAGCAGGAACTCGATTTTGCTAGAGCCAGCCAGAAGACTGCTGCTGCCACGGTCAAAGAACAACAAGCCAATCTTGTTTTGTTAGAAAAAGGGGCAAGGGCTGAAGATCGGGCTGCCACCAAAGCACAATTTGACGTCAGTCAGGCGAATCTGAATTTGATTGAATATCAATTAAGCCAAAGTGTATTACGTTCACCAGTCAATGCTGTAGTACGCGCTAGATTACAAGAAGTAGGGGATATGACCACTGCTCAAAAAGTCGTTTATACACTGGCACTCACAGATCCTAAATGGGTACGTGTCTATGCCAATGAACAGCAATTGGGTTTAATTAAAATGGGAAATCAGGCGCAAATTTTTCGTGATTCACAACCAAACCAGCCGATTTCAGGCAAGATTGGTTACATCTCTTCTGTAGCAGAATTTACACCAAAAACAGTGCAAACCGAGGATATTCGAACCACTTTGGTTTATGAGGTTCGAGTTTATGTAAATGATCCTCACGACCAATTAAAAATGGGTCAACCTGTGACTGTTAAAATTGCCAAGACGCAGTGAGTAATTATTTATGAATGACTTGCTAAACCATACATCTGATGTGGTGATTACGCAAAATTTGCGACAGGTCTTTCGCGCAGAAAATAAAAAAATGCCTGATATTTGTGCTCTTCAGGATTTAAATATACAAATAAGATCAGGGCAACTGACTGCTTTGGTCGGACCAGATGGTGCAGGGAAAACCACATTTTTGCGTTTAATCGCGGGGTTGTATCAACCCACTTCAGGTTCTTTACAGGTACTAGGGATTGATATTTGCCAAAATCCGCAAGCCGTACAGAATCGTATTAGTTATATGCCACAACGATTTGGTTTATATGAAGATTTAACTGTTCAGGAAAATTTAGACCTCTACGCAGATTTGCATGGCGTTCCTCTTGAAATACGCAAACAACGTTTTGCTCGATTATTAGAGATTACAGATCTTAGTAAGTTTACCCAAAGACCCGCGGGCAATCTATCTGGTGGTATGAAACAAAAACTGGGTTTAGCTTGTACTTTGGTCCGATCACCCGAGTTATTACTTTTGGATGAACCCAGTGTAGGGGTTGATCCTTTGTCCAGACGTGATTTATGGCTGATTATTGAACAACTAGTGAAAGAAGAAAATTTAAGCGTAATTATCAGTACCGCATATATGGATGAAGCCGAACGCTGCGCTGAAGTTTATGTGATGTATGACGGGAAAATACTGCAACAAGGAACGCCACAGTATTTAAGCGAGCAGGTCCGAGGACTAACGTGGCAGGTCAAGCCGCCCGAGCAAATGAAAGCACGAGAACTACAAGCCCATTTATTGGATAATCATTCACATATTACGGACGCGGTACCTAAGGGAGATGAGGTTCGATTTATTACCCGTCCTGATCATCCTAAATTACCCGATGAACAATTACCAAAGGGCGCGGTAGTTTCAGCTCGAGAACCTGAACTTGAAGATGCTTTTATGTGGTTTTTACATCAGGCACAGCAACATGCTCCTACCACGCTTCAGTCCGCACATGATTTGGTTTCTACGGTGCAAATGACGGATGTTCAAGTGGCTAAGATACTAGTTGAGTCTGTAATTGTTGTTAAAGATTTAGTACGAAAGTTTGGGGATTTTACCGCTGTGGCTAGCACTTCTTTTGATGTCAAACGAGGAGAAATTTTTGGTTTGCTTGGCCCAAATGGTGCGGGTAAAACCACGACATTTAGAATGCTATGCGGGTTGTTACCTGCAACAAGCGGGACACTTGAAGTTGCTGGATTAAATTTGCGTCATGCTCGAGCAAAAGCACGGGCGCGTATTGGTTATGTTTCCCAAAAATTTGCACTCTATGGAAATTTAACAGTTCTGGAAAACTTAAAATTTTTTGGTGGAGCTTATGGTTTATCGGGCAATAAGCTCAAACAACAAATTGAAAAAGCCTTACAACAATTTGAACTTCAGCCACAAGCCAGAAGTGGTGATTTACCCAATGGATTTAAGCAGCGCTTGTCGATGGCAGCCGCTTTATTACATCAACCAGAAATTGTCTTTCTGGACGAACCGACAAGTGGCATTGATCCTTTAGCTAGACGAGCCTTTTGGTACACCATTGGGAAGCTAGCTGATCAGGGTATGACGATTATTATTACCACGCACTTTATGGAAGAAGCAGAATATTGTGACCGTATTGCGATACAGGATGCTGGCAAGATGCTGGCTTTGGGTTCTCCAAAACAAGTTCGTCAACAAGCAGGCACAGGCAGTAGTAGTGATATGAATCGCGCGTTTATTGCAATTGTAGAGCAATCTCGTGCCCATCAGCAGGAGCCGGTCTGATGAAATGGTCAGCTTCCATTTTACGTGTGGCTGCTTTAACGCGAAAGGAAATCCAGCAATTACTCAGAGATAAAAGTAGTTTAGCAATTGGTTTGATTTTACCGCTAATTTTGATTCTATTATTTGGTTATGGCTTATCTTTCGACTTAAATAACGGTCGGGTAGGCGTGGTCGCACAAAATATTACGCCTCAAAGTCAGCAATTACTTGCAGGTTTAAATGGAACGCCCTATATCACCGCAACGCCTTATAGCAGTTTTTATCAAGCTGAACAGGCGATGGGACGCGCTGAAATAGATGCTATTGTCAATTTACCTTCTGATTTTGCACAGCAAAGCGCACAAGATACTGTAACCATACAAGTCATTACTAATGGTCGATCAACCACCATTGCCTCTGCTTTACAGGGATATATTTCAGGTGCATTGCAAACAGCGCAAATCATTCAGTCTGATCGAAATAATATGGGCTCAATGCTGGGCCTGATCAGCGTCGAACAGCGTATGTGGTTTAATGAGTCAGCAAATAGTACTTGGTTTTTAGTTCCTGGATTAATGGTATTGGTATTGACCTTGATTGGTGCATTTCTCACTGGATTATTAATCGCGAGGGAGCGAGAGCGAGGAACGCTCGAAGCTTTATTTGTGACACCAGTTCGACCATTGGAAATTGTTTTATCCAAATTGATTCCTTATATCGTGATTGGCATGATCGATATTGTGATGTGTTTATTGGCTGCCAGTTTAATTTTTGATGTTCCCATTCGTGGCTCATTACTTTCGATTATGAGTGCTTCATTTTTATATTTATTGGTTTCATTGTTATTGGGATTGACGATTTCAGGTTTTTCTAGCAGCCAGTTTCAAGCTAGTCAAATCGCTTTATTGGTCAGTTTTATGCCAGCAATGATGTTATCGGGATTTGTTTTTGATACACGAAATTTACCTTGGTTGGTGCAAACGATTAGCCAAATTTTGCCTGCGACTCATTTTATGTCTTTAATTAAAACGCTATTTTTAGGCGGAGATGACTGGGGACTTTGGCTAAAAGAATGTGGCATTTTGATGGTGTATGTCGTGATTTTAATGACAGCATCCTGTCGATCACTCAAAAAACGTCTGGAGTAACAGCCATGATACATAATTTCGTGATGTGGTTGAATTACTTGATGGTGTTAGTCAAAAAGGAATTCCTGACCATTTTTAGTGATCCTGCCAATCGGGTCATTTTATTTGCACCTGCCTTGATTCAGGCTTTATTGTTTGGATATGCCGCAAATTATGATGTAAACCGAGTGGATTATGCGGTCTTAGATCAAAGTAAGACGCAAGCTTCTCAACAGTTATTATCACGTCTGGATGGCTCTGGTATTTTTCATCGAACAGCTACTCTTCAGAATCATTCACAGATTCAAGAAGTAATTGATCAGCGAACAGCTTTAGCTGTGATCAGTATCCCTTCTGATTTCGAAGATAAGCTCAATCGTGCTCAATCCTCGCCTATACAGGTAATTTTAGATGGACGTAATTCCTCGACCGCAGGAATGGCAGGCACTTATATCGCTAATGTTGTGAATTCTTTGAATCAGGAGCGTTTGGGGAATATAACACCTTTTCAACTGGAAATACGCACATGGTATAACCCAAATCAGGAGTCCAGATGGGGAATTATGCCTTCATTAATTGCTGCTTTGAGTATGATGCAAACTTTATTATTGTCCTCACTTTCAGTTGCGCGAGAACGCGAACAAGGGACATTTGACCAGCTTTTAGTGACTCCTTATACCCCGCTTCACATCATGATTGGTAAAGCATTACCCCCTATTTTTATTGGTTTAATACAATCGACTATTATTTTATTGATTATTATGTTCTGGTTCGATATTCCCATGAATGGTTCTTTGGGGCTTTTATATTTTGGTTTGTTGTGTTTTAACATTGCGGTAGTGGGTGTGGGTTTATCAATTTCTGCAATTTCACTCAATATGCAACAGGCGATGTTATTTACTTTCTTTTTGATCATGCCTTTAATGTTGTTATCCGGATTGCTAACTCCTATACAGAATATGCCACATGTTCTACAAATTGCGACGTATGCCAATCCTTTACGTTTTGGAATTGATTTGGTGCAAAGGGTTTATCTGGAAGGAGCAACTTTTAAACAGGTAAAAAATGATTTTGTACCTATGTTTGTCTTAGCAATTATTACTTTGCCATTGGCTGCGTGGCTATTTAGAAATCGTTTATCTTAAATAATGTTTGGATAGTTTTATTATTTTTCATATTGTATTTATTAGATACTGCATTTTGCTAGCTGAGAATAAGGATTAAACACGTTTTGTAAAAACCGACTTCATAGTTTAGCCATTGTTCATTGAGTTGAATTTCTTCATTTTTACATGAGTTTAAACAAGGATGTAAAACTATGAAGAGGACACTTCTTTTTTTAGGATCAATAGGGCTTTTTAGTAGTATGCCGATGTATGCCGCGGATTTAAGTATTGGCGATCCAAGCACAGATACAGGTCAATTGAAACTTTCTGGTGCAATTCGCACTCGATATATTCATAAGGATTATGTGGTTGAAGCAAATGAAGGCTCAAAAAATGATGACTGGCAACTTGCTGATATTAAAACAGTTTTAGTCTATGAAAATCCAGATTGGATTGCATCATTAGATTTGCGTTGCTATCAATATCATCGATTATGTGACGCATTATTTTTAAAAGATGCATGGGCAGGTTATAAAATTTCAAATCAGCAGCGCATCTCAGTTGGTTTTCAATCAGTCGATTTTGGATTTGGACGACTATGGGGCAATAGCTATTATGAAACTTTGCTCAATACTGTAGGGCTAGAAGATATTCAAAATTTAGGGATGAAGTATCAATTTAAGGATGATCAATACAATTTTATTTTAGGTTTTTATCCTACTGATGGTGGAAATTATAAAGGGACTTCTAAAGATTCCAGTCGTTATAGTGGTAACTTCGTTGAAGCTGATGATTTGACTCAAGGTACTGATATTAATGAGAAAAATATGTGGATCACACGTTTTTCACGGAAATTTGAATTGAATGCTACAGAAAACTTTTCGACTGAAATTGGAGGATCGTACTGGTATTCAGAACTGCAAAATCATCGCACTGATCAACATGGAAATCGTCGTACATGGAGCATTTTTAGCACCACTAATTATCAGGCGTGGCAATGGTTATTTTTATTTGGAGAGCAAAATATCAAAAATGGAGATGATTTGCTGCCAAACACTTCAACGATTGGGGCATTTGATTATCCTTATCAAGTCGCCAATAAAGGCCAATATATGGCTAATGAGATTAATTATACTTTTGCCAAGCCCTTCCATCAGTTAGAAAATATTAAGCCATATGTATCTTATAGTCGTTTCTATAAAGATGAATCTGGATATCAAGATTCTGATCGTTTAATTGCGGGTTTATATTTTAACTATAAAAAAGTGGGAATACAGGGAGAATATATCTTGAGTCGTAATGATCCCATGACAGGTAGTGGTGCAGATGGACTTGCTCAAGGTGATAGTAATCAATGGAATAAGTTATTTTATTTATCGATTGGCTATTATTTCTAAAGCCGTCAATCCCATGTATAAGGCCAGCCAAATTTAATCATGAGGCTGGCTTCTTTGCTACAAAAAGACTTTTTCTGTCTGTTGGGTGATTGGTTCAATCGGTTGGATCAACTGACCACGACTTAGATTCTGAATATGTTGTAAACGGTTGATCAGTTCATTTTGAATAAATAGGATACAGGTCTGTAGTTTAGATGAACTTTTTAAACGTGAAGGATACACCGCCCAAACATCAGCATCTTGCCAGTACTGAGGCAAGATATGCTGTAACTGACCGCTAATCAATTCATCAGCCACATCCCAGATTGAACGTAGGATAATACCATGCCCCTCGGTTGCTAATTGGTGAATAATTTCACCGTTATTAGATACGAAACGTGGAGTAACGTGTACTGACCGATCTTCTGACCAATGACGAAGTTTCCACAGCACTGAGGATTGGTCACGTTCACTAATAGTTAAACAATCATGAGTCCGCAGATCTTCTAGACTTTCAGGTATTCCATTTTTCATTAGATAGCTAGGTGATGCACAGAAAATCCGAAAATTAGATGCTAATTTTTTAGCGATCATATTGGGGGCAATATCATTGCCAATGCGAATATCCAGATCAATGCTGTGTTGAATCAGGTCTTTGGTGTTATCGATGGTATCAAACTGAATTTCGAGTTTGGGATACATGGTCATCAATTTAGATAAGATCGGCGCAATATGCTTTCTCCCAAAACCGAAGCTGCTGACAATGTCGAGATGACCTGTGGGCGTGCTTAAGGGGTTATTCACCAGTTCACTGATTTCATCAAATTCATCCAGAATATTTGATACACGATCCAAAATGAGTTTGCCATCTTCAGTTAAGCTCACGTGTCGAGTACTACGATGAAACAGTTTGCAGTTCAGGTTGGTTTCTAAAATATTGATGCGTTTACTGATAAATGCAGGTGAAGCACCCAGCTCCTCAGCTGAATCGACAAAACTCTTGCGTTTGGCGACTGTGCAAAAAACCTTTAAATCCGATAGGTTAGGTAGATTATTCACGATCCGTGTCCATTGGGGTGATAGTTTTCTTATTGATCATTTTTGCTGAAAACAGCATGTTTACAGCTAAGGATATTAACCAAAGGTGTAAGGGAGCGTTATGGCAAAAAAGTATAAAGTTGCCACGATTGCGGGTGATGGGATTGGTTTAGAAGTTCTACCAGAAGGCATCAAGGTTGTAAAGGCGGCAGTAGACAAATATGGCATTCAAGTTCAAATGGATAGCTTCGATTGGGCCAGCTGCGATTATTACCTTGAACACGGCAAAATGATGCCAGATAACTGGTTCGAAGTCTTACAGGAATATGATGCTATCTTCTTTGGTGCGGTGGGTTGGCCTGAAAAGGTGCCTGATCACATTTCACTATGGGGATCATTACTCCAGTTCCGTCGTCGTTTTGATCAGTATGTGAATTTACGTCCTGTTCGGTTAATGCCTGGGGTGAAATGTCCACTGGCTGGCAAGCAACCGGGCGATATCGATTTTTATGTGGTGCGTGAAAACAGCGAAGGTGAGTATTCTGCCATTGGTGGTAAAGCCTTTGAAGGTACTGATCGTGAGTTTGTCTTGCAGGAAGCGGTGTTTACCCGTCATGGTGTTGACCGTATTTTAAAATATGCATTTGAATTTGCTGATCAGCGTGAGGCTAAAAAAATCACGGCTGCGACCAAATCCAATGGCATTGCAGTCAGCATGCCGTACTGGGACGAACGTGTCGATGAAATGGCAAAACGCTATCCACAGATCAAGGCAGATAAACAGCATGTCGATATTTTAGCGGCACGTTTTGTTCTACAGCCTGAGCGTTTTGATGTGGTGGTGGCATCGAATTTATTTGGTGACATCTTGTCGGATTTAGGCCCTGCATGCACGGGTACCATTGGTTTGGCGGCTTCGGCAAACCTCAACCCTGAACGTAAATTCCCGTCATTGTTTGAGCCTGTACATGGTTCAGCACCTGATATTTACGGTCAGAAAATTGCCAATCCGATTGCGGCGATCTGGTCGGGTGCGATGATGTTGGATTTCTTGGCAGATGGAGATGAGCAGGTCATTCAGGCAGGACAGGAAATCATGCAGGCAATTGAGCATGTGTTGATGCATGGCCCGAAAACGCCTGATGTCGGTGGAACTGCCAAGACCTATGAAGTGGGTGATGCGATTGCATCCTGTTTGACTCAGCAAAAAATGGATTTATTCGCAATGGAGTAAGTACCCCTGAGGGAATAGTCACTATCCGAGATGGATTGAATAGATATGGATAATCAAATTACAAAACCTTATACAGATAAGACGCTTGCGATCACCAGTCTTGCCGTTGTATTTACATCGGTGGCTGGTTTGGCAATCTACTCATCTGAATCAATACAACTGGCTGCAAAATGGATGCAGTGGACCACGTCGGTGTTTACCACGCCAGTGCTTTTATTTACGTTTTTATCAATTATTTTTACCTTCGGTTTGGCCTTTAGCAAATACGGCAAAATCAAGCTTGGTGAAGGTAAGCCCCAATACAGCACCATGTCATGGATTTTCATGTTCATTTTGTCGGGGATTGGATCTTCTACCTTGTACTGGGGATTTCTAGACTGGGCCTATTACTACCAAACTCCGGGTTTGAATTTAGCCCCTGAATCGGCTGAAGCACTGAAATACAGTGTGGCTTATTCCTTCTTTCACTCCGGTTTGAGTGCATGGTCGATCTATGCTTTGGCATCGATTTCACTGTGTTACAGCTACCATGTCAGAAAGAATAAAGGCCTGAGCTTAGCGTCAATGGTGGAAGCGGTCACTGGCTTTAAAGCGACAGGACCTGTTGGACGTGTCGTTGATCTGATGTTCTTGCTGTGTATGTTTGGTGCCTTGACCATTTCACTGGTTTTGACTGCGGTCACTTTTACCAACATTCTGTCGCAACTCACGGGTATTCCCAATACCTTCATGACCAAAGTCATCATTATATTGGCGGTGTCGGTGTTATTTGCACTCAGCTCCTATGTCGGTATGGATAAAGGCATGCAGCGTTTGAGTCATATGGTGTGCTTGGGTGTGGTGCTGTTCGCGATCTACGTGCTCTGCTTTGGGCCAACCCAATTCATTATGAATAATTCATTGATGAGTTTTGGTTTGATGGCGACTAACTTTGTCGATATGAGTCTGTTTACCGACCCGATGGGCGATGGAAAATTCACCCGTGAATGGACGGTGTTCTATTGGTTATGGTGGATTTCTTATGCACCAGGTGTCGCGCTATTCGTAACACGTGTCTCAAAAGGCCGTACCATTAAAGAAGTGATTCTTGCCATGGTCATCGGCGGTAGCGTTGGTTTATGGTTCATCTTTGGCGTATTTGAAAATTACAGCGTTCATAGCTTTATTCACGGCATGGTCAATGTGCCGCAAATCTTGAGTCAGCAAGGCGGTGAAGTGGCAATTGGGCAGCTACTCGGTTTATTGCCAGCAGGCAAGCTGATGATGTGGTTGTTCCTTGGCATTATGGTGATTTTCCTTGCAGCACATATGGATGCGGTGGGCTATGCGGTTTCTGCAACCTGTACCCGCGGTTTAAGTGAAGGGCAAGATCCATCTCCGAATGCGCGTTTGTTTTGGTGTCTGATGTTAACCCTAGTGCCGATTGCGATGATCTTCTCTAAGGCGCCGTTAGACACCATGAAAACTGCGACGATTGTGACTGCCTTGCCGTTTATTGTGATTATTCTGGTGCAGACTTATGGTTTGGTGAAGTGGCTGATTGAGGATTATTCCAAGGTGCCATCACATTTGATCGAGCAGAGTAGCTTTAGTGAGCTGGAAGCCCTTGAGCATACTGATTCAAATCAACAGATGCAGATTGATATTGCTGCAACACCACTTGCACATAAAAGTAGTCAAAAGGAATTGTTATGACACAGCAACCGAACACGCGCTATGAGTTAAGCGAAGAAATGCAAAGTCTGGTGTATTGGAGCAGCATTTATTCAGCAGCGGATAACGATATTGATTCAATTCGTGCAGCCTACGATGCCATGTGCCTGCATTACACCTTGCCACGCGATGGTGCGGTCAATATTGAAGATAAAACCGTTGCGCATGCCACTCATCCCGTCAATGTTCGGTTGTATTCCCCACTGGGTGAGGCACCTGAAGCGGGTTGGCCTTGTATTCTGTTTATCCATGGTGGTGGCTGGATGGTGGGGAATCTAGATTCACATGAATTTATTACTCGCTATTTATGTCGTGATCTGAATGTTGCAGTACTGAGTGTGGATTATCGTTTGGTACCAGAACATCATTTTCCCGCTGCTTATGAAGACTGTGAAACGGTCTATCACTGGCTCCGCGCGCATGGCGCAGACTGGAACATTGATCCAACGCAGATTGTGTTAGCTGGCGACAGTGCAGGAGGCAATTTAGCTGCGGCATTGGCGGTTCAGTTACAACATACAGGTGTGCAGGCTTGTGGTTTGGCTTTGATCTATCCATGTTTGGGCAGCAGTTTTGATACTGCGTCTTGTCAGCAACATGCACGGGCGCCGTTACTGACACTCGAGGAAATGCATTATTACTTAAGTGAATATGCACTGAATGCAAGCGACTGGCAGGACACTCGTTTAACACCACTTTTGGCAGAAGATTTGAGTGACATGCCACGTAGCTTTGTTGCGGTGGCTGAATACGATCCACTGAGTGACGATGGGCGTATTTTTGTGGACAAGTTAAAACAAGCCAATATTGCCGCCGAGTTTTATCTCGGCAAAGGATTACTACATGGCAGTTTACGTTTAGTACGGGATTGTCCTGTGGTGCAGGATTTATATCAGCAGATGCTGAGTTCGTTAAAGCAAATGTTCAAGTGATTTGAACATCAGCCAATTTTGATAAAACGGTCTTTAGGACAAAACATTTTAATGGAGTAAAACCATGAATGCAGTTGAAAAATTACCAGAAGATTTCTGTTCAAACCCAGATGTGGCATGGACATTTCCAAAAGTGTTCTATACCTCATCTCAGGTGTTTGAGCGTGAAAAAGAAGAAATTTTTGCGAAAAGTTGGATTTGCGTGGCACATGGCAGTGAAGTCGCCCAAGCCAATGACTATATTACCCGTAAGGTAATTGGTGAAAATATTATCGTGATTCGCGGCAAAGACAGCGTATTACGTGCATTTTATAATGTCTGCCCGCATCGTGGCCATGAGTTGTTAAATGGCAGTGGCAAAGCCAAAAACGTGATTACCTGTCCCTACCATGCATGGACCTTTAAGTTAGATGGTAGCTTGGCATTGGCGCGTAACTGTGATCATGTTGAATCTTTTGATAAGCAAAACTCCAGCATGGTGCCATTAAAAGTTGAAGAATATGGCGGTTTTGTCTTTATCAATATGGATGAAAATGCCACTTGTGTTGAAGATCAGTTGCCTGAATTTGCACAAAAACTGAATGAAGCTTGTGCTGTAATTAAAGACTTGAAGCTGGCTGCACGGTTTGTGACGGAAACACCTGCGAACTGGAAAGTGATCGTGGATAACTATTTAGAATGTTATCACTGTGGTCCAGCGCATCCTGGTTTTGCAGACTCTGTACAGGTGGATAAATATTGGCATACCACGCATCAAAACTGGACACTGCAATATGGTTATGCACGTTCTTCAGAAAAGTCATTCAAGCTTGATCCATCAGTAAAAGATCCGACATTTAGTGGTTTCTGGACGTGGCCGTGCACCATGTTTAACGTACCGCCGGGTGCAAACTTTATGACCGTGATCTATGAGTTTCCGATGGATGCGGAAACCACTTTGCAGCACTACGATATTTTCTTCACCAATGAAGAGTTGACTCAAGATCAGAAAGATTTGATCGAATGGTATCGCAATGTCTTCCGTCCTGAAGATCTGGAACTGGTTGAAAGCGTACAACGTGGCTTGAAATCACGGGGTTATCGTGGTCAGGGCCGGATTATGACCGACAAGCAACGTTCAGGAATCAGTGAGCACGGTATTGCGTATTTCCAGAATCTTGTTGCGCAACACCATCAATAATTTTGTCTCAGGTATTAGATAAGGAAGGTGTGGCAAACGATAAAGCCACACCTTGCTTCAATCGATAGGAACATGACATGTCAAGTTTGCAAGCAAGTCCGTTATTTCAACAACACGGACTGATCAATGGTCAATGGGTGAGTGCACAATCTAATGCCACCATTGCTGTGACCAATCCTGCAACAGGAGAAGAAATTGGCGTCATTCCAAATATGGGTGCAGCAGAAGCTACCGAGGCAGTCGAAGTCGCGTATCAGGCTTTAGCTGCATGGAAAGGATTAACCGCACAAAAACGTGCAGACCTGTTATTGGCTTGGTATCAACTGGTTTTGAGTCATGCTGATGAACTGGCACGCATTATGACCATTGAGCAGGGTAAACCTTTAGCCGAAGCATTGGGTGAAGTGAAATATGCGGCTTCATTTATTCAATGGTTTGCTGAAGAAGGCAAACGCGTTTATGGCGATGTGATTCCGACCACCAACAGTCAGCAGCGTTTTATTGTGACCAAAGAGCCTGTCGGCGTGGTTGCAGCCATTACGCCGTGGAATTTCCCGATTGCGATGATTACCCGTAAAGCAGCACCTGCTTTGGCAGCGGGCTGTAGCATTGTGATCAAACCTGCCAATGAAACGCCGTATTGCGCATTTGCGCTTGCCAAGCTGGCAGAGATGGCAGGTATCCCAGCGGGTGTCATTAATGTGGTGACAGGCAAATCACAAGAGATTGGTTCGGTCTTTACTAGCCATGAAAAAGTCAAAAAACTGACCTTTACCGGTTCTACACCTGTGGGTCGTTTATTGATGCAGCAATGTTCAGGCACCATTAAAAAGTTAGCTTTGGAATTGGGCGGCAATGCACCATTAATCATCTTTGATGATGCCGATCTGGATAAAGCGGTACAAGGTGCAATCTTTGCCAAGTTCCGTAATGCAGGGCAAACCTGTGTTTGTGCCAATCGAATCTACGTACACGACAAGGTTTATCAGGCCTTTACCGAGAAATTTGTGCAAGAAGTACAAAAATTCAAAATCGGCAATGGTTTGGAAGCGAATGTGCAGATTGGGCCATTAATCAATGACAAAGCGGTGTTGAAAGCAAAACAGTTGATTGATGATGCCTGTGGCAAAGGTGCCCAAGTGGCGTGCGGTGGTCAACAACATGCACTTGGACAAACTTTCTTCGAACCAACGGTTCTAACCGATGTTTCGCGTGATATGGACATTGTTCAGGAAGAAATTTTTGGCCCTGTAGCCCCTTTAATTCGCTTTACAGATGAAGCGGATGTGGTGGCGCAAGCCAACGATACCATTTTTGGTTTAGCGGCTTATGTGTATAGCGAAAATATTTCACGGATTTGGCGTGTCGCTGAACAGCTGGAATATGGCATGGTTGGAATGAACTCAACGGCTATTTCCAATGAAGTTGTACCATTTGGTGGTGTCAAACAGTCAGGTGTGGGGCGTGAAGGTTCTAAATACGGTTTAGAAGAATTTATGACTATTAAATATATGTGTTTAGGATTGTAGAGACACAGTGGATTGGGCTGTTTTCGAGGACAGCCCAATCTACAATATGTGCTTAAAACTAGAGAATGCTTAGATGAGCAGAATGTGGTAAAGAGGATTTAGACATGGCTAGTCATTATGAAATGTTTGCATCAGTGGTCACACGGGTAGAGCAACTGACTCCACTAATCAAACGGTTTACATTTAAACGTCAGGACGGACAAAATTTCCCTCAATTCAATGGTGGTAGTCATATTATTGTGAAAATGAATGACCAGCTATCCAATGCCTATTCATTGATGAGCTGTGCTCAAGATCTATCGACTTACCAAGTCTGTGTCCGTAAAGATATTGAAGGTAAAGGTGGTTCAGTTTTTATGCATGATCAATGCAATGAAGGCTGTGAGATTCTTATTTCTGAACCGAAGAATTTGTTTCCATTGGCGGCAGATGGTGAGAAACATATTTTAATTGCGGGAGGTATCGGGATTACTCCGTTTGTACCGCAAATGGATGAGTTGGCTGTACGCGGTGCTGATTATGAATTGCATTATGCCTATCGTTCGTCAGAGCATGCTGCACTCTTAGAAGAGCTCAAACAAAAACATGCTGAACATATTTTCAGCTATATCGATTCGGATGGAAAATGTCTTGATCTGAATCAATTGATTGGGTCTCAACCCAAAGGTACGCATGTGTATGTGTGTGGGCCTAAGCCAATGATTGATGCGGTGATCGATCGTTGTAATTATCATCGTTACCGCGATGAATATATTCATTGGGAACAGTTTGCATCTACTGTACCAGAAGAAGGTGAAGCATTCACAGTGGTACTTGCGAAATCCAATCAACAAGTCGAAGTTCAAGCTAATCAAACCATTTTACAGGCAATTGAACTCCTCAACATTGATGTGGAGTGTTTATGTCGTGAAGGGGTGTGTGGGACTTGTGAAACCATGATTCTGGAAGGTGAGGCAGAGCATTTCGATCAGTATCTGAGTGATGATGAAAAAGCATCACAGCAGTCCATGATGATCTGCGTGTCACGTGCTAAAGGGAAAAAATTAGTATTGAATTTATAAGTTGTATGGATTAGAAAGATAGCTTGATCAAGAATGATTTCTTTTAAAAGTATAATTCAAAGTGAGAATACTTGGTCTAAAGTTGTTTTACTCAAAGACATTAGACTTCTTTCATAATTGTTTAGACCCTCTTTATTTTTCTCCTCTATGGGAGAATAATCAAGAGGATTTAAACAATGATCAAAGCGGTCTCCTGCATAATTAAAATAAAATATTTAGAGTTCATCTGCTTTCACTACTACATATGTAATCCTTTCAAGTAATGCTGTTAAATCTTGTGTGAAACACTATGCCTTTGTCCTGATTCATTCCATGATAAATGTGAATAAACGATTGAGTATTTATAATGAAATACTGTAAAGATAAGGCGTCAATTTTTTTTAAATTATCATTAATTGTATGTAGTGTTGTTGCAGGAATAACGCATGCAAGTTCAGATCAGGCATGGAAACAGCACGATCAGGCGATTAAAACTGCATGTGCGAAAGCCAGTACCTTAAAAAATGTAAAAGCAGTCAGCGATATTATGTTATTTGATGATCGTGTGGGTTATTCGGCTGTAGTCCTAGAAGGAAATTATCCGCAGAAACATATGAAGAATCAAAAAGGACGTGAACTTTGCTTGTATCAAAGACAACAGAAAAGAGCAGTCGTCACACCAGCTGATAGTCTTTTAACAATAAAAAAATAAAACCGAATCATGTCTAACTCGGTTTTATTCATATTTGCGGAAAAGAAGGATATAAAGATTCAGTTATTGTTTCATAGCCGACTTATCTGAATCATTTAAAATTTGACTGTGGGTTTTAGGTTTGATCAGTGGTGAAGTTGGACGAGGTTGATGTTCAGTGTTTGAAAATTGAAAACCTATACCTGCATCTATGTCATCCGCTGCAATTTCAGTTTCAAAACGCTCTTTATCCAATTCTCGTATTTCTTTGGTGATCGCGTGGATTTCACTACTCTCTACTCCCAAAGCATCAAGTGTGGCACCGCCAAACAGCAATGCTGATTCAAAGGTTTCCCGGATCTGGTAATCGACATCTTTTTTGACCAATGATAATGAATGTTCACGGTCATAAGAGCGCACTAACAATTTGGCCAGTGGAAATTCATGTTTGACTAATTCAACGATACGGTTGGTCGTTTCTTTATCATCCACACATACCATAATTGCCTGAGCATTTGCGGCTCCAGATGCATGCAAAATATCTAAACGAGTCCCATCACCATAATAAATTTTGAAACCAAATTTTGTGGCATTTTGAATCATGTTGATATCAGTGTCGATCAATGTGACATCCACGCCACGCGCCAGTAAAAGCTGACTGGCAACTTGCCCAAAACGTCCAAATCCGATGAGTAGTACACGTCCATGTAAATTATTGGCGACTTCGATATGGTCAAGAGAGGCAGAACTCTTTGGACTGATGAAACGTTTGGCCAAAATACCAAGCAGGGGGGTAAAAATCATGGACAAAACCACAATCGCCGTGAGATTGGATTTGATCGTTTCATCAATCACTTGCGCACTTGCGGCGGCTGTAAAAAGCACAAATGCAAACTCACCCCCTTGTGCCATCAGTACCGCACGATCTAGAGCAACTGCATGACTACTTTTCGTGAGACGCGCGACAAAATAAATGAGGACAGCTTTGGTGAACATCAACGCAATGACGCTACTGAGAATAAGGAGCCAGTTATTTTGTACAACCGATAGATTAAGTGACATTCCTACACTAAGGAAAAATAGACCTAATAAAATACCGCGAAATGGTTCAATATCAGCTTCAATCTGATGACGAAAAGTCGATTGAGAGAGTAAAACACCTGCAAGGAATGCGCCCATTGCCATAGACAAACCACTAACTTGCATGAGTAATGCTGCGCCTAAAACGACCAACAATGCTGCGGCTGTCATGACTTCACGCGCTTTGGCAGCCGCCAGAACTTTAAATAATGGATTGAGCAGCCAACAGCCAGCCGCAATGAGACCTGCGATAGCTACCAGTGCAATCCCGATATCTTTTAAACGATCTGGTGTACTTTCAACCACTTGATTCGGAGACATAAAGGCAACAATGGCGAGCAATGGCACAATCAGTAGATCTTCAAACAATAAAATAGCGACAATTTTTTGGCCATTGGGCTGACTTAAATCACCACGATCTCCCAAAATTTGCATCACGATGGCCGTTGAAGTGAGAACAAAACCTGCCGCACCAATAAAGGCAATTTGCCATGCAAAACCATACAGTAAACCAATTGCAGTGAGTCCTATTGTACAAAACGTAATTTGTAGTGTGCCTAGACCAAAAATATCACGTCGCATATTCCATAAATGAGAAGGCTGCATCTCCATCCCAATGATAAAGAGATACATGACAATGCCGAGTTCAGCGATATGTAAAATAGAAGCGGGATCATGGATAAACGCAAAACCAAATGGACCAATAATTAAGCCTGCAATAAGATAACCAAGGACTGATCCAAGCCCTAAGCGTTTAAAAATTGGGACTGCGATCACAGCCGCAGCCAGTAAAATAACAGGGCTGAGTAGTCCTAGAGAATGTGCTTCTGCTGCCATGAAAATGTGTCCAAAGAACAAAATGGTGTTAAAAAAGAAATCATCATTGTTTATATGTCAGATAGATCATAACAATCTTTTACTGTTATATAGAGAAAACTTGAGTTTTTAACTCAAGTTTTTCTGAAAATTTGCTTAAATTTATTGATAAATTAGTGAAAATCATAAAAAGACTTTGAAAGATTTGAAATTAAAATGATTAAAAAATCATAAAACGTTCAAAATATTGTACTAATACAGCTTGATCTAATCATCTTACTTTATTCATTTATCATTATAAAAATTAGAGATTGATGGCGGTATTGCTTGATTGAATTACCCGTTAGATCGATCTGTAATAATAAAATTTATTCTAAACTGATATCTGTGGGACAAAGAGAATTTGATCAATATGAAAGTGATTTTATGATTGATTTAAAGCGAATAGTGATAATCGAAAATTAAAATAATTTTTGTCTTTAAGGATAAATATACACGACATTTTATGACGTTTAACAGAAAAAATGATGTAAAACAAAAACGGACGTATGTTAATTTAGTTAATAACATCAAAGCAATACGATGATAAAAATGGAACAACTTTCACCATCAGACTTAAAAGCGATATTACATTCTAAGCGAGCCAATCTTTATTATCTTGAACATTGCAGAGTCATGCAAAAAGATGGTCGCGTTTTATATTTAACTGAGGCCAAAAACGAAAACCAATACTGGAATATTCCGATTGCCAATACCACAGTAATTTTATTAGGAACGGGGACATCGATTACCCAAGCAGCCATGCGAATGCTTGCCAGTGCAGGGGTATTGGTGGGGTTTACAGGTGGAGGTGGGACGCCACTGTTTATGGGATCTGAAATTGAATGGATGATGCCACAAAGTGAATATCGACCCACGGAGTACATGCAAGGCTGGATGAGTTTTTGGTTTGACGATGCTAAACGTTTGGAAGTGGCAAAAGCTTTTCAAATAGCCCGTATCGAGTTTATCCGCAGAATCTGGGCAAAAGACAAAGACCTCAAAGATGAGGGCTTCTATCTTGATGATGCAGATATCGAACAAGCTTTAACTAGTTTTGAAAAGAAAATTCCACATCAAAGCAAAGTCGGTGATTTGTTGCTTGCTGAAGCGCAGACGACCAAGCAACTTTATAAAATCGCAGCGACGCGTTGCAAACTCAGTTTTGAACGAAATCCTGAACAAGGGGATTTAGCGAATGACTTTTTGAATCATGGCAATTATCTGGCTTATGGACTGGCAGCAACCACACTTTGGGTATTAGGTATTTCACACAGTTTTGCAGTCATGCATGGCAAAACCCGTCGTGGTGCATTAGTGTTTGATGTGGCTGATTTAATAAAGGATGCAGTGGTTTTACCGTGGGCTTTTATTTGTGCAAAAGAGGGGATGTCTGAGCAGGAGTTTCGTCAGCAGCTTTTGCAGAAATTTACAGAATATCGGTGTCTGGACTGGATGTTTGAACAGGTGAAATTACAGGCGTGTCGAAACTTTCCAAATTTGGAGAGCGAATTATGATTGTCACCTTTATTTCCCAATGCGAAAAGAAAGCGATTCCTCGAACTCGTCGTGTGTTAGATGCATTTGCTGATCGTATTGGGGATAATACTTGGCAGACCACAATTACCGAAGATGGCCTATTGGCGATTAAGAAATTATTGCTAAAAAAGCCAAGTAAAAATGCAGCAATCGCCTGCCATCGGGTTGCCACACGCCGTCGAACGGAACTGGTTTGGATTGTGGGCAATCGCAATAAATTTAATAGAGAGGGTGTTGTCCCTGTCAATCGGACAGCTAAGCCAATTAAACTGGATTACAGTGATAACAATTGGCAAACCGCTCCATTGATTGCTGCTTTGAGTCGAATTGCTGCGCTGTTCCATGATTTTGGAAAAATAAATCCATTTTTTGCTAAGAAAATCGCCAAGGCAAAATACAATAAAAAACCTGTTGCTGATCCCTTTCGGCATGAATGGGTTTCTTTAAGATTATTTGAAGCCTTTGTAAAATCATGTGGGCATCAAGATGAGTTCTGGATTGAAAAATTAATCAAAATCTCACCTCAAAATGATGATTATTTGTGGTTGGAAAATATGATTAAAGATCATCCTGATCAGGCACAATATGGATCACCATTTCAGGGGCTACCAGAAATTGCCAAACTGTTGGCATGGTTGATTGTTTCACATCATCGTTTGCCTATCCCCAATTATTTATTAAGCAAAAATAAAGATACTGATAAAAATTACGCTGCAACAAAATTTGCCACAGTATTAGATGACTTAAATTTTAAATGGTGTTACCCACGTCAATATGATGTTGAGGATGAAAATCAGCAAAAAGACGTTCAGCAATGCTGGAAAATAAAAGCTGAGCATATTCCTTGTAATAGCGAAACATGGTGTAAGGAAATGAATAGTTGTGCTGTAAAGCTTCTGCAACTCTATAAAACTTATCCTGTTGCCAATTTGTCTGATCCTTATCTCAGTCATGTTTCTCGTTTGGTCTTGATGTTATCTGACCATTATTATTCAAGTTGTGAACCAACTGCTAAATGGCATGATCCGAAATATCCCTGTTATGCCAATACGGATAAATTTGGCAATTTAAAACAGCCTTTAGATGATCATTTGGTTGGTGTAAGTCAATCTGCCCGACAACTTATGGGGGCATTGACCCGTTTAGATGAGTTATTTAATCGTTTACCCAAACAAAGAGCTTTAGAGGGAAAAACCAATAATCCTTATTATAAATGGCAAGATAAATCTTATCAGGAAGCGTGTAGCATTCAGAAAAATTATCCAAATCATGGTTTTTTTGGTGTGAATTTAGCATCTACAGGGCGAGGCAAAACTTTAGCCAATACTCGAATTATGTATGGCTTGGCTGATCCTGAAAAGGGGACACGTTTTAACATTGCTTTAGGTTTAAGAACTTTGACCTTACAAACAGGCAAAGCGTTACGGCAGAAACTAAATCTGGATGACACTGATTTAGCCATTATGGTGGGCGGTGGTGCAGTCAAAGAAATCTTTGAGCAATATAGCCAAGCTAGTTCGGAACAACTTATTCAGGATACAGAAAACCCTGACCCAACTAAGAACCCTGCATTAGCCAAAATGATGGGATCAGAGTCTTTAATGGGTTTATTTGAACCTGATTTACAGGTTGATTTTGAAGATTTCGAGCTAGACTTTGAGGGAATTTTGCCATCAGACCATTTATTTGCAAAGTGGCTCAAGGGCAATCATCAGGTCAAAAAAATGCTGATGAGTCCAATTTTATGTTGCACCATTGACCATTTGATTCCTGCCACAGAAAGTACTCGAGGTGGGCGGCAAATTGCACCCATGTTACGACTCATGTCATCTGATTTAGTCTTTGATGAACCTGATGATTTTTCACCAGATGATTATTATGCACTGACTCGATTGGTCTATTGGGCAGGTTTATTGGGAAGTCGGGTGTTATTGTCTTCTGCAACTTTAACGCCTGCTGAAATTAATGGTTTATATCTGGCCTATAGTTCTGGTCGAAAATTCTATAATTTGCATCGCACGCAAGCCAATCAGCCAATTATTGCGGCATGGTTTGATGAAAATGAGAAAAGTATTACGCATCAAGTTATTCCATGTGATGGCACAGTCCAAAATTCAGAAGCCAATCCTGTATTTGAAAAAGCCCATCGGCAATTTACAAAAAAACGGGCGGCTTATTTAAATGAATATGCAGTGTCAACACAAAGACGTACTTTAGAATGGGTCGGATTACCTAGACAAATTAATGTGCCTGAAAAATGGCAAGATGTGTTTACCCAACAGATTTTGACTACCAGTTTAAAAGCACATCAGCTAAATGCCATTACAGACCCTAAAACCAGTAAACAGTATAGTGTTGGATTAGTTCGTTTTGCTAATATTGACCCAATGGCAGAGATTGCCCAACTGTTATTAAAACAAAAAATTGATGCAGACACTCGTATCCATTTATGTGTATATCATTCCCGTTTTCCATTGCTGATTTGAGCCAATATTGAAAAATATCTGGATGAAATTTTAGATCGGAATGATGGTAAACAACCGCATGACCATCATTTGGTACAAGGCTGGTTGCAAAAATATCCTGAGAAAAAACAGATTATTCTGGTCTTGGCTTCGCCCGTCTGTGAGGTAGGTCGTGACCATGATTATGACTGGATGATCATTGAACCCTCCTCAATGCGTTCGATTATTCAAGCTTCTGGTCGAGCACGACGACATCGTACAGAGCCTTATTTCCATCCCAATGTCTTTATTATGGAAACCAATATCCGACATTTTAGGCATCCTCAACAAGCCTGTTTCTCTCGTCCTGGTTTTGAGGCAACAGGATTTGAGTTTAAGCAGAATAGACATTTTTTACGGGGAATAGATGATACAAAAAATGCAGGTTTAATGGATCTTAAGCATTTTAAACAACTGGATTCAATCGCTCGATTGATTCAGCCACCTGCAAATTATCTTAAACAGTTTTATGAAAAATCGGGTTATCCACGTTTAGCCGATTTAGAACATGATCGTATGCATCATATTTTATTGGGTCATGGGATTTGTCCTGATATGCGTTCTACCGATATGTCACCGATCAAATTTCCTGCCTATAGTTTTTGGAATACACCGATTCATTACACTGGTATCTTGCAAACACTGAGCCGATTTCGGCAGTCACAGGCTGAGTTTTTTACTGCTTTACGAGCAGAAGAGCAAGAACTGCCTTTAAAGCTGTATCAATATAATGAGAAAACAGGAACTTGGTTATTGGTTGAAAGTTTGGTTAGGCGAATTGAGCTCGCAAATAATCCACAAATTCACTGCTGGCCGAATCAGAAGCCTGAAATTGCTTTAGAAAAATATTTAGATGCGACCTCAGTAGAACGAAACTGGTCTGAAAATTGTTCTCGCTATTTAAGCCTAAATTTACCCAAACTGGCAGACCAAAAGAAATGGCTCTATCACGATTGGTTAGGATTTGTAAGGGAATAGTCATTAACTGTTTATAAGTTAAGACCTTTAAAATAAATAAGTAAGTAACGGTAAATGATAAGGATACATAGACATTGAAATTTGGGTTGATCCATAAACAAACTCTTGAACTGGGTGTTTTTTGATCTTAATATATACATATTAAATATGCATTGTTGTTTATGGAAATTACTTTTGATCCTGAAAAAGCAGCAAGCAATATTATTAAACACGGTATAAGTTTTGATGAAGCACAAACTGCCTTGTTTGATGAAAATGCTTTAGTTCGTGAAGATACAGATCAGTATGAGCAACGTTTTGTATTGCTTGGATTATCCCAGTATTTACGCTTACTTGTGGTCGTTTATGCAGTGTGGGATGAAGAAAACGAGGTAATCCGTTTAATTTCGGCAAGAGTAGCCACCAAAAAAGAGGAACGCCAATATGCAAGATGAATATGATTTCTCAGACGCCAAACGCGCAACTGATATTCCGCATTTAAATAAATTGCGTGCAAGTCAGTCTAATAAAACCCGCATTACTATCATGCTAGACAATGACGTGGTTGAGGGTTTTAAACAACGTGCGGAAGAACATGGTACGGGTTACCAGACTGAAATTAATGCCGCACTCAAGGAGCTTTTAAACCAAGGCTCACTGGAGGATATGTTACGTCGTGTACTACGTGATGAGCTCAAGCGAGTGTAGTGCCTACTTCCTATCAAAATTAGTTATGATTTATAATGGAATAATCCATTATAAATCATGGCGTTGAAGCTACCTATGCGGTAGAGAACCCTAATTAGTCATATTTCTAAGCTGTTTTTACAACAGTAAAGAAAAACGCAGAAAAGGACTTGCCAAAGTGGCAAATCCAGTTCATATTGTGTTTATGCCTATGAGTAACTCGTTAAACATAGGTGGGATTTAAAAGATTGCAGTCTTTTAAATTGCTAAATACCGATCTGGCGAGATCATCACATCACTAATAATAAGGAGGATGAAAATGATGTCTGAAACACATCTGAACATAATAGTATGAATAGTTGGGAGATCAGCATCATTTACGGTAGTTAAACTATCGTAAATGATAACAAAGATAACTTTAAAAAAATAATTTACTTTGTAAAAACTAAGGAAAAATAATGTCTGAAGAAATTGAAGATTCTTCACCGCCAACCATTCGAGCCTTGATTGAGCAATACATTCAGGGTCGTTTAAATGAAAAGTTGGAGAAGCTTAAAGAAGATGATGACTTTACTGAACGTGAAAAGCTATTTGAAAAATATCAACCCGAAACATGGTTAGAAGACGCAAGTTTAAGGATTAGTCAAATCAGATTAGCAACTCATACACCTAAACAACATCATCCAAGTTCTAAAGCTTCGGCAATGTTTTATGCAGGGCAGAACAAAACTCATGATTTTGTTGGTTCGCAAGGACTTCAACTTGAAGCTGATGTGATAGGGAATGCTGCTGTTCTAGATGTGTTTAAGCTATTGCGTCAAAAGTTTAAGAGCATTTCATTGCTTGAACGTCTATTAAAAGCGGATCAAGACTTTATTACTGCACTTGCAAATAATGCTGAACAAGCTGAAATCCGCTTTAAACGTTTTTTAGCATTTAGTGGAATTCCATCGGAATTAAATGCGGGGCGATTATCCAAGCAGGTTTATTTTCCTGTAAAGCAGGATGACTATCATATCTTGGTAATTTTATATCCAAGTGCATTGGTACATCGGGTTTATCAGCAAATTTCACATGATCGATTTGGTGAGCAAAATAAGGCTTTGCGTGAAGCTCGCTTTAAGGGGTTGCATCACACAGAGGAAAGCCGAGAGTACCCAAGTTTACTGGTTCATAATTATGGTGGCTCTAAGCCACAAAATATTTCGCAACTCAATAGCGATCGTCGTGGTTCGATGTGGTTATTGCCATCATTCCCCCCTGTTTGGCAGGGACAACTGGTGGAATTACCAAAATCAGGTTCAGTGTTTACGGGGTATTTAAGTAATCGTATAGATATAAAACCAATTTTGAAGTCCATTATTTATATGTATCGTAAGGAATATAAAAATAATGATGAATTTCGGACTAAACGTGATGGCCTAGTCGATCAGCTTGTGGATTGTGTCATTGATATGAGCCTTGAACTTCAACAAAGTACAAATTCAGGTTGGACACTTGAACCAAGTCGCCAATTTAACCGTGCTGAAAGTTTTTGGCTAGATCGGGCATATCGTGAGGAGCTTTTTGAGAAAGAGGATCAAGATACTTTAACTGATGAAGAACAAGCATGGTTAGAGGACTATCGTGATCGGGATTGGCATACAGAGGTCGGTTACAGTTTTGGTAATTGGTTAAATAAAATTTTAACCACTAAAGGAAAATTAACTGATCTTGATGACCATGAAGCTCGGGTATGGTCAATTGCCTTACGAGATAAGTTGCAATTGCTCAAAGAGGAATTTGCCTAATGAGTTATTCCTATCCTAAAGCTTTATATATTGTTCGTTTACAGGTTGAAAATGCTTCTATTATCAGTAGCCATTTGACATGGGGATTTCCTGCACCCAGTGCATTTACAGGTTTTGCCCATGCTTTGCAGCGTCAACTGAATGAAAGAGAACAATACCGTAATTTGGAATGTTGTGGGATTGGTATTTTGTGTCATCAGTTTACCCCACAAGTGACTAAAAGTAGCGATTACCGTTATTCACCGTATCAACTCAATCTCGCTCGTCATCCATTAGAGTCTGATGGATCAACCCCTGCGATGGTGGAAGAGGGTAAAGGCCATTTTGAGGTCAGTTTAATTATTGGTTTAAGTGGTGATAATTTAGATCAACATTTATCTGCCAATGATGAAGATTTAAATGAGCAAACCCAAAGCTTAATACAACAACTGAACCAATTGATTTATGGCATGCGTTTAGCAGGCGGAGCAATTTTTCCTCATCGAAGAGTAAAACCTAGATTGATCAATTGGTCACTGTCCGATGCTGTTGCTAAAACTAAGAAGTTGCGTCATTGGTTATTGCCAAGTTTTGCATTGCAGCATCGACATGAAGTATTGATTGCTCATCAAAAATGGTTAGGTGAGTATCAATCCTATCAGGATACACAAGGACATAAACCTAATGTTTTGGATACCTTACTTGATATTAGCCGTCTCAATCTTTGCAGTACAGAACAGCCTCAATCGGGTTCTGAAGAAGAGCGCAAAGGGATTTGGCAGGTGAGGCCTCGTCCTGAGCATTTAAAAGGTTGGTTAGTGCCAATCCCAATTGGTTATGCGGCATTAACAGAACTGCAAGACAAAGGTTTAATTACAGGGTTAAGAGATAATCAATATCCAGCAACTTTTGTTGAAACTTTATTGAGTTTGGGGGAGTGGCAAAGTCCTCATCGTATTGAAGATTTAACTTATACCTTATGGACATATAACACCGAGCCTAAAGATGGTGTTTATGAACTTACTCAACCTTTTGCACCAAAACTTAACATCCAATTATTGTCAGATGATTCAGAAGAACAATCATTTGAGTTTGATGAAACCGACTTAGAAGAACAGGAAGATTAATCATGTCTAAAGCTCCAGCAACTAATAAAATTAAAACTGCATCAGTATTATCATTTAACCGTCATTTAGACCCATCAGATGGACGTATGACCGCAGTCAACTGGAATGAAATTGAACATGGTGCAGGTACAACGATCATCCAGATTCAGGAAAAATCAGTACGAGGCACAATTTCAAATCGCCCTAAAAATGCCAAAGAAATTGATCCTGCATATATTAATGCAGCAGTCGAAAAAGCTAATTTACAAACCGTTGATATTGCGGCATTGCCACAAGGTAAAGACACCGTTGTTGTTACATTTACATTACGTGTTTTACCGAATGTAGGGCAGCCATCTGCGTGTAATGATGCAAGTTTTGCAGAGCGTCTTGAAAATGTTGTTTCAGCTTATAAGGCCGCTGAAAAATTTCAAGAATTGGCACAGCGTTATGCGGTGAATTTGGCAAACGGTCGTTTTTTATGGCGTAACCGTATTGGTGCTGAAAACGTACATGTAACTGTGGAGCGTGTTATTAATGGAAGTATCGATCAAAAACTAAGTTTTGATGCCTTAGCGAATCGTTTAAAAGAGGTGGTGGTTCATTCTGATCAGACCAAAAATTTAGCACAGCTATCTCAATGGATTCAAGCAGGTTTGGTTGGTGATGAGCATGTATTATTGCATGTTACTGGTTTTGCTCGTTTAGGAGAGGGGCAGGAGGTGTATCCCTCTCAAGAGCTAATTTTGGATACAGGGAATACCAAAGGCAAAAAAAGTAAAACTCTCTACAAAATTAAAGATAAAGAAGCAGGCATTCACTCACAAAAAATTGGTAATGCACTGCGTACAATTGATACATGGTATCCAGAGGCAACCAAACCGATTGCAGTTGAGCCGTATGGTTCAGTCACATCTGAAGGTAAGGCTTATCGCCAACCAAAAGAAGGTCAGGATTTTTACAGCCTATTTGATGGATGGGTGAATAGTGGCAAGGTTCCTGCAATTGAACAACAGCATTATGTGATGTCAGTTTTAGTACGGGGTGGCGTGTTTGGGGAGAGTGACAAATAATGCAATATTATATTGAGCTTACACTTTTACCCAATGAAGATGCTTCCGCATATTTTCTTTGGTCAAAAGTTTATACCCAATTACATATTGCCTTTGCTGAACAAGCCGATGAAGAGGGAAAGATTAGTTACGGCGTATCTTTTCCTAAATATCGCTTAATTCAGCAGAAAAAATTGGGTTATTTAGGCGATAAAATTCGTATTTTTGCGGATTCAGTCGAAGCATTGGAGCAACTGAATCTAACTCATTGGTTAGCAAGGCTGCAAGATTATGTACATATCTTATCTGCTCGTAAAGTTCCTGAGGATAAGGTCAACGGATATGCTACTTATTTTAAAGTTAATCCAAAATTGACTGTTGAGCAGCGTGTTATTCATCAGGCAAAACGTCGTGGAATCTCAATTGAAGAAGCACAGCAACACTTTAAAGCATTGGATTTGACAGAGACTTTTGAACCTTATATCAATATGAAAAGCCAAACCAATGATATGAACTTCCGTTTGATTATTGGAAAAAAACGTGTTGATGAAGCAAATATTGGAAAATTTGGAAGCTATGGATTAAGTCGTACATCTACAGTACCCGATTTTTAACCCAATATTTTTCACACTCTTTAACAGCTTAATAAAATCAATAAGTTATAACTTTGCTTTGAAACTTTGGGTATTTCATACTTTTTAGGGATAAAGCACTGTTATAACTTTATTTTTTGCTTTATTCTTACTGTTCATGGCGGCATACGCCATTTAGAAACTTTGTCTCTGTCTATGAGTTAATATTAGACTGTTCATGGCGGCATACGCCATTTAGAAACAAAATAGTCAAAGCTTAAACTTTGTCCGGACGTTCATGGCGGCATACGCCATTTAGAAATGCTGCTGAAGAAGAAAACAGAAAATCAATTCGTTCATGGCGGCATACGCCATTTAGAAATGACAGATTGTCAGGTTTAGCAAAAAAGAACCGTTCATGGCGGCATACGCCATTTAGAAAGTAGATTATTCACAATCCATGCCCCCCTCTGTGTTCATGGCGGCATACGCCATTTAGAAATTGCAGATAGTTCACGCCTTTTGCGTGAATGTGTTCATGGCGGCATACGCCATTTAGAAAAATGAAGTGACCACACTCATTCGCCAAGACGGGTTCATGGCGGCATACGCCATTTAGAAACATATTTTTTTGCAGAATTTAACAGAAGTGAACGTTCATGGCGGCATACGCCATTTAGAAATCTTTGATTAATTCGTCTCGTTCTTGGTCTATGTTCATGGCGGCATACGCCATTTAGAAAATTAACAGCATTATTAATATCATTTAGAAAGTGTTCATGGCGGCATACGCCATTTAGAAAATCACCAGAAGTATTAGACGAATTTAAAATCGGTTCATGGCGGCATACGCCATTTAGAAATGTATGAATCCACAGTCCTTGATACACATAAAGTTCATGGCGGCATACGCCATTTAGAAAACTTTCCGCCTGCTGCTGTTAGCGCTTTGGTCGTTCATGGCGGCATACGCCATTTAGAAAAGACTTGAGATAAGCCATCCGTTAAACCACTCGTTCATGGCGGCATACGCCATTTAGAAAACGATGTTGGTCGTATTCGTGGATTAATTTCAGTTCATGGCGGCATACGCCATTTAGAAATAAATTGGCTCTTTTCACCGCAATTTCAAATCGTTCATGGCGGCATACGCCATTTAGAAATAATGTTGGTAACACTTTTAAAACATCATGTAGTTCATGGCGGCATACGCCATTTAGAAATGCTTATGATCCTGTTGCTGAAGAACAGAATAGTTCATGGCGGCATACGCCATTTAGAAAATTTCTCCATCGATGAATGCCAAGTACAATGCGTTCATGGCGGCATACGCCATTTAGAAATTAATTTTGGGGTATTGCTACCCTATAAATCAGTTCATGGCGGCATACGCCATTTAGAAAAAAGCAGAGCCTTGTACACCAGATTGCACAAAGTTCATGGCGGCATACGCCATTTAGAAACCATTGATGATGTCGTTTTGGATAAAAATCAGAGTTCATGGCGGCATACGCCATTTAGAAAACACAGGTGTTTTAAAAATTCATGCAGGTCCAGTTCATGGCGGCATACGCCATTTAGAAAATTAGCTGAAAATGAAAATGAAGAAAAATCAAGTTCATGGCGGCATACGCCATTTAGAAATCCATCGCTTTAGATTTATCCACCGATGTTGCGTTCATGGCGGCATACGCCATTTAGAAAGCCAGATCTATACCCAACGCCGCAGCAGCTTTGTTCATGGCGGCATACGCCATTTAGAAAGTCTGAATGTGTCGCTTAATGTTTCTTAGTGTGTTCATGGCGGCATACGCCATTTAGAAAATATCTTCGATGTAATAGAGAAGCGCAACTTCGTTCATGGCGGCATACGCCATTTAGAAACGAACAGACTTGTCAACTTTATTTAGCTAGTAGTTCATGGCGGCATACGCCATTTAGAAAATAAGTATTAATCATGGCTTCTGCTGACATTTGTTCATGGCGACATACGCCATTTAGAAATTTACGCTTGATGAGATCAATAGTTGGGTCAGGTTCATGGCGACATACGCCATTTAGAAAAGACCCATTTAGCAGAGAAGAAATGAATACCCGTTCATGGCGACATACGCCATTTAGAAAAGTTACTCGGATGCTTCCCGTTCTAACGCATAGTTCATGGCGACATACGCCATTTAGAAATTGTACCTATTCACCAAATTACGTCAGACGACGTTCATGGCGACATACGCCATTTAGAAATGCAAACGACGTGTAAGAGGTTAAGCTGATTAGTTCACTTGAGTAGAATATGGAATCTAACTGATCGTAAAAATGACTTAAAAAAGAAATAATGTAAACAAAAACGCACTGCTTCTGGCGAAACAGTGCGTTAGGTTAATAAGATTATGCTGGTAAGTCAAACCAGATCATTTCACTATCTTCAAGTGCATGAATCGTAGTTTTCTCATCAAACAATAAAGCATCACCTGCTTTAACAATTTGATTCTCAATCATAATTTGACCTTTAATCACATGCACATAATTGTGCTTTTGAGTTGCAGCAATCTCAAGTGTTTTACCAGCTTCTAACACAGCCGCTTTCACTTCTGCATTTTGGCGAATATGCATAGCAGCATTATCATTTGGTCCTGCAATCAAGTGCCATTGGTTTGGCTGTTCACTTGGATCAAGTTTGATTTGTTGATACGTTGGTTCAGCATCGCGTACATTTGGATGAATCCAGATTTGAAATAGATGCACTGGCTCATCACTATTATTGAACTCACTATGCGCAACACCCGTACCCGCACTCATCAACTGCCATTCACCTGCGGTGATATGTTCTTCATTACCCATCGTATCACGGTGGCTCAGGCGACCATCGGTGACATAAGTCAAGATTTCCATATTGTCATGTGGATGAGTACCAAAACCATTATGTGCAGCAATCGTATCGTCATTAATCACACGAAGTGGACCAAAACCCATATATTTTGGATCATACCAGCTTCCAAATGAAAAGCTATGATAGGTATTTAACCAACCTGCTTGGACATGACCACGGTTTTCACTACGATGTAGATATGCATTCATTCTGCACCTCCCAAATTCTTATGTATTACTTCATGAACACATCGTAGCAATCCCTCAGCAAAGTAAAAACACCAGTATTGGAACAAATTGTTCTATTTGTGAAATGATTTTATGATATTTTTATAATTATTAAAAATAATAGAACAATAAAAAGTATCAAAATAATTGATAACTAACCTGAGTTCGACAATGGGTATGATACTCGTAAACGTCATCTGCAACCTGCATAGTGTAAACAAGATACTGTTTCTGCGATATATTTTAATAAATCCAAGAAGACAACAGGTTTTGCAGATGACAATGCTTTTGGTTACTTTGGGCGAAACCAAAGTAACTCTAGCTGAAAGCTAATCCTAAAATTAGATGAGAACTCAGTAAGACTCCGCCAAGATCATTGTTTTTCAATAAGTTAAAGAAATATTTTCATCGAACTCACATTAACTATAAAAGTGGAATATAAAAAAAAGCCCGCATTAAGATGCAGGCTTTAAAAGGGCTAATTGATTTTATTCAAGGAATTTAACAGTTACACCGCTACTGACTTTATTGCCCAAATCATTGGCATCCCAGTTGGTTAGACGAATACAACCATGTGATGCTGTTTTGGAAATCGCAGAAGGGTTTGGTGTTCCATGAATACCAAAAGATTTTTTACTTAAACCAATCCAGATATTACCTACAGGGGCATTTGGACCAGGTGGCAAAGACAGTGGTTTTAAGTTATTGCCTTGAACGAAGTTACTTGGTGAATAGCTATACCAAGGGTTACGAGCAACACCCACTACCTTATAAGTACCTGTTGGAGATGGCGTATCACTACTGCCAATGGTTGCAGGAAATGAGGCAATCATTTGGTTGCGGCTGTTAAATAGATATAACTGACGTGCACCTTTATGCGCAATGATCAGATGAATATCTTCTGGGAGATCATTACGCACATTGGCGACAATAATCTTTTCACCCTCTTTTTTAAAGCTTGCCTTAGGATTTAACTTTTTCAAAAAGTCTTCATCCATATGGAATTTTTCACCCAACATTTCTGTAACACGAGTGTAGTACAAACCTTTCATTTTGGCCTGTAGCGCATAATCATGGGGAATAGATGCAGCATAAGGACCTTTTAAGTCTTCTGCTGTCAAGGTGTATTCTACAAAAGCGGGTTTGTTTTGCTTGGCGACCAAGGCATCCCACGTTTCTTTGGTCAGCTCACCTGTTGGTTTTAAACCATTCATTTGCTGAAAAGATGAAAGAGCTTTCAGCGTATTCATACCACTTGTGCCGTCGATTGCACCTGGAGACGCATGGGTATTATTCAGCATGACTTGCGCACGCGCATAGACTGGAAATTGACCACGTCCGATATTTTCATACCAGTCAGCATTATTTAGACCGTCAAGTGTCCAAGATGCTTTACCTGCCTGAGTTTTTGCAGCAGTTGTCGTGGCTGCTGCTTTTTGAGCAGGGGTAGGTGCAACACCTGTATCAGCATTTTTCGTTTCGCTGCTTTCAAGGTTTTGCAATGTAGCAGAGGCCTGATTCAGATCATGTTCTTCTTGAGCACTGACTTGTGCCTGATCTGAACTTGCTGGGCTAGATGTAGCCGCAACATTTGCAGCAGGAGCTGAAGCCGAATTTGTCACAGGTGACGAAACAGGACTAGATGCTGAAGATGTATTTTGAGAGAGAGGCTTACGTTCAATGGCAAGTGGATCAATCGGATCTTGAACAGATTGAGTGCGAATCACTTTTGGATTTAACGGTTGCTCGGCCGTAGGTGCAGCAAACGCTGTGCCAGTCATAATACAAGTTAGACTCAAAGCGAGCAAAGAGCGAACAAACATGTAATTCAACCTTAAGAATTATTCATATAGTTAGGACAGAAAACGGAGTAAGTATTACAGAAAATACATCACGATGCAGTAGTTCTTTTGTGTAGTTATCCAATTTTATCTTGCCTAATCTGGATTTTATCGCACAGAGAAGTTATTAAATCGCAAACCTTTTTGTTATGATGCATGCAATAAAAATTGAGATAGAGAAAGTAAATGACGACCTTAAAAAATGATCGTTTTCTACGTGCTTTATTACGTGAACCTGTGGACACCACACCTGTATGGATGATGCGACAAGCAGGTCGTTATTTGCCTGAGTACCGCGAAACGCGCGGTAAAGCAGGTGATTTTTTATCATTATGTAAAAATACTGATTTTGCCTGTGAAGTGACTTTGCAGCCTTTACGTCGATATGATTTAGATGCGGCTATTTTATTTTCAGATATTTTAACCGTACCAGATGCATTGGGTTTGGGGCTTTATTTTGAAACGGGTGAAGGGCCAAAGTTTAAAAAGACCATACGTACTGAACAAGATGTTTTAAATTTACCTAACTTCAATGCCAAGTCCGATCTGGATTACGTCATGAATGCAGTTTCGACCATTCGTTCTGCATTGGGCGGTCAGGTTCCTTTGATTGGTTTTTCAGGCAGTCCATGGACACTGGCTACGTATATGATTGAAGGCGGTTCGAGTAAAGATTTCCGTCATACCAAACATATGCTCTATGCGCAGCCAGAAGTTTTGCATGCCTTGCTTGATCGTCTTGCTGTCGCTGTGATTGATTATTTAAATGCACAGATCGATGCAGGTGCTCAAGCGATTCAAATTTTTGATAGTTGGGGCGGCGCGTTGGCACACCGTGAATATATTGAATTTTCACTCAACTATATGCAAAAAATTGTCGCGGGTTTACAACGTGAAAAAGACGGTCGTCGTATTCCAGTGATTTTATTTACCAAAGGTGGTGGTCAATGGTTAGAACCCATGATTGCGACTGGTGCTGATGCGCTTGGACTGGATTGGACAACTCCCTTAAATGTTGCTCGTCAAAGTATTGCAGGTCGTGCTGCTGTACAGGGTAATCTGGATCCTGCGGTATTGTATGGCTCTAGAGCATCCATTGAAAAATCTGTCAAAGCGATGCTGGAAGATGCCTATGCCAATGGTGAAACAACAGGTTATGTAGCAAATCTTGGACATGGCATCACGCAATGGGTAGATCCTGCTCAACCGAAAATTTTTGTTGATACCGTACATGAATATAGCGCCAAATACTTGGGATAAGGTTTTTGTGTACGTTCTGAAACTCGTTTCTCAATTTTGTTTTAAGGCAGCTTCGGCTGCCTTGTTTGGTATTTTATTACTGCTCGCATTTGTGTTTACTGCGCCGATGGGCAGTCATGACTATCTTGGCTTTTATCGTTATGACTATTTGCTTTTTTATGCCTTGGCGATTCAAGCTTGTTTACTTTACTTAAAGCTTGAATCTTGGGCTGAGGCCAAAGTGATTGCTTTGTTTCATATCATGGCGATGGTGATGGAGATTTTTCTGACGTATCCCGCGATCGCTTCATGGCAATATCCTCAGCCTGCTATATTTAAACTTTGGACAGTGCCACTTTTCGCTGGATTTATGTATTCAGCAGTCGGAAGTTTTTTTGCTCGTTCCTTACGTCTATATCATATCTCATTTGAGGCTTTGCCAAGTTTTGGCAATATGCTGGCATTGGCGTTATGTTCATATATCAATTTTATGAGCAAATTTTTTATTCCAGATCTGCGTTATGCCTTATTCCTTTGGAGTGTCGTCATTTTCTGGAAAACTCGATTAACTTTTTGTTTATCTGCAAGAGCCTTTCAACTCCCCATGTTACCTGTACTTTTAGTCTTGGCATTTATCATCTGGATTGCTGAAAACATTAGTACTTTTTATAAAATCTGGCTCTATCCAAGTCAGGTGAATGCTTGGCATATGGTGGGTTGGGGTAAGCTTGGATCGTGGTATTTATTGTTGTTGTTAAGTTTGGTTTTGGTGCTAAAAATACTGGGAAATCGAAGTCATAATGGCCGTTGGAAACTAAACGAATTTCAATAAAATACAAAATTATCTTGAGTTTTCCAAAGGCGTTTTTATAGCAATTTTGAAAATGATAGGGCACGTTAGTGCCCTAAATTTTATGGGTTGATTCGTGTTTGCAGCGCAAACTTTCGGGTATAAATATTGATGAGACAACCTAATAATGCGCAAAATGCAGCTGTGATAAAGACCGATGGATAGCCCAGATAAAGGGCAACTAGTCCAAATACAGGGGCATAAATGGCGTAGGCAATATCCTGACAGGCTGAAAACACGCCCATTGCCGTACCACGAATTTGAGCAGGAGCGCCTTTAATCAGCTCGACTCCTAAAGCTGGATAAATTAAAGAACATCCTGCGCCAGTCACTACTGCACCGATTAATGCAATTTCCACACGTGGTGATATAAATAATAAAAATAGACCAATGGCTTCAATGATTAATGAATATTTAACCAGTTTAAAGCCCGAAACTTTATCAGTTAAATGTCCGCAGAAAATCCGCACAGCCACAAAAGCTAGACCAAAAAAGGTCAGTGCATAACCTGCATAGGCCCACTGTTGCTCTTTAAAATAAAGGGCGACAAATGTGCCGATACAGGCAAAACCGACACCTTGCAAAGCTAATACCAGACCAAAACGCCAAACGTATTGAATGACCTGTTTGAGTGGTGGATAGGTACCCGTATGCGGTTGAGTCGCTCGGATAAAAATATCAATTAGCAAAGAGACAAGGGGTAAACTGATTAGAAGCAAAGCAACCGCATAAAATCCAAAGCTTTCATATAACCAGAGTCCCAAGGGCGCGCCTGCGGCCAAAGCGCCAAACATGGCCATGCCTGTAAAGGATAGTAATTTTCCCGCACGTGCTTGTCCGACTAAGCCAAGTCCCCAAGTTAAATGTCCGCTGACCAGTAAACTTTCTGCATAACCATGAACCAAACGGCCGAGCAGTAGGATCACAAACTTGAATATCATCGAAACAGGTGCAAAAAAAGCCAGAATATAAATACATCCTGCAATTAATAAAGATGCCATACCTTGCAAAGTCGCACGTTTTGCGCTGATTTGATCGGCAATACGACCTGCATAAGGGCGTGTCAAAACTGTGGCTACAAATTGTGTACCAACAGCGATACCCACCCAAAAATTATTAAATTTTAAACTGTCATGCACATACAGTGGAATCACTGCAAGAGGCGCGGAGATGGTGAGATAAGAAAGAAAAAGCGCGATCACTAAAGGGTAAAGCGTTTTAGTATCGTTATCTAACGAGGAGGGTGCTGTCATGGTCATATTTTGATTAGACTGTGTCATTTGGTACTCCATGGAAGGGATACCGTATAGACACGTGCATCCACTTCCATTATTAAAAAAATACTGGAACAGATGCGTTGGATAACGTGAACGCTTACGATTTTAGTCAGGCAATGAATGACCTGCTAACGCTTTGGCAGAATATCCCATGTTTTACAGCAATGATCAAGCTGATTTTTATAAATTAAATCATCGGTATTCAATAGCGATTAGATTTCTTTGATAACTTTTTAGAGCCTTTTAGTTTTCTCGCATCGGAAAAAATAAAACGGACTGATGATAGAAATCTATTCAATATCACCAATAAACATCACGGTATGACCAAGTAAATAACCTGCGGTTACCAACAAGGCAATCCAGATAAAAGCCCCGACAATGTTATACAGGGAGAACACACTATAATTCATGCCACTCGAACCAGCTGCAAAAGGGGCAAAAGAGCGTACAAATGGGATAAACCGAGCGACTAATATCGTCAAGGCACCATGTCGTTTAAAGTAATCATGGGTTTTTAATAAATGTTCGTGCTTAATCAAGCGTGATTTGATTTCAAAAATACGCACTCCCATACGACGACCAATATGATAATTCACCATATAACCAAGTGTGGCTGCGATAGAAAGCAAGATGATGATAAAACCAAGATTCATCATGGGGATGGTTGAACAAAGCGCACCAACCGCAAGAAGTAGACTATCACCAGGCAAAAAAAACATGAAAACGAAAGCCGTTTCACAAAAGATAATCAAAAAAAGCAGGGCATAAATCCATAACCCATATTGTTGAATCAAAATAGGCAGATAATGTTCAAAACTGAGTAAAAAATCGAAAAATTCCACTAACGATCTACCTTCATTATTACTTCGTTAATGTCAATAATCGCCAGACTTTATGTTATTGTCTGGCTGATAATTTAAAATTTTGGCAAAAAGTTAATAACTTTCAGGTACAGCACTTAAAAATTCACGACGAACTTCTTTATCGGTTTTAAAGTCACCTAAAAAAGACACAGTACGCGTCGTCGATTCCTGTTTACCTACGCCACGCATCATCATACACATATGTGCTGAATCAATCATGACAGCAACACCACGTGCTTGCGTTACTTCCAATACAGCCTCTGCAATTTGCTGAGTCAGATTTTCCTGAATCTGTAAGCGACGCGCAAACATTTCAGTAATACGGGCAAATTTAGATAATCCTAAGACTTTACCCTCAGGTAAGTAGGCGATATGCACACGTCCGTAAAATGGCAAAAGATGGTGTTCGCATAAAGAATAAAATTCAATATTTTTAACCAACACCATTTCATGGTTATCTGATGGAAAAACCGCACTATTGGTGACTTCTTCCAGTGTTTTGCCATAACCAGAGGTCAAAAAAGAAAATGCCTTGGCAGCTCGAATAGGCGTATCTTTAAGCCCAGGACGATTTAAATCCTCACCCACTGCGGTCAGAATATTTGCATAGGATTGCTGCATTGACATAAGACGTATTGGCTTACTCTATTAAACAAGCTCGGCATTGTATCAGAAAACCGATCAAGTGGGTCATGTAACTTTGCAGGATATTTATTCAGATGGTGCTTAATATAGAAAAGCTGAATAAAATTCAGTTTTATTGTGGCTGATATTTCATCAAATGCTAATTTTCTCCTTATTTTGTGATAAAAATCTGCTAAAAAAGAATAATAGTTTGGCTGTTTATAGTTGATTTTAAAGATATATCTAAACTCTTATATCGGTTATTTACAACTGCAAAAACCAAGTCATCACATTTAATGTGGCATTTTATTTGCTCATCTTTGAGTATCTGGATGCAGAAGTAAAAAGGATAGAAAATGTCAGCACGTCCCATCACGTTTTATTTCCGAGGACAATGCCAGCAAATTGAAATGCTTGCACCAACCACGACCGTTTTACAATATTTACGTGAATATGTTTCGGCTGAGAAAACGCGCCAAACTGGAACCAAAGAAGGCTGTGCAGAGGGCGACTGTGGGGCATGTACGGTGGTCATTGGAGAGTTGGTGAATAATCAATTACAACTGCGTAGTGTCAATGCCTGTATTCAGTTTTTACCCACTTTAGATGGTAAAGCCCTTTTCACCGTAGAAGATCTTCAGCAACTCATTTCAGCTTCAACAGGTCAAATGCATCCTGTGCAGCAAGCAATGATTGAGCAGCATGGCTCACAATGTGGCTTTTGTACCCCCGGCTTTATTATGTCGTTGTGGTCAATGTACGAAAATGAACAACATGCTCCCAATAAAGAAAAAGTCAGCGATTATGTTTCAGGTAATTTATGCCGCTGTACAGGCTATCGTCCAATTTTATATGCCGCACAACAAGCTTACAATTATCCACGTGTACAATTAGAACGTGAAAAAGTCATCAAAGTTTTGACTGAGATTCACGCTTTACCGCCTTTAGAATTAAATTATCAGGGGCAGCAATTCTTTGCACCTAAAACCTTACAGGAGTTTGCAAGTTTACGTCAGCAATTTCCACAGGCACGCATTGTCGCAGGTAGCACCGATGTCGGATTGTGGGTGACGAAGCTTGGTCGAAACTTGGGCGATATGCTGTATATTGGTCAGGTTGAAGAGTTAAAGAAAATAACAGTAAACAATGATCAACTTGAGATTGGTGCCAATGTCAGTTTAAGCGATGCATTGGCTAAAATATCTGACATTTATCCAGATTTTTCTGAATTACAGCGCCGTTTTGCTTCCATGCCCATCAAAAATGCAGGGACTTTAGGCGGTAATATTGCCAATGGTTCTCCTATTGGCGATTCAATGCCTGCTTTAATCACACTGGATACCATGTTGCGCTTGCGCTGTGGCGAGCAAACTCGTGAAATCACTTTGGCTGATTTTTATCTGGATTATCAAAAGACAGCTTTGCAGGCGGGTGAATTTGTTGAAGCGATTTTAGTGCCAATTCGTGAACCATCTGAAACTTTTAAATTTGCCACTTATAAAATCTCAAAACGTTTTGAACAGGATATTTCGGCGGTGTGTGCTGCCTTGAGTTGTGAGTTAGATGAGAATAAAGTGGTTCAAACCATTAAGATTGCGTTTGGTGGTATGGCGGCGATTCCAAAACGGGCGTTCAATACCGAAAAAGTTTTGTTGCGACAGGTGATCACCCCTGAATTACTTGAACAGGCACAAATTGCATTAGCGCAGGATTATCAGCCGTTGAGCGATGGTCGAGCCAGTAGTGCTTATCGACTGCAAGTGGCACAGAACTGTTTACAGCGGTTTTATGTAGAAAAAATTCAGGCGCAAAATCTTACTCGAGTTGAAGATTTAATCGCATTGGTGGAGGTGTAACAATGAATCAGTCCATCGAATTAAAGAGTTTAAAAGCATCGGCCAAAGCAGGGCAATCGATTCCACATGAAAGTGCGCATTTACATGTAACAGGGCAAGCGACCTATATTGATGATTTGCCAGAGCTTGAAAATACCTTACATCTGGCAGTCGGTTTTTCCCAATGTGCCAAAGGTAAAATCACACAATTTGACTTAAACGCAGTTCGTCAGGCAGATGGTGTCTATGCAGTGTATACGGCTGATGATGTTACCATTGAAAATAATTGGGGCCCTATTGTCAAAGACGATCCGATTTTTGCCAAAGATCAGGTCGAATTTTATGGTCAGGCGTTGTTTGTGGTGGCAGCTAAAACCTATCAACAGGCACGTAGAGCTGTGCGTTTAGCCCAGATTGAATATACTCCTGAAACCCCGCCGATTCTAAGCATTCAAGAAGCGATTGAACAGCAATCTTGGGTACTGCCACCTGTCGATTTTAGTCATGGTGAGGTTGAGCAGGCATTTCAAACTGCATCGCATCAACTTTCTGGTTCCATTGAACTCGGTGGACAAGAGCATTTTTATCTAGAAGGGCAGATTTCGTATGCTGTTCCTCAAGAAGATCACACTTTAAAAGTCTATTGCTCGACTCAGCATCCCACCGAAATGCAATTACTGATTTGTCATGCATTAGGTTTCAATATGCATCAGGTTAGCGTTGAGGCACGTCGTATGGGCGGTGGTTTTGGCGGTAAGGAGTCGCAGTCGGCACAATGGGCGTGTATAGCCTCTCTTGCAGCACAGAAATCTGGTCGTCCATGCAAACTTCGTTTAGATCGCGATGACGATATGAGTTCGACGGGTAAACGTCATGGTTTTGCCTATGAGTGGTCGGTGGCTTTTGACGATTTAGGTGTTTTACAGGGTTTAAAAGTTCAATTGGCATCGAATTGTGGTTTCTCTGCGGATTTATCAGGTCCAGTGAATGAGCGTGCGATCTGTCATATTGGCAATGCGTATTATCTAAATACCGTGCAACTGCGTAATTTACGTTGTAAAACCAATACCGTATCCAATACAGCCTATCGTGGTTTTGGTGGACCACAGGGCATGTTTGTCATTGAAGTGATTATTGACGACATTGCCCGTTATCTAAAATGCGATCCAGTCTTGGTGCGTCAACGTAACTTTTTTGCAGAAAAGCCTGGCAATGGTCGTGATCATATGCATTATGGCGCAGAAGTTCGGGACAATGTTGCGCCGAAAATGGTCGAAGAGTTATTGGAAAGTAGTCAATATTTTAAACGTAAACAAAACATTGATGCATTTAACCAAAACAATGCAATTATTAAACGTGGAATTGCGCTGACACCACTTATGTTCGGTATTTCCTTTAATGCGGTGCATTATAACCAAGCAGGGGCGCTGGTTTATGTGTATATGGATGGCACGGTTGCCATCACCCATGGCGGCACAGAAATGGGGCAGGGTTTATATACCAAAGTGCGTCAGGTGGCTGCACATGAGCTTGGTTTAGCCATTGATCAGGTGCGTTTGGTTGCAACGGATACGTCACGTGTACCGAATACTTCCGCGACTGCGGCTTCGAGTGGTGCTGATTTAAATGGTAAAGCCGTACAAAATGCCTGTATCAAGATTCGTGAACGCCTTGCCAAACTTGCGGCTGAAATAAGTCAAAGTGATGTTGAAGGCATTCAGTTTGAAGATAATCAAGTCACTACAAGTAATGGTCAGTCATGGGCATTTCCTGATTTGGTGAATCGTGCCTATATGGCACGGGTGCAGCTTTGGGACAGTGGTTTTTATAAAACCCCAGAAATTCATTATGATCAGGTCAATCATTTAGGTCGTCCATTTTTCTACTATGCCTATGGTGCGGCGGTCAGTGAAGTGGCGATTGATACTTTGACTGGGGAAATGAAAGTATTACGAACTGATATTTTGCATGATGTCGGTCGTTCGATTAACCCAGCCATTGATATTGGTCAGATTGAAGGTGGTTTTATACAAGGCATGGGCTGGCTCACTACTGAAGAGCTGTATTGGCAACCGCAAGGGCCACATGCAGGACGCTTATTCACCCATGCGCCGTCGACATATAAAATCCCGACTAGCGTCGATATTCCGCATGTCTTTAATGTCAAATTGTTTGATAATCAAAATGCTGTCGATACCATTTATCGCTCTAAAGCTGTGGGCGAGCCGCCGTTTATGTTAGGACTTTCGGTATTCTCTGCGATTCGCCAAGCCGTACAAGCTGCGATTCCAGAGGATGCACCGCTTGAGTTAAATGCGCCCGCGACCGCAGAAGAAATTCTACGTGCGATTTCAATCGGTCGAGGTCATGCATTGCTGGATCGCCCAGAACCTAAATTGCGTTAACCATTGAACATGATGCAGCATTTACAATGGTGGCGAGACTTGGTCGAATGGCAGCAGCAAAATATTTCTGTCGTATTGGTCACTGTGCTTCGTGCAGATGGTTCGACCCCACGAGAAGTGGGGGCAACCATGCTGTTACGACTCGATCAGCAACAACAGATTCAGCAATCCGATACCATCGGTGGCGGTCATTTGGAGTTTCAGGCGATCGATATTGCCAAACAAATGCTATTGAGTTCTGAATCATGCCACCAACGGATTGAACGATTCAATCTCAGTGCACGTTTAGGACAATGTTGTGGCGGAGTGATGTGGCTGTTATTTGAAAAAATAGAAGCTATTAAGGATGAACTGATTGCTTGTCAGGCTGCATGGCAAAAACGTCAAAGTATCATCAGGACAGTGTCGGATGGTCAGGCATCCAGTTGGTCGATTGCAAATGATTCATCGGCTTCATCTAACAGTGAATTTCAGCAAGATGATTCCAGATGGCAATGGATTCAAAGTATTCAACCCTATGCCATGAAAGTCATGATTTTTGGTGCAGGTCATGTGGGTGAGGCGATTGTGCGCTGTTTATTGCCGATCGGGGTACAGATCACTTGGGTGGATAATCGGGACGACATTTTTCCACGTGATTTAATGGATCAAGTCAAGTGTATCAGTACTGATGTGCCAGAAGCGGAAATTACTCATTTTGATCGATCAGGGGCAATTTTGATTTTAACCCACGATCATCAGTTAGATTTGCAATTATGTTTTGAAGCGTTGAAACCTTCAGATCAAGCTTTTGCCTATGTCGGAATGATTGGCTCAAAAAGTAAACGGGCGATTTTTGAAAAACGCATGAGTGCACGGGGTTATCCACAAACTCAACTTGAATCTCTGGTTTGCCCGATTGGTATCGATGGGATTAGCTCCAAGCAACCTGCAATCATTGCAGTGTCAGTCGTGGCACAGTTGCTACAGGTGTTTAATATTCAGAAATGATGCAATGGAATCATTTCTGTGCATCATATTTCGGATTCTTCTCTGCACGTTTGAGTAAAACCAGAACAGCACCTGTACCGCCTTGATTTTCTGGTGCGCTGACAAATGCCAATACATCGCGATGCTGGCGTAACCAGCCATTCACATAGGTTTTTAAAATGGCTTCTGGTCCTTTGCCATGCACGATTTTAATGACATTCTGATTTTCTGCTTTCGCAATCTGAATGATCTGTAAAACGGCGGAACGTGCTTGCTCAACGTTACAGCCATGTAAATCTACGGCTTCAAACCAGCGTAACTTACCCGCTTTTAAGTCTTCAAAGACTTTATGCTGTAAGGTCGCAATGCGATAACTCAGGCTGGCTTGACTGGCAACAGGATTTAAAATGGCTTGGGTATCTGAAATTTCAGTCATTTCAGTGTCAGCACTGCCTTCTGCCGCTGCGCGTTTGGCTAGGGTTTGTGCATCGACTTTTTTGGCTCGACTCGGTTTAATATCTGCGATATTGCCATGATCAATCGGTTTTACACCTTGCAATGCTTTACTAAACAGTTGGCTGTCATCTTCTGGCTGAGTTTGCGGCCCATTGTAAATCGGCTGCTTGTTTGACGCTTGCTTATTGCTTGAAGTTTCCTGACCATTTGAGATTTGTTTTTTAAACTGTTTTAGCAAATCTTGTTGGGCTTTGGAAAGGGAAGTGTCGTGCTTACTCATGATTGAAATAGGAAATCACAATGAAAATGTTTGAGCTGATTATAATATGAAAAATTTGCTGGTTGGAAAGAAATAAGAAATGCAAAGGCATCTATTAAGTAGGATTATTGTGTTACTTCAAACACAATATACTAATTATTAAACCCTTATTGGGCAGGAATTAGCTATTTAACACTTTTCATTTCTTCTGAGTTCCACCATCTTACATCATTAAAAATGGCAGTATCTGATAAAATTTCCTCCAAAATTTTTGATATGTGATTTAGTTGTTTTGAAATGTCTATTTTTTTGAAGAAGCCTTTTCTTATTATGGTCTTTGACGGATGTATAAAGATCAGGAATAAGTTATCGTTTTCTTCATAACGATTACAGCCAATGAATATATCTTGATATTGATCCTGATTGAATGAAATATGATAGCCCCAGTCTTCATCATCAAAACCTGCTATCGGTAACTCATATTCCGTGAGTTTTGTTGATAAGTATTGTGCGAGTAGCTCGCCACCAATTTGTCCGTCCCATTTTTCTAACTCTTTTTCTGTTAAGGGGAAATGGTCAGAACGAATCTCAACATGAGTTTTAATTGAATCCATTATTGGTTAGTTTTGTAGTTGATTTTTAAAATATAGAGGGAAGTAAAGAAAACATCAACCATTATAAATGATTCAACTTTTATTATTCATCTTATTCAAAAGATAAAGTAAGACCACTTCATCTTTAAAAATGAAGTGGTCTCTGATTAATAAAATCAAAGCTGTTCTGGCACACCAAATAACGCAGTAAATGCCTGATCTGGTCGAGGCTGCTTCATAAAACTTTCACCCACCAAAAATGCATGAATGTCATGATCCTGCATCATGGCGATATCGGCAGGAGTGGCGATCCCACTTTCAGTGACCAATAAACGTGACGGATCAAGTAGTTTCTTCAAACGCAAGCTAGTATTTAAATCGACCTCAAAGGTTTTAAGATTACGATTATTCACGCCCAGTAAACATTGCTCAGAAAGTTTAAGCGCACGTTCCAACTCCTCTTCATCATGCACCTCGACCAAGACATCTAAATCATATTCAAATGCAGTCTTAGACATTTCTTCAAGTTGCTGATCCGATAAACATGCCACAATCAATAAAATACAGTCTGCCTGTAAAGCACGGGCTTCAATGACATTGTAAGGATCAATCAAAAAGTCTTTACGCAGTGCAGGGAGACTACAATGCTCACGAGCAATCGCAATATTTTCATCGGCACCCTGAAAAAAATCCACATCGGTCAGTACAGATAAACAGGCTGCACCTGCCTGTTCATATTGCGCCGCAATTTGCGCAGGATTAAAGTCAGCACGAATCACACCTTTAGAGGGTGATGCTTTTTTAATTTCAGCAATCACACCGGGACGTTTACTACGCAAAGACTGTGCAAAGCCACGAACAGGTGTTGCCTGTTTTGCCCATTCTTCAACATCTTTTAGGCTACGTTGTTTTAAACGATCCGCCAGTTCTTCATGTTTACGATCAACGATTTTACCCAGAATGGTATTTTGAATCTGAATCATTTGGATAACCTCAGTTGTTTGAGTATTGCTTTAATGCTTTGGTAAATTCAGACAAAATGCTCATTTTTTCTAAAGCCTGTCCACCGTAAATAATATCATGCGCCAATGCCACACCTTGTTTATAACTGGTGCTGAGTCCTGATACATAAATACCAGCCCCCGCATTGAGGGCAATCATATTTGCGGCTTTTTCACCAATTTCAGATTTTTTACGTCCCAACGCGTCTTTAATCAATTTTAGACTGGCGCTAGAGTCTTCCACTATTAAACCACTCAAAGTTTGAGAAGTGATGCCAACATCTTCAGGATTTAAGATCCATTCGATAATTTCACCATTTTTCAACTCTGCGACATAAGTGGGAGACGCAAGGCTAATTTCATCCAGTCCATCTTTGGAATGAACCACCATGACATGTTCTGCACCAAGTTGCTTCATCACTTCTGCAATTGGGCGACACAGTTCATCTGAAAATACCCCAATCACAAAGCGTTTTACCCCAGCCGGATTCGTAAGCGGGCCAAGTAAATTGAAAATACTACGAATGCCCAGTTCTCGGCGTGGACCAACCGCATATTTCATGGCTTTATGATGATTTGGCGCAAATAAAAAACCAACGCCCATCTCACGAATGCAACGTTCAGTTTGTTGCATATCCAGATCAAGGTTAATCCCGGCTTGTTCTAATAAGTCTGATGAACCCGATTTGCTAGATACACCACGATTGCCATGCTTGGCAATGGTGGCACCTGCCGCAGCAATCACAAAACTGGACGCAGTGGATACATTAAACAGATTTTGACCGTCACCGCCTGTACCTACAATATCAACCAAATAGTTGATATCACTCACGTCGATTTTAATTGCTAGATCACGCATGACACGCGCCGCAGCAGTAATCTCATCGATACTTTCGCCTTTCATACGCAAACCCATCATCAAGGCACCGATTTGTGCTTCGGTGGCTTCGCCCTGCATGATGCTACGCATCACATCTTCCATTTGTGCTTGGGTCAGATGAATATTTTTGGTGATATGATTTAAAGCTTGTTGAATATTCATTTATGCATAAATCTCTAAAAAATTCTTGAAGATTTGGTGACCATGCTGGCTCAAAATTGATTCAGGGTGAAACTGCACACCTTCTACAGGCAATGTCTTATGTTTAACCCCCATGATTTCTTCCATAGAGCCATCAGCTTGGTTAGTCCAGCAGGTCACTTCCAGACACTCAGGTAACGTTTCCTGTTCAATCACTAAAGAGTGATAACGTGTTGCTGAAAATGGCGATGGCAAATCACTAAAAATGCCTTTATCAATGTGATGCATATCGGATAAACGACCATGCATCACCGTTTTGGCACGAATGATATTGCCACCGAAAGCCTGACCGATTGCCTGATGTCCTAAACAAACACCGAGCAGGGGAATTTTGCCTGCGAAGTGATGAATGGCAGGAATGGAAATCCCTGCTTCAGTCGGAGAACACGGGCCAGGACCGACTACCAAATACTTTGGTTGCCATCGTTCAATGTCCTCAAGAGTGACTTGGTCATTGCGAACTACCTTAACGTCTTGATTTAACTCGCCAAAATATTGGACGATGTTGTACGTAAAAGAGTCGTAATTGTCGATCATGAGCAACATTGTAATTGCAACCTATTGAAAATTAATTAGATATTAAATTATTGGCTTAAGGTTGACCGTTTGGTAACCCATTTGAGTAACTCTATCCAAAATTAAGCCGCTAAATTAAGCGGTTACTTTATCAGAATTTGTATTATTTGTGATGATCTTATTCATGTATCAATCAAGCTTGTATGGTGTTTGACTGGATTTAAGCGTCAATCATTTCATCAAAACTAACTCTTAGACTTGCTAAAGAATGGAGAATATTTAGCCATAGAAAAGCACCCTCCAAGTTAGACTAAATGTGTCCAACTTCCGGGGTGCAATTCAGAACTTAGGCGGTTTTCTTAGAAAAAATAAAAATTATTTTTCTACGCCTGCTGGTTGGCCTGCAAGTTTTGCATTGGCATAATCCCAGTTTACAAGGCTTTCAAGGAAAGTAGAGATGTATTTTGGACGTGCATTGCGGTAGTCGATATAGTAAGCATGTTCCCAAACGTCAATCGTCAACACAGCAACTTGACCATGTGCAAGTGGAGTATCAGCATTTGAAGTTTTAGTAATCGAAAGTTTACCATTCACTTCATCAGCCACTAACCATGCCCAACCAGAACCGAATTGAGTCGTTGCTGCATTAGCAAATTCTTCAGCAAATTTTTCGTAAGAACCAAATGCTTCATCAACTTTAGCTGCGATTGCGCCAGTTGGTTTACCGCCGCCATTTGGCGCAATTGAGTTCCAGTAAAAAGTATGGTTCCAAACTTGAGCAGCGTTATTAAAGATACCTGCTTTAGATGCATCACCCGCAGAAGCTTGGATGATTTCTTCTAAAGTTTTACCTTCAAGATCAGTACCTTTGATCAAGTTATTTAAATTAGTCACATAAGTTTGATGATGCTTATCATGGTGAAATTCTAAAGTTTCTTTAGAAATATGTGGCTCAAGTGCATCGTAAGCATAAGGTAATGCAGGTAAAGTAATGGTTGTCATGTTCCAATTCCTTGCGTTAGCTGGGTAATAGAATTAAGTGGCTTCATTGTAAATGATTATTTATGCAAAAGGTGATTGTTTTAAATAACAATACACAATAAAGCCTTAATTAATACGTATATATAAATACCTGTAATAAATACGTCTTAAATCGGATTATTCAACTCAATATAATGGTGTTCGAGTGAAAATTGGTCGGATAACGCTTTTGCCAAACGTTGTACCCCATACCGCTCAGTTGCATGGTGCCCACAAGCAAAATAATGCACATTCAGTTCTTGTGCTTCATAAAAAGTCCTTTCGCTGACTTCTCCAGAGATATAGGCATCACAGTCCTGTAGCGCCGCCTTATTAATAAAGTCTTGTGCACCACCTGTACAAAAACCAACTTTTTGAATATTGGATTTTCGTGCAGCTAAATGAACGATATTGAAATCAAAGATCTGTTGTAATTTATTTTTAAATTCTTCAGGGGTGAGGACTTTTGTTAAGTAACCAATATTTCCAATAGGATGCCGTTCGTTACTGTCTAATGCTTCTATTTCATGTAATCCCAAAAGCTCAGCAATTGCAGCGTTATTACCCAAAGCAGGATGAGCATCTAAAGGAAGATGATAAGCCACTAAAGAAATATCATTTTGAATCAGTTTTTTAATTCGATTGCCACGCATTCCTGTAATCGGATAGGGTTCGCCTTTCCAGAAATAGCCATGATGAACCAAGAGTAAATCTGCACCAAGCTCAATAGCCGCATCAATTGCGGTTTCTGAAGCAGTTACCGCAGAAACAATCCGTTTGACCTCTTGTTTTCCCTCGATTTGCAAGCCGTTGGGTGCATAATCTTTAAACTCCGCACTTTGTAGGGTTTGGTCGCACCACTTTATAATGTCATCTAAATTTGCCATGAATCACTTGACTCTGAATCTATTTAACCAAGTTCATCAAAACATATTTTTAATAGTAACTAAAGCTAGACAAATCTTTTTTATGTTTTTCAGTTATCCATAAACTTATGCTTTACAATGAGTAAACTCTTTTTTCTTCAATAAATTAAATCAAACTTAGAGGGTGTAAACGTGCGTCGTGCTTTTACATGGTTACCGTGGGTACTTCTCATCATTGTCATAATTAGTTTTCTTTCATGGCAAAAGCTTAATCAGCCGAAAGCGCCTATTGCTGCTGATGGGGTCAAAATGCCTGCTGAAAATGTCAAACCTTTAATTGATACTTCACGTGCAGGTGGCGTCGTTTCTTATAGTGCGGCTGTGAAAGTCGCTGCCCCAGCAGTGGTCAATATTTTTACGACCCAAAAAATAAAGCAAGCGGCAAATCCTTTATTGAATGATCCGGTTTTTCGTGAATTTTTTGGCAATCAATTGCCACAGCAACCAAATCAGGAAAATGAAAATAGTTTAGGGTCTGGTGTGATTGTCCGCCCTGATGGTTATATTCTGACCAATAACCATGTGATTGCGCAGGCGGATCAAATTGTCGTTGGACTCAATGATGGTCGTCGTGCAGTTGCCAAAGTGATTGGAACTGATCCAGATACAGATTTAGCCGTAATCAAAATTGATCTGGATAAACTCCCTGTTTTACCGTTTAAACTCAGTGGTAATGAAGTCGGTGATGTGGTTCTCGCCATTGGTAATCCATTTGGAGTCGGACAAACAGTGACACAAGGGATTATTTCTGCAACAGGTCGTTCAGATTTGGGCATTAATACTTATGAAGATTTTATTCAAACTGATGCAGCGATCAATCCAGGTAATTCTGGCGGGGCATTGATTGATGTCGCAGGTAATCTGATTGGGGTCAATACCGCAATTTTCTCTCAATCTGGTGGCTCTCTCGGGATTGGATTTGCGATTCCTGCGCAGGTATGTCAGCAAGTACTCAATTCGATTTTAAAAGATGGTCGTGTCATTCGTGGTTGGTTGGGTATTAGTCTGGTTGCACCCAATCAGGATCAGGATGATGTTTTAGCCCCACGTCAAACAGGTGTGGTGGTTGCTGATGTATTGCGCGGTGGGCCTTCGGATCAGGCAGGCGTGAAAGTAGGTGATAAAATTTTAAAAGTGAATGACGAAGTGATTAATTCGGCATCGCATTTAATTAATTATGTGGCTTTACAAACGCCAAATACGACCGTGAAACTTGAAGTAGAACGTAACGGTCAAACTGCAACTCTTGATGTTAAAGTGGGTGAGCGTAAAAACCAAAATCAAAGTTCACAGTATATTCCACTACCAAAACGATAAATTTTTCAGCAGATAAAAAACAAGCCTCATGATGAGGCTTGTTTTTTATGGATCATTTTATTTTTTTCGACGTCTAAATACAGGATGTAAAACAGCAGCTTCTTCTATCGTAGCTTCATTTTCTAGATCCTCATTTTTTGCTTTTTTCTTCTTTTTTTTCTTTTTCTTGGGTTCGTCCTCGACCTCGTCACCATCTTCAATGGCTTGCCAGTATTCAAGTTGTTCCATGACTGCCGCGTAAATAGAGCCTTTGCTATAGTGACCTTTTTTATCCAGTACGCCTACTGGTCGTGCCATCAATATTTCTAAAGCCTGATCAATGGTTTCAATGGCATGGACATGGAACTGACCTGCTTCAACAGCTTCAATCACATCCTGACGTAACATTAAATGCTGCATGTTTTGACGTGGGATGATGACACCTTGTTTGCCAGTCAAACCTTGTAATTTACAGGCATCATAAAAGCCTTCAATTTTGGCATTGACGCCACCAATCGGTTGAACCTGACCCAATTGATTCATCGAACCTGTAATCGCCCATGATTGATCAATTGGAATCTGGCTAATGGCAGAAATTAAGGCTGAAAGTTCTGCAACCGTTGCACTGTCACCATCGACTTGTCCATAGCTTTGTTCAAACGCCAGTGCCGCAGAAAAATGTAAAATTTGAGAACGGCCAAAATGCGCTTTTAGAAAACTCGACATTAGCAGGACGCCTTTGGCATGTAACGATCCACCTAATTCAACACTGCGTTCAATATCTAAAATATCACCGCCGCCTTGATAAACTGAGGCAGTTAATCTTGAAGGTAGGCCAAACTCGACATCTGCATAATGAATGACAGACAGCGCATTAATCTGACCCAGACGATGACCTTGTGTTTCAATCAATTGGGTGCCACGCGATAAATCTTGCCAGTATAGTTCACGTAAATAACCCAAGCGATACTGGCGATGATGCAAGGCTTGGTTGACATGTTTGTCCGAAACAGTTTTGTCACCTGCGGTAAAGGCATGATGATGGGCTTCACGAATCAAATCACCCAATGTCGATGCGTGTAAAGACAATGAGCTTTGGTCTTCAGCCTGACGGCTTGAATCGGTTAAGAGTGCAGACAATGCTGAACGATCAAAAGGTAATAGCTTGTCTACCTGTACATAATCGGCAATAAGTTGCATATAAGCCTGCTCATTACTGTCATTACGTTGCAATGTATCAGTGAAGTCAGCTCGAATTTTGAATACACTTCCGAGTTCAGGTTCAACTTCTAAAATTTCATAATAAATTTCAGGTTCTGCCAACAATACCACTTTTATTTCTAAAGGAATTGCCGCAGGTTCAATGGAAATACTCCCCGTTAAGGTCAGCATATGTTCAAGTGAAGAAAGTTTGAGTTGTCCGGACTTCAGTGCACGTTTCAGCCCTTGCCAAGCATAGGGTTGTTCAAGTAACTGTTCAGCTTCCAGCATCAAAAAACCACCAATGGCTTTGTGCAGTGAACCAGGGCGAATTAAGGTGAAATCTGTGGTGATCGTCCCATTTTGAGTTAACTGCTCGACGTGCCCAAGCAAATTATAATGAGTTGGAAAGTCTTCAAAAATTACAGGTGCGCCAGCGTTTGGCTTATTGCTAACAATAGCATTGGCCTGATAGCGCGCAGGAACTCGATTAAACAGTGCAGGGGAAAAGTCATCTTCTTCCTGCGCCAAAATCGTTTCAACATTTTGAATAATATCTTCAGCATAGCGCTGTAAAAAATCGTCTAGACCCGCGACGCTCTGATTTTTTTTGATCAATAAATCAATTCGCGGTAGAACCACTTGTTTGGCAATATCACGATTGAGCTCAGATACCTGATCTCGCGCATCGTCTTCTAGATCACCCAAATGCAATCCTAGACGTTCCAGCTTTTTATCCATATAGCGCATATTGGATGCGATTTCGGCACGCTGCTTGGTGGAAAGAGCATTGATTTCATTCTGAGTCATTTCCTGAACTTGATCATCTTTGACATGTACAGGTACAAAGCAATGTTCTTCATTGCGTGAAATCAGTTTTAGATCCAGCGTTTCGCCTTCTTTGGTCAACTCAACCAATGCTTCTTGCTGTTCATCACCTGTTTCCTGACGAATCTGTTCAATACGATTGTGATAGGTTTCGGCGGTGAAACGTCGTTCAAGTTGTTTTAAAATGGTTTGCCAAGCTTGATGCAAGGCATTTTGAAATTTTGGCCCTTGACCTGCTGGAAATCTTAAAGCGAGTGGTTGGCGTGGATTTTTAAAGTTATTCACATACACCCAGTCATCGGGTGTCGGCATATTTTTGGCATGTTGTTGCAGCAAACGCTTGATCATGGTGCGTTTGCCTAAACCCGCGGTACCTACGGCAAAAATATTATAGCCTGAGTAAGGTAGTGAGATACCTGCCTCTACAGAGGCACGGGCACGATCTTGGCCCAGAAAATTATTCAGCGGTTTAATCCGTCGTGTAGACGATGGAATTTTGTCCAGATTGGTAATATGAGTCAGTTGTTCAGCTTTTAATGTGGTCTTTTCTAATGTCGTTTGAATCTCTGCTCGTTCAAATGCCGATGGTAGATTATTGCTTTTTAGAGTTGTCGCTGTGGTTGAAGTTGAAGATAATGTTGAAGCCATTTGATCGTGTCTTTGGGTCACAGGTGAAATCCAAAAAATAAACTAGAGGTAAGATTTAAAGGTATACAGGTTTAGGGCAAAATATCAAGCTTCACAGCATTTTTTCTCAATTTAAATGACAAGCTTTTCACAAACAATATTGAAAGCTTGGACATAACACGATTGAATAGGCTGTTTTATAAAATCTTTGGAAAATAATAACCGAATGACCACTCAAACTACTGGATGGAAAGCTGCTTTTACCGCTTTTCTTGATCGCCGTGCCCTGATTATGTTGTTTCTGGGATTTTCTGCGGGTATTCCCATTCTGCTCATTTTTTCAAGTCTATCTTTATGGCTTGGGGAAGCAGGCATTGATAAAAGCGCAGTGACATTTTTTAGCTGGGCGGCACTTGGTTATTCGTTTAAATTTGTATGGGCACCATTGATTGATGAACTGCCAGTTCCTGTTTTGACCAAAACTTTAGGTCGCCGTCGTGCGTGGTTGCTGATTGCACAGTTACTCATTATCGTGGCGATTTGTATCATGGCTTTTTCTGATCCATCGCTCGGTCAGAGTTATTTGATTCAGATGGCGGTAGGAGCGGTGTTACTGGGTTTTTCCGCAGCGACTCAGGATATCGTGATTGATGCCTATCGTATCGAATTAGCCGAAACTCAGATGCAAACTGTTTTAGCATCGACCTATAACGCAGGTTATCGCATTGGCATGATCGTGGCAGGTGCAGGGGCTTTGTTTTTAGCGGCTTATCTTGGAACATCCAAAGGTAACTATATCTATGAAGCCTGGAAATATACCTATTTAACCATGGCAGCCGTGATGCTAGTGGGTATCATTACCACGCTTGTGGTGCGCGAACCACAGGTCAATCGAGTATATAAAACCTATAAACGTAGTGATTATTATCGTTTGGTGTTTGTATTTTTTGTGGCAGTGGCAACTTTTGTTGTGACTTATATTTATTCGGGCAAAGTTACCGATCTACTCGCAAGTGCTGCCAATGTTACGGATACTGCTGCTTTATTTGGTTTGGAAGCTTTACGCTTTTTAACGGCTGCTGCCTGTGCTTTATTGATTGGTTATTTACTGGTGCATGCTGGTGTGGTGAACAAGCAAATGGCCTTGGAAACGTGGGTCGCACCAGTACTGGATTTCTTTAAACGTTATGGGGTCAAACTGGCATTAGTGCTGTTACTTTTAATTGGTTTTTATCGAATTTCGGACATTATTGCGGGTGTCATTTCCAATGTTTTTTATCAGGACTTGAATTTTAGTAAAGAACAAATTGCGGAAGCCGTGAAAGTTTATGGCGTTATTTTTAGTCTGATTGGTGGTTTTCTAGGTGGATTGCTTGCCCAGCGCATGAATATTATGAAGCTGATGTTCGTCGGTGCGGTCCTCGCCAGTTCGACCAATCTGATTTTTATCGGTTTGGTGAAATCGGGTGAGCCTTTGGCAGATGTCCAGATTCAGGTTGGATCGCATCAGTACACGGCACATCCTGATGAAGTCGGTTACTTTAAGCTTTCGATTCCAAATCAAGCTTTATTAGAGAGTCAGCATATCACTGTTCAAAGTCAGTTTGCACAAGGTCAGTCAGATTCAGCGTCTGTCGATTTACCATATTTAACGGCTAAGGTGGGTCAGTCACAAATTCAGATTTTACCGATTACCAGTGATAATCAATTATCAGCAGAAGAACTTAAACAAAGTGTGGTGGTCAAAGGTCAAATTTCTGGGCTCAATGCCAGTCAGTTAAGTACAGATCAACCAATTGTGTTCAAGCTAGATGGAAAAAGCTTTAAGGCAAAACTTGATTCCACAGGTACTTTTAGTGGGATTATCGATCAGCAAGCCTTAAAAAACTCAGCAACTAAACTGATTTCTGTAGAAGCAATTTCACCTCAAGGTCAGGCTTTGATTCATAGTCAACGTCATTATTCTTTACTTGATTCAAGTCAGTCACGCACTTTGGATATTGACCTTGATCCAATCGCGCCAGTTCAGTTGGATTCAAAAGCAAGTACAGAACTAAAAGGCAAGGTGATTAAGCCGTATAGCTCGCAGTGGCTTTATTTTGCGATTATTGTGGATAATATGGCTTCAGGACTTGCAGGTGCAGCATTTATTGCATTTTTATCTAGTTTGACCAGTGTTTCGTTTACTGCTGTTCAATATGCAATTTTTAGCTCTTTAATGACTTTAACTCCTAAATTATTAGGAGGTTATTCGGGGACGATTGTGACCCATATCGGTTATCCAAAATTTTTCCTCATGACCACGCTGATTGGAATTCCGATTTTAATTTTAGTGGTATGGGTGGCCAAACTATTGAGAGAGCACCAAACGCTTGAATCAGAAAAGATAAACCCATAAGGCTCAGGGTTTTTATGTGAGTTGATTTAAATCTAAAGGAATAGACGTCTTTCATCATTGTTTAAGCCCTCTTTATTTTTCTTCGATAGGCAGAAATAAAAGGGACTAATGAAAGAGGTCTGATGGATTAACTTAAAGTTTAAAGTGTCCAATTAGATTGAAAATGCATATAATTACCCATTGTATATCTTTGATTTAAAAGTTAAGTTTTTAAATAAATACTGAACATTTCATTTGAAAACTGGTTTTATCAAGTTAGCTCGGTAACATGAATATTTACTTACTGGTAAATTTCATTTATCGGGCTTTGTTATAAATGACTTAGGGATGTCATGCGATGTTGAAATTACTGGCGTTTGATCGTTTTACCATTTTATTGATTCTGATGGTGATTCTGGCAAGTATTATTCCTGTATCGGGACATGCCGCCAGTATTTTTGAAATGGTGACCAATGTTGCGATTGCCATTTTATTTTTTTTACATGGCGCGAAACTGTCAAGAGAAGCCATAGTCGAAGGGGTCATGCACTGGCGACTGCATTTACTGGTTTTTGCTTTTACTTTTGTGCTATTTCCAATTCTGGGCTTGATGGCTAAACCGTTTTTACTGCCGATATTGGGACATGAGCTTTACTGGGGCTTTTTGTTTATGTGTTTTTTACCATCGACGGTTCAGTCGTCGATTGCATTTACCTCTGTGGCTAAAGGCAATGTTGCAGCCGCAGTATGCAGTGCTTCATTTTCAAATTTGATCGGTATGTTTATCACTCCTGTATTGGTCAGTTTTTTTATTTTTGGTCAGTCGAAACATAACTACGATCCAACTGCATCGATCATACAGATCACGTTGTTATTATTGGTTCCCTTTATTTTGGGGCAAGTGCTTCGCTCGTGGATATTTCCATACATGAAAAAAGTGCCGGGCATTGTAAAGGCGTTTGATCAGGGCACCATTTTGATGGTGGTGTATGGCGCTTTTAGTAGTGCTGTGGTCGCGGGTTTATGGCATCAGGTGAACTTACTTACCTTGTTCTATTTGGTATTGGCGTGTTCAATTTTACTCACCATTATTATGCTTTTAGGATTATTTGTACCTGTTTGGCTGGGTTTTAATCGAGCAGATCAAATTACGATTTTCTTCTGTGGATCGAAAAAAACATTGGCCAGTGGCGTACCGATGGCACAAATTCTTTTTAGCGGACAGCCTTTGGGTATGATTGTTTTACCTATTATGATCTTTCATCAGATTCAGTTAATGGTGTGTGGAGTGATCGCAAATTACTGGTCGAAAAAACATGAACCAGTCGTATCAAAAGACAAAACGGCACTGGAATAATTCGCTATCTGATATTTTTTAGCGTATAATCATGCCCACTTGTTGTGCTTAGCTCTGACGGATTCGTCTCGGTGGGCCAAGAGAAATGGTCTGTTGTGGTGTTGATCTGCTGTGTTGTCTATTTTTAGTTAACCAGCCTTCCTTGATTTATAATTCATTTGAATTGAAAGTCGAGAGTGATCAATTGCGATAACAGCTTAAGCCTTTCTTCAATTAGGAGTCATCGACCATGCGCGCCGATATTCACCCAAAATACGAAACATTAGTTGCAACTTGCTCTTGCGGTAACGTGATTGAAACTCGTTCTGCTTTAGGTAAAGAAACTCTTTATCTTGACGTATGTTCAGCTTGCCACCCATTCTATACTGGTAAACAGAAGAATGTAGACACTGGTGGTCGTATCGACAAATTCAAACAGCGTTTTGCTGGTATGTCACGTTCTATCAAACGTTAATACGAGAAAATCTAAAACCAAGTATTTATCTGGTTTTAGTTCTCACAAAAAGAACCGCAATTTGCGGTTCTTTTTTTATGTCATTTTTAGCTCATAACCCTAGATTTCTTTCATCCGTCTTTTTTATTTCTGTTTAAGAGAGAAAAATAAAAAGGTTTTAAATCATGATGAAAGAAATCTTATCATATTTGATTATTCGTCTGGATAAGCCACTTTTTTCAATGCCTTGATATCTGCTTCAGGTGAGCACAGCGAAATAAACTCATACCCGTAGCCACGCAGCAAATGACCTTTACGTACAGCAATCCATGTGGTGTTTAATCCAAAGATATCCGTTTTAATTTGTTTCAAACGATAGTCCCGCTCGCGGTCATAGGCGACATCATTGACAATTCCTACCCCCATGCCAAGCTCAACATAGGTTTTGATGACATCTGCATCCAGTGCTGACATGACTAGGTCAACATCAATTCCTGCATCTTCAAAAGCTTTGTCGATTTTGGAGCGACCTGTAAATCCACCATGATAGGTAATAATTGGAAAGTTAGCTAAAGCTTCCAGTGAAATTTTTGTTTCATGAGCAAGAGGATGATTTTGGGGAACAATAATACTGTGTTCCCATTGGTAATAAGGCACACTGGCTAGATTTTCCTCGGTAGTCAAAGATTCCGTTGCAATGCCAATATCAGCTTCGCCTTGCAGCAGCATTTCAGAAATTTCTGTCGGACTCGCTTGTTGTAAAACTAAATGTACTTTTGGAAAAAGTTTTTTAAACTGATTTACAATGGGTGGAAGCACATAACGTGCCTGAGTATGGGTAGTGGCAATCGTTAGAGTACCTTCATCGACTTTATTAAAGTCATCGGCCAGACGTTTAATATTTTCAGCATCTACTAGCATTCTTTCTACTATACCCAATAGTGACTGACCGGGTTCGGTTAAACCGAGTAAACGCTTACCTTTGCGAATGAAAAGCTGAACACCCAGTTCATCCTCTAAATCCTTAATATGCTTACTCACCCCTGATTGCGAAGTGTAAAGCGCTGCCGAAGCTTCGGTCAAATTAAAGTTTTGACGAACCGTTTCTCGTATGATTCTTAATTGTTGAAAATTCATAATCTTTTATCTCTCTTTTGAGGATGCATCGCATCCCCAAATTGAATCTATGCGACTTGATCGGCAAATAAATGAAGCTGTGAAGCACTCACCCAAACACTTTGATTGGGTCTAAATTGATGCTGTCTTGCTTCTTCTGGGCTTAATGCAATTTCAATCAGACGACCTTGACGATCCTGTAATTCAGCAATCACTTTTCCTGCAATCCAAATTTCACGTACAAAAATAGCTTCAATACTATTTTCATGTGGTTGGGCATGAATATGTAACTCATCTGGACGGGCAAAAGCAATGACTTTACCTTGAGGTGCATGAGCAGTTGCAGGCAGAATGATTTTATTTTCACCAATATGCACAGTGCCATTGTGATGTTCAGCATCGAAACGATTCGCTTGCCCCAAAAAGTCAAATACAAATGGTGTGGAAGGTTTTTCATAAACTTCGCGTGGTGAACCAATTTGTTCAACATTGCCCTTATTCATAACAATAATTTGATCAGCCACCTCAAGTGCTTCTTCCTGATCATGGGTCACGAAAATAGAGGTGATATGCAGTTCATCGTGTAATGTTCTTAACCAGCGGCGTAACTCTTTGCGTACTTTGGCATCGAGTGCACCGAAAGGTTCATCCAAAAGTAAGACACGCGGTTCAACAGCAAGAGCACGGGCAAGGGCAATACGCTGACGCTGACCACCAGAAAGTTGTGCAGGATAACGATCTGCCAGAAAACCAAGCTGAACTAGATCCAATAGACGAGTGACACGTTTTTTGATTTCAGCTTCATTCGGACGAGTAGTGCGTGGGCGAACCCGTAAACCAAAAGCAATATTGTCAAATACAGTCATGTGGCGAAACAGCGCATAATGCTGAAACACAAAGCCGACTTGACGTTCGCGCACGTGTACGTTGGTGGCATCATTGCCTTCAAGTAAAACTTGACCTGAATCTGCTGATTCTAAACCTGCAATAATGCGTAACAACGTTGTTTTTCCACAACCAGATGGACCAAGTAATGCCACCAGTTGTCCTTCTGGAAAATCCAGAGAGATATCTTTGAGTGCGTGGAATGCACCAAAGTGTTTTTCAATATTTTTAACTTGAATACTCATTGATCATTCCTCAAGAAACTGCTGAATCATTTCGATTGTTTTGTTTTTCCTGACGTATTTCCACCCATGTTTTTAAAATCAGGGTAATAATCGCCAAAAATGCCAGTAGAGATGCCACAGCAAAAGCGGCACTATAGGTATATTCGTTGTATAGAATTTCTACATGTAAGGGTAAAGTATTGGTTTCTCCACGAATATGTCCTGAAACCACGGATACTGCACCAAACTCACCCATAGCACGGGCATTACACAAAATCACACCGTAAAGCAGTCCCCATTTAATATTAGGTAAAGTCACTTTTCTGAATGTTTGCCAACCCGAAGCACCCAGTACAATGGCCGCTTCTTCTTCTTCTGTGCCTTGTGCTTCCATGAGCGGAATTAGCTCACGCGCGACAAAAGGGACAGTAATAAACACAGTCGCAAGGACAATCGCAGGTACGGCATACAGAATTTTAATATCATGGTCCATCAACCACGGGCCAAACCAACCTTGCATACCGAAGATCAGTACCAACATCAAACCTGCAATGACAGGTGAAACTGAAAATGGTAAATCGATCAGGGTGGTTAAAATGGATTTACCACGGAATTGAAATTTAGCAACAGCCCAAGCCGCTGCAACTCCAAACACGACATTTAAAGGCACAGCAATTGCGGCAGTGAGTAAAGTTAATTTTACAGCTGATAACGTATCAGGATTAATCAGGGCATTAAAATAGACATTGATCCCTTGTCGGAAAGCTTCTACAAAGACCAAAATTAATGGCAGGATCAGACAGCTTAAAAAAAAGATCAAGGCGATAGTTAAAAGGGTATAACGCACCCAAGTCGGTTCACGGGTCGAATCGCGTGATTGCAATTTTATTGCCAGTGCATTGCTGCTGGTGACTAAGCTCATTTTACAGTTCTCCCGGTACGACGACTTGCCCACGCCTGAATCAGATTAATCAGCAATAAAATAACGAATGAAATGACTAACATGACGACTGCAATTGTGGTCGCAGCGGGGTAGTCATATTCTTCAAGCCGAGAAATAATCATTAAGGGAGCAATTTCAGTTTTAAACGGTTGATTACCTGCAATGAAAATCACTGAGCCGTATTCACCTACACCGCGAGCAAAGGCTAAGGCAAAACCAGTAAGCAATGCTGGCAGTAAGATCGGAAAAATAATTTTACTGACAATTTGCCAACGGTTGGCGCCCAATGCAGAAGCGGCTTCTTCCAATTCAGTTTCAATGTCAGCAAGCACAGGTTGCACGGTACGTACTACAAACGGAATGCCAATAAAAATCAGGGCGATAGTAATCCCGATGGAAGTATAAGCCACTTGAATACCAAGCGGTGTAAGATACTGACCAATCCAGCCGTTAGGAGCATATAAAGAAGTCAGGGCAATACCTGCCACGGCAGTAGGCAATGCAAATGGTAAATCGACCAGTGCATCGATGAAACGTTTTCCCGGGAAGGTATAACGCACCAGACACCACGCCAGTAAAGAACCAAAAACGACATTGATTAATGCTGCAATAAGAGCAGTACCAAAACTCAGCTGCAAAGACTTAAGGATTCGTTCTGAACTCAATATTTCTAGTAAACCATCCCAGCCAACACCAAAGGATTTAAAAAATACGGCTGAAAGTGGAATAAGAACAATGAGTGATAAATACGCTAGGGTAAAACCTAGTGAAAGACCAAATCCTGGCAGCACTCGGGATCGCTGCGACATGAGAACTCCTAAAAGAGTACACCTGCCAAATAGCAGGCAAATTTAAAAAAAGATAAAACTAAAGCTAGATGGCAAATTTGAACGATGAATATCGATCACGATATGGCATGATTCGCTGTGGCTGTTTTTCCTGAAGGATATAATCAAAAATTTCTGGAAAAGGCCCAAAACCTGAAGCCACATTGATATGACCGACTTGCCCAAGATTGACAGGTTTAACTTGCCAAGCCTGAGCTAGACGCATGGCATCATCAAAGTGTAGCCATGGGTCGTTTTCACTGATGATGAGTTGGGTTGGTACATCAATCTTTAACTGATGAAAATAATTGGCATAATCATACGCACTGTTGCGGGCAAATCCTGCTTCTCCAAAACGTGCAGGATTGGCAGGTGCAACTAAGGTTAAATGTTTAACTTTTTTTCGCAGATCAGCATGTTCAGCCAAGGCTGCAACGCTGGTCAAACAACCAAAACTATGCGCCACGATTTGAATCGGTTGATCAATAAACTGAACAGTTGCAAGGAGTTGCTCCACCCATTCAGTTAACACTGGGTGGTTCCAGTCTTTTTGTTGGACGCGAGAGCAGTTGATCAATTCACGTTGTAACCATGATTGCCAGTGTTGAAATTCACTTCCTCCAACACCCGGTACAATGACTGTATGTAACATGTTGCTGCTCCCGATCACAGGTTGATTATTTGGCGTTATTTTCTTTGACGAGTTGGTCAAATACGCCGCCATTATCAAAATGTTGTTTTTGTACTTTGGTCCAGCCACCAAACTCTTTGTCAATTGTTACCAGTTTCAATGGCTTAAAGGTGCTGCTATAACGTTTGAGTATGTCTGCATTGCGTGGGCGATAGAAATTTTTCGCTGCAATATCCTGTCCTTTGGGTGAATACAAGAAATTCAGATAGGCTTTGGCCAGATTTTCATTGCCATCTTTTTTCACATTTTTTTCAACAATCGCAACGGGTGGTTCAGCCAAAATCGAAAGAGATGGGGTGATGATGTCAAATTTGCCCGGTTGTTCACGCTGTGCTAGATATGCTTCGTTTTCCCAAGCCAGCAATACATCGCCAATACCACGTTCAGCAAAAGTTGTGGTTGCACCACGTGCGCCAGAGTCTAACACTTTAGTTTGTTTATAAATCTGACGTACAAATTCACGTGCTTTAGCATCGGAACCATATTGATGCTTTGCCCACGCCCATGCTGCTAAATAGTTCCAGCGCGCGCCACCTGAGGTTTTTGGATTTGGCGTGATAATTTCAACACCCGGTTTGACAATATCACCCCAATCTTTAATGCCTTTTGGATTGCCTTTGCGGACAAGAAAAACGATAGTCGAGGTATAAGGGGTGGAGTTTTGTGGAAATTTCTTTTGCCAGTCCGCAGGTAATAATTTTGCTTTTTCAGCAATTTCATCAATATCTGCGGCCAAAGCTAAAGTCACGACATCTGCTTGTAGACCATCGATCACCGCACGAGCTTGTTTACCCGAACCGCCATGTGATTGTTTAAAATTGACATCCTGACCAGTACGCTGTTTCCAGTACGCGCCAAATTCTTTGTTAAAATTTTCATAAAGTTCACGTGTTGGATCATATGAAACGTTTAAAAAATCTGTTGCTGCAAAAGACGAGACTGAAACCAATGCAGCCAGAATCCCCACCTTTAATTGTGCTAAACGCATGTTTTTTTCCTCAAATATATCGAAATGTTTTGAACATGCGTGCAGCATACTGCGAGTTGTTATCCATAAAAAATAATAAAAAATGAATTTTATATGAATAAAAAAGAAATAGAAAAAGCTTATGTGTTTTTAAACTAAGCTGAGAAATCAACGGGATGTTTGGCGATGTGGTGTTTTAAGAATGCAGAACAAGTGGAAGCATTGGATTTACAAGATCGGGCATTTCATTATGGAGATGGATGCTTTACTACAGCACGCATTTATCAAGGAAAGTTTGAACTCAAAGCACGACATCTATTGCGTTTAAAAAATAGCTGTGAATATTTATATCTCAAGGCAGATCTATCACTGATCGAAAAAAGTTTAGCGAAACTGCATAGTCAATTGGATGTTTTAAATGGCACGCTTAAAATCATCATTAGTCGTGGTGTAGGGCAGCGCGGTTATAGTCTGCCAGAACAACATGCTGATGTGTATGTCTGGTTTTATCCGCAAACGCACACCGAATTTGCTCCTCAATTCATACAAACAGGGGTATTAAATCAGGTGATAGGGATGAGTATGCCGCATTTGGTCGGGATAAAAACATTGAATCGGCTAGAGCAGGTGTTACTGAAACAGGAAGCGGATCAACAACAATGGATAGAAGCCTTGGTAACAGATGTACAAGGGATGATTGTTGAAGGCGTGAGCAGTAATTGCTTTATTTATTTAAAAGATACATGGATTACACCCGAACTTCGTTATAATGGCGTGCACGGTGTGATGCGCGCTGAGATTTTATCCCGAATGGAAAAACTCAATGTGTCTGTCGCTCATGGTTTTATCGATATGGATGAGATTGCAAATATTCAGGCACTGTTTTTTTGTAATGCACTAAGTCCGATGAAAGCCGTGACCCATTTAGATGGAAAACCTTTAGATGCTCAAATTTGTGTAGATCTTTTTCATACACTTCAACTGAACCAGATTCACTGATATGTCAAAACCTTCAAATAAGCCTAAAGCAAAAAACAAGAAAAAGCCGCCAAACAAAATCGGTTTTTTTGCAAGAAATAGAAAATGGCTGGTGGCATTTTGCATTGTAGCCATTGCGATATTTGGTTTGCTATGGATGAATCTATTTAAGGCTTATCCTGTAAAAGGCAAAAAAGAATTACTGGTGGTTGCTAACGGTGATACTTATTCACATTTTATTGAGCGTCTGGCAAAAGAAAATCAAGTTTCGGTTCCTTTGATTCCCAAGATTTATCAGAAATTTTTTATTCATGACACTATGAAAGCAGGGGTGTATGAAGTTCCTCAAGGCATGAGTATTCGCCAAGTTTTAGTGATGCTATCTAATGCTGAAAATGCACAAATGATTCGGGTTCAAGTGATTGAAGGAACGACCTTTAAGCAATTGATTGCAAATCTAAAAAAAGATCCGTATGTGACCAAGACAGTTGTTAATTTACCTGAACAACAAATTGCAAAAGAATTGGATTTGCCTTACTCGCATCCTGAAGGTTTATTTGCACCGAATACTTATTTCTTTTCCAAAGGTGAAAGCGATAAAAAAATTCTGACCGATTTATATCATTATCAAATGAAAGCCTTAGATCAGGCATGGCAAAATCGTGCAGCAGATTTACCTTATCAAAATAAATATGAAGCCTTGATTATGGCGTCCATTATTGAAAAAGAAACCAGTCTGGACAGTGAGCTTGAGCAAGTGTCTGGAGTATTTGTACGCCGTTTAAAACTCGGTATGCGCTTGCAGACTGACCCCACTGTGATTTATGGCATGGGCGATAAATATCAGGGCAAAATTAGCCGACAGGACTTGCGTACCCCAACCGCTTATAATACTTATACCATGTCTGGTTTACCGCCCACGCCGATTGCTATGCCGAGTAAAAAAGCCATTGAAGCGGCGATGCATCCTGATCAATCCAAAAATATTTACTTTGTTGCGACAGGTAATGGTGGACATAAGTTCAGTGAAACTTTGCAACAACATAATCAGGCAGTTCAAGATTATTTGTCCGTGCTAAGATCAAAAACGGATACCCAGAATTAGAACCCAAACATGTGTAACCCAAGCTCGTATCCAAAAACGACGGAGAAATTATGTTCATTAGCTTTGAAGGCACGGAAGGTGTGGGAAAAACCACGCTCATTCGCAAGATTTATGAGTATTTCGAGCGTCAGGGTGAACACCTCGTATTAACTCGTGAACCTGGGGGGACGCCTTTGGCTGAGCGAGTGCGTGATTTATTGCTTGCAGTCAATCATGAAGAAAAAATGGCGCATGATACCGAGCTTTTATTGATTTATGCAGCGCGTGCGCAACATTTACAACAAGTCATTGTTCCCGCATTAAATGCAGGTAAAACAGTACTGAGTGATCGTTTTACCGATGCCAGTTATGCATACCAATGTGCAGGACGTGGTTTAAGCAAAGAAAAACTGAATATTCTCAATCAAACTTTTGTCTCGCAAATGCCAGATATTACGTTTTGGTTAGATGCACCTATTGAACTTGGTATGTCACGTGCGCGTGAACGTGGCGCTTTAGACCGTTTTGAACAGGAAAAAGTCGAATTTTTTCAGCGTGTGCGTGAAGGCTATCAGCAGTTACATCAGTTATATCCAGAACGGGTAAAACGTCTGGATGCAACTCAATCGCCTGAATTGGTTTTTGAGCAAGCATTAAGTCATCTACAATAAATCATTTCAATATAAAAAAACGCACGAAAAGCATAAAGCTTTCGTGCGTTTTTTATTGAGATTCTGAACTTAAACCACATTCACTAAAGGTTGTTCCACTTCAAAACTTGGCGGAGTTAGGACCGTTTTGCGTAGCTCTGTTCCGAGTTCAGGATAATCTAGAGTGTAGTGCAAACCGCGAGATTCTTTACGTTGCATAGCGCATCGTACAATCATTTCTGAAACCAATACCAAATTTCGCAGTTCGATCAGGTTTTTACTGACTCGATAATCCTGATAATATTCATTGATTTCCCGCTTTAACATTTCGATGCGGTGTAGGGCACGTTCCAGACGCTTAGTGGTGCGCACGATCCCCACATAGTTCCACATGGTCGAACGCAATTCATCCCAGTTTTGCAAAATCACAACGTCTTCATCTGCATCTGTAACCTGAGATTCATCCCAAGTAGGAACATCAGGCCATTTAAAATTGGAATCAAATTTGTTTTGAATATCCTGCGCAGCACTCATGCCATAGACAAAACATTCAAGTAATGAGTTACTGGCCATACGGTTAGCGCCGTGCAAACCTGTATAAGAGGTTTCACCGATGGCATATAAGCCTTCGATATCTGTCTGGCTATGTTCATCTACCACCACACCACCGCAAGTATAATGTGCTGCTGGAACCACTGGAATCATATCTTTGGTGATATCAATGCCCAGTTCAAGTAAGCGGGTATAAAGTGTTGGAAAATGCTCCTGAATAAACTCCGCAGGTTTATGGGTGATATCCAGCCAGACATGGCGAATCCCCAAGCGTTTAATTTCATGGTCAATCGTTCGGGCTACAATATCTCGCGGTGCGAGTTCAGCGCGCTCATCAAAACGTAGCATAAAACGTTCACCATCTGGTAGGCGTAAATATGCACCTTCACCCCGCATGGCTTCTGTAATTAAAAAAGATCGCGCCTGTGGATGATATAAACAGGTCGGATGGAATTGATTAAATTCCATATTCGCCACACGACAACCAGCACGATAAGCCATGGCAATCCCATCACCTGTGGCAATATCAGGGTTTGAGGTATAAAGATAGGCTTTCATTGCGCCACCACAGGCGAGTGCGGTAAATGGAGCTAAAAAAGTACGCACTTTTTCGGTTTTTTCGTCGAGCACATACAGTCCAATGGCACGATTACTTTGATCTTTTCGCCCTAATTTATGCAATGTAATGACATCAATCGCGATGTAATTTTCAAAAATAGTCAGATTTTTTTGTTCTTTGGCGCGTTGTACCAATGTGGTAGAAATTGCTTTGCCTGTTGCATCTGCTGCATGAATAATTCGGCGCTGTGAATGTCCGCCTTCACGTGTGAGATGAAGCTGATCTTCTTCATCAAGGGTAAATTCAACACCATGATTTAACAGAAAATCAACCGATGATCGACCACCTTCAACTGTTTGTTTAACTGCATCAAGTTCACATAAATGTGCACCTGCAATCATCGTGTCATCAATATGCTGTTGAATGGAATCAGTTTCATCCAGTACCGCAGCAACACCGCCTTGTGCATAAAAAGTACTGGCTTCAGTCAGGGAGGATTTCGCTAAAACCGCAATGTTGTAATGACTTGGTAATGACAATGCAAGGCTTAACCCAGCGCCGCCACTCCCCACAATGATCACATCAAAATGATGAGTTGTGTTTGAATCAGACATGTCCATCAGCTAATTTACAAAAAGTTTGCTAATAACACGCTTTTTTTTAAGAAAAGGCAAGACTCTATATGCTTAAATCTAAGTCGAATTTTCAATAAACTTTCAATTTTTAAAAATTTGAATGATCAAAATAGAGAAAATTTAATGGAATAATCGCAATTTTTTATTCTGGAAATAATAAACATATTATTACGGAAATATAGAAAAAGTTGTGCTAAAACAATTGGGTCTAACCTAAAACTAGTGTGTGAGTTCGTGTTACATGAATAGTCGCTCTTTACAAAATGGAATGTATGCTATGGTTTTTACCATGGCGGCTGTACAAGCGGATGCTGCAACCCCTGTTGATTTTTCAAGTCTGGTCGAGCAAGCCAGTCCAGCAGTGGTCAGTGTCAATGTTGTAAAAAAAATGACTCAGGAAGAGTTGTTACAGCAACAAGTGCCCGAGATTTTACGTCGTTTTTTTGGTAATCAAGTCGTCATTCCACAACAACAAGCTCCACAAGAAAAAGTAGGATACGGGAGTGCCTTTTTTATTAGTAAGGATGGATATCTACTTACCAATCATCACGTTGTTGAAGATGCTTCACGTATTACCGTGACCTTGCAGGATCGACGTGAAATTGATGCAAAAGTGATTGGAAGTGATGAACGTACTGATGTGGCATTACTCAAAGTCGATGGAAGCAATTATCCTTCCTTGAAAATAGGCAATGTTGATCAATTAAAAGTGGGTGAACCTGTGCTTGCCATTGGTTCACCATTTGGTTTTGATTATTCTGCTTCAGCAGGTATTGTCAGTGCCAAATCACGAAATATGCAGGGTGAAACCTCAGTTCCATTCATTCAAACCGATGTGGCTTTAAATCCAGGTAACTCAGGCGGCCCATTATTTAACCAGCGCGGTGAAGTTGTCGGTGTGAATTCTCGTATTTTTAGTGGTACGGGAGGGTATATGGGCTTGTCATTCTCGATTCCAATTGATGTGGCAATGGATGTGGTTCAACAACTTAAAACTACGGGTAAAGTGACTCGTTCTTATTTAGGTGTGATGCTACAGGATATTGATCGTAATCTAGCCGATGCCTATAACTTACCGCGACCAGAAGGTTCACTCATCAATCAGGTTGCCCCAGATTCACCAGCTGCCAAAGCGGGATTAAAAGCAGGTGATATCATTATGAAATATAATGGTTCTCCAATTTCACGCACCTCAGATTTATTAAATTATTTGAATCGCACTATGCCAAAACAGACGATTCAGTTAGAAATACTGCGTGATGGCAAACCTCGTAATATTTCTGCGACTTTAACCACTGCGCCAGATGATACGCCAGCAACCTCAGAGCGTACGACACAACAAAATGGTCCAGTATTAGGAATGGCAATTCGAAACCTGACAGCAGCTGAACAATCACGTCTGGATGTTCGTGGCGGTATTTTGGTTGAAGATGTGACACGTGGCGGCTTGGCTGCGCAGTCCAATATTATTTCAGGTGATGTGATTACTCAAATTAATAATACCAGTATTTTAAATACAGGGGATTTTAGTAAAGCTGTTGCTGCGTTACCTAAAAATACAGTAGTGCGAGTCTCTATTATTCGTCAGGGACAACGTGCGATGTTGGGCTTGAGAATTAAATAATCATTAGGCTGCTTTGATAAGTGTTTTTTATTTCTCTATGTGTGAGAAATAAAAAAGTATCTAAACAATAAAGCATCTAAATAATGATGGAAATTTTTATTTTCATCTTAAAATAAAATCCCTTTACGATATACAACTGTAAAGGGATTTTTAAAATTTAAAGTAATTAAATATCCCAATTTTTTTCAGATAAAGTCATCTTATTATAAATACACTGATGTTCCGCTAATTTTAATGTATGCCACAGTTCACAAAAATCTTTGCCTAATGTTTTTTGAATAAATGGGTGATGTTTAAATTGATTAAGTGCATCTAGCTGATTATGTGGTAGAAAAATATGATCATCTGGATATTTTAATAAGTGAGATGGTTTTTTTATTTCTAAGCTATGGTTAAGACCGTAAAGGAGTCCTGTAAGAATGATTGCAACAGTTAAATAAGGATTGCAATCTGCACCTGCGACACGGTATTCAAAACGCTGATTTTGTTGATCAGAACAGGGCAAACGTATGGCGACATTACGGTTATTAATATTCCAGTTTGCTTCAAGCGACACATGTTGTCCGATTTGAAAGCGACGGTAGGAATTAATATTTGGTGCAAGAATCGCCATAGATGCCGGCATAAGTTCAATCAACCCCGTTATCGCTTTTAACAACGTTGGAGAGGGTTGATGAAGGTCATGTGAACTAAAATAGTTATTTAAAAGTGAGTTGCATAAACTCACATGAAAGTGCATGCCACTCCCTGCTTGGTTCAGGTCTGGTTTGGCTAGAAAACTGGCGTGGAGATGATGGCGTTTGGCGACTTGCTTAACGATACGTTTCAGCGACATTACTTGATCACAGATCTTTAAAACATCGGCACTATGTGGAATATTTATTTCATATTGACCTGCGGCTGACTCTGAAACAATCGAAACAATTTGAATGCCTTGCAAATTGGCAATATATTCTATTTCATCGAGTAGAGCTTGATAATCATCGGGTGCGTTCATATCAAAGCATTGACTGGCAAAAGTATATTCATCAGCTTTTGCATCTGATGGATATAAATAAAACTCAAGTTCCGCTGAAATGACGGGAAAGTAGTCTTGTTCAGTACATTCTGCCAAAAGTTTGCTTAAGATATTACGAGGTTCATAAGCACATGCAGTCCCGTCTTGTTCTTGCATCGTCAAATAAACCTGAGCATTTGATTCAGGCTGAATGGGACAAGGCTTTAAACTTCCCAAGATGGGAAGACATAAATAATCAGGTTCACCGATATATTTACCCAGTCCAGTTTCTTCAACGACTTTTCCATCTAAATCCATCGCATAAATTGAAAGTGGGAAGTAACAACCTTTATAAAGTTGTTTTAGCGTCTGAATATCAATTCTTTTCCCGCGAATATGCCCATTTAAATCATGTAAGATAATATCAACATGTTGAGTGTTTGGATTTTTTTCTAAATATAGTTGGACTTCATCTTCAAAGTTAAGTTGGTCTGTAGGATTTATGGGTTCAGAAATAAAATTGGATTTAGGTTTAAATGGATTGTTTTTATAAAACATATCATCCGCATGTTGTTTTGAAATATTCAGGTTACTCATCATAAAAACCTAGGCTAGGATCGTGTATAAAATCCTAGATGAATCAGATTGGGAAGTAACGTAAAATGTGCGTAACTTTTTTATACAAATAGCTTTTGGCAAATGAGTGCAATTTTTGATTTAAAATTAACGGTAAATCCTGAGCATATTGATCAATTGGGGCATGTGAACAATGTCAGATATGTCCAGTGGATGCAGGATGTCGCAACAGCACATATCGAGCGATTAGGCTTGGGTCTAAAACAATATTTGGAAATGAATCATGCTATGGTGGCTGTAGAACACCACGTACAGTATCGAAAAGCTGCTTTTGAAGGAGAGGAAATCATACTACGTACATGGCTAGATGCGATTGATAGTTTGTATTTATCCCGCCAGTACGTGTTTTATCGTCCTAAAGATCAAAGTGTCTTATTCGTTGGGAAAACTAAATGGGCTTGTGTTGAAATTAGTACAGGTCGGCCAAAACGCATGTCACCCACCTTTACCCAAATCTACCAACCTTTAGCTCAGGAAGTCAATCCGATCGATTTTACCGTGAATTATGACTAGGCGAATGGATTCATTTGCCTTTGCTTCAATCTTTTCAAAGGGTTTCATCAATACTCAGAGCGCATTTTGTGAGGATTACATGAATAGTTTTAAAAGCAGAATGATCGCACTATATTTTTAATCTGGGGTTGCTTATACTGTGCAGCAATTTAGGACAGTCCTTTTACATCTTGCATACTGTATGAAGTATTGCATTTAGAGATGTACTTTTTTTCAGAGTAATCTATGGCGTCGGCTAAAAAATCCGTTGATATCAAAAATATTCGTAACTTTTCGATCATTGCTCACATCGATCACGGCAAGTCAACTTTGGCTGACCGTTTTATTCAGATGTGTGGTGGTTTACAAGACCGTGAAATGCAGGCTCAGGTCTTGGATTCAATGGAGCTTGAACGCGAACGTGGGATTACCATTAAAGCGGCATCGGTCACACTGTATTATACGCATCCAAATGGTCAGGAATATCAACTGAACTTCATTGATACACCAGGGCACGTTGACTTTTCTTATGAAGTTTCTCGCTCACTTGCTGCTTGTGAAGGTGCATTATTGGTCGTCGATGCAGCGCAGGGTGTAGAAGCACAGTCAGTTGCAAACTGTTACACTGCGATTGAACAAGGTCTGGAAGTCCTACCTATTCTCAATAAGATTGATTTACCACAGGCTGAACCTGAGCGCGTCATTCATGAAATTGAAGAAATCATCGGGATTGAAGCGACGGATGCGCCGACTTGTTCAGCTAAAACTGGCTTAGGAGTCGAAGGGGTACTTGAACGTTTAGTCGATGTGATCCCGCCTCCAGAAGGTGATCGTGAAGCACCTTTACAAGCCTTGATTATCGACTCATGGTTCGATAACTATCTGGGCGTTGTGTCTTTAGTCCGCATTAAACAGGGTCGTATCCGCAAAGGCGATAAAATGCTGGTCAAATCCACAGGTCAGGTCCATCCTGTAACTTCTGTGGGGGTGTTTAATCCGAAACATACCGAAACAGATATCCTTGAAGCGGGTGAAGTTGGTTTCGTGATTGCGGGGATTAAAGATATTTTTGGTGCGCCAGTGGGTGATACCATCACTTTATATTCAACACCTGAAGTTGCTACTTTGCCTGGTTTTAAAAAGGTTAAACCACAGGTGTACGCAGGCTTATTTCCGATTGATTCCAGTGATTTTGAACCATTCCGAGAAGCATTACAAAAACTACAAATTAATGATTCTGCTTTATTCTTTGAACCTGAAAGTTCAGATGCACTTGGTTTTGGCTTCCGTTGCGGCTTCTTGGGTATGCTGCACATGGAAATCGTACAGGAACGTTTAGAGCGTGAGTATGATCTGGATCTGATTAGCTCTGCACCTACGGTGGTATATGAAGCCGTAACTAAAAAAGGCGATACCATCTATATCGATAGCCCATCTAAAATGCCAGATGGGAGTTTGGTTGAGGATTTGCGTGAACCGATTGCAGAATGTCACATTCTTGTTCCTCAGGAATATCTGGGCAATGTCATGACCTTGTGTATCGAACGTCGTGGTGTGCAAAAGGATATGAAATTTTTAGGCAATCAGGTTTCAGTGACTTTTGAAATTCCGATGGCAGAAGTGGTCATGGATTTCTTTGATAAATTGAAATCGTGTTCGCGTGGTTTTGCATCGTTGGATTATAACTTTGTGCGTTTTGAGAGTTCATCTCTGGTTAAGGTTGATGTATTAATTAATGGTGAAAAGGTCGATGCCTTGGCCATGATCTGTCACCGTCAGGATGCACGTCATCGTGGTATTGCACTGGTTGAAAAGATGAAAGATCTGATTCCACGTCAAATGTTTGATGTGGCGATTCAGGCGGCGATCGGTGCGCAGGTGATTGCTCGTTCTACTGTTAAAGCAATGCGTAAAAACGTCTTGGCGAAATGTTATGGTGGTGACGTATCGCGTAAGAAGAAATTACTTGCGAAACAAAAAGAAGGTAAGAAACGCATGAAACAGGTGGGTAGTGTTGAAATCCCGCAAGAAGCGTTCTTAGCTGTATTAAAAGTCGATAGATAAGATGAGGTAAAGCATTGCTTTATCTTGCCGAAAAACGAGCAGCTGAGCTGCGAGTGAGGTTTTGTGGATTTTGATTTTAATTTGATTCTCGTTCCAGTCACGCTGTTATTTTTTATCGTATGGTTACTCGATAAATTGATGCTTAAACAGCGCGCAACGAAAGGACGTGAAAATGAAAATTTTCTGATCACATGGGCATATGACTTTTGGCCTGTGCTGGCGGTGGTACTCATTTTACGCTCTTTTTTGTACGAGCCATTTAATATCCCTTCGGATTCGATGGTACCAACACTAGAAACAGGTGATTTCATCTTAGTTAACAAATTTGACTATGGTGTGCGTTTGCCGATCATCAATAAGAAAATTATTGATGTTGGAGAGCCTGAACGTGGTGATGTCATTGTATTCCGTTATCCACCGCAACCTACGATTAGTTATATTAAACGTGTGGTTGGTTTACCAGGCGATCATATTGTCTATGATCACGGTGAGTTGACGATTAATGGTCAAAAAGTACCAAAGGTTGCGACTGAATTTCATCGTGAAAAAGATATCTTGGATACACCGACCTCGATTTATCATAAAGAAACCTTGGGAACTCATACCCATCTGATGCGTGAACTTGAAGGGGTGAATATTGCTCGTCAAGCGCCGTTCATCAATTATATAGAAAATGGTAAATATTCGAATCAAGATGGTTTATATTGGGAAGTGACTGTTCCAAAAGGGCATTATTTTGCAATGGGCGATAATCGAGACCAAAGTGCAGATAGCCGTTTTTGGGGATTCGTTCCTGAGGAAAACTTAACAGGTCGAGCTTTTTATATCTGGATGCATAAAGAGCCAGGCTTTAAGATTCCATCGTTCAGTCGAAATGGGAAAATTGACTAAAAACACGATTAGGAATATTACAAATGCGTAAGTCTCAACAAGGCGCTTCGTATTTAGCCATTTTATTTGGGGTAATTTTATTTGCATTGGCAGTCAAGGCTGCCGTTGCAATCTGGCCAGCTTATTGGGATGACCGAGTGATTGATAGTCAAATTGAGGAGCTGATCCAAAATAGCGCTTCAGATATCACACCTGCCAAATTCGATATGCAAATGGATCAGCGTTTGGACATGAATAATATCCGTGATTTACGCTTCAAGGATATTGCCAAAGTGACCACAAACAATGGTTTAAACGTCAGCAAGAAGTACGAAATAAGAAAACCTTTCTTATTAAATATTGATTTAGTTCTAACATTCGAGAAAAATTTTGATCAAAGGTCAGTCCAAGCTAAGTGATCCTCGATTACCGAGCAGGATTGGTTACCAGTTTCAGCAAGCTGATTTACTTCAGCTTGCTTTAACACACCGATCTGTCAGTCACAAACATAATTATGAGCGTCTGGAGTTTTTAGGCGATTCATTACTTGGCATGATCATTGCCAATTATTTATATCAGACCTATCCGCATGAAAATGAGGGTCGGCTTACCCGTATGCGTGCTACACTGGTACGACAGGAAGCTTTAGGCAAAATTGCAAACGATTTGAAACTTAGTCGGTGTTTAATATTAAGTACAGGTGAATTAAAATCGGGTGGTCATCACCGTGAATCCATATTAGCCGATACTGTAGAGGCGATTATTGGGGCAATTTATGTCGACAGTGGTGATTTAGAGTTATTAAAAAGTATCGTTTTAAAATGGTATACGCCTTATCTGGATCATATCGAGCCAAGTGATCAGCTCAAAGATCCTAAATCGCGTTTACAAGAGTATCTACAAGCACGTAAAAAACCTCTCCCTGTTTACGAGGTTGTAGATATTCAAGGTGATGCACCTCATCAGCATTTTAAAGTGCAATGTTCGGTAGCGGGGCTACCCAATATTGTAGGTGAGGGATCAAGCCGACGTTTTGCTGAACAGGCAGCGGCGGCAGAAATATTAAAGTTATTGGAGCAATAGCCTGCATGTCCATGCATTCTGATCAAGTCAATCCAGATTCAAATGAAAATCCTGAAATTCGTGACAATGAAAATCAGGCTAATCAACTGATTGATCAATTCTTTAGTGACGAAGGTGTCACCATTCCTGCTGACTTTAGAAGCGGTTTTGTTGCAATTGTTGGGCGACCAAATGTAGGTAAATCTACATTAATGAACCATTTATTGGGTCAAAAGCTATCGATTACTTCACGTAAACCACAAACCACACGTCATAAAATTGTGGGAATTGATTCACGTGAAAAGTCACAGGCGGTCTTTGTCGATACGCCGGGTATGCATAAAAAAGAAGTCCGTGCGATTAATAAAATGATGAATCGTGCAGCGCATTCAGCATTACGTGATGTCAATCTGGTTTTATTTGTAGTCGATGCGCAAAAGTGGACTCAAAACGATGAATTAGTTTTGGAAAAACTGAAAAATGCAGAAATGCCTGTGATCTTGGTGATCAATAAATTAGATACCTTTGAAAATAAGAATGAAGCTTTACCATTGATTCGTGAACGTGCAAAACTCATGAACTTTGCTGAAATTGTACCTGTTTCTGCGTTACGTGGTGCAAATTTGGATCATTTACGTGACACGATTGAAAAATATTTGCCCTTTCAACCGCCGTTATATTCGATGGATCAAATTACCGATCGTTCTGAGCGTTTTCTGGCCAGTGAGATTATCCGTGAAAAAATCATGCGTCAGTTGGGTGAAGAATTACCTTATGATTTAACGGTACAAATCGAATCCTTTAAAACTGAAGAAGAAACGATCAGTGAAAAAACAGGTCGATTAAAACCTGCTTGTACCTATATTGATGCCACGATTTTTGTGGAACGTGCGGGACAAAAAGCCATTGTGATTGGTGAGAAAGGCGCTAAACTCAAACGCATTGGTATGGAAGCGCGTACAGACATGGAAAAAATGTTTGAACAGAAAATCATGCTCACCCTTTGGGTTAAAGTTAAAGGCGGTTGGTCTGATGACGAACGTGCGCTCAAAAGTTTAGGCTATAGCGATATTTAAAAAAAGAGAATAAGCAATGACAGTCATGATACGTTGTTTGGCTACTTTAGCTTGTGTATTGATGCTACAAGGGTGTATTACTAAAGTCGTGACTGTTCCAGTCAAAGTTGCTTATGGCACCACTAAAGCTGTTGTAAAAGGTACAGCAGCTGTTGTGGGTGCTGTCATTCCAGATGGCGACGATGAAAAAGATGAGAAAAAAAGGGATGATTAACTTCGTTTATGCGTAATGAAGTCATTCATGGCTATTTAGTTCATCATCGTAAATATCGTGAAAAAAGCCATATCGTGCATTTGTTTACTGAACAATATGGTCGTATGGACGGTATTCTCAGACAAACGCCACCTCCACAATATCAACCCATTACCTTACAAGCGACAGGTAAAGGCGATTTAAAGAATTTCACTAAACTTGAAATTTTAAATCATCCTGTTTTCTTTCATGGTGATGCTTTTTTTGCAGGGTTTTATTTGAATGAAATCCTGTTGCGTTTGTGTCCTCTAGAAGAGGCCATGCCGCAAACTTTTATTCAATATCAAAAAACGCTGGCGCAATTACAGCTTTTATCGACACATCCTCAACCTGCTTTATTTTTAAGACAAATTTTACGTCAGTTTGAACATGCGTTATTGCAAGAATTAGGCTATGCAGTCGATTTTTATGTGGATTGTAATCAGCAAGCAATTAGTAAGGTGATGTCTTATCAATTTCAGGCAACTGAGGGTTTTTTGCCTGTTGCGAGTCGCAGTGCTGCAAATCTTTCGGGTGAGTTGATTTGCTGTATGCAGAATTATGTAGAAGGTGCAGAATTTTCTGCCGAACAGTTACAATTATTGGGTAAACTATACCGTCAAATGATTAGTTCTTTGTTAGGTGATCGACCTTTAAAAAGTCGTCAGCTTTGGATACAAAGTACACAATCACATTCTTAAATTTTCTTTCAGGACTTATCTATGGCTGCTTTGCTTGGTGTGAATATTGATCATGTTGCGACCTTAAGACAGGCGCGAGGCACGACTTATCCAGATCCAGTTCAGGCAGCGTTGGTCTGTGAACAGGCGGGTGCAGAGGGCATTACCTTGCATTTGCGTGAAGATCGACGTCATATCCAAGATGATGATGTGCGTCGTATGCGCCCATTATTAAAAACGCATATGAATTTAGAAATGGCTGTGACGGATGAAATGGTAGAGTTTGCCAAAGAAATTCAACCTCATCATGTGTGTTTTGTGCCTGAACGTCGACAGGAAGTCACAACAGAAGGCGGACTGGATGTCGTGGGGCAATTTGAAAAAGTCAAAGCCGCGACTCAAGCCTTAGCTGAAATTGGCTGTGAAGTTTCTTTATTTATCGATGCTGATTTGGCCCAAATTGATGCCGCGATTGCCTGTGGCGCGCCGACCATCGAACTACATACGGGAGCTTATGCTGATGCTGCCAATGATGAAGAGCAACAAGCTGAACTTGCCCGAATCATTCAGGGCGCAGAGTATGCTGCAAATAAGGGTTTAATTGTTAATGCTGGACATGGCTTGAATCTTGAAAATGTTGCGCCGATTGCAGCGATTCCACAGATTCATGAGTTGAATATTGGTCATTCGATTATTGCGGATAGTATTTTTGTTGGTTTGACGCAAGCGGTACAGCAAATGAAAGCCGTAATACAGTCAGCACGATAAGAGTTTTGAACATGTCAAATCCCAACTATGATGAACTCATGCAGCCAGTCATTGCATTCTTAGGCTGCAAAACACCTCAAGCATGGTTAGATGAAGCCATCAATCATCTTGATTTGTTGATGCAAGATCATGCCAATTGTGAAAAAAAAGCCGCAGGCACGGCCATGAATCTGATGTTCCGGTACAGTTTTTTTACCGATTTACAAGTCAAATTGGCACAACTGGTTCGCGAGGAAATGCTGCACTACGAGCAAGTGCTTGAGTTTATGAAAAAACGTGGGCAAGAATGGAAAGCCGTGAGTGCAGGTCGTTATGCGGGTGGTTTACGTAAAGAAATCCGAACTTATGAACCTGAAGCATTGATTGACGTCATGATCGTCGGGGCATTTGTAGAAGCACGCTCTTGTGAGCGTTTCCATGCACTCGCACCTTTGGTGGATGATGAGCTTGGTCGCTACTATCGTTATTTGTTGAAATCTGAGTCTCGTCACTTTGAAGATTATTTGGCCTTGGCAATGGAAGTCGCGACCACGGCTAAAATGAAAAATCCCGAAGAAGATATTCAGCAGCGTATTGAACATATTCGTGAAGTGGAGAAAAATCTAATCTTGACGCCTGATGATGTCTTTAGGTTTCATAGTGGAGTGCCCGCAAAAGTGGCTACACCAGCCTCCTAATCTTTAAAATGCTAAAAACACAAAAGCCAGTTTGAAAACTGGCTTTTACACTTTCTTTAACAATCATTAACTCACTATTTTCTTTTGAATATCATGATGAACTAAACTTCCCCATACCAGACCTGCAATAAAGCAAATACTAAAATAAACCGCAAAGGCAGTAATCGGTAAGCTTGGTTGATTCAAAAAGAAATAGCGATAAAGCAACATTAAAATAGTAAAACCACAGCCCCAGAATATTCCACCGTAGAGCAAAATAAATCTGAATTTGTCATTCATCATAATGGTCTTAAGCTATGCCTGTGATAAATGCCCTATATGATATATTAAAATATTCTCAAATAGTGAAATTTATTACAATTTTGTGAATAAAAGAATGTTGCTTAAAAACACAGCATTTTTGAAACAAAAATTCGGTTACACTAGGTTTTCTGATCGAAGTGAGCCTGTTATGCCGAACATACCATCTAAACTTAAGCAGGAAAAAACATTAACTCCTGAATTAAAAAAATGGTTGTATGCATCAGGCTCTTTGACCCAACAATTAACAGATTTAGCGTCTGGTCAGTTTCGGGTTGAACCCACCAAAGAACATTTTCAGCGTTTAAGTTTTATTGATAGTCAATGGATGAACATGCCACATGCACATACTGCATGGGTACGTGAAAGTTTACTTTATGGTTGTGAAGCAGAGCCATGGGTGAAAGCGAAAAGTATTTTCCCAATTTTAAGCTTACAAAAAAAAGCCAGAATTTTTCAGCATATCGGTACAAAGCCGATAGGAAAGTTTTTATTCCAGCGTACAAATCCAGCTTGTGAACGCCGAGTGATATATTTAGAAGATGGCTGGACTCGACAAAGTTGTTATGTCTGGCATGGCTGTAAATTTATTGTCCAAGAAACATTTCTCACCACATTTGAAAATTTTATAAAGAAACAAAACGAGCAGGGGTAAGTCATGGCAGCAGTACAATCCATCACTTGGCGACAACGGTTAGAAGCCTATTATTATTTATGTCGTTTTGATAAGCCGATTGGAACTGAATTGGTTTTCTGGCCAATGATGTGGGCACTTTGGATTGCTGCTGAAGGAATTCCGCCATTACATATTTTATTACCATTTGTGTTCGGCACCATTTTTATGCGTGCTGCTGGATGTGCCATTAACGACTTCGCAGACCGTGAAGTGGATGGTCATGTAGAACGAACCAAGACCAGACCACTTGCGACAGGAATTATCCAACCTAAAGAAGCCATTGCTGTGTTTTTAGTTTTAGTCGCAGCCAGTGCCTGTATGTTGTTTTTCTTACCTGTTGAGACATTTTACTGCGCTTTAGGGGCATTAGGACTCGCTTTTATTTACCCATTTATGAAGCGTTATACCCATTTACCGCAAGTGGTTTTAGGTATGGCATTTTCATGGGGTATCCCGATGGCATTTACCGCGATGGGTAAGCCGCTAGATTGGACATGCTGGTTACTATATTTTGGAAATTTATGTTGGACAGTGGCTTTTGATACTCAATATGCCATTACCGATCGTGAGTATGATTTAAAAATTGGCGTAAAGTCCACAGCAATTTTGTTTGGTCGCTATGATATTGAAATTATTTCCTTATTACAGTTTTTAAGTATCGTATTGATTGGTGCTTCTTTTTACCTTGCAGATATTCTATTTCCGTGGGGACTTGTCGCTTTGTTTTTGGTTGCCGCAGACTATTTTTATCAATGGTCAAAAACCAGAACTCGCGATCCTCAAATGTGTTTTTGGGCGTTTCGGCATAACCGTTGGGTGGGGGTTATCCTATTTTTAGGGATTTTTATGGCTTATTCATTTTAAAAAATTGACCATCTAGTAAAAGAGTGTTCTATGCAGAGCACTTTTTTTGTGCATAAATAAAGATGCATGTAAGACCATGCAGATTAAATACTCAAAAACATAAAAAGGATATTTTATGAAACGGTCAAAAATTGCTTTAGCACTTGCATTTTCAACAACAACTTTATTGCTAAGCGCATGTAATGACAGTAATGATGATTATTTGGGAGTAAATCCAGACCAAACCTATATCTCTGAATCTACGTATAGTAAAGACCAAGTGACAGGTGCCAAATCGATTAAAGTAATGACTTATAATATGGTCAATGTTCAAGGTAAAACAGCCAAAGCGACTGCAATGGTGATGTTTCCAAAAGTCTCTCAACCCGCAGATGGTTATCGTGTTGTGGTTTGGGAGCATGGAACAGTGGGTGTTGGAGATAGTTGTGCGCCAAGTAATAATAAAATCAATCCACGCTTTAGAATATTGGCTGAAAGCCTATTAGCAGCAGGTTATGTGGTGATTGCTCCAGATTATGAAGGTTTGGGTACATCAGGTATTCATCCGTATCTTAATTTGGGCAGTGAGGCGAAATCGGCACTTGCCGCAGTAAAAGCTGCGAAAGATCACTATGGAGTTCAGCTTAATGGCGCTTGGATGTCAGTGGGGCAATCGCAAGGTGGGCAGGCATCGCTAGGGACTGCTGAATATGCAAATGCTGATGCAACCTATCAAGGTGCTGTTGCGGGCGCACCAGCATCAAGTTTGGGTAAAATTATTTTAGAGGTTGCACCTACGGCATTGGCAGATATTGAGAAAAAAGAAATTATTGCTAATGTTCCTCTAGCCAATCGTGTGTCGGTCGATTCTTATGCGACATTACTGGCTTATGCTGCGCTTACTGGCGTGGGAATAAAAGCCTATGAGACGCGATTTAATTATCAGGATATTTTTCAAGAGCGAGCAAAACCACTGGCTGCATTTGCAGAAGGCACCACTGGAGAAAATGGACTTTGTTTAGATAGTGATGATTCGAGTTTAAGTCTGATTGATAAATTTAAAACCGACATTATCAAATTTATGACCGATAACCCAGATAAGAAAGTTATGGATTATCCTGGTCTGGATACCAATAACTTTAAAACCAATCAAACGGTTCAAGACTTTTTAGCTGCGAATCAACCAGGGACTAAACGTATAGATAAACCAGTTTATATTGTTCAAGGTACAGCTGATACTAACGTTCCTTACCCTGTGACAGAAGCCTTGGTTGCGAATTTAAAAGGTTTGGGTTCAACGAGTGTTGTACTTGATCCAGTCCTGAATGCGTCCCATACACAGGCTATCGTTTGTCGAAATCTACAAGTCTATAATTTTATCCAATTGAAAATGCCAGCCAAAACCAATATCACGGTTGATCCGTCCACTATAGATGCCAGCAAAAATCCACAATGTACTGGAATAGGCTTATAAGGACTCATATTTAAGTTTTAAATCAAAATTGCGAAAAAAAGAGTAACTGATGATCTCAGTTACTCTTTTGGTTTTACGGGCTGATAAAGGCTTAGACTTGTTTCAGCGACAACATGTAATTCTCTGCTTTTTCAGCATCATATTGTTTTTGCCATTTACTGATGACCAATGCAGCTAAAGCATTCCCCACCACATTCAGTGCAGTCCGTGCCATATCCAAGATACGATCTACACCTGCAATAAATGCCAGACCTTCAAGTGGAATACCAACCACACCTAAAGTCGCAAGCAATACGACAAACGAAGCACCTGGTACGCCAGCAACACCTTTGGACGTGACCATGAGCGTTAACACCAAAATAAGCTGTTGAGTAATCGTTAAATCGATTCCATAGAGTTGGGCGATAAAGATTGCAGCAATACTTTGATAAAGTGTCGAACCATCCAGATTAAATGAATAACCTGTTGGAATCACAAAACTTGCAATCGCACGAGGAGCGCCGTAGGCTTCGGTTTTTTGAATAATACGAGGTAATACTGTTTCAGAGCTTGCCGTTGAAAATGCCAAGATCAGTTCGTCTTTAAGCAGTTTAATGATATTAAAAATATTTAAACCACAAAATTTTGCAACCGAGCCAAGGACAATGAAGGCAAAGAACAAAATAGCGGTATAAACCAATACCACCAATTTAAACAAAGGCACAAGCGATGAAAAACCGAATGTCGCAACAGTGGCGGCAATCAAGGCAAACACACCAATTGGAGCATATAGCATCACCATATGTGTAACTTTGAACATGGTTTCTGCAATCGCATTAAATACATTGAGCAAAGGTTGTTTGGTTTCGTGGGGCAAACTTGCCAAGCCAACACCAAAAATCACCGAAAAGAAAATAATCGGTAACATCTGGGCTTTAGCCATTGAGTCTATAATATTGGTCGGAATAAGACCTAAAATTGTTTGTAGGAAACCATGCGCATGCGATTGATATTCATGTGTAGTAGCTTCAAATTTGGTGATGTCGACTTTGTGCAGCATAGACATGTCCACACCTGCACCTGGCTGAAAAATATTGGCAGCAAGAAGTCCAACAATAATCGCAACCGTGGTAATGACTTCAAAATAAATAATAGTTTTTAAACCAATACTGCCAAGCTTTTTGGTATCACCAATTCCTGCAATGCCTAAAATTAACGTTGAAATAACAATAGGCACGACAATCATTTTGATTAGGCTAATAAAAATTTGGCCTGCGGGTTTTAGAATATTCGTAACGATATAGTCTTGATATTCAGGCTGATTGTGCAGAATGCTACCAACAATAATACCTAAAATAAGTGCAATCAGAATTTGCCATGCAATGCTAATCCGTTTTTGTTTCATATCAATCTCAATATTTTACAAAGACTCCGATCGTGATGACATTGAAAACATAAGAAATTGTTAAAGATGGCATAAGTCGTTTTAACTGGGGGTAGGAGGAATCACGCTACAATAAAACGTTCAGTTATCATGCTAACTTTCAATTTCTTTACTTTTCATCTGATCATTTCGATGAATCTAAAATTTGCCCTTAACTCACCAAGGAAAATGATGGATCTCGTCCTTACAGGACTGGAAAGTAAATTCCGATCTCAAAAATTATCTTTGGATCATTATTAAATGTGACTAAGGAAGATGCAGTATTTAAATACTAAAATCTAAAATTAAGTATCACTAAATAATTTTGTTGCAATGAATATGCCAAATTAATTAAATTGGAACTAAAAAATTAATAAGTCTGAATTATATTTAAATAAGGTTGTTTTTTGAAATAAATAAATAAGTCTGATGAGTTTCTTATAAAATAAATCCTTTTATATGAAAATTGGTTATCATTTGATGGTGCATTTTAATAAAAATTGCACCAATAAAAAGCATACTACTCAAAAAAACTAAAATATCAATGCTTTTGGAATTGTAAATTTACTTTTATATCAAATATTTGTTGAAGATTAATCTAAAACTGAAGTTTAGTAACGTTGTAAACCGAAATTATTTTATTTTGATATTTAAGTATTATATTTGGATGTGTTTTTCCTATTATTAATCATAATAATCAAATATATTGAATATGTAAATTCGTATTTTTATAATGTTGTGATATTAAAAATGTATTAGTTTTAAAATTTCTTTTATTAATCTTTTCTTACTAATGCTAGGCATGTTTTGCAATTGAAAAAAACATTCATTTTTAGGTCTTGAGCGCAAGAATAAGAAATATTTGGCGGGTGATATTGAATGCATTAGAAATTAAGATAAGCCTAGATCTGGTAAAAATAGGTGATTTTTCTATTAAAAAATGGATTTACTTCACTTAAGTTTTCTAAGCCTGATTTGTTGACAAAAAAAAGCCCACCGAAGTGAGCTAAAGGGCTAAACCTATAGACCTCTTTCATCATTGTTTAAACCCGCTTTATTTGTCTCCCGTAGGAGAAATAAAAGCGACTTAATTGAAAGGAGCCTTATATAACGCTGAGAAATATATCATATTTATTATATGTATCTATAATACTTTGGATTAGATCAAATAGGTTTAATCTTTAGTCGTAGGCGTAGCAAAATTATGAACGGCACAGTCATCGTGCATTCAACAGTCGAAGTTTTAGAAAAAACAGTATAGTTTTTAAATTTTTCGATTTATCTGATGCGTTAATCTGTTTATTGCTCAAGCTGAAGATGTTGTAAGGCAAAATTAACTTGTTGTAATTGTTGATTCAATTGCTGAGGAGGAATGCGGGTTTCCTGTAAATGGGTAATCCATTGCATTTGACAAATCTTAAGCTGCTTAACATTGCTTGCATTTTTAATTTGTTCTAAAAGTTGTCTTGCCAGTAAACCACAATAGCTGGACAAGGTTTCTGCCATTAAAGTTTTGATTTCGTCAAAGGCCATGATTGCCATTGGGGTAATTTCAACTTGTTGCAGCTGAATCAAGTCATCCGAGACTGGATATTCTTGATTAGGACAAGTTGGATGATTGATAGCGTCTTGAACATTGGCAAGTTCATTCTGGCGAGATACTGCGCTACTGCTAGATGGTAAAATGTTAGCTTCTGGTTTAGACGTGGTGATAGAGCTCGAAAACGTTTGAGCTTGGATGAGTCCCATTGCTTCAAGTTGCTCTAGCAATTCAGGAGATGCAATTTTTTGCCTGAACTGATCACTTAACTTATTAAAGTCTTCAGTGCCGATTAAGAGTAATAAGCGTCGTTGTCTTACATTCAGATTAAATTGACGGTTTTCAAGCGCAGTATGACCTTGCGCAGTTTTATAATAATGAGACATCCCCAATTTATCCCTTGTTATAAATTGGTGATACCATAAAACGAGAAAATTACATTAATATGAAATAAGTTATAAATCAAAAAATTAGTTTCAAACGGGAGTGTTCTCTAGCGCTTTTTTGAGATAAGGATCAAGATCATCTTGACGAAGTAACCAATTGATATAGTCATGGGGGAGGTCTTGGATCAAGCTACCTTTATGTTTGCCGAAATTAATTTTTGTGGGAATACGTGCTTGCTCTGATGCCAGATAAAGATCATCAATATTGTGAATATTCAAATGATGCACAATATGCATCAGGATATTCGCAGTTAAAATGATATCCGCGTCGGCACGATGCGCACCTTTTAGTAGTTCTCGTGCTTTATCGCTGCCTTTAGAGATCAGATAAATTAAAGCAGAAATATTATGCGCATCTGCCTGTGGCCAGACTTTTCGTGCCAGTGCTAAAGTACAAATCGCTTTAATATCTTGTGTTTCTACACCGCAGCGCGCGATGGCAGCCATATCATAATCAACATTATGCCCAATAATATAAGTGGTATCGGTAGGCAACTCAAAAGAGGTATATAAAGGTTGATCGACGAGATCAGACTCTAAAATATGATGTACCGCCATAGCCGCATAAGAGATTGGTTGATTGACTTGATATAGCTGATCAAATAGCTGACTTTTATCCAGACTGAGTTTTCCTGCATGAACTTCTACAGGTGCGTAAGCAATTTCAATCGGTAAACCATTGAGGGTATGGGTTTCGGTGTCCAGAATAATGGCAGTCATTAAATGAATAATCTCGATGCGACAGCAAAAGTTAAATGTAGCATCTCTGATAAATCGTGAAAAGATTCAACTGTATTCATGAATGTTATGTTTCACTTTGTATAACTGTCTTGTTTATACGGTTAAACAAGGCATAATTTATAAATTGCATTACTGTGCAAAACAACAAGAATGTTGAATACCTTCAAAAGGATAAGAAAAAATGAAAAAGACGTTGCTCGCAGTCTCTACGCTCAGTTTAACTCTATTTTTATCAGCCTGTAATGATGACAATGACTGGGATGATTTTTTTAAACCACCCTCAGATATTCCTGAAAATAATATTCAAAACCCTGTTGTTCGCACGGATAGCTATGGTCTAACCGATATGAGCGCTATTGCTGGTGAAAGTCTGGTAATGACTTATAAGATGTTGGGGATTAATAATAAAGAAGTGCAGGCGACGGCACTAGTTTTCACGCCTAAAGGAGCGGCGCCCGTTGGAGGTTGGCCAATTGTTGCGTGGGCGCATGGCACAACAGGCGTTGCGGATAAATGCGCACCAAGCCGCACGGCAATGAATGATTATATTAAAGGGATGATTGCTGCACTACTTGCCAAAGGTTATGTGGTGGTAGCACCTGACTATGAAGGTTTAGGAGAGCCAAGCGGGCAGGAGTTGCATCCATTTTTAAATGTAAAAAGTGAAGCATTTTCTATAACCGATGCAGTCGTTGCTGCACGAAATTATTTGGGCAGTAAAGTAAATAATAAATGGGTGACCGTTGGGCATTCACAGGGTGGGCAAGCAGCTTTAGGCGCTGCTCAATATGCATCACGTGCCAAGCTCGATTATAAGGGAACCGTTGCTGTTGCACCTGCATCTAACCTTGATTTGATTTTGACTTTGGGCGAAGCCTCAGTAGCAAATCAACCTGTAACTACACAGATTCCTGTATATGCAAGTTTGGATACCTTTACCGCACTGATTACCGCAGGATTGCGTAATCCAAATCCGGATTTTAAATATACTCAGGTTTTTAAAGATCCAACTGCGCAGATTGCCCAAACCTACGCAGAAACAGAATGTTCGGGCGATATTGGCAATGCCTTTGCTGGCAGTATGGGGTTATATGCTCAATCTACTGGAAGTTTGAATGGTTATGGGCGTACTCAGGATAATTTCCTGAATATTCCAGCGGTGAAAAACTTTACTTCTAAAGATGGTCAGCCTTTAACAGTTAAAGTGACGTCGCCAATTACCATTTATCAGGGCAGTAATGACACCACCGTACCGCGAATTGCGACCAATACACTGGTCGGTTCAGCCCAACAAAAGGGTACAGCTATTCAATACATTACCGATGATGGTAATGCAGTGAAATGGGATCACGGGACTGCTTATGTGTTAAATATTCAAAATATTGTGCAAGATGTTGGAACGATGCTTTCCAAATAAATCATGATGGTTCTGCCGTATGGCTCATGTATATTACATGAGCCATTTTTATTTAAAACTGAGTAAAGTTCATTCTGCTTAATCCTAAAGTTCATGCTACAATAGCGCCCAATCTTAGCACGGCTTAAAAGCCCTAATTCATAGGACCCTCGCTAATGTTTGCCAACATTTCTCTTTCTGAATTTGATCCAGAATTGGCCAAAGCAATTGACGCTGAAGACGCGCGCCAAGAAGCGCATATTGAGCTGATTGCATCTGAAAACTATTGCTCTCCTGCTGTGATGGAAGCGCAAGGTTCAAAACTGACTAATAAATATGCAGAAGGTTATCCTGGCAAACGCTATTATGGCGGTTGCGAATATGTCGATGTGATTGAACAATTAGCCATTGACCGTGCTAAAGAACTTTTTGGTGCTGATTATGCCAACGTTCAGCCGCATGCAGGTTCACAGGCAAACTCTGCGGTATACCTAGCATTATTAAATGCTGGCGATACAGTATTGGGCATGAGCCTTGCACATGGCGGTCACTTGACTCACGGTGCAAAAGTAAACTTCTCTGGTAAAACTTATAATGCCATTCAGTACGGTTTAAATCCTGAAACTGGCGAGATTGATTACGAAGAAGTTGAACGTTTAGCTTTGGAACATAAACCACGCATGATCGTGGCAGGTTTTTCTGCATATAGCCGTGTGGTGGATTGGCAGCGTTTCCGTGATATCGCGGATAAAGTTGGTGCTTATTTGTTTGTTGATATGGCGCATGTTGCTGGTTTGGTTGCAGCAGGTGTTTATCCAAGTCCAGTTCAAATTGCTGACGTGACAACGACAACCACGCATAAAACACTTCGTGGCCCACGTTCTGGTCTAATCCTTGCCAAAGCAAACGAAGAAATTGAGAAAAAACTTCAATCTGCGGTGTTCCCAGGTAATCAGGGCGGTCCTTTGGTACATGCAATTGCAGCTAAAGCAGTTTGTTTTAAAGAAGCAATGGCCCCTGAATATAAAGCGTATCAACAACAAGTGGTTAAAAATGCTCAAGCCATGGCTGAAGTATTAATTTCACGTGGTTATGATGTGGTTTCAGGCGGTACAGATAATCATCTGTTCTTATTGTCTTTAATTAAACAAGACATTACAGGTAAAGATGCTGACGCATGGTTGGGCAACGCCAATATTACGGTCAATAAAAATGCAGTTCCAAACGATCCACGTTCTCCATTTGTGACTTCTGGTATTCGTATTGGTACTCCAGCAGTGACGACTCGCGGTTTTGGTGAAGCCGACGTTCGTGATTTAGCGGGTTGGATTGCGGATGTATTAGATAGCAAAGGTGATGAAAGCGTCATCGCTGATGTTAAAGCAAAAGTTGAAGCAGTATGTGCAAAATTCCCTGTATATGCTAACTAAGCAAATTGCTTGAGAAGAAGCTCCCTCAAGGGAGCTTTTTTTATCTGTGAATATTTTAATCATCAGAACTAAACTCTGATATAACAATAAAATTATATTTAAGTCATTTGTTTTGAAAATTGATAGATTTAAGGAGTTTATAACATGTCTCAGCCTAATATTATTATTTCCTCGCAAGATCTACATCGTTTAGAAACGATGCTTGAACATCAAACGACTCAAAGCTCGACCATGCAGCATTTAGAAAATGAACTGGCGCGAGCAGAAGTGGTTGATCCTGAAAATATTCCAAAAAATGTGGTCACCATGAACTCCCGAGTGAGTATCACCATTGCACCTTCAACAGATTCTGTTGAGATTGTTTTAGTCTATCCACATGATTTTACAGGCGATAAAAGTCAGGTTAATATTTTGGCACCTGTCGGTGCGGCGATCTTGGGTCTGACAGAGGGGCAGAGTATTGAATGGCCACAGCCTGATGGTCAATTGATGAAAATTAAAATTGAAAAAGTCATTTATCAGCCTGAACGAGAAGGAAAATATCTGTAATAGACTGCTTTCTCATGGTTTAAACTCTTTTTATTTTTCTCTCAATAGGGAGAAATAAAAAGGACTGATGAAAGACGTCTAATGTCTATTTGTAAAATGGTGAGATGAAAAATTTAAGATTTAACATAAAATCATCATGTTGATATAAAAAATAGAATTTGCACTATATCGATTTGTGCCTATGATGAATTGACAAAATATATTGGTTGATTATGACTCAATTTAATTCATTGATTCCGCTAGATCAGATTGAAGTTGATCCAAAAGCAATATTGGCGATCAAACGCAATGATCTGGTGCCTTTACTGGATAATCAATATCAGCTTAATCATTATGCCGATCAACTGATTCAATCGCAGTCGGTATTGCTCAATGGTGTTGATCCCAAGCTCAATCAAGAATTGAGCAAGGTCATTTCTCAATTGATTGAGAAGTTGGCGCAATCTAACAAAGTGCTTAAGACACGTAAATTTAATGCATTACAAAAATGGTTAGGTATTGATATCGAATATGATCATGGGCAGTTGAATTACTTAACTGAATTGGAACGTCTGATTGATCAAGCCAGTTTTTTAAGTCAACGCTTGCAAATCGAAATTCAAAAATCACAGGCGCGTGTCCAACAGGTACTAGGTTTACGTGAACAGATGGCGAAATATATCATTGCGGCTCAAGAATTTTTGCAGGAATATCCTGCTTTTATTCAGCAGCGACATCCACTGGATAATTTTGCAGAACGATTATCTAAAAAAATAAACACCTTACAAACTTTGCAAGCGAGTAATGATATCGCTATTACGCAAATGCAATTGGCCGAGCAACTTTCTTTTACCTTATTAGATCGTTTTAAGGAGGCGCAACAAGTCTTGATTCCTGCTTGGCAATATCACCTCAAACAGAGCATGCAAGGCAATTCAGTTGCAGAATTGCAAAAGCTGGATCATAGTCGTGAAATATTGATGAATACTTTAAAAAAATCATTAGAGAAAAATAGGGTGGAATAATGTCACAATCCGAATCTAACCATAAAAATATACTGGTCGAACAATCTACAGAGCTTCAGCAGCAAGAGTTTGAGCGTTTAAACTTAAAAGAGCTAGGTTTACAGCCTGAAGATTTTGCTCAGGTGATGGATGCACATCAGACATTGACTGATATGACGCACAGTAGTGTTTCTGAATATGGTAAGGATATTGCGACCAAGACTTCAACCTACACCGATGAACTCCTGAATCTGGTTCAAAATAAAGATCTGGATACGACAGGACAAAAATTAAATGAAGTAGTTCAAGTTGCCCAGCAACTCAATACATCGAGCATCTTGAATAAACCGAAAGGCTCATCTATTCCGATTTTAGGCGGTTTGTTGAATAAAATTAAGGGTGCCAAACAAAGTTTTGATCAACATTTTAATACCACGAAAGAACAAATCGATGCTTTGGTCAAAGAAATTGAGCAATCCCAAAACGGACTAAAGTCCCGTGTGAATACTTTGGATAAAATGTTTGATGCGGTGCAAGACGAATATAAACAACTTGGTGTTCATGTTGCTGCGGGTAAGATCAAACAGCAGGAAATTCAGCAACAGATTGCTCAATTAAATCAGCAAGAACAGAATCAACAAATGACTCAGCAGATCTATGATCTGAACCATCTTGCGAATAATTTAGAAAAACGGGTCAGTGATTTACAAGTTCTACAGCAGTCTGCCATGCAAACTTTGCCGATGATTCGTATTATTCAGTCCAATAATTTAATGTTGGTGGATAAATTTTATGCGATTAAAAATATCACTTTACCTGCATGGAAAAATCAAATCAGTTTGGCAATTTCTTTACAGGAACAAAAAAACAGCGTGCAATTGGCAAAGAGTATTGATGATGCAACCAATGATTTATTGCGTCGAAATGCTGATTTATTACATCAAAATTCAGTTGATACAGCTAAAGCCAATCAACGTTCGGTGATTGATATTGAAACCCTTGAACATGTGCAAAATACCCTCATTAAAACGGTTAACGATGTGATTCAAGTTCAAAAAGAAGGTATGCAAAAGCGCGATGAAGCGGCAACGAGATTACGTACACTTCAGCAAAATTTAAATCAACTGGTCATTGAGTCGAGTCATGATACTGCTTTAAAGCAGTAAATAAATTGGTACTCTTAGGTCAAACAGTATGAGGAGAGTAGGTTGCCACCCATCGAAAATGCTCCGATGAATATTCAGTCGATACAGTCTCGATTGACCCAACTCAAAAAGCGTCAACATCGTGTGATGCTGTTGAGTCTAACGGTAACAGGGATTTTTATCATTGCGTTGGTTGCATCATTTACTCAACAGGCGTTGGTCTATAGTTTTTTTGATTTGAGCCAACAAGTCGAACAATTACATATTCCTGTGGCGATGGCTGATCAGTTATTGCTGGATCAACAGTCTGATTATTTTAGCAATCTACTGTCATGGTTCGGCTGGCTGTTTTTAAAAATTTTTGCTGCATTTTTTGGCGCTTTTATTTTTGTCCGAATTTTAAAAAAATTTAAATTTTTTCAGTTACGTTTTCGTTCACTGATTTTACGCTTTGTGGCGTGGTTAATTGGATTTATTCTCATCTGGTCAGGTTTGACTTACTGGCAATATGACCGTACTAGTGATCAAGCCAAAGCTTATGCTGAATTGGTGGCTTATGATCAAAGTATTCAGCAAAGCCAAATCGCGCATGAGTTGAAAAATGTGGATACACCTGATGCAGTGAAAGATTATCTTTTAGCGCAAACTGCTTTATTACACCGACCAGTGGATAAAGAGACAGCATTACCTTATGTTTCACATTTGATCCGTGAAGAACGTCAGGATCCGCATTTTATGGAATATGGCTTTAAACCTGAACAGCTTTGGATCATGCAGCAGCAACTTTATGGGAAAGCAGTCACGCCATTGGCACAAAGTGTTCAAAAACAAGCGGATCAAGCTCAACAACTTTCTGAAATGGTGAAACTCTTATGTTGGGGAATCAGTTTATTGGCTGCACTTATTGCAATGATGACCTATGCTTTAGCCTTAAATCTTAAGAATCGAGCAGAGCGGATTGAGCAAAAAAGTGAATAATGATTTTATGTTCGGTAAAACCGATTAAAATCATAAAAACATACTGTTTCACCTATTTAAAGTTTTATCGTAATATTCTCAACAAGTTAAAAATTTACTCCTTTGGAGCTTGATTATGTTAGATCAAAATATCAAAACTCAGTTAAAAGCCTATTTAGAACGTTTAGAAAGTCCTATCGAATTGGTCGCTGCTCTGGATGATTCAGACAAAGCTGCCAAGATCAAAGAATTGGTCACTGAAATTGCGGAACTCTCTGATCAAGTCACGGCCCGTTTTGATGGTCAAAATACACGCCGTCCAAGTTTTGGTATTGCCAAAGTCGGTGAACAACCACGTGTGTTCTTTGCGGGCTTACCGATGGGTCATGAGTTTACTTCATTGATCTTAGCTTTGTTACAAACTTCGGGTTATGCACCGAAAGTCTCTGATGAACTGCTCAACCAGATTAAAGGTTTGAATCTTAAAGCAGACTTTGATGTATTTGTGTCTTTGAGCTGTCATAACTGTCCGGATGTGGTTCAGGCACTGAATCTAATTGCGATTTATAACCCCAATACCACTGCGACCATGATTGATGGTGCCTTCTTCCAAGATGAAGTGGAACAACGCAAAATCATGGCAGTTCCAATGGTGTTCCAAGATGGCAATCATATTGGCCAAGGTCGTATGACCTTAGAAGAAATTGTGGCAAAACTGGACAGTGGTGCTGCTGAAAAAGATGCAGCGGCAATTAATGCCAAACAGGCTTTTGATGTATTAGTGGTCGGTGCGGGTCCTG
>OGQD01000049.1_pt1 | contig 97260 bp, 122 predicted proteins | sample 1553091 | NCBI WGS metagenome assembly OGQD01 (sample SAMEA2580290, study PRJEB22360) | human gut metagenome | biome: human gut; feature: human-associated habitat; material: faeces | place: Denmark | collected 2008/2010
GATTACCGCCGTGGGCTGTGGGCTGGCCCCGGCGTTTTCTACAGCCGCAGCCTGCTGCCGGCCCTGCAGACCAGCGAGGAGCTGACGACCTTCCTCGGCCAGCCGGATGAGCACATCGCCCTGCTGGAAAGCCAAACCATGCCACAGGCGCCACTGAGCGTGCTGCGGCACTTCCGAGTGGGCGAGCGCGACTACTACTTCGTCGGCCAGCAGTCATCGAGATGATTGACCCGGGGCCGACCGTTGCGGTCGGGAGCGGCTAACCTTGCTGCATCGCCACCGTCCGCACAGGAGCCGCTTCCCTTGGCGAAGCAACCCTCGATCCTGACCTTGCCGTTCCGCCGCCTGGCCAATCCCTACACCCGTTATCGCTACGCCGCCTGGATCCACTGCGTGCGCGTCGGCCTCGCCCTGCTCGCCTCGATGCTGCTGACCAGCGCGCTGAAACTGCCGCACGGGCTCTGGGCCTCGGTGACGGTGCTGGTGGTGATGGGCGGGCTGGTGCACCAGGGGACGATCCGCGGCAAGTCCTACGAACGGGTGCTCGGCACCCTGGCTGGCGCGGCGCTGGGCCTGTGCGTGATCGCCGTCTACGACCGCACGCGCTCGCTCGCCCTCACCTACCTGGTGATGTCGGTGCTGGGCGCAGCCTCGGCCTTCTATGCGATTCGCCGTCCCGGCTATGTCGCGCTGCTGGCGGGGATCACCATGTGCATTGTCGCCGGCCCCGGCGAGACTGGCTTTACCGAAGGGTTGTGGCGCTCGGCCAATGTGCTGATCGGTGTCGCGGTGGCCCTGGTCTTCTCGCAGATCTACCCGTTGCGGGCGGTCTACGTCTGGCGCTACCTGCTCTCGGACAACCTGCGCGTCTGTGCGCGAATGTACGGGCAGTTGTCGTCCAACCACGACTTTACCGCCGAGCATTTCGCCCGCCAGCTGGAAGAACTGGACCATCGGCTGGTGGCTTCACGTGCCCACCTGGGTCCGGTATCGCGGGAGACGGGCATGCCGCTGCGCGAGCTGGAGATCCTCCAGCGCATCCATCGCGCCATCATGGGCACCCTGGAATCGCTGATCGCCTCGCGGCAGTTTGCCGCCCAGGCCGGGGAGATAGAACCGGTGCCTGCCAGCCTCGACACCCACCGGCAGATCATCGGACGCCTGTTGCTGCAATCGGCCCACGCCCTGAAGTTCAGCCGCACCAGCAAGCTGGTCCAGGCCTGCCAGGGCCTGGACAACCTGCCGGCACGGCCGCACAACCTGACCGATTCCTTCGAGAAACAGGGCTTCTACTGGCTGACTCTGCGCCTCTACGAGCAGGTGGAGATGCTCTCGGCAAAACTCGCCAGCACCTCCACCCATTGGAACATCCAGAGCCGCGACCGGGCCTGAGCCCGGCCGTGCTGCGCTTACCAAGAGCCCATCAGGCGCCGAAGCCGCCGTCGATGGTCAGGCTGGCGCCGGTGATGTAGCCGGCTTCCGGGCCAGCCAGGTAGGCGACGAAGGCGGCGATCTCTTCCGCGCGGCCGTAACGGCCTACCGCCATCAGGTCCATCAGCGATGCGGCGAAGTCGCTGTCGGCCGGGTTCATGTCAGTGTCCACCGGACCGGGCTGCACGTTGTTCACGGTGATGCCGCGCGGGCCGAGGTCACGAGCCAGGCCCTTGGTCAGACCGACGATGGCCGACTTGCTCATGGCGTAGACCGCGCCGCCGCCGAAGGGCATGCGGTCCGCGTTGGTGCTGCCGATGGTGATGATGCGCCCGCCCTGTCCCATATGCCGCGCAGCGGCCTGGGTGGCGACGAACACGCTGCGCACGTTCACTGCCAGGGTGCGGTCGAGGTCTTCCAGGCTGAACTCTTCCACCGGGGCGATGGCCAGCACGCCGGCGTTGTTCACCAGGATATCGATGCCGCCCAGGCGCTGGGCGGCGGTATCGATGGCGCTCTGCACGGACGCCGCGTCGCCGCTGTCGGCCTTCAGCGCTAGGGCGCGGCCGCCGGCAGCTTCGATGCTGGCGGCGAGGTCTTCGGCCTTCTGCGCCGAGCTGACGTAGGTGAAGGCCACGGCGGCGCCTTCGCGGGCCAGACGCTGCACGATGGCAGCGCCGATGCCGCGGGAACCGCCTTGTACGAAAGCGACTTTGCCAGCAAGGGATTGGGTGGTGGTGGTCATGATGCGTCTCCGAAACAGGAAGTGGGATTAAGTTCGACGGGGCCAGTTTCCCCTTCGTACTCGTTACTCGGTAGCCAGCAATCGCTATATTCAGTCGATACCAAACGTCCGGAATACCACCCATGGAAAGCCTGATCAGTATCGAATGCTTCGTCCGCAGCGCCGAAGCCGGCAGCTTCGCGGCGGCCGCGCGGCGTCTGGGCCTGACCCCGGCGGCAGTGAGCAAGAACGTCGCCCGCCTGGAAAACAACCTGGGCGTGCGGCTGTTCCAGCGTAGTACCCGCAGCCTGACCCTGACTGAATCGGGTGAGCGATTTCTCGATGAAGCCGGCGGCGGCCTGGCCAGCCTGCAGAGCGCCATCGCCAACCTGGCCAGCGCCGATGGCCAGCCCAGCGGGGCGCTGAAGGTGAGCATGGGGCTGGTGTTCGGCCGCGATTACATCCTGCCGCTGCTGGGAGACTTCCTGGCCCGCTACCCGGCGATCCGCCCGGACTGGCACTTCGACAATCGCCAGGTCGACCTGATCGCCGAGGGCTTCGACGCGGCCATCGGAGGCGGCTTCGAACTGCCGCCCGGCGTTGTCGCACGCAAGCTCTGCCCGGCGCACCTGGTGCTGCTGGCCTCGCCGGCGTACCTGGAAGGCCGCCCGGCGATCCGCTATCCGTCGGACCTGCCCAGCCATGACGGCATCCGCATCCGCTCGCCGCAGACCGGGCGCGTCCGCCCCTGGCCGCTGACCAACCGCCAGCAGTCCCAGGCGCCGATCGCGCTGAAGGAGCGCATGACCTTCAGCGACCCGGAGGCGGCGTGCGTCGCCGCGCTCATGGGCCTGGGCGTGACACTGGTCAGCATGCAGCACGCGGTGCCCTACCTGGACGACGGCCGCCTGGTACGCGTGCTGCCGCAGTGGTACGTGGATGCCGGCAACACGGCGCTCTACTATGCCGCGCAGAAACTGCTGCCGGCCAAGACGCGGGTATTCGTCGACTATGTCATCGAGCACTTCCGCAGCCAGGGCCTGGAGCGGAAGTTCAGCGCCATCTGACCAGCGACACGGCGGATCGGCATTTTCCTGACTAGCGTCAGAAATGAAATGAATTCGCGGGGAAAGCGCTTGTCGATTGTTAGCAAGCTAACTTAATTTCGAATTTCTTCGATTCGGCAAATGAGATGCAAGGAGAACCTGCATGAAAAAGTACGCTCTGCTCCTGGCCATGGTGTTTTCCGTACCGGCTTTCGCTGACAGTGCGCTGTGCGATGGCAACCTGCAGCAGATCAACGACTTCCTCAAGACCGCTAGCAAGAACGCGACCGGCGTAAAGGTCAACGCGGTCCATGAGTACCTCGCCAAAGCCGAGGAAGCGAAGAAGGCCGGCAACTACGAGGAGTGCGTCAACCAGTCCAGCCAGGCACTACGCGTGATCAAGAAGCCCGCCAACCGCTGATAATCACTGGACAGGAAAAGCCCCGCCTAGGCGGGGCTTTTTCATGGGTGCTGACAGGTGCTCGGCTCAGCCGCAGGAAACCTGCTTCACCACCTGATTGTCGTCAACATCAATGTTCAGGCGCTGCGAGTTGTACTCCATGGTCACCGGCTGGTGCGGAGTGAGCACGCGGGCGACACTGGCGCCGGCATCGCGGCGCGCCTCTTCGGTCAGCGTCGGGGTAACGACCTTGCCGATGATCGACTGCACCGCCTTGGCATTGCAGGTGCCGGTCATCGCCGGCGAGCTGTCCGCGGCCGGCTGGGCGGCATCGGACGGGGAATCCTTGGAACTGCAACCGACTAGCGCGGCGACAGCGAGAAGCGACAAGAGAGTCACTCGGTTGAAGGGCATGGAAGGTCTCCCTGGTTCTTCATGGAAAAAACGCGAAAGGCGCCACCTTACCAGCCCCAGGGCTGCGGCGGCGCGATGGATGTATTGCAGGCTGATACATGCAGGCCCGTCGCAGAGCCTTGCAGCACCATTTACACAACCTTTACACCAGCGGCGTTACGATTCTTTCGAGGCCGATGTCTCATAGATACCGGGATCCTCGCCGGGTTCCTCAGGAGGTGCATCATGCTTCACCGTCTCCCCCAGATCGCCCTGCTCTGCGCTGGCCTAGCCCTCGCAGGTCAAGCCGCGGCCAACAGCAACACTGATGCCGCCGCCATCGGCGCCGTGGTCGGTGCCGTTGTCGGGGGTGCAGTGGTTGCCGGCTCGCAACCCGCGCCAGCGCCCTATTACGCGCCGCCACCCCCGGTGGCGTACTACCCGCCGCAGCCGGTTTACTACCAACCGGCGCCGGTCTACCAACCCATCTACCAGCCGGTCTACCGCCCGGTGGTGGTGGTGCCGGGCCCGCGTTACTACGGGCCGCCGCGCTACTATGGTCCGCCGCGCTATTACGGCCCTGGCTACTACGGCCCGCCGGGACACTACCGTCACTGGTAATAGCCATTACGGACAAAAGACCCCGCCTCCTGGCGGGGTCTTTCATTCAGGCCGGCAGGCGAATGCTGCCGGCCAGTTCCTCGAACAACGTCACCACCGCCCGCAAGGCCCGGCAGTCTGGCCGGGTCAGCAGCCAGAGATGGATGCTGCAGCCGGGCAGTTCCGGCTCCAGCACCTGCAAGCCGTCGTCCGGGCGCAGCAGGAACGCCGGCAGCGCCGCCAAGCCCAGGCCTGCGCGGCACAGGTCCAGCACCGACAGCATGCTGTTGCAGCGGTACGCCGGCAGCACCGAGGGGTAAGCCTGGCGACGCCAGGCAACGCTGGAGTGATCGGGGAGAAAGTCATCCGGGGCGATCCAGCTCATTTCCTGCCAGGGGCGGTCGCCCTGCTCGGCCAGATAATCGCGATGGGCACAGAGGACGTAGTGCACCTCGCCCAGCTTGCGTCCCACCAGGTGCTCCGGCGGCGCATTGGTCAGACGCAGAGCAATGTCGGCATCGCGGCGACTGAGGTTGGCGAAGGCATTGGAAGTGGTCAGCTCCAGGTTGAGCGCCGGGTAGCGCTTCATGAAGCGCGCCAGCGCAGGCAGGAGCAGGCCCTGCAACACGGTATCGGAACAGGTCAGGCGCACGGTGCCACTGAGCACGTCGTGCCCCTGCTCCAGCCCCAGGCGTGCCGCTTCCAGCGCCTGCTCGGCCAGTTCCGCCTGGGTCGCCAGTTGCTGTGCGGTGGCGGTCGCCAGGTAGCCGTTGCGGCCCTTCTCGAACAACGCGGTACCCAACGCCTTCTCCAGCCTGCGCACGGCACGGAATACGGTGGAAACGTCTACCTCGAGCAATTCCGAGGCACGGGCAAGGCTGCCCCCGCGCACCAGCGCGAGCACCAGGGCGAGATCGGCGTATTCCAGACGGTATTGCATCGACGCACTCCAAGGTTGCGCAACCGCCCATTTTCGATTGCGCCTGCGCAACTATAAATTGCCTCCCATGGGCCCGCCAATGGGCCACGACGCCGGGGGGAACAACGGATGGGAAAACGTCGTAAAACACTGCGGATCGGCCTGATCGGCGACCGCGACAGCCGCGTCACCGCCCACTGGGCGATACCCCTGGCCCTGCAGCAATCGCTGCTGCCGCATTCGGGGACCCTGCGCGTGGACTGGCTGGATACCCCGCGCCTCGCCGAAGGCCTGGAGTTGGAGGGGTACTCGGGCTTCTGGTGCATCCCCGGCAGCCCCTACCTGAACACCGAAGGTGCCTTGCGCGCGATCCGCTTCGCCCGCGAGCGCGAGGTGCCCTTCCTTGGTACCTGCGGTGGCTTCCAGCATGCCCTGCTGGAGCGCGCTCGCCATGTACTGGCCTGGAGCGACGCGGCCCATGGGGAACTGGAACCGGAGGCGACGCAACAGGTGGTCCATGCGCTGCCCTGCTCCCTGCTGGAAGTCAGCGAGACCATCCGTCTCACGCCCGGTTCGAACCTGGCGGCCATCTACGGGCTGCCGGAGATTCGTGAAGGTTACCGCTGCCGCTACGGCGTGAACCCCGAGTTCCAGGACGTCCTGTTCGGCGGCTCGCTGCGCGCCTGTGCCCGCGGCGAGGACGACAGCATTCGCGCGCTGGAAGCCGCCGACCATCCGTTCTTCATCGCCACCCTGTTTCAACCCGAGCGCAAGGCCCTGGCCGGCATCGCCGTACCGCTGGCCGAGGCGCTCCTGTCCGCCGCGTTCCGCCATCATTCCAGCCGAATAGGGAGTCCCGCATGATCGCCAGCACACCGCAACCGCCATACTACGCCGTGACCTTCACTTCCTACCGAACCGAGCTGGACGAAGGCTACGGCGCCACTGCCGAGCGCATGCTCGAGCTGGCGGCGCAGCAGGACGGCTTCCTTGGCGTCGAGTCCGCCCGGGGTGCCGATGGCCTGGGCATCACGGTGTCCTACTGGCGCGACGAAGCCGCCATCCGCAGCTGGAAGCAGCAGAGTGAACACCGCTTGGCGCAGCAGGCCGGCCGCCGCGACTGGTACAGCGCCTTCCGCGTGCGCATCAGCCGCATCGAGCGCGAGTACGGTTTCGAACGCTGAGCGACCCGTTCTGGCCCAGACACGACATGCCGGGTTCGATGCCCGGCACACATCGTCTAGGCTGGTCCCCATTGAGCAAGGGGGACCGACGCATGCACCGACAAGCCAGTGAACTGCAGGCCGCCTACCTGGGCGAGGTCCGCGGCGAAAACTTCTTTCTCGGCCTGGCCGAGCAATTGCCCGAAGGCGCAGCCTCAATGCTCCTGCTGGCACGGCTGGAGCGCCAGACCGGCCTGCGCATGGCGCGCCTGCTGCAGCGCCACGGCCTGCCGCTTGGCGATACCGCCCACGCCGCCGCCCAGGGCCGGCAACGCGCCGCCGACTGGCTCGGGCTCGACTGGACGCAGACCCTGGAGAAACTCGAAGTGCTGGTGGAGCCTTACGTCCAGCGCTACGACAGCCTGGCCGATGATGGCGACGACGATGACCGCGACATACTCGACGAACTCGCCGAGCACGAACATGCCCTGCTGGAATTCACCCGCCTCGCCCGCCAGGGTCAGATAAACGCGGCCAAGGCTACCATCACTCGCCTGCTGGCCGTACCGGCCTGAAACCGACAAGGAGCATGCCCATGGCCCTGTCGCCCTTCCACCTGGCCATCCCCGTCTATGACCTGGCACTGGCGCGGCGTTTCTATGGCGAGGTACTGGGCCTCGGCGAGGGCCGCAGCAGCGCTCAGTGGGTGGATTTCGACTTCTTCGGTCACCAGTTGGTGATCCACCTGCACCCGCGTACAGCCAGCCAGACGGCCGCGCATACCACTGCCGTGGACGGCCACGATGTGCCGGTGCCGCACTTCGGCGTAGTGTTGGACTGGGGGGACTGGGAGCGCCTGGCGCAGCGCCTGCGCGAGCACGGCACGCAGTTTGTCATCGAGCCCCACGTGCGCTTCCAGGGACAGGTGGGCGAGCAGGCGACGTTCTTCTTCTTCGACCCTTGCGGCAATGCCCTGGAGTTCAAGTCGTTCAAGGATATCGGCCAGCTGTTCGCATCCTGACCGTCGGTCAGACGTGGAAATCGCCTTCATGCCACATGGAAATCTCCTACATAGCACCTGATAGCCAGTTCCTAGGATAACGCCCGTCTCCAACGCTCACCCTGAGGTGACTCGACGTGCGCCCCATCCGCTGGATTCCGTTTTACCTGTTCTGCACCCTGGGTGCGTCCATCGCCCTGGCAGATGATTACGACGCGCCAGACTGGCGTCGTTACGAAAGCGCCGTGATCGACCGGAGCTTCTCGCCCGCTGGCCACGCTTCGCGTGGCGGCGAGCAACGCGGCGTGGCCCATCGCATGCAGCGCAACGGGGAATTCTCACAAGCACACCAACGAAGCGCCGCGGTCCTGGCCTCCCGTGACCACGACCTGGGCAGCCGGCAATTCAGCCCGGTAGACACCTCGCGCATCGTCGAGCGCGCCCACGAGCTGATCGGCACTCCCTACCGCTGGGGCGGTGAAAGCGAGGAAAACGGCTTCGACTGCAGCGGTCTGCTCGTCTATCTCTACCGCAGCATCGCCAACCGCAAGCTGCCGCGCACCACCCATTCGATGATTGCCCAGCGCCAGAACGAAGTCAGCCGCGCCGAACTGCAACCCGGCGACGCGGTCTTCTTCAACCACAACGGCGGCGGCAGCGCCAGCCATGTCGGCCTGTATATCGGCGACGACCGCTTCATCCACGCGCCGCGAACCGGCAAGACCATTCGTATCGACTCCCTGGACAACAGCTACTGGCGGCGCAGCTACACCACCGCGCGTCGTTTCAGCGGCTGAGGCGGCAGACGTTCGAACCGAGTCACTCGTAGATTCATTAATCGGAAAAAACCCACAAGACTATGCAGGTTCCCCACGTTAATCCGATGCAGGAGATTTCTAAGATAACGCCCCGTTTCGCTAACTAGCCACACGATGTGTCGACGATGCGCTTCCTTACCCTGCTGAGCACGACCCTGCTGCTCACCCTGGCCATGCCCTTTGCCGAAGCGCGCGAAGTCAAGCGTCCGGCGCCGCACAAGGCGACATCCCACCTGTCGCGCACAACCCATGCCAAGGTGGTCAATCGCAACAACGTTCGCCCGCACAGGGAACTGAAGCGTCCGCTGCGGACCGGCGCGCACAAGGCAGTGCCATCGACCAACTGGCGAGTGGTCGCTAGAGCCCGAGAGCTCATTGGCCTGCCCTACCGCTATGGCGGCACCACACTGGCCAGCGGCTTTGATTGCAGCGGGCTGCTGGTCTACCTCTTCCGGACGGAGGCTGGCATGCAGTTGCCACGCACCACCGGCGAAATGATCGAGGAAGCCGGGCGTCATGTCGCGCGCGATGAACTCAAGCCTGGTGACGCGGTGTTCTTCAACCATAATGGGCGCGGCAATGTCAGCCACGTCGGCCTCTACATCGGCAATAACCTGTTCATTCACGCCCCGAGCAGCGGCGAACGAGTCCGCATGGACTCGCTGAACAGCGATTATTGGGAACGCAGCTTCACCACCGCCCGCCGCTTCAACGGCTGATATTCAATTTCCACCACAGGACCTTCCGAACAATGCCCAGCCTGCTGGTCGAAATAGTGCGCTACACCGAAGAGTGCTTTCCGGGATGGGCGGAATGCCGCTTGATCGACGCGGGTGGGCGTGACTGGCGCTTCCTCAAGCCGCGTGCGCGGCTGCACACCGGCAGCAGCGATGACCGTTTGCCGGCCGTTGGCCGCATCGATTGCGAAGTACTGGAGCGCCTAGACGGCAGCGTATTGGTGAGTACCGCCAGCCCACGTGGCATCAAGTCGCTGGAAGGGGAAAACCGTTTTCGGATTCCCCTGAGCGCCCTGATCGAAGATTGAATCCGGCGCGGGCTCAGTCCCGCGTCGCCTGCCCTTCCTCGGCGATCTTCGCCGCATCCCAACCGCCGCCCAGCGCGGCGATCAGCTGCACGCTGGCGGTCAGGCGGCTGCCGGTCAGGGTCAACAGCGTCCTTTCGTTGGACAGCGCGCTGGTCTGGGTGGTGACGACATCGCTGTAGTCGATGGTCCCGGCCTTGTACTGGTTGGTGGTCAGGCGCAGCGCCTCGCGCGCGGCGTCGAGCGCTTCCTGCTGCACCCCGCTCTCCTCTTCCAGCACCTTGAGCTGGACCATGTAGTCCTCCACCTCGCGGAAGCTGTCCAGCACGGTCTGCCGGTAGCTGGCCACGGTCTGGTCGTAACTCGCCTCGGCCTGCTCGACCTGGGAGGCGATCAGCCCGCCGTCGAACAGCGTCATGGCGAACTGCGGGCCGATGGACCAGTAACGGTTAGGCGTCTCGATCCAGTTCTGGAAGCTGCCGCTGCGGTAGCCGCCGGCGGCGGTGAGGGTCAGGTCGGGGAACCAGGCAGCCTTGGCCACGCCGATCTTGGCGTTGGCGGAGATCACTTGGCGCTCGGCCGAGGCCACGTCCGGGCGGCGCTGCAATATCTCCGACGGCAGTAGCGCGGGCACTGACGGCAGGCTCGGCACACCTTCCACGGCGGCCAGGGAGAACTGCGCCGGCGGTACGCCGACCAGCACCGCGATGGCGTGCTCAAGCTGTGCACGCTGGTACTTCAGGTCGATGGCCTGGGCCTCGGTGCTTTTCAGCTGGGTGCGCGCCTGGGCGACGTCGGCCTTGGTGACGATGCCGGCGTTGTACTGGTTCTCGGTGAGCTTGAGCGAGCGCTGGTAGGCCGTGACCGTGTCGTTGAGCAGCTTGATCTGCTGGTCCATCACGCGCAGCTGAAGGTAGTTCTGGGTCAGCTGGGATTGCAGGGAAAGACGCGAGTTGGCCAGGTCCGCGGCGCTGGCATCCATGCTGGCAGTGTCGGCTTCCAGCTGGCGGCGCAGCTTGCCCCACAGATCGAGCTCCCAACTCACGCCCAGGCTCGCCGAATAGCTGTTGCTGATCGAACTGCTGCCGCCACCACTGCTGACGGTGGAGCCATCGGGCAGGCGCACGCTGCCGCCGCTGCCGGTGCCCTGGCCGGAACGGGTCTTGCCGACGTCGGCACTGATGGTCGGGAAGAACGAGGAACGCGCGCCCTTGGCCAGCGCCTGGGCCTGGCGGTAGGAAGCGACCGACTGCGCCAGGGTCTGGTTGGCGGCAACCAGTCGGGTCTGTAGGTCGTTCAGCGTGGCATCGCCGTACAGTTCCCACCAGGCGCCATGGTTGAAGCCGTCCTGCGGCTTCGCCAGTTGCCAGCCCTCGCCCTCCTTGAAGCTGGCGGGCACCGTCAGCTCGGGGCGCTGGTAGTCCGGACCGATGGCACAACCGGCCAGGGCCACGGCCAGCGCCAGCGGAGTGAGCAGGGAACGGGAACGGATCATACGGGTGTCTCCAGGGCGCCGTCGGTTTTCACACCGCGCTTCTTGTTGACCCAATGGCGCAGGCGGTCGAGGTAGAGGTAGACGACGGGGGTGGTGTAGAGGGTCAGCAACTGGCTGCCGATCAGGCCGCCGACGATGGTCATGCCCAGCGGGCGGCGCAGCGCGGCGTCGCCGCCGATGCCGAAGATCAGCGGCAGCGCGCCGAGGATGGCGGCCAGGGTGGTCATCATGATCGGCCGGAAGCGCTTCATCGCCGCTTCGAGGATCGCATCGCGCGGCGACAGAGCGAGTGTGCGTTCGGCGTCCAGGGCGAAGTCGATCATCATGATGGCGTTCTTCTTCACGATGCCAATCAGCAGGATCACCCCGATCAGCGCGATCAGCGACAGTTCGGTGCGGAACAGCATCAGCGTGAGCAACGCACCGACGCCCGCCGAGGGCAGCGTCGAAAGAATGGTCAGCGGATGCACGTAGCTCTCGTAGAGGATGCCCAGCACGATATAAACCGACACCAGCGCCAGCAGGATCAGCCAGGGCATGTCGTTCTGCGTGTCCTGCACCGCACCGGCGTTGCCTTCGAAGGTGGCCTGGATTTCCATCGGCAGATGGATGGGTTCCACCGCCGCCAGGATCGCGTCGCGGGCCGGGCCGATCTGCGCGCCCTGGGCGAGGTTGAAGGAGAAGGTGGTCGCGGCGAACTGGCCCTGGTGGTTGACCTCCAGCGGTGCGCGGCTCGGCTCGATGTGGGTGAAGGCCGAGAGCGGGATACGCTGCCCTTCGCTGTTGATCACGTAGACCTGGCGCAGCTCCTCGGGGGTTTCCTGGTACGGCTGGGCGACCTCCATCACCACGTGGTACTGGTTCAACGGGTTGAAGATGGTCGAGACCTGGCGCTGGCCGTAGGAGTTGTTCAGCACCGCGTCGACTTCGGCAACGTTCACCCCCAGGCTCGCCGCGCGGTCGCGGTCGATCACCAGGCGGCTCTGCACGCCCTTGTCCTGGGCATCGCTGCTCACGTCGACGATCTGCGGCACCTTGTTCATCGCCGCCTCGACCTTCGGCGCCCATTCGCGCAGCAGCGTGAGGTCGTCGCTGCGCAGGGTGAAGTCGTACTGCGCGTTGCCCTGGCGGCCGCCGATGCGCACGTCCTGGCCGGCGACCAGGAACAGATTGGCGCCAGGCACTTCTGCCAGTTTCTTGCGTAGACGATTGACGATGGCTTCTGCCGAGTCGCGCTCGGTGATGTCCTTGAGGGTGACGAAGAAGGAGCCGGTGTTGCTCGACTGCCACTTGCCGCCGCCGACGAAGCCCACCACGTTCTCCACGCCCGGGTCTTCGGAGAGGATCCTGCGGAACTGCGCCATCTTCTTGTCCAGTGCCTGGAACGAGATGCTCTGGTCGGCCACCGCGAAACCGCGCAGGCGCCCGGAATCCTGCTGCGGCAGGAAGCCCTTGGGCACCACCACGAACAGGTACAGGTTCAGCGCGATGCAGCCGAGCATGATCACCACCATCAGCCGCGAGTGCTCCAGCGCCCAGCTCAGGCTGGCGCGGTAGCGCTGCATGAAGGCGACGAAGTAGCGGTTGCTCTGACGCTCCACCGAGGCCTTCTTCGGCCCACGCTCGACCGGCTTGAGCAGGCGTGCACAGAGCATCGGCGTGAGCGTCAGCGAGACCACCAGTGACACCAGGATGGCCGCCGCCAGGGTCACCGAGAACTCGCGGAACAGCCGCCCGGTGATGCCGCCCATGAGCAGCAGCGGGATGAACACTGCCACCAGCGACAGGGTCATCGACAGCACGGTGAAGCTTACTTCCCGCGCACCACGGATAGCGGCCTGGATCGGCGGGTCGCCCTCCTCGATGCGCCGGGCGATGTTCTCCACCACGACGATGGCGTCGTCCACCACGAAACCGGTGGCAATGATCAGCGCCATCAGCGACAGGTTGTTCAGCGAGAAGCCGCACAGGTACATGACCGCGAAGGTCCCCACCAGCGACACCGGTACCGCGAGGCTGGGGATCAGCGTGGCGCGGCCATTGCGCAGGAACAGGTAGACCACCAGGATCACCAGCACCACGGAGATGATCAGGGTCAGCTCGGCCTCTTCCAGCGAGGAGCGGATCGACGGGCTGCGGTCGTCCATCACCGACAGTTTCACCTGCGGGCCGAGCACGTCCTGGATGATCGGCAACTGCTCGTGGATGGCATCGGTGGCCTCGATGATGTTCGCGCCGGGCTGCCGGGTGATGATCAGCAGCACCGCCGGCAGGTCGTCGGAAAAGCCGGCGTTGCGCACGTCTTCCACCGAGTCGGTGACCGTGGCGACGTCCTTCAGACGCACCGCTGCGCCAGTCTCGGCGTTGTAATGGACGATCAGCGGGGCGTATTCGCTGGCCTTGCGCAGCTGGTCGTTGGAGTCCACCTGCCAATGGCGCTCACCGAACTCCAGCGAGCCCTTGGGTCCATCGGCGTTGGTGTTGTTGATCGCCGTGCGCACCGTGTCCAGGGAGATGCCGTAGTGGCTGAGCTGGTCCGGATTGACGTCGACCCGTACCGCCGGCAGCGACGAGCCGCCAATGCTCACCTGCCCCACGCCTTTCACCTGCGCCAGCTTGGGCGAGACGATGGTCGAGGCCAGGTCGTACATCTCCCCGCGGGTGTAGGTGTCCGAGGTCAGCGTGAGGATCATGATCGGCATGTCCGACGGGTTCGCCTTGCGGTACGTCGGGTTGTTCGGCATGCCGGTGGGCAGCAGGCTCATCGCCGAGTTGATCGCCGACTGCACCTCGCGGGCAGCACCGTCGATGTCCTTGGACAGGTCGAACTGCACGATGATGGTGGTGTTGCCCAGGGAGCTGCTGGAGGTCATGTCGGTGACCCCGGCGATGCGCCCCAGCGAGCGTTCCAGTGGCGTCGCCACGGTGGACGCCATGGTTTCCGGGCTGGCGCCGGGCAGCGAGGCCTGCACCAGGATGGTCGGGAAGTCGACGTTGGGCAATGGCGCCACCGGCAGCAGGCTGAACGACAGCGCGCCGGCCAGCATCAGCGCCAGGGTCAGCAGGCAGGTGGCGACCGGGCGCAGGATGAACAGGCGCGAGAGGCCGCCCATCAGGTGCGCTCCGCCGGGTCGATGCTGTTCACGTCCAGGCCGTGGCGGCCGCGCCAGGCAGCCCAGCGTGCGGCGAGGCGATCGAAGTACAGGTAGATCACCGGCGTGGTGAACAGCGTCAGCAACTGGCTGACCAGCAGACCGCCAACCATGGTGACGCCCAGCGGTTGGCGCAGCTCGGCGCCGGCGCCGCCGGCGAGCATCAGCGGCAAGGCGCCCAGCAGCGCGGCCATGGTGGTCATCAGGATCGGCCGGAAGCGCAGCAGGCACGCCTGGTAGATCGCCTCATGGGGTGGCTTGCCCTCGTTACGCTCGGCGTCCAGGGCGAAGTCGATCATCATGATCGCGTTCTTCTTGACGATGCCGATCAGCAGGATGATGCCGATGATCGCCACGATGCCGATGTCCTGCCCCGACAGCATCAGCGCCAGCAGCGCGCCCACGCCGGCCGAGGGCAGCGTGGAAAGGATGGTCACCGGGTGGATGAAGCTCTCGTAGAGGATGCCCAGCACGATGTACATGGTGACGATGGACGCCAGCACCAGCAGCAGGGTGTTGGACAGCGAGGCCTCGAACGCCTGGGCGGCGCCACGGAAACTGCCCTGCAGGCTGACGGGCATTTCCATCTGCGCCTCGACGTCGCGGATCGCCTGCACCGCCTCGCCCAGGGCGACGCCCTTGGCTAGGTTGAAGGAGATGGTCGCCGCCGGGAACTGGGCGATGTGGTTGACCGCCAGCAGCGTGTGGCGCTCCTCCACCTTGGCCAGGCTCGACAGGCGCACCTGGGTACCGTCGCTGGACGGCACGTAGAGGTTCTCCAGCGACTGCGGGCCGATCTGGAATTCCGGCGCCACTTCCAGCACCACGCGGTACTGCGTGGCCTGGGTGAAGATGGTGGAGATCAGCCGCTGGCCAAAGGCGTTGTACAGCACGCTGTCGATGTTCGACAGGCTCACGCCCAGGCGGGAGGCGGTGTCGCGGTCGATGTTGATGTAGGCCTGCAGCCCCTTGTCCTGCCAGTCGGTGGCCACGTCGGCCAGCTCCGGCAATTGCTGCAGGCGGTCCACCAGGCGCGGCACCCAGTCGGCAAGCACGTCGGGGTCGGCATCCTGCAGAGTGAACTGGTACTGCGTGCGGGCGATCCGGTCCTCGATGGTCAGGTCCTGCACCGGCTGCATGTACAGCTTGATGCCGGCGATCTGGTCCAGTTCCGGCTGCAGGCGGTGGATCACCTCGGTGGCGGTGACGTCGCGGTCGGCGTGGGGCTTGAGGTTGATCAGCAGGCGCCCGGTATTGAGCGTGGCGTTGGTACCGTCGACGCCGATGAACGAGGACAGGCTTTCTACCGCCGGGTCCTGCAGCACGATCTTTGCCAGGTCCTGCTGGCGGCTCGCCATGGCCTGGAAGGAAATCGACTGTGGCGCCTCGGCGATGCCCTGGATCACCCCGGTGTCCTGCACCGGGAAGAAGCCCTTGGGCATGAAGATGTACAGCAGCGCGGTGAGCACGACCGTAGCGATGGCCACCAGCAACGTCAGCGGCTGGTGCCGCAGCACCACGCGCAGGGCGGCGGCATAGCGCTCGATCATCTTGTCGATGAAGCGCCCGGCGGCGCGGGCGAAGCGCCCTTCCTGCTCCGGCTCGACATGGCGCAGCAACTTGGCGCTGAGCATCGGCGTCAGGGTCAGGGAGACGAAACCGGAGATCAGGATCGCCACGGCGAGCGTGATGGCGAATTCGCGGAACAATCGGCCGGCCACGTCGCCCATGAACAGCAGCGGGATCAGCACGGCGATCAGCGAGAAGGTCAGCGAGATGATGGTGAAGCCGATCTGCTTCGAGCCCTTGAGCGCGGCCTCCAGCGGCGGATCGCCCTGCTCCAGGTAGCGCGCAATGTTCTCCACCATGACGATGGCGTCGTCCACCACGAAGCCGGTGGCGATGGTCAGCGCCATCAGCGTCAGGTTGTTGATCGAGAAGCCGGCCAGGTACATCACGCCGAAGGTGCCGATCAGCGACAGGGGCACGGCGAAGCTGGGGATCAGCGTCGCGGAGATATTGCGCAGGAACAGGAAGGTGACCATCACCACCAGGCAGACGGCGAGGAACAGCTCGAACTGCACGTCCGCCACCGAGGCGCGGATGGTCGTGGTGCGGTCGGTGAGCACCGTTACTTCCAGGCTGCCCGGCAGGGTCGCCTGCAGTTGCGGGAGCATCTTCTTGATGCTGTCCACCACCTCGATGACGTTGGCGCCCGGCTGGCGCTGGATGTTCAGCACCACGGCCGGCGAGGTATTGGCCCAGGCGGCCAGGCGCACGTTCTCGGCGTCGTCCTCCACGCTTGCCACGTCACGCACGCGCAAAGGCGAGCCGTTCTTGTAGGCGATGATCAGGTCGCGGTAGGCGTCGGCGGACTTGAGCTGGTCGTTGGCATCCAGGGTCGAGGAACGGGTCGGGCCATCGAAGCTGCCCTTGGGACCGTTGAGGTTGTTGTTGGTGACGGTGGTCTGCAGGTCCTGCAGGCTCAGGCCGGCCGCCGCCAGGGCGCCGGGGTTGGCGCGGATGCGCACCGCGGGGCGCTGGCCGCCGCTGATGCTGACCAGGCCGACGCCGGAAATCTGCGAAATCTTCTGCGCGAGGCGCGTGTCCACCAGGTCCTGGATCTGCGGCAGCGGCATGTCCGGGGACATCACCGCCAGCGTCAGGATCGGTGCGTCCGCCGGATTCACCTTGCTGTACACCGGCTGGTTCGGCAGGTCCTTGGGTAACAGGCTCTGCGCGGTGTTGATCGCCGCCTGGACTTCCTGTTCGGCGACATCCAGGTTGATCTGCAGGCTGAACTGCAGGGTGATCACCGAAGCGCCACCGGAACTGGTGGAAGACATCTCGTTCAGGCCGGGAATCTGCCCCAGCTGGTTCTCCAGCGGCGCGGTCACCGAGGAGGTCATGATGTCCGGGCTGGCGCCGGGATACAGGGTCACCACCTGGATGGTCGGGTAGTCCACCTCCGGCAGGGCCGAGATCGGCAGGAAGCGGTAGGCGATGATCCCCGACAGCAGGATCGCCACCATCAATAGCGTGGTGGCGACCGGCCGCAGGATGAACAGGCGGGACGGGTTCATTCGCTCTTACCGCTGTCCTGGACCGGAGTGTCCGAGCCGAACGGCTTGGCGGTGGACTTGTCGCCCTCCTCCGTCGCGGCCGCGCGGGCCTTTTCATCGGAGGCAACGATGTTCATGCGGGTGCCTTCGCGCAGTCGGTCGGTGCCTTCGACGACCACGCGGTCGCCTTCCTTCAGGCCCTCGGTCACCACCACACGCTCGCTCTCGCTGGTGCCCAGGGTGACCAGTTGGCGCTTGGCCTTGCTCTCCTCGCCGACCAGGTAGACGTAGGTACCGTCGTTGCCGCGCTGCACAGCGTTGGCCGGAATGGTCAGCACGCCCGGCAGGGTCTCGGCGAGCAGGCGCACGTTGACGAACTGGTTGGGGAACAGCTTGTGGTCGGCGTTCTCGAAGCCGGCCTTGAGCTTGACGGTGCCGGTGGTGGTATCGATCTGGTTGTCCAGCGTCTTCAGCACGCCGGTGGCCAGGGTCTGGTTCTGGTTGCGGTCCAGCGCCTCGACCGGCACCGGCTTGTTGCTGTACAGCTCACGGGCGATGGTGCCCAGTTGCTGCTGCGGCAGGCTGAACACCACGGAGATCGGCTTGACCTGAGTGATCACCACCAGCGGCGTGGTGTCGCCGGAGGTGACCAGGTTACCCACGTCCACCTGGCGCAGGCCGACGCGGCCTGCGATGGGCGCGCGCACCTGGGTGAATTCGAGGTTGAGCTTGGCGTCGGCGACCTGGCCCTGGTTGGTCTTCAGGGTGCCTTCGTACTGGCGCACCTGGGCTTCCTGGGTGTCCAGGGTCTGCTTGGCGATGGAGTCCTCGGTGTACAGGCCCTTGTAGCGGGCGAGGTCGATCTGCGCGTTCTTCAGTTGTGCCTGGTTCTGCAGCAGGGTGCCCTGGGCCTGGTCCAGCGCGGCCTGGAACGGACGCGGGTCGATCACCGCGAGAACGTCGCCGGCCTTCACTTCCTGGCCTTCCTGGAATGGCACCTTGACCAGCTGGCCGCTGACCCGCGCGCGGACGTTCACGGTGTTGTAGGCCGTCACCGTACCCAGCGCATGGTAGTGAACCGGCAAGTCGCCCCTGGTCACCGGCGCGACGCTGACGGTCACCGCCGTACCGCCCTGCCCCGCGGCCATCTGCCCCGGCCCCGGTCGCCCGCCACGCCCGCCCTGGGCCGCCGGTGCACCAGTGGAGGTCGAGTGCAGCCACATGATCAGCCCCACCACGGCGGCGAACAGCAGTGCCGTGATAAGCCAGGGGCGCAGTTTGCGGAGTTTGGAGGGCGATCCGTTGCTTGCAGTCATGGGACTCTGTCTTGTTGAAAAGAGGGCTTCACGCAAAAAAGTGAGAATAGCGAGGCTGAACGATAAGCACAGCCAGGCCGCAGGCAAAGTCTCTTTACCCGCTATTTACCTTTGATTTACCGGGAGTTACGAAATTCCGGGGCATTGCGACCCGGATTGACCGGCAGGGTTCCCCGCCAGTGGGCCGACCCTGGATGGGCCGGCCCGGCTTTCTCACGAAAGCAGCAGCGTCATCAGGCCAGGGCGGCGATGGCGGCGGCGTAGTTCGGCTCGTCGGCGATTTCGCCGACCAGCTCGCTGTGCAGTACCTTGTTCTGCTCGTCCAGCACCACCACGGCCCGGGCCGCCAGGCCGGCCAGCGGGCCGTCGGCGATGGCTACGCCGTAGTTGGCGAGGAACTCGCGGCCACGCAGGGTGGACAGGTTCACCACGTTCTCCAGACCTTCGGCGCCGCAGAAGCGCGCCTGGGCGAACGGCAGGTCAGCGGAGATGCACAGCACCACGGTGTTGGCCAGCTTGCTCGCCTCGGCGTTGAACTTGCGCACGGAGGTGGCGCAGGTCGGGGTGTCGACGCTGGGGAAGATGTTCAGCACCTTGCGCTTGCCAGCGTAGGTTTCCAGGGTGACGTCGGACAGGTTGCCGGCGACCAGCGACAGGGCCGGAGCCTGCTCGCCTTTCTGCGGCAGCTTGCCGTCGACGGATACCGGGTTGCCCTTGAGGGTGACTTGAGCCATTGCTTGGGTCCTTCTGTGAGGGATGGCGGCGCAGACGGGTTGCCAGCGCCGCAGGAGGATTCGGGGCCGGAGCAGATGCTAGCACGACTTGCCCGAGCGGATTGCTCGGACATGCATCCGGCCAACCCTCCCCTCAGGCCCGGCTCAAGCGGCAGCCGCTACAGGAGCGCCGGCAGCAGTACCCACGAATGCCTGGTCCTGGAACCCACGCGGCAGGCGCTGAGTGCCAGGCATCGCGGCCAGGCGTTTCTCCCAGAAGCTGCGCCAGTCGTTGTGCACGGCCTCCGCGCGGGCCTTGCGCTGGGCGCGGCGCGCGGCGTTGCGTGCATCGCGGCGGGCCTCCTTGTAAACGTCGGTGTTACGGCAGCTCCGGCATTTCACCCGGTTCAGCTCGGTGGTGGATTCCAGGTGCTTGCCCGCGTGCCCGCAAGCCAGGTGGCCTTTGACCTTGTAGTGAGTGACCATCGCAGATTCTCCCTGTCCGGCGAGCGCACCCTCGCCGCTTGGCGGTGCCGCAGTCGGGCGAACGGTGCGTGCCGGTTGACTGTGGCGCTCAGGGAGTTGGACGGGCCGCTACGCACTGAGGTTCGAAATATCTGCCAGATGCGACCGTCAGTGGGTCGCTACCATCCGCGCGCCGAACAGCAGGTAGCAGCAGCCGGCAAAGCGATCCAGCGCCCGGCGGAAGCGGCGGTAGACGCCCGCCATGCGCTCGCTGGCAAAGACCAGCACCACGCAGCAGTACCAGCTGAACGACAGCGTCACCATCAGCGCGATAGCCATGCCCAGCAATGCAGCCGAGGGCGCAGCCGGCATGGCGGTGGCGAACAGGGTCGCCACGAACAGCGCGGTCTTCGGATTGGTCAGGTTGCCCAGCAGGCCGAGACGGAACGCCGAGAAGGCACTGCGTTCACGGCTGACTTCAGCGAGGCTCTCTCCACCATCGGCCGGCGTCCTGCGCTTGAGCAGCTTGATGCCGAGATAGATCAGGTAGGCGCCGCCGGCCAGCTTGAAGCCCATGTACAGCGCGGGCGCGGCGCTGAACAGCGACTTGATTCCAAGGCCGCCGGCAAGCCCCCAGATCACCGTGCCGCAGGCAACTCCCAGGGCGGCGATGAGTCCATGGCGACGCGAATGCACAGCGGCGATGCGCGCCGTGGTGAAGAAGTTCGGCCCCGGCGTGACCACCGCCACGGCCCATAACAGGGCCACGGAAAGCAGCGGAGCGAAAGTGCTGGCAGCGGTCATGGGCATTCTCGTCGACAGGATGGCAAGTGCGCATTCTAGCGCCCTCGCTCGCCGCTCACTCCGGCAGATGACAGACGCAACACAGCTTGTTGCCATCCAGGTCGCGCACATAGGCACCGTAATAGGTCGGCGAATAATGCAGACGCAGGCCCGGCGGCCCTTCATCGACGCCGCCCAACTGCATGGCACGAGCATGGAAACTGTCCACCTGATGCCGCGTACGCGCCTCGAAGGCCACCAGGCTGCCATTGCCGGCACTCGCCGCCTGGCCGTCGATGGGCTCGTAGACGCAGAACACCACGTCGCTCTCCGGATGGGCGAAGATCGCCCGCTCCGGCGCATGGCGGTGCGCCTTGAGGACGATCCCCAGCGGCTCGAGCAGCTTGCTGTAGAAAGCGATGGCCCGCGGCAGGTCGTTGGTGCCGACGGTGATATGGCTGAACATGTCGCGCGCCCTCTTCTTCCGTGCCGGCCTCAATTACCCGCGTGGGCGCGCTCGATGGCGGCCATGTCCAGCTTCTTCATACCCATCACCGCCTGCAGCGTGCGGCTGGCCCTGGCCTTGTCCGGGTCGGCGACCATGTCGCCGACATGGCGCGGGCAGATCTGCCAGGACACCCCGTAGCGATCCTTCAGCCAGCCGCAGATCTGTGCTTCCACCGGACCGCCGGCGCCGAGCTTGTCCCAGAAGTGGTCGATCTCCTTCTGGCTGTCGCACATCACCTGCAGCGACAGCGCCTCGGTGAAGTTGAACGCCGGCCCGCCGTTGAGGGCGATGAAGGTCTGGCCGTCGAGTTCGAACTCCACCGTCAGCACCGAGCCGGGCACGCCGCCGTGGCGGTCCTTCTCGGCTTCGGGGTAATAGGCGGTCTGGACGATCCGCGAGTTGGGGAATATCCCGGTGTAGAACTTGGCCGCTTCCTCGGCCTTGCCGTCGAACCACAGGCAGGGGGTGACGCGTTGCAGGCTGGACATGGTGGCTCTCCTGATTCTCGCGCGGTCGGCGTGACCGGCATGCAGCTTGGTCGCCTGGGCGACGGCGGAATCGACAAGTCTAGGCGGACTTTCGCGCCTCACCGGACGACCGGTCGGGCGGTATGCCGGGTTCGCCGCGCAGGAACCCTGCAGACGAAAAAGGCACCCGAAGGTGCCTTTCTGCTCAGAGGCCCGATCAGCGCGCCACTGCCCTGGCCCGAGCCTGGTGCAGCTTCTTGTAGCTCTCGATCAGGCGCAGGTGCTTGTCCAGCCCTTCCAGCTTCATGCTGGTCGGTGTCAGGCCGTAGAAACGCACGCTGCCGTCCAGCGAACCCAGCACCGCGTCCATGCGCTCGTTGCCGAACATGCGGCGGAAGTTGGTCTCGAAGTCGGCCATCTCCAGTTCCTCGTCCAGCTGCACTTCCAGCGCCGCATTGAGCGCCTGGTAGAACAGCCCGCGTTCGACGGTGTTGTCGTTGTACTGGAGGAACATCTCCACCAGCTCCTTGGCGTTCTCGAAACGCTTCACCGCGAGGTTGATCAGCAGCTTGAGCTCCAGGATGGTCAGCTGGCCCCAGACCGTGTTGTCGTCGAACTCGATGCCGATCAGCGTGGTGATGTCGGTGTAGTCGTCCACCTCGCAGGCTTCCAGGCGCTTGAGCAGCGATTTGAGGCGGACGATGTTCAGACTGTGCAGGTTGAGGATGTCCGCGCGGAACGCCAGCGCCTTATTGGTGTTGTCCCAGATCAGGTCTTCCACCGGGTAGATTTCCGAGTAGCCGGGCACCAGGATGCGGCAGGCGGTGGCGCCCAGGTGCTGGTACACGGCCATGTAGACCTCCTTGCCCTGCTCTTCGAGGATACCGAAAAGGGTCCGGGCTTCCTGCGCGTTGGAGTCCTCGCCGTGGCCGGAGAAGTCCCACTCGACGAACTCGAAATCGGCCTTGGCGCTGAAGAAGCGCCACGACACCACGCCGCTGGAGTCGATGAAGTGCTCGACGAAGTTGTTCGGCTCGGTCACCGCCTGGCTTTCGAAGGTTGGCCGCGGCAGGTCGTTGAGGCCCTCGAAGCTGCGGCCCTGGAGCAGCTCGGTGAGGCTGCGCTCCAGCGCCACTTCCAGGCTGGGGTGCGCGCCGAAGGAGGCGAACACGCCACCGGTGCGCGGGTTCATCAGGGTCACGCACATCACCGGGAACTCGCCGCCCAGGGACGCGTCCTTGACCAGCACCGGGAAGCCCTGTTCCTCCAGGCCCTTGATGCCGGCGACGATGCCCGGGTACTTGGCCAGCACCTCCTGCGGCACGTCCGGCAGCGCCAGCTCGCCTTCGAGGATTTCACGCTTCACCGCGCGCTCGAAGATTTCCGACAGGCACTGCACCTGCGCCTCGGCCAGGGTGTTGCCGGCGCTCATGCCGTTGGAGAGGTAGAGGTTCTCGATCAGGTTGGACGGGAAGTAGACCGTCTCGCCGTCGGACTGGCGCACGAACGGCAGCGAGCAGATGCCGCGCTCGGTGTTTCCCGAGTTGGTGTCGTACAGGTGCGAGCCGCGCAGTTCGCCGTCCGGGTTGTAGACCTCCAGGCAGTGCTCGTCGAGGATTTCCTCCGGCAGCGCGTCCTTGGGGCCGGGCTTGAACCAGCGCTCGTCGGGGTAATGCACGAACGGCGCGTTGGCGATCTCCTCGCCCCAGAACTGGTCGTTGTAGAAGAAGTTGCAGTTCAGCCGCTCGATGAACTCGCCCAGCGCCGAAGCCAGCGCGCTTTCCTTGGTGGCGCCCTTGCCGTTGGTGAAGCACATCGGCGATTGCGCGTCGCGGATGTGCAGCGACCAGACGTTGGGCACGATGTTGCGCCAGGAGGCGATCTCGATCTTCATCCCCAGGCCGGCGAGGATTTCCGACATGTTGGCGATGGTCTGCTCCAGCGGCAGGTCCTTGCCCGGAATGTAGGTGGTGGTATCCGCGCTCGCACTCGGCATCAGCAGCGCCTGGGCGTCGGCGTCGAGGTTTTCCACCTCCTCGATGACGAAGTCCGGGCCGGTCTGCACCACCTTCTTCACCGTGCAGCGGTCGATGGAGCGCAGGATGCCCTGGCGGTCCTTCTCGGAGATATCCGCCGGCAGCTCCACCTGGATCTTGAAGATCTGCTTGTAGCGGTTTTCCGGGTCGACGATGTTGTTCTGCGACAGGCGGATATTGTCCGTGGGGATGTCGCGGGTCTGGCAATAGAGCTTGACGAAGTAAGCCGCGCACAGCGCCGAGGAAGCCAGGAAGTAGTCGAACGGACCGGGAGCCGAGCCATCGCCCTTGTAGCGGATGGGCTGGTCGGCAATCACCGTGAAGTCGTCGAACTTGGCTTCGAGTCGGAGGTTGTCGAGAAAATTGACCTTGATTTCCATGCGGGCATTACCAGTAGAAAGCGAACTGGCCGGCATTATCCGGACAAAAGCGCCGCGGGGATATCCCGATGTACCTGGCGCCGGTCTGGACGCCTGTCCTCATGGCAGATGCGTACTCGACGCATGGTCGAGCGCAGGCCCGTGCTTCGGGTAAGATGCGCCGCCTCCAGCGTCAGCCAACCCGTACTACAAGGAAACCACCGTGCTCACCTCCCAGGTCATCATCATCGGCGCCGGCGCCGCGGGACTGATGTGCGCCATGAGCGCCGCCGCGCGCGGTCGCCAGGTTCTGCTGATCGACCACGCCAACAAGGCCGGCAAGAAGATCCTCATGTCCGGTGGCGGGCGCTGCAACTTCACCAACCTGTACTGCGAGCCGGTCAACTTCCTCTCGCACAATCCACATTTCTGCAAGTCCGCGCTGGCGCGCTTCACCCAGTGGGACTTCATCGCTCTGGTGGCCAAGCACGGCGTGCCCTACCACGAGAAGAAGCTCGGCCAGCTGTTCTGCGATAACAAGTCCAGCGACATCCTCGGCCTGCTGCTGGACGAGTGCGACCAGGCCGGCGTCGACCTGCGCCTGGACACCTCGGTGAGCGAGCTCGCCCGCCTCGACGAAGGCGGCTACCAGTTGCAGACCAGCCTAGGCCCGGCGCGTTGCGAGTCGCTGGTGATCGCCACCGGCGGCCTGTCCATCCCGACCCTGGGCGCCACCGGCTTCGGCTACCAGATCGCCCGCCAGTTCGGCCACAGCGTGCTGCCGACCCGAGCCGGCCTGGTGCCTTTCACCCTTACCGATCCGCAACTCAAGGCCCTGTGTACCGAGCTGTCCGGCACCTCGGTGGAGGACTGCCGGGTCAGCTGCAACGGCCAGAGCTTCGTCGAGAACATCCTGTTCACCCACCGCGGCCTCAGCGGTCCGGCGATCCTGCAGATTTCCTCCTACTGGCAGCCCGGCGACACCATCAGCATCGACCTGCTGCCGCGTATCGACCTGCCCGTCTGGCTCGCCGAGCAGCAGCGCGAGCGCCCCAACAGCGAGCTGAAGACACTGTTGGGCGAGTTGTTCACCAAGAAGATGGCCGGCCTGCTGGCCGAACAGTGGTTCGTCTCCAAGCCCATGAAGCAGTACACGCCGGCAGAACTCAAAGCCATCGCCGAGTCCCTGGGCAATTGGCAACTGGTGCCGGCCGGCACCGAGGGCTACCGCACGGCGGAAGTCACCCTGGGCGGCGTGGACACCCGCGAGGTGTCGTCCAAGACCCTGGAGTCGCTGAAATCCCCCGGCCTGTACTTCGTCGGCGAAGTGCTGGACGTCACCGGCCACCTGGGCGGCTTCAACTTCCAGTGGGCCTGGGCCTCGGGCTACGCGGCGGCGCAGTTCGTCTAGGGCTGGCGACGCATTCGACGACCGGCCGAGCGGCACGCCCGGTCGTTCCGCATCAAGTCCAGCGGCGCCACGCCCCTAGACTCGGAAGCCAGGCCCGGCCAGCCCGGCACGGGCATCGCTCCCGGAGCCGCCATGCCAACGCTCGCCAGCCGCACCCTCGACACCGGCCTGGAACGCCAGGGCCGTATCGACCTCGCCTGCGCCTTCCGCTGGGCCGCACGCCTGAACCTGCACGAGGCCATCGCCAATCACTTCAGCCTGGCGTTGTCCGCCGATGGCCGGGACTTCCTGATCAACCCCTACGGCCGGCACTTCTCGCAGATGCGCGCCAGCGACCTGCTGCGCCTGCACGCGGACGACCCCGAGGCAATCAACCGCCCGGACGCACCGGATATCACCGCCTGGGCGCTGCATGGCGCACTGCACCGCAACAACCCGCAGGCACGCTGCATCCTGCATGTGCACTCGAAGTACGCCACCGCCCTCGCCTGCCTGGCCGACTCACGGCTGCCGCCCATCGAGCAGAACAGCATGCGCTTCTTCGAGCGCGTGGCCATCGACGAGGGCTTCGACGGCATGGGCCTGGGCGATGAGGCCGAGCGCGTCAGCCGCCTGCTGGGCGACAAGCCGATCCTGCTGATGGGCAACCACGGCGTGCTGGTCGCGGCGCCCAGCGTGGCCCAGGCCTTCGACGACCTCTATTACTTCGAGCGCGCCTGCGAGGTCTACCTCACCGCCCTGGCCACCGGCCGCCCGCTGCGCATCGCCAGCGACGAGGTCGCGCGCAAGACCATGCACCAGTGGCTGGAGTATCCGGGCTTCGCCGAGCGGCATTTCGCGGCGCTGCGGGAGATGTTGCTGGAGAGCGAGCCGGCGTTCGCCGATTGAGATACGACGGAGCACCGGGGCTCCGTCGGGATAACCCTGCGCGCCTCAGCCCTCTCCCCCCGCCCTCTCCCTGAAGGGAGAGGGAGCTGTCCATGCCGACTGACACAATTGCTTCAACCTGCATCGGACGGTCCCCTCTCCCTTCAGGGAGAGGGTTAGGGAGAGGGAAAGCCCGGACATGGCCTGTCCGAGAGAGGCCCTTGCTTCTAGGAATCGCGCCCCAACGGCTGGCGCATCACCGGTGCCGTGTAGGTCTGGGTGCGGTCCGCACTGGGCGGGCAACCGAAATGCGCTCGATACGCGCGGGAGAAATGCTCCAGCGAACCGAAGCCGGAACTCGCCGCGACCTGTGCCACGCTCAGGCGCGTCTGCTGCAGCAGGCTGTGGGCGCGGCCCAGCCTCAGGACGATGTAGTACTTGAGCGGCGACAACCCGGTGTGCTGCTTGAACTGCCGCTCCAGTTGGCGCCTGGAAAGCCCGACGCGCTCGGCGATGGCATCGCACTCCAGCGGTTCCTCCAGCGCCTGCTCCATCAGCGCGATGGCGCGGCGCACCTTGCCACCGTGGGCGTGAGCGTCGCTCTGCCGGCCCTGCAACTGGTGCGCGCCGGGCTCGCGGGTTTCGCCCAGCAGCAGGTGCATGGAGAGTAGCCTGAGAGCCGCTAAATCAGCTGTCTAGAATGGGTGCTCGCTGCAACTTGATGCCCATGAATGCCGGACAGTGCGTGAGAGAGTCACGCAAAAGTCACGCAGGCGTAAGGACTACTCACGCCCTCCTTGCCCGTTCTGGGCACCTACTCCCCCAACACCTTTCTTACATAGGCCTGACACGCAGTCAGTTGCCTGATTGCATCATCCCCTCGGTTGGCAACACCGAGAATCGCTGCAGAATCTCCTGGGTCAAGGTCGGCTCGACCGGCTGCATGATCCATGCTTCCGGCGCTGGCGGAGGAAGACACTTCGGCGGTGGCACTGCAACCACTGACCTTGACTGACAGCCGGCGCTGAGCAGTGAGCAGATCAGCACGAAGCTGAGCGTTCTGATGCTGGGCATCGGTGTACTCCTGAAATCGGGTAGCGGAATCCTGCTGGATAGCCTTGGCGAGCGCCTGGCGCTGTTCGTTGGCTTCCTGTTGGGCCTTGGCCGCTGCGAGGTTGATAGTGCTCAGGTCAGCCTGGAAAGCGGCTTTCTGCTGCTCGATCTTCTGGCCCAGCCTCCAGCCGTTGGAAATCCATCCGCCAGCCGCAGCAAGGAACAATGCAAGTGCGCACAGCAGCGGCTTCCAGTTGCTGAGAAACCAGGTCATGCCGGCATTCCCAGGAACATTGCCCGTTCAGCAGCGCGGCGCTTCACCAGCCCCTGAAGCACCTGCCCGCCGGCCTTGTTCCAGCGAGGGAACTGATCGGCCGCGCCGGCGTAGTCCTTCTGGTTCAGCAACTTCAGCAGCGTCGACGATTCCAGATTGGCTGCGCCCAGGTTGTAGACGAAGCTCATCAGGGCGTCCCACTGCCCCTGGTTGAGCGGGGCTTTCACCAGCCTGTCGATATCCGGCTCGAAGCGCTGTACGTCGTTCACCAGCATCCGCTCAGCCTGATCCTTGGTGATGGCCATCCCCGCCTTCACTCCGCGGGTGGCGCCATAGCCGATAGTCCAGACCCCTACGGCATCCTGGTACGACTGCAGGCGCAGGCCCTCGAAGGACTTGATGAGGCTCAGCCCCTTGTCAGATGTACGCATTGGTCAGGCTCCAGAAACGACAACGCCAGCTCTCTGGCTGGCGTTGGGGTAGGTGCGCAGGGGCTGCGCCTCGGTGATTGGCATTTGGTGCATCGGAATATTGACGTCAGAGGACCTTTGGCGTCTGATTCGCCCACCTGATTGGCGGGCATGTGATTGGAGAAGGACTTTGCACAAGCTCTACGAAGTCGCAACAGATGACAATTTCGACGAGGACGCATACCTATTCGGCAACCCAGATGTGGCCGATGCAGTAGCCGCGAAGGTCCTTGCATCCGGAAAGGAGCACTACTCCGCATATGGAAAGGCAGAGGGACGGCGGCAGCGTTACCGCGTCGACCTTGACGGATTGAAAGCGAGAAAGTTGCAGAGGCTGAAGAGTCTGCTCCGTCAGGATATGCCCAGTGAGAGCTATCCGGACCATTATGACTTCCTGACGCCGGAACTCCGCCAAGAATTCAATATCATCGATACAACTGCAGTTAGCTCCAGTACATATCGGCAAGCAATCCTCGACTTGATCGAGAAACACAAGGATGGCCTCATTCTTGATTGCGGGGCAGGTAGCAGATCGATCTATTTCGACAATGTCGTCAACTTCGAAATTGCCAAGTACCCGTCTACCGATGTTCGCGGAGTCGGCGAAGTATTGCCTTTCAAGGATAATTCCTTCGATGCTGTTCTATCGATCACCGTCCTTGAACATGTAAAAGACCCGTGGAAGTGCGCCAAGGAAATTCTCCGCGTCCTTAAGCCCGGCGGAGACCTGTACTGCGTGGTCCCTTTCCTTCAGCCGCTGCATGGCTACCCGCACCACTACTACAACATGTCGCATCAAGGCCTCGTTAACCTATTCGAAGGCGAAGTTGATGTTACCCTGCGCGAGGTCTATGACCGGGTACTACCGATCTGGACCTTAACCTGGATCGCGAACAGTTGGGCTCAGGGTCTTTCCGGCGAGGCACTTGAAGAGTTCAAATCGCTTCGAGTGGCTGACCTGCTGACACCAGCAACCGATCATCTAGATAGGTCGTACGTTCAGCAGCTGTCGGAGGAAAAAAACTTCGAACTCGCCTCAGCGACCGCAATCCACGCGGTAAAGCGGCAAAGCCCTCCCGCCTCTCTTCTCGAAAAGGCCAAAAGACTCTTCCGGTAGAAACTTAATCAACCGGCGCCGTGGGCCAGTCGATATTGGCTGGCCAGCCATCTTGCTGATCGACGCGATTTAGTTTCACGCGATACTGTTTCCACGCCTTCAGACGTGCTTCCTCTTCCGGAGTAGCCTCCTCCAGGTCCACTGCATCTTGAAGTGGTGCCATTTGTAAGGTTGCCCGTTCCATAAGCGATTCCTGTTCAGCTCGTGCCGCAACCAGGACTTGCTCTTCGGTTGGCATGGCCGGAGCCACGAACTCCTGGTCCACATACCCCCAGCCAACTTGCGGACTTTCGCCATCAGATACTTCCACCCAGATCAGGTCGGGATGGAACATTTCAGTGATGTCTCCATCAGTGGATAGCAGTTCGGCCACCAGTGAACGATCAATGCGAGCGTAGTTCTTCATTTATGCGTACTCGTAGACGATGAGAATACCTGGCTGCCCAGCGAGCCCTGCCTGGGCAGCGAGAGATACACCTGCGCAAGAACCAGAACTTCCACTTCCATACCCTGTTCCTTGCCGAGCACCGGCCCCAGTCCCCACATATCCGCCGCCCCCGAAAGGGCTGCTCCCGCCTTTACCAGCCTGGAACGCCACGCCGCTCGTCCCGATAACAACACCATTACCGCCACCTTCTCCGGCGAACCCACCAAGGTTTACCCCTGAAGGTACGCTGGAGCTGCCGCCGTTTGCCGCGACAGCTCCCGTCTGGGCAGCGCCCGCACAGGCCTGGCCACCTGTGCCTCCAGGCAGAGACATCAGTGCGCCAAACGAAGAAGTCCCTCCAACGTTCCCAGCATTGACGCCCGCTGCAGGAGCTGCCCCGCCGGCACCAATGGTTACGGTTACACCCGAAAACCCTGACGTGAACCGCGCCTTTCCATAGGCGCCTGCTCCACCTCCAGCGGCAGCCGCATATTGCGCTGCAGATGTGGCACCAACGGCGCCCCCAGAACCGCCGCCACCTACCCCTTCCACGATGACAGACTTCGTCCCGGCGGTCGGGGTGTACACCCCATTCGCGGTAAAGACCTGAACTCCAATGAGCCGACCTGCTGAGAAGTCTTGCCAATTGGCGCCGCCAGTGTCCGGGTTTGCCGTGTTGTTATCGGCGGTGCAAAGCCACGTACCAGAACCATCTGCTTTTTGCAGCGTCGCCCCCTTTGGATACCCGCCGATTGCAGCAGCGAAGGCTGCATCGTAGACGAACCTTCCTCCCGCAGATTGCCACTGCTGGATCGCGGTTACGGCGTTGAGAATGCCATTCATGTCGGTCCCGAAGGGGGGGACGCCACCAGCTACGATTGGAGTTCGAGTCAGCGGAGGGAACCCATCCGTATAGGACGCCCTACCATCGGTAACACCGATTTGCGAGGCGACAGGGATGACTTGCTTATCGCCTGCATTAGCAAAGGGAGTCTGAATTTTGCTTGGTGCATTACTAGCTTGCATAGATGATTCCGCCTTCTCCGAGGAAAACGCCTTGATCGAATGGTTGTCCGCCCGCTTCTGCAAAGCCGAAAGTGGTAGATGGGTCGAGCTGAAGAATTATGCTGAGGGACACGCCGGCGGGCCTGGCTATGGCCCCTGAGCGCAAGATGATTGCTGCATCAACCGGTGAGAGATTGAACTCGAAGACGAAGCGCATCCCCATTCCACCAGTGTCCTGAACATAGCACCGGCCTTTATCGCCGAAGATGAATCTCAGCATCCGGTTCATTGACGGCGCAGTGCAGTCGGAAATGTTGGCCATTGCCTTGAGCAGAATCAGTTGCCGATAGGCAGTGTCAGAAAGTTCATAGGTCTGCGTCGGGAGTGGCCCGTCATAGAACGGCGCCTGGTCGAAAGGCTGTACGCCGGTCGATGCAGTTGCGCTTGTGAAGGCCTCGTCAAAGCCAAAGTAGGTGACAGCTTGGTCAACCTGAAGTAACCGGGAGACATTGACGATCTTCCCCCAGATATCGAGCCCAAACCCCTGGGCGGTCGCCACATTCCAGACGACTTCATAGAAGGAATCGATGTCTGCTGACGGATCGATGGCATTGTTGAAACCATCGAGCAATGCCGTGATTGTCGGGCTATTTGCATACTGCGAAAGCAGTGTCTCCCGATAGTTGTTCATACCAGGAGCACCTGAATGTTGGAGGCATCGAGAGTGGGCCGCTGATCAATGCCGAAGGCAAGAGACACTGCCGCAGCCGCAGAGGTAAACCCCATTGTGATGGACTCGATGTTTACGTTCCCATTCACTGCGGCGACGCCAGCGTAGTAGCGGCCGGAATAGATAGTGGAGCCAATACGGGCTCTGCTCCCTCCATCAGCGCCATTGAATGAGTCGATCACGGCAGAGCGCACCAGATCCACAATGTTCGCTGGTAGCAGTGGATCATTGGCGATCTGAATCTTGAAGAACGCCGGCTTGGCGTCCGGGGTCTGCCACGTCACGGTGTACTGCGGATACGGCTTCTCGTACCCCTCTGAATCCTCAATGACGTAGCTCGTATCGCCGTTGTAGTTACAGCCCAGGGATTTTTTCCCCCAGATCGCGGCAGCGATATCAGCCGCTGTGCCGCCCACGACGGCGGCATACATAGAATGAGCGGCCAAGGGATAGCTGGTCGCCCCAGTATTCTCGACAACGCCCTTGGGATTATCGATGACATAGGCATCAAGAACGTCTGGCACCGCGAGGAGGCGCCCCAGAATTGATTGGACCGAGTTAACCCCATTGGCAGCTACCGATAGCCGGCGCCGGTATTCAAAGTCGGCGCGCGACTCAACATCAGTTCCAAGGGTGCCAGCCGCTGCGTTGGTAACGCGATCCCAGCCGGGAACGGCGGTGTAAATCTTCGACAGATTGCCGATTGGGCAAGCAATCGGACCAGTTGTGGAGTTCTGGAAATCAACATCCACAGACCCACTCGCAGGAATCGTGGCATCCGCCAGGCTGAAGTAGATATAGCCGTTCGCGTCTTGAGCGGCGGATCCAGCGGGAATTACCACTCCTACCAAGCCAGTGCACGTCCCCGTAACAACCGTGCCAGAAGCCGCAATTCGTTCCAGAAAGTAGATGCGCCCAATCGCGTCCTGCCAACGACCATCGGCCTTGTCCGGGTCTACGTTGTTGACGACTTCTGCGATCTGGTCGTTCTTATCGCCGATGATGGCAGTAGTGGTCTGGGCGAGCTGCCCCTGGGGAGTGGACAGGCCTGGGTTAACGCCGCCACCAAAGGCCTGGTTGATGTCAGCCTGGACGCCGGAAAGGATGTCTGTTTCCTGCGGCAAGGTGATGCCATTGGCATCTATTACCACGCTGGGGACGTTGCTGGTCATTAGAACGAGACTCCCGCTTCCTGTCCGTCGGTGTCGATGATCTGGATTTGGCCCGTCAGGCCGCGCTCAGTGAATGAAACGGCGACGGTCTTGACCTGCGCCACCTTGGGCACGGTCAAGGCTGCCATTTCGATCTTCTTCTTGATCAGAGAGACCGGCGGGTACTTCCCGAGAATCTGCTGCCAGTACGGGAGCCCTTGAGTAGTGTCGTACCAGCACTCCCCGAGAAATGTCCGGACAGCGCTGGCCACGTCCTGCGCAATGGAATACGGTTCCGTAGCTAGGGCGATGTTCCCCTCCCCATCCAGCACCAAATCCCATGCGCTGCGATCAAGTAGCAGTGTGCTTGCCATGTGAGGTTCCGATTGAATCTTCCAGTTGAGATGCCCGATCTCCCCGACCTCTCGCAGCGCTTTGCCCTGGTCATCGCGTTCCAGTCTTCGCGCGCAGCCGATTACCCCATCGCGCTTTCATTGGCGCGGCGGGCTAGCTATTTCGTAGAGGTGACCAAGGGGAAAATCGATTATCACGTCGCTGCGTTTGAGGCGACGCCGGCAGACATTGCTAGAGCGGTATCGATCGCCAACATGGTTGCCGGCCTAAAGGGCACGTTCTTTTCCGTTCGGGGGCGGATTTTCAAGGACGACGGCAATGTGCTGCAGGTACTGAACTGCCTGAACGAGTCATTCCGGGTGAAGGACTACCGGTCGCACTGCCACGTCATTTTCCCCACCCAGTTCCCGGCAGGGATTCCCCACGTGTACGTCAAGATTCCGCACTTGAAGGCGAAGGACATGCTGATCATTCCTTGCGCCTTCGCAGCGAAGTACACCGGCTGGGCTCTCACCAAGTCACACCCAGGAACGCTTCAGGATCAGTTCCGAGATGTCTGCGTGACTCGCGGTTGTGACTGGTGCCCAAGGTGCAATCCAGACGATCTGGGAGCACCTCAAGGGCTAGGCGGACCAGATGTGCCGCTGCCTGTCGTGACACCAGTGTGACGGTGCGTCTTGTCGATGCTGACGCCATCGTTCTTCACAGTGCCCCCATTGATGGCCAGGTTGCCGTTGATCGTGGTGTTGGCGTCAATCACTGCGGTCGGCGCCTGGATATGCACCCCGACAGGTGACACCAGCTCAATACCTGCATCACTGAATCGGACGTACTGCGCCGGCGCAGAAGCAATGATGCTACCCAGATAAACAGCATCAGCCGGGTCGCTCTGTCGGCTCGACCCAGGCGGTGACTCTGCCTTGGCAGTTTTCACGGCACTGATGTCTCGATCGCAGAACGCTGCAATCCCGATATCTCCAACCTGCGGATCAAGGATCACCGCATTCAGACCGCCTTGGATACGCATGTAGGGGGCGCTGTAGATCAGGCCGTGGCTTGTCACATCGCCCTGCCCGTCTACCTGCTGAACCAAAGGAAGCAGCGTCACTTGGCCAATCGGGGAAACGCCACCAGCATTGGTGACTGCCATCACCTTGACCGGCCGAACAGTCCAACGTTCGCTGAAGAATGCGCGGACGAAGGCCTCAAGCCGGTTCGTGTCGTCGCTCTTATCAGTCGTGCCCAGAAGAGGCTGGTAGCTACCACTTGGAGACATTCAGGGCCAGTCCTTCTTTCGCGAGGCGCATCGTGGTGAACCAGGGTCCCTGCGGATACAGGGTGCTGAGCTCATGGCGCATGGAGTGGATGACCCAATCGCCACGAGCCTTCTCGACAGAGCTATCAAGGCGCACTCGGCGCCCCAAAGCTGCTTCTGGATTGAATTCTGTGACGATCTGGATGCCAGTATTGGTGAATATGGGGTATCCGACCAAGCCGGTCGCGGGAGACACCTCAAGGAAATCCTCTCCGAAAGCCGCGCCGTTGGGCCAGATGGAGATGATCCCGTTCTCAATTTTGCAGATCACCCGTGCGGCGTTGCACACGGACTTGAGCTGCTGGATCAATGTGCCAGGCAAGTTCGGATTGCTGAGCTGAACGGATACACCGTGATTCTCGAAGCCGTACCCCATCTGCTTGGCCAAGGCCTCAACGATGGTGGCAACGTCAGCGCTCCCTTCATAACTGTTGGCGGCGGACGGGGCGACCTGGAACAGATACCCAGGGCGGGCATTCAGGTCGAATGCCACATCTGGAGCTCCGGAGTAATTCACTACTCCGGCAATCATCGTGCCGTCGAATATCTTCTTGATGCCCCTGATGGCGTCTCCGGCACTGACACTGATGTCAGCACCGCGAACTGCAAGGGCATGCAGCTGATTCGTGCTGAACTTGTTCATGTCGGCCATCTTCATGCCGAACACACGCAACTGCAGCTCTCCAAGAGTCAGGATTCCTCCCGACTGGGCCAGGATCAGCTCCACCCGATGCCCACGAAGAGAAACAGTGTCCTGCCCCTGATCGTTTAAGCCTCCATCGCGGAGGCGAAATGTCAGTTCGATTTCCCTCGCGACGAAGCTCATGGGCGTTCCTACTTAACCAGGTATTCGGTGGGTGAGCGCAGACAGAGCTCGTAGTAAGCGGCTGCGGCGTCGTGGGGCGTCGTCAGGAACGTCCTGTCGTCGGCGAAGACGTGATCGGTGATGCGATCCGCCCAGACGCGATGCGGCATGTCGTAGAGACCTGCATCGTCCAACTGCCGGCCTATGCCAGCCTTTGTCTGTTCCAGCGTCCAACCTTCTTGTCGCGCCGAGACGATCCAGGCATAGCCATTGGACTGGCGTACACAGCCATTGGTGATATGGTCCGGGCTCAGGCCTTGAGCAACTGCAATCGGCGCCATCAGCGCCAGAACCAACAAGATCCTCATACCCCACTCCCTTCTGCTCCCCAGATTGCCATGAGCATATCCGCGAACCGAGGCCCTATGGAGTCACCGATATCGTGTTGATCCTTTTCGGAATGGCCGGAGTCGGGATCACATGCGCGCCCGCGCTTACGATTTCCTGCGAAGACGTGCCATCATCGTACCCATACGTCAGGGTAGTGAAGCCAGATGGCACCACGATAGTCGCGACGTCTACGGCTCTAACATTCGAGCTAGAATCCGTTGAGATATAGCTTGATTCGCTCGAGCCAAGCTCTAACTGCGCCCCCCAGACAACAGGGTTCCCAAGCCCAGTTGCGCCTGAGACACCAACTCGGGCGTTATTGACCTCAGCAACCGCCAGACTGGCTAGCATTACGTAGCGGTCGTACCCGCCTGGGCCGGGTCGCACAAACACAGCAAGTAGCGTTCCACTCGTGGCGCTTCCAGCAGTGATGGTCCCGGTATTGGTGTTTACCGTTGCCAGAACGCTCTGAGTGCCACCCGAGTTGCGGAACTGCATGATGAAATTGCCGGTGTTCTTTTTCGCGTACACGCTGAAGGCGTGGGCCGCACCTGCCGCAACGGAGAAAAGCGAGCTGCGGAATATCGCAGCGTTGTTTGGCAGCGTCAGCGTGTCTGCAGTCATGGCGCCATTCGGAGCTGCGGCGTTGTTGACTACCACCGTTGCAGTTCCCCCAACGGTCCAAGAGCCGAAGTCCTCGCTGTTGGTTATCAGATTCGTCCTGCTCTCCTCGAGCAATAGCCCGCGCGGAAGAAGCGTCGTAGGGTCATAGTCGAAGCGTGCCTGGTTTACTGCTGCCGTCTGAAGGGTTGCCGCAGGATCGAAATAGGTCCCGACGCTGGCTCTGGAAAGAGACATTATTCCCGGCAGGGACGAAGACATAGTGAAGGTCTGGCCGATCTGCACTGTCTGGGCAGAAGTTGTCGTGCGCCCTAGGTTATCTTTGACCTTCAGGGTGAAAGAGGTGGAGGTTAGCCCTGCAGAAGGCGTTCCGCTTACTAAACCGGTCGAATGATTGAGCTCCAGACCTGCCGGCAACGAGCCGACCACACTCCACGAGAGACTGGAGCCTGGCATCTGCCCATGAACAGCGATTGCCGATGAATACGATGATCCCTGCATACCGCTGGCCAATGCGCCAGACAGAACCAGGGGGTTTGCTTTCGCCCAGGCATCCGCAGCACCGATGCGAGACTGGAGGTTTATGGAAGTCGAAATTGTTGTATCGATTGGGTCACTAGGCTCCAAATACATCAGCACCCAGCGCGATCCGAGCCCCTGAAAATAAGCATCTTCCGCGCCTTGCGTATCCATGAATGCCAGGTCCCCGGAAAAACCCAGATAGCCCTGCCGCACACACCGAACGCGATCTCGGCACAGCACCCCAGCCAGGATTGTCTCGCCCTCCAAGATCACGTCCATGAAAAGCCCGGTGGACTTCTGGTAGACGTTCAGTACGCAACTCTGTTGGGCTAGCACGACCTTCAACGTTTGCGAGGCGATAGCAGCCAAGGGGATGATCTGCATGATGCCCTCTATGCAATGCGGCTGGCGTCGAATGACGCCTCTTGCTGGGTGTTGGGTGCTACTGGTTGGACGGCGCCGATACTTGTCACCGGCTGCCCTTGTGGCTCTGCAGCTGCTGAGTAGATAGCCACGGCCGTTTGCCGTACCTCCTCGAACTGAGCATCAACAGTCAGCAGGGTGACGCCTTGCGCCGACGTTCGCCGATAATCAAAGCGCACCAGGTTGACGTTCTGGTATGTGAAATCCGGCGTGGCGAGGTCATAGAGCTCCGTAGTCTCCTTCAGAAGTTCAAGCTGCTGGAGAAACTGATCGCGCGTCATCGCCCCTTGACCACCACAGGTCATCAGAAGCCGGATGTCGTAGGGGAGCGCTACCTTGTTGTAGGAGGAGAACGAACCAAGCTCTACAGGGTACTTCGAGATCCGCTGCTCTCCCCGGTAGTCAAAGGCGATCACCGAGTCGGGCAGAATGATCTGAACCCCGTTCTTGTCATACAGCCCCCACTCAGGCCCGAGTACACCATCGAGGAATCCAAAGAAGTCAGCCCCGAGAGCAGCCCCGAGAACGCCGCTGACGGCTCCGATCCCGACTGCACTACGGCGTACATCGGGGACGCCGGGCGCAAAGGGAACGTCAGGGAAATCAATCAGTGACATCAGTTCATTCCCGTTGCCGTTGAGTTGATCAGTTGGTTCTGGCGAAGCGCTTCGCCCATGTCGCGGGCAATGCCTGGCGCATCGGTGGCTTGAGTCTGCACAGTGATTTGACCGATGCTGACCTCGTTGTTGGTGGTGGAAACCTGCGACGATCCGAGATTGGCACCGGCGCCGATTTTCAATTCACCAGGGCGGACGCCCATCTGGTCTCGCTCGAGAGCAAGACGCTCCTCGGCTGTCATCTGGAACTGGTCGCCTGCGGAGTTTCCGTAGATCGCTTGGGCCAGAGTCCCGCGGCGGGAAGCTTCGGCTTCCTTTTGCGCCGGCCGTTCATACTGGCTAGAAACAACGCTTCCCGCCTCGTAGGCAGATCGCGCCTTGCGGAGGGCGTCCCCCGCGGACTTCTCTTGCCCCTGCGTGAGCTCGAAGTGGATGAACGCCAATTGCTCATCAAGAGACGAGCCCCTGATGTCCTTGCCTGAGAAGGCGCGGAATCCAGCCTGACGGTCAGGATGCCACTGGGCCAGCCCGTAGGCTTTGCCACCATCGCCCACAGCAGACGGATTGAAGCCGCTCTCTACGCTGAGGTTCGAAGCAATGCCAATGGCCTGTTCGCGGCTCCAGCCCTTTCCCTGGAAGTAGTTGGCGACATAGTCAGCCATGGCTCGGCCGCCGTTCACCTTGCCCGCGGCCGCATCCATTTGGTTGACGGATTCCTGGGCGCTTTGCACTCCAAGAGCCGCAGCGCCACGGTTCAGCCATTCTCCGATGAAGTCCCCAGTGGCCGTCCCGCTGATGTAGTTGTCGTTCAGGTAGGTTCCGGCCTGATAGCCTCCATAGCCAGCTAAACCGACAGCCCCGAGGCGCGCGGACATAGCCAAGGCGCTGGTGCCTGCACTTGTGAAAATGCCAATTCCTTTTGCAGCTGCGATGCAGGCTGCGCCTATCGCTAGTATTTTTGTCGTAACCCCGCCAGAGCTTTGATCAAGCTCGGTCAACATCTTGGTGATCTCTTTCCCGCCATCCACCATGTCGACGAAGAACTTCTGGATTTCGGCACGGTGCTCGTTCACCCAGGTGCCGAAGTCTCGGAGCGTCTTGGTCAAGTCAACCAGAGCTGGCCCCATGGCCTCGAAGATCGCCTGCCCAACACCATTTACCTGAGCAGTGAACTCGCCCCAGACACGCTGCGCTTCCTGGGCGCGCTTGACGCTCTCCTCCGTTACGCCGGAGGACTTGTACATCTCGGCGTAGAGGTCTTGCACCGCCTGTCGGCCCTGACGAAGAACGTTCAGAGTGCCTTGGTCGATGCCAAGACTTTGGGCGATCCGGATTTGGTCCTGGGCGTCATAGCGCTGTAGGGCGTCCGATACATCTAGAAGGACGTCCTTGAAGGGGCGCATCTTGCCGGCCGTGTCGGCGACGTTCACGCCAATGGCGCGGAACATTCCCACCACAGGAGAATCTTCACCAAGCTTGAACGACTCGATACCGGAAGCAATGTTCTGCAGACTTGCCTGGAACCCCTCCGCCGAACCGCCGACGGTCTTGACCGTCTTGCCCCACGCATCCAGCTCCCGGGCGCTCATGCCGAGGTTCTTGGACAGATACCCCAGTTCAGCCTGCCCATTCACCGTGTTGCTGATGAAGTCCTTCAGGCCATTGGCGCCGATGGCCACCGCGAATAGGCCGAGCAGTTCGTTCCGCACGCGGCGGAAGCCCTCGGTCATCACCTTGGCCTGAGCCGCGATCTGCTTGGCGCTGGCCTCAGATTCGCGCACGAAGCGCTTCTGCGCATCCGCCGCCTCCTTCTCGCCTTTCTTGAAGCCGGACGAATCCAGCCCCAACGTGACGATGAGGGCATCGATGACAGTTGCCATGCGCTATTCCTGGGAGGCGAGATTGCGGTTGTGGGTGTCGACCGAGTTGACCTCAATCAGCCACCACAGATCTTCCAGACCGTAGACGGTGTCGAGTTCGTGGAGCGTTGCCAGGCGAGAGGAAATCACCGTGGCGATGGTGGCCGGAAGATTCAGGTAGTCGACGATGCCATGTCGTCTTACGCCGGCGACGGGGCCGAAGTCGATTGACCGTCGCCGATAGAAAAACCCGAATGCAGGCTCAACACCTGCGCGCGGATGTTCAGCCGGGTACGGATTTCCTCTATGTCGTCTTCGACCAGCGGGCGAACTACAGACGGATTCGCAGGGTTAGGCATCATTTGCACGCAACCCATCATTTCATCCATCAGCGGCTCCGCCTGCTGGAAGGGAATCATGGAGATAGCACTCATGCCCATCCGAACGATACCGGCGAATCCGAGGTCAGCCACTCCTTCAGGAATTTCGACACCAGCCTGGGCCATTGCCATGAAGGCACGCATGGCCCACTTCTCAGCCTGGGACGAGGGCATTTCGGTAATCAGAAAGACCTTACCCTTGTCTCGCCCATCCACCTCGACGCGATACTGAAGAGTCTTGCGCGCCATTAGTTGTCCTCCGCGATCACGCGTTCCCAGGTGATGATGAAGGGAACCGGCTGCAGGGTTCGGCGGTTAGCCGGGAACGGGTTGCCGCTGGTGAGCACGCCGTTCTGCAACGAATACTTGCGACCGATTGCCGGTAGGATCACGGTGCCATTGCAGAAATAGACCTCACGCGCTGTGCGCTGGGCCAACTGCCAGTTCTCGAAGATCACCAGCGAAGGCGAGTCCGGCATGATCGTGATGGTCATACGGGTCGGGTTGAAGATGAAGCCGGCCGACATGTGGCCGTCTACACCCATGACAATCTCAGCCTGCTCAACGGCATCCGAAGTGAAGGCATCGTCAGTCGCATAGCCTTGGATGCTCTGCGGCGACGGATACAGGTTGGTAACTGCGATAGCGAGACTGGAGTTCGCCGCGGTAATGGTGGCCATCGATCAGCTCCTTACTGGATCTCAATGGAAGCGAGGGTCAGGCGCTGGATTCTGCCGCCATCGGTGTAGTACAGAGTCATCGACGGGCTGCGACGCTCTGCACGGATCGCTGCAGTAGCCGGCACGATCTCCAGGTAGTAGCCCTTCGCCTCAAGCGCCGGACTGACGTCCTTGCCCAGTGCGAACTGGATTTCGGCCTTCTGGGCGGACGAGAGCGCTACACCCACGCGGATGGCGCCGAAGTTCACAGCAGCGGCGATCGGGTCTTGGCAAGCGGCATCTACCAGGCTATAGCCCTGGGTGTTGTAGGGCAGCGAACCAACGTTCTGCAGCAGGGTGATCATGGCCAACTGCAGGTTGGCGTTTAGCCAGATCTGATTCAGATAGGTGTCGGCCCACTTCCATTCGCCTGAGGCGCAGCCGGGATACATGAAGTTGAACTGCTGTTTGGCGTTGGCGTAAATGCCGTAGAAGTTGTAGCCGTTGGCCTCAAGAGCTGCGGCATCGCTCGCATTGTCGGCCGAGGCCGCCATACCGGATTGGCTGCGGAACGCGACGGTGGCACGACCATTCAGGCGGTCGAAGTCCAGGGATGCCGCATAACCCAGCACAAAGGCGGCATGTGCATTGGTGCCAAATACCGGAATTGAGCCAACGAGTTGATTGGTCTTCAGGTAGGCGCCCCAGGTGCTGGTGCTACCGCTGACCTTGGCGTTCACGTCCGAGTCGAAGCCGACATAGGCGAAGCGGTCATTCTGAGCGTTTGCCCAGTCGGAGAACGCCTTCTTGTCATCAAGATCGGGCTCAGCGGTGGTGGTGAAACAACCCCAGTTCTGAGTGACTGCGACAACCTCTGCCATGGCTTCAGCCGGCGTGGGTGCATCGACACCTGCGGAAGTGATCGCCCCAGTGGCCTGGGTGAGCTTCAGACCGGCAGACAGTGTGCCGCTCGCGAAGCTGACCGAAGAGGCATCGCCAGTGGTGCTCGAGGTGAACTGGAAGGCCGCGTGCTGGGCGTCGTAGGTGATGGTAGCGCCGAGCGCCGTGAAGGCAGCGCTGATCAGCGTGGCGGCGTTCGAGAAGCTGGTCGCTGCGCTCAGGCTGATATTGGAGGAGGTCTTTGCAGCGCCGCCATCCACAGTCACGGTCAGAACGCCGGACAGAGCCTTAAGCTGATCCAGGGTCATTGCCGAGAGGTCACCACCACGCATGAAGCCAGCGACAGCCGCAGTCGGGTATGCCCAGAAGTACAGCAGGCCCGGGCGCTTGGTGCAGTTGGTATAGCCGGCGAAGTAGATGTTGGCCATCGTCGCTTCGGCGGAGGTAGGACCGAAGTAGTCAGCCACATCCTGAGCGGTTGCGAACGAAACAGCCTGGCCAGTCGGCAGGAAGGCATTCGGGGAGAGGATCAGGCCATTCAGGTCGACCGCGCTACCGGCAGCAGCCAGCACGCCCGGATTGACTTGGACAATCTGGGAAATCGGGATAGTGGACATCAGGGTGCTCCTGGCGGGAACTTGGTGTCGACCTCGGCCAAGCCGATATGCAGCTCGTCCGCAAACTGCTGAGGCGAAGTGACGGTTGGGTTGAATTGCATGTAGAGCTCGAACGTCCAGCGGTCTTCATACTGCTGCTCGCTGTTGGTCATGACGTTCTGTTTTGGGTCCGTCGCGTAGAACGGCTGGAGCGGTCCAGAGGCCATCTGTTCCGTGGCGTACTCGCTTCGAAACAGCGTGGCGATGATGTTCGAGTTGGCTGAAGCGTCTGGTCCGTATACGTCCAGTTGAACCCTGAACTGTGTAGTCCGAGTGTCGTGGCGCTCGTCCGCGCCGGGGTCATAGGTCACGACGCTGGTGGACAGACCTTCGATGAACAACGGGGTCATCATGACGAAGGAGCCAATCGCATCCGCGACACGGTTGCCCTGAGTCTTGTAGACCTGAAAGTTGCTACCCAGAACATTCAATAGGAATGCTCGAAGCCCTGCGAACAGGTCCGACTCAGTTACGTTGACAGTTGAAGGCATGCCAGAACCCTCGTCCAATCCGGCCAGAGCTCGGGGACGGCCACGACCAGCCACTCCTCAGAGAGAGTTGGGATCAGGATGATGTCGCCTCCCTTCCCGTCTGGGCGGTTGACGCTGTACCAGTTGCCGTTGATGTAGAACGGCGCAAAGACGCCCGACATGTTCAGGCCGTCAATGTGCATCAGATCCTTCTGGGTGAGGGACTGGCGCTGCACCTTCACATCCACCAGGGCATCGAACCCTGGCGTTCTGGTGCCATCGGGGTTAGTTACCCATGAGCCACTGGAAGGCCTTATCTGCGCGGCGATGTTCGGGTTGATGGCCTGCGTGACGCTATTGGCTATTCCCCGCAGGTTCATCTTTGCGGACCTCGTAGTCGACGCTATTGAGCATGTGGCCGGAGTCGATCAGGGGCTTGTCGAAACCAGCCTTGGCCGACTTCTTCTTCGTGTTTTCAGACAGTGGCGGCGTGGTGAACTTCCGGATGGAATCCTGGATGTCGCCGCGGATTACCTCGCCGGTGAGCATCATGGCGTTCTCGACGCTGTTCCCAGCATGGATGAGCTTTCCCAGGCCCTTGGCCCAGCGCTTCCCATTGGCAGCGATCGCATCACGGAAGAACGGGCGAGGCGGACGGTTGGCTGCTGGGTCGCCGAACTCGTTGGCTGCAGCTACCAGAGGAACCGGCGTTCCATCCGTATATGTCGCCCCCTCAAGAAATCCAGCGCGCAGGACGTCGTTGTCATCCAGGCGAGACGCTAAGTCGCGCAAATACTTGCTGACCCGATCACCACCTTTCACGGCACCCATGGAAAACGATTCCTGTAGGCAATCTCATACGACCGGCCCGGCACATAGCGCATGGTCCGGAACGGAGCAGTGGCTTGCCAGAAGGCGGCGCCGTACTTGGTTTGCAGGAACCAGGTGGCAGTGAAAGGCACTGCGCCCATGTCCGTGCCGACGGATACGGAGCCTTCCGTGGCGTTGTTGATGCGGCCGACGAGAGGTGAAGCCCCCTCGCCGTTCACGCCAGCATTGATCGCCGCGATGTGAGCAACCAGCATCCACAGAAGCATCCGGCGAACATCCACGTCCTGGACGCGGCTGCAGTCGGTGTTGTCCAGGTAGATCGTCGCCTCCGCGAAGTAGTCGCTCAGCAGCGCATCCGAGACAGTCGAGAACTCCGGATAGCGCAGCTTGAACGCCGCCGGATCGAAGACGACGACGCCCATGGCTTACTCCTCGGCGTCAGCCGGCTTCAGGCCCTTGCCCGGGTTCTTCTGGTCGAGACCTTCGAACCCAGTAGTCTCTTTCTCGCGCTCAGCGGCGGTTTTCTCAGCCTCACGATCACTGCCGGCCAGAAACACCAGGCCGTTGGCGACGATGGGGTTCTTGGCTTCCGCCTTCAGCCAGCCGTCCATGAAGTCCTTGTCGACGTCACGAGTGATGCCAAAGCCGCCGATGATCTGGGAGCTGTTGGCGCCGGCCAGGGTGACAACCTTGCCACCCAGTTCGGCATGGAGCCCGTGCGGGAGCTTGCAGCCTACGATTACGGTTGCCATGGATTACACCCCCAGCATCTGAGCGATGGCCACCGGGCGACGGATAATGGTGCCCCAGCCGCCCGCGGACTTTTTCTGTTTGAAGGAAGAGAGGCCGATCTTGACCGGGTGCGCGCGCATCTTCTCGGTGAAGGCGGCGTAAGCGGTGTCCTGGCCCTCGATCTCGTCGACGATCAGCTGAACCAGCTCGCCCGAGCCAGTGCTGTACTCGACAGCGGTCTCGATGCGCAGGTTGGGGAAGTTCTTCTTCAGCTGGTCGGTGACGTTGACGTTGTACTGGTTGGTCTTGGTCAGGTTGACCTCGGCGGTCGGCGACATGGCCAGGGTCATGGCTACGTCACGCTCAACCAGGCCTTTCAGCTGAGTTTGCAGCTGCTTGTACAGGACCTGGCTGATGTCGTCGTACACCTGCTGACCGTCCTTGTCCGCCCACAGGCGGCTGGAGCCGGTGCCGGTAGCCAGGGGCTGAACCGGGGTGCTCAGGTTCGGATCATTCAGGGCCCCGTAGTTCTGTAAGCCGGTGACGCCGTAGAAGTACATCTTGTTCAGCGCCTTGTTGATGGTCAGGGCGCTGGCGATGTTCAGGCGTGCGGCGTAGTCGATACGGCCCAGGCCCATCATCTCCAGCTCACGCTCGCCCCATTGGGTAACGGTCTGGAAGTGGTAGGACTGGCGGGGAACCCAGTTGACGTTGGCCGAGGACTGGCCGGCGTTACTGAAGTCGCCGTAGGTGTCGACCTCACCAGTGGATTCCACGACCGGGAACTGGCTGGTCATAGTAGTCCAGTCACCCTTCTTGGCCTCGCCGAAGATCTCGGCAGCCTTCATCGGGGTAACCAGCACCTGGATCAGCTCCGGGTCCAGGTAGTTCGCCAGGTAGGCCGGGATACCGGCGTTGCTGACAGTCACCAGGCCCGGCTGGGCGTCCATGGCGAGTTCGTAGTTTTGTCGAACACCTTCGTGCTGGTAGCCGCGCACGGTGTCCATGAAGTGCACGCCATAGTCGAAGGCGAGCTTCTGCAGATCGGAACGGATATCCATGGCGGTCATACCCAGTTGGAGAATTTGATGAGTTCGTTGGCCGCCGCAGCGCTTGCCACCGTCCATTTGGTCTCGGTGAAGCCTGCGATGGTCGCGCCGGCAGCGCCGGTGGCGATCTGGCCGGTGGTGTTCGAAGCGAAAACCTTCTGGCCGACGGTCGCGATGGTGGTGGTGCGGCCCCAGAAGTCGCCGGCGTTGTGCACGGTGACGCCGTAGCCCTGCGGGATCACCATGGTCGCGTCGCTGAGCAGGTTGAAGTTCAGAGCCTGATGATCGCGGTGGATGAAGCCTGACGGCGCACCAGAACCTGCGTTGCTGACGGTGTTGCCGGATACCCAGGCGAAGCGGCCGACGGTCACGCCGCCGGAGGCAGCGACCATCACGCCGTCGCTCGGAAGCACGTTGGCGCGCGGGTTGGCAGAAGCGAAGTCGCCCTCAACAGCGGGCGCCGGATATTGGTTTACAGCGGTCTGGAAGCCCATGGCATCACACCTTCAGTACGCGGCCAGCCTTCGGGAAGCGCTTGGCGAAGTCGGAGGAATGGGCAGCGTCCATTGCGAAGCTGTCCGGTTTCTTGTCAGTCTTGGACTTTGCCAGGGCGATCAGTGCCTTGTAGGCGCTGGGGTGCACACCCTTGTGCTCGATGCCAAGTTGGTCCATGGCGAAGCGGTAGACGTCCTCGGCGCTGTCCATGGCGGCGATTTCACCGACCAGGGGGCGGACATCGGCCTCGGCCTCACGCAGGGCCTTCACGGCCTGCAGAGCGTCCTTCTTGGCGTCGGCACGAATCAGAGCGACAGTGGCGGCATCCATCGCTTTCGGCTCGTCCTTCTCGTCGTCCTCATCTTCGGCTTTCTTCTCGTCGTCTTCGTCTTCCGCCTTCTTGTCCTCGTCATCCTCGTCCTCGGCGGTGTCGGGCTTCTTGGGCTCTTCCTCCGCTTCGTCCAGGGCGAACTGGATTGACTTAGTCAGGGCGGCCACGTCGATCTTGGCTTCCGGGAATGCCTTAGCAGCGTCCTCGGCCAGTTTCTGGGCCGTGGTCACCTTGGCGGTCAGCTTCCGGATGTCGGCCGGAGCGCTGTCCTGAGCCAGCTGCGGCAGCAGGACGGCATGAAGGGCCGCACGTGCAGCGGCGGCTTTGCTCAGTTTCATAGGGGTAAGTTCCTCGGGTAGTGAGTCGCTGACGAGGACGTCAGCACCGGCACGGCCAACAGGGACCAGTGCCACGTGATTGCCCACGATCTCGGTCATGCGACCGTCGTAAGGCACGCCCTCGGGAGAAACGCCGGGCGTCATGTCCGCGACGTAGCGATACGCCGAGGACAGTTCTCGTTGTTCGTTGGTTTGCACTCCAGCGATTGCGGAGGCGTCCCAGATGACCAGGCTGTTTCGAAGGAAGGGGTCGGCGAACTCGGCATTGCTTCCGGTGGCGCCAACCACGAATTCCTTCTGTGGGTCTTGCGCGCTGACGGCGATATGCCGGCTCAGCAGCGGGATGTTGTTAAAGGTCGCTACAGCCTTGGCCAGTTCGCCTGGGTCGCGATAGAGCTGGTAAAGGCGCTCAGGCTCAAGCCCCATTGCCTCGCCGCCGGGGATCTCCCGACCGAAGTACGGGCAAACGTTGGCCTTGCTGATCGGGCTAACTTCGACATGCAGGCGACCATCTGCATCTATGCGGCGCACAGTGGCGCGGTCAAATGCCAGGCCATCAATGTGCATGGTCGTGAATCCTTATCGTAAAGGCCCAGGTGGGAACCCAGATGGGCTTCCCGCACAGGTGTCGGGCGCAATTGATGATGACGAGTGCAGGCCACGCCCCTCGGCGCAGCTTCACCGAGACGGTCAAGGTTGCAGTTGCCATGGGAGGCCCTCAGTCGAAGCCAGGTATCACGGGAGACCAGCCGCATCGGCAGTTGACCTCTTCGCCGGGCATGATCCACTTGCCGTCGATGTACATGCCCTTGGCCAGCTCGAACTCTTTCCCATCAGCCTTCACGTGCGACTGCCTTGGCTCAGCGCCGGCGTGCGAGTGGCGCCAGATGCCATGCGTGACGCCCAGCGACTGCTGGCGGGCCGAGGTCATCACCGACGTGGCCTTGTTGTTCTGATCCCGAGCGATGAGCGCAGCACGACGCTTCGTAACGCCGTAGCGTGACTGCAAGTCCTGCGTCAGCGTGGACAGGTCTCGGCCCCGCTGGACCGACTGCATCACCATCGTCTCCACCTGCGTCAGGTACTGCTCGGGGATGCTGCGGATCAGGTTGATGTTCTCGTTGATAACGCCCTGATACGCCGTGCGCATGGGCTCGCTCATCGTGAACTGGACCGTCATCCCCATGTCGCCCATGGCGGTGCGCAACGAGGCGTCCGAGGCCTTCAGCGACTTGTCGGCAAACCTCCTGGCCAGATCATCAGCCATCGCGTCGAAGTGACGCTCCCAGCGCTGGGTCAGCCGCCGCATGGCATCGCGCATCACCGTGGCCGGGTTGGCATCCTGGGCAAAAGGCGTATCGCGGTATGCAGCCTTCAGCCAGTACACGACTGAGTTCTGCATATCGTCGATCGCCTCATCCAGACGCTTCTGATACCACGCGCGGATTCCGGCGTTAGGACGAACCTGCCGGAGGGTCGGCGGTGTCACCGTCCTTTTCTTCTTCCGGGTCGAACTCATCGCTCAGTTCCAGGGCGTGGTATGGGCTGTCCGGGTCGGAGGCCAGGCGCTCGCGCACGTCTTCACCCGACAGAACGCCGCGGTCAATGTAGAGCGCGTCTGTGTCGGCATCAGCCTTCCGGATCTCGGCGAGCTCCTTCTTGCTCATCTCGTACAGCGGGACGAACTCGAAAGTGATATCCGGGTCGATCTCCCCAAACTCGCTGAGTTGGATGATGTCGATGACCTTCTTCAGGTTGTCCCGGTAGATCGACTCCTGCTGACCCTTCACGTAGTCATAGAAGACCCGTATTTCGCCATCGCTGGAGGCATTCAGGCCGCTCGGAGTAATTCCGAGCAGTACCACCAGCGGGATGCTGGACACCGAAGCCATCTGCTCCTGTGCCTGTGCCTGCAGCTCGTGCACCCCAGACAGCGGGGTGTTGATCTGCTCGATCTCCTCGGTATCTTTGTTGACCACCATCATCCCGCGGTTATCGCGGACTCGGTTGAACAAGTCGACTCGGTCAAACAGCGTGTTTGTGTCAGCTCCTGAAAGCGTCGCCTGCATATCGGTCTTCAAAATGGACAGGCTAAAGCTGTGCACTAGGTCGCCGACGCTGTTGCGCGTCCGCAGCCAGTTGTTCACATAGGGCTCGGCGATCTGGCTCATCGACAGGCCGCCGAAGTTGTAGGCAGCCTTGAGCATGTCAGGCACCTCGCGGCTGATGAACATCAGCATGCGCGAGCGATGCACCGACTGGCCCATCACGAACCATTCCTGCGGCTTGTAGTAGTCAGCCTTCAGGGGGTTGGTGCTCTGGTAGACACCTGGATAGGTCCAGACTGCCTCTACCTTACGGAAGGCCACCAGGGAGCCCTTGGCGATCTTCTCCTTGGCCAGGAACAGCGGCGAGGCTAGTTCGAGCGGGTCATCGGTGGCGACAGTGCCCTGTGGGGCCTTCATCTCGATGTAGATCTGACCGCGGCCGAAGTAGCCATCATCTTCCGCCGCTTCCTTGAATAGGTCGCGGACCTTGAAGCGTTCAAGCGCCTCGTTGATCTTCGCCACCCGTTCCGTCTTGTCGTCGTCTCCGACGGTGCGGATCTCGATCCACTTCCGGGTCATCTCCTCGGCCAGGCGCGAGACCATCTTGCGGTACTCGGCGCGCTGGGAAAGGTCGGCGAGGTATGGATAGCCAGGGAACCCACCAGTGAAGCCGGTCAGGTTCAGGTAGTCGTATGGCGTGGAGTCCATCGCCATGGCCGCCTTCTTCTCGGCAGCAGGCACGACACCGGGAGGCGGGTCGTAGGGCTTCAGCTCAACCCGCGTGAGCATGGGATTGCTGGTGTCCATGGCCTTGGCCAAGGTCATCGCACTGATCCGCATCCGCTCCTTCTCCGCCGGCGTGGCGACAGGCTCGGCGCGGCGGCGGAAGAGATCGCGGATTCGTTTCATGCTCGTTTCAACAGGTCCTGATTGATGCGCATCGGCTGCTGGCCAGGGGCAAATGCCATGACGAAGGCGTCAGCAAGGTTCGGCGAGGCGATGGGGCCGCCATCGCGCTTCGGATTGGCGAGGTCTTTCTTGCTCTCGACTTTCACCCGGCCGGCGTTGTCGTAGTCTTTCTTCGGCGTGGCCAGCTCATCGATCAGTTGATCCAGGTTCGGCATGCTGCTGTCGATGAAGATCATCTCGTCCATGTCGAATTGATGACCATTCTTCACGGCGTTGAAGGTGTTCTTCAGCCTGTCAGCTACCAACCACCAAGCCTGGGCCTTGATGTTGGCAAACATGTCCTTGTTCTTGGTGCCGTGCGAGTAGACCGCATCAGGCTTGAACACTGCGCCGCCGGCGTTGAACTTCGAGTGAGAGACCGTCGCGCCATCACGCCGAGCGATGTTGAGTTCGTTGAACTTCGCCCCACACCCAGCACCAACCCCGATGGAGTCATAGGTGACCATGGCCTGGCGCCGGCGCGCCTCATCCCAGACACGGGTAGAGGACTGAAGGAGCTCATCTTCACCAGCCTTCCAGTCGACGGACCAGCTGGCCATGGGGCCGTGGGCGTACACCATGGCGCACTTGTCAGAGCCGCTGTCGGCAACGTCAAAACCGATTCGCTTCGAACCCGAGACATCAACGCCAAGTGCCTTGTGCGCGTCAATGGCTGCCATCAGCCATGAGCGTTTGATGATCGTCGAATCGTCATCGTCCCTTGGAATGCCAAGATAGATGTGCCCGAAGTCGTCCTCGTCCTCTTGCCGGGCTGCATCAATGATGGCCAGCGCCGTATCGTTGAGGAACCGGTTCTCGTCGTAGTTGATCTTCCGCACGATGGTTCCGGGCGGAGGATTCACCACAAAGCGCTTATAGACGAAGTCAGTGGCCAGCTTCGGGTTGAAGGTGATCCACACCTGGGAGTGGGCCTTACGGATTGTCGGCTCCAGAATCTCCCACTGTTCCTTGGTGAGGTTGTGGGCCTCCTCGATCCAGAGGATATCGATCCCCTCGAGCGACTTGATTTCGTCAATGTGCCGCCACAGCCCGTAGAACAGGAACTCGCTGCCGGTTCGACGGTTGAGAATCTTGGTGTCGAGAATGCGGAACCGGCTGTTCAGCCCGAACCGCTCTATCTGCCCCTTCAGAAGGGAGTAGACCGACTCCTCGATCTTGTTCTGGAACTGGCGAGCGCAAAGGACGCGAAGCTTGAAGGTGTCCGCTAGATAGGTAGCAAACCCCGCAGCGTCCCATGACTTCGAGGACATCCGGCCGCCGTACAGCACCCGGTTTCGTATCGGGTTGCCATCCTTGTCCTCTCGCGCCGTCCAGAAGCCCCGGAGGGCCGGGTTAAGCGTTGGACGGTTCTCCATAGAAATGCCCCAGGCCCGAAGGGACCTTGTCTTCCTCTTCTGGCGCCTGGTCCATTCCGTAGGCTTGCCGCTCTAGCAGGATCAGATGCTTCAGCGTCTCAGCCAGTTCTTTCATTGTCTTGGTGCGCGAAGGCAGCGACGACATCTTGCTGGCAAGTTCGAGCATCGCCGTGTCGACGTCCTCGTTCTCCTTCAGCTGCTCAATCAGCTCTCGGAGGGTGCCACGCTCGTCGGTGATGTCTTCCAGCTCATCAAGCAGCTTGTTCGCCAACTCACGAGACCGACCAATGTCAGTCCGGTGAGCAATGCGAATATCCGCGATGACCTTGGCGTTCGCCTCTACGATTGCCCGCTCGGTTGCCACCGCTTCAGTGGAAACCTGCTTGGAAACCTCAGCTTTGGAAACCAGCGCATCGGCCTTCGCCTTGATCTTGGCTTGAAGGTCTCGATCCCAACCACCGGCCTTGGCGCGCTTGTTGATGGCAGTGTGGGAAACCCCACAGGCTGCTCCTATCTCGCGAACAGATAGAACGCCCGCCCGGTAGAGCTGTTCAATCCGCTCCCAATCAGTAGGCTTCTTATCAGTCATTACTTATCTCGCTTTGCGGCGATCCGCCCCATCCCAGGACCAGTCCTCGCGGAATATCTGCTTTCGGCGCGACCAGGCGTAGGTGACGATGCCAAGGTGTAGCACCACCGACCAGGGACTTACCCAGTAGCCTTTTGCCAGCTCCAGCAGCAAGCCGAAGGCCCCGAGTGCGACCAGGTAGAACGACAGGCTCAGGATTGGATGCTCGAACAGGTGGACCGAGCGCAGGAAATCCAGCGCAGCCAGTATCACCAGAATGCACAGCACGGCGTCCAAGCCCATGAGGAAGGTATTCATCATGGTCAGGCACCCTTGGTAGCGAGAATGCGCTCCGCAGCGGCCTTTACGGCGGGGATGATGTTCATGGCAAGGAGGCCGATCAGAAAGGCCACACCGTTCTTCGACTCTGCGTCGTTGGGGAGGCCGAAGTAGGCCACCACCAGTTGGGTGGTAAAGATCGACGACAGGAAGCCGGTCATCACTGCTGCCCCAGCCTGTTTACGAGTTAGGCCGCGGAGAAACGAGAGCGAAAGGATGGCACCGGCGAAGCCGGCGATGGCAACGCTGTACTTCGCCAGCAGCGCACCAGCGGCGGTAGACGTTGGTTCCATTGCTTGCTCCGCAGTTTCTCTGCGAATAGCAGAGATGTAGCATCGCGATTCCACCCGCCGGAGAAAGCGCATGGGATCAACGAATATTGATGAATTCAATCTGATGACAGGGAAGGTTTTTGCAGTCCTCTATGAGGCATTCCCTATTCCGGTGTACCTATCGCCGGCTGAGTTTGAAGTGCCGGTAGGCGCGGAAGGTGAGTACGACCCTGTAACTGGCGAATTAACGGGATCAGAGCCGCCAACTCATGAAGAGCTCATCTTTGCGCACACCGTCCAATGGCTGATCGACACCGGTTACATGACGTGCGGCTCTCTTCCTTCGGGGTGCATACCGTCCCTCCGCACACATTTCCCTAATTCTCGCCTTACAGCAAAGGGGCTTGAGACGCTGAATGCAATCCCGGATAGCCTGAAGTCCGAGTCGTTGGGTAGCCAAATTGCAGCCGCGTCTAAAAGCGGCTCTGTTGAGCTTCTCAAGATGGCTGTCGGAGAGGCTCTCGGTATCGGCGCAGTCGCCTTCGGGCGATACTTGGGAATTCCCCAGTAACAACAAAGCCCGGCACTAGGCCGGGCTTTGCAGTGACAATTTCGAGGATGGGAATGAGCTTGAACTAGCCGCACAATTCTGTCAATACGTTATAACGAAGCATTTTCGAGCTCTTCCAGTTCAAAGCCATGGATGCCGTGATTCGCGAATTCACCGTGCAGTTCTTCTCTCTTCGCCTTCACTGCTGCCTCAGCCTCGGAGATCGTCTTGAAAAGTCCGACGTGAATTTTCCTCCCACCGATGCCGACCATTCCTCTCCATTTGCCGACGGCCTTCATCCAGGTAACTCCCTTCACGCCAGATGATCCAGAAAGCGCCTTCTTGTTCCATTGATTCTGCTCTTTCGTCGCAAGGCGAAGGTTGCTGAAAGCATTGTTGTTCCTATCCCCATCCTTATGGTCCACATCCATTTCGGGCCATTCCCCCGTCATGTAAAGCCATGCCAAGTGATGAGCGCGGTAGCTTTTCCCTCTCACTCTGATCACCACATACCCGGTTGCCATATCGACACAGCCGGCCAGTGCACCAGCCCTGATCCTATGACCAGGCCTTCTCCACTCGAAAACCCCCACGATAGGGCTATATGAGAGCCAGTGCTTGAGCTCCTTCTGAGTGATCATGCGGCGTCCCTCATCACCGCCAGCATGGTCGACACAGGGACCAGCGCCTCTTTGTCCAGGTCATCGCAGGCAAGGAAGCAGGCCTCCACGAAAGGTTCCCATTCGCGAGCCCAGTTGCGGGAGTCGATGGTCACCTCGTAGCGGGCGAGAAGAAAGGCGCGGAATGCCTCGGGATTGGGGATAGGGTCAGGCATTGCGCTCTGCCCTCCCTGATGCATCCTGCGGTATCGCTCGAGCACACCAGCGGCGACGTAGCGGGCCTTCTCGAACTTCTTCGCATACATTTTCTCGCCGCGGTTGTAGGCCACGTCGAAGACGAGAGATTCGGCCTCTTCCCGGAGCTCGTCGCTCGTGCCAGGCCCGTACATGTGATGACCGAATGCCTGCAGGCGCGGAGGGAGGGTTGCAATAGCCCCTTGCACGCGGCCAGCAAGCGCCTGGTGGATAGCCATATCTGTAGAGCGATTGCGCTCGGTCGTCTGCACCATGCGACCAAGGATGCCCAACTGCTCGACCACCGAGGCCTGGCTGTCCCACCGGCAGTACATGCAGTCATGCCATGCGATACGCGCGCTGTTCAGCTTCATGCGGACACTCCCCTGTAGTTTTCCGTAGCTTTCTTCATCTCGCGCACTAGGGCGCGGTACTTGGCCTTCAGGGCCTTGATCTGGTCGTTGTCGAGTTTGAGGGGCTCATGAGGCCCTTCGAGTCTTGCAACGCGCTCGGCGCCAATCTTCGCCAGCAGGTTGATCCGGTAGTTCACGATGTCGCCGGACTTGTGGTTGTTGCATGGCGCGCACTGCTTGTGGACGTTGTCCTCGTCGAAGCGGAGTTCGGGGTTCGCTCCTACGGTGCGGTAGTGCCCAGCGTGGTACTGGCCTTCGTGGTGGCGTCCGCAGGAGATGCAGGGTTCACGGGCGTCCCGGAGCCGGATGAACTCGTTAAAAGCGGCCTGGGCCTCGCGTAAATGGTCGGCTCTCGACTTGATTCGCTCCTGCGAAGCTCGAAGCTCCTTCCGCTGACGATCAGCAATAGCCTTCCGCGCCGGCTTGGCGTGCTTGTCCTTGGTAGCCAGGGCGCAGGCCGGCGAGCAGACCTTTTGCGTCGAGCTGAATCGCGGCACGAACTCTTGGCCGCAATCGGCGTTCTGGCACTTGCGGGGCTTGGGATGGCGGGTGGAGAGCGTCATGCTTCCTCCTTCTTCGCCGGGAAAACGGTCCAATCGCCGATGCCGTTCCAGACGCCTGCGCCGCCGTAATGGCTTACGCTTCCCTTTGCCGCACCAAGCAGCGTGAGGAAGATGTCGCCCCATACCACTGGAGCATGCATCCAGCGCGGGTAACGAAGCTCACGGAATCCATGCTCCTTGCCGCAGGCCCAGGCGAAGCGCGTGAAGGAAGTAGCGGCAGCGCACGCGTAGATGACTGCGCCAACTCCACGGCCAAGCTTCACAGCAAGCCAGAAAGTGGCGCCCATGCCAGCGCCGAGAAGCCAAAGGATGAACAACTGCTCCAAGCTCATGCCTCCACCTCCTTCGCCTTCTGCTGCTCGGGCTGGAAATCCCCCTTCAGCGGCATGAGGTTGCGCTCCAGCTTGATGCCGATCTGAACGCCGTCCGTGACAGCCCATCCGGAATGCTGAGACTCCGGGTTCAGGTAGTAGTGACTCCCATCCTTGGCAACGTGGTACAGATCTCCCGGATTCACCCAAGAGCGAACCTCGACCTGCTGGCCTAAGAACAAATTGCCGCCGACTACAAGAGCAAGATCGCCCGCCTTGAACTTGCTCATGCCGCCACCTCACTCAGCAGATCGTCGAAGACCACGCCCTTCTCGGTGAACTCGGCCACGATGGCGTCGGTGTAAGCGATGCCCTGGGCGCGGTTGAAGAGGCGTGTCACCGGGAATCCATCCGGGCCAAACATGGCGCACGGGCCCATGAGGCGCAGCTTCACTTCGTAGGGAAGGTCCAGGAACAAGCGATTCCAGCCGTCCCGGAAGTCGGCGTCGGCCTTGCGCATGATCGGCACGCCGAAGTGCAGCTTGCAGTACCGGCGGGCATCCTCAACGTCGTCCATACCCAGAACATCGGAGATACGCTGGTAGAGCGCGAACCAGAGGGCGTTCTGATCCAGGGTGCGGTCCTTGCCCGGGCGCATCGACACCACGACGAAGCGGTTCTGCTTGTACATGGCGGTCAAGGCGCTGATGGCACGCGACAGCTTGTCCGAGCTGTTGACGCTGATCTTCTCGGTGTTAGCCATGGCTCACCCCCACAGCAATAGCCAGAGCGATGCACAGCAGCACGCCGATGAAGTTGCCGCGGTCGATGGACAACCAGCCGAAGAAGGACAGGATGGCGAGGATGGAGATGTCAGCCATTGGCCACCTCCCGCGCTACAGCCTGCTCGACGAGACGCATGTGGGCCTCCAATCGTTGCTCATGATCAGCGATGCGATCAGCTGCCAACTGAGCACGCTGAGCATCCTTCCGGTTGTTCGCTTCCAACACTCCCCTGCGGATCTCAGCCAAACGCTGACGTACAACTGGGGTCGGAACTACAGTCGGGGCTGAACCGGTGATCAGCCCGGCAATTGCCTGCCCGTCCGCAGTAACCGGAGCCTCGATGATCTGCTCCAGGTAGAGCTGGGCCTTGGCAGCAGGAAGGCGCTTGAGCTGCACGGCAGACTTGATTGCCATGTCTCGGCGATGAGGGTCGAAACCGAGAGACACCAGCCAACTGACCGGTGCGCCTTCCGCCCTCGCCTCTTCGACGTAGCGGTCGTATGCGGACAGGAAGGCCATGCGAGCACCGACCTTGTCCCCGGCGTCCAGGATCGGGCGTGCCGCAGCAAGGGCCAGTTGGATTTCATCGGTCATTACGACGGTGTCCGCCTCGTCCTGGCTGCTGAGTGCGATTGCCCAGGCCTCGTCGCGAGACGGGCGGCCATCGCGAGCAGCGAGGCGAGAAACCACATCAGCCAGGGCAAAACGGCCCTTCAGAGTGCGCCGGCACTCGGCCAGAGCGAGACAGACCGCATCGAAGTCATGGCCAGCAAGATCGTTTGCCATGATCGCCGCTGCCTGCGGAGTGATCTGGGCGCCCAGCGAATCAGCCGTGGCGCAGATGGTCGCAACGAGTTTCGGGATATGGGATTGGTCGTTCATGCGATTGCTCCCTGCTGACGGAGGATTTCTAGTGCCTCGTCGACGGTGTTCCGGTTGGACTGGGATTGGTCAATCTGCTGAGCACGAGTGGCGGTCATCTGGCGATTGGTCGACCACTGGGTGTGGTACGCCTCTGCTCTGGCGAGCAGATCGCCGATGCTGTGGCAGCCGGCCACGACTCTGGATTCATTGACCGTGAGGAAGTACGCGGAGACGTGGTGAGCGACTTCAGCCCCAAGGCGGTCAACAAGCTGGCCGATCTGGCCGGCGACCTTGGCGTTCCACACGGGCCACGCGTGGTAACGCTTGCGGTAGGCCATCGCGTAGTTCGCCCAGGCCTTGAACGTTTTGCACGCTGGGTCTTTCGGGCCGGGCATGTCGGCTGGGATGTCGCAGCGAGGTGTTTGCTGATCCACCACTAGCACCAGCGCGGTCGGCGCAGCGGGCGAAGCCGGCTCGGCCGAAAGTACCTGACTGGTATCCTGATTCTTGGTTACCTGATTACTGGTATCCTGATTTGTCGGAGATTTTTCCGACCCTTCTCGGATTTTTTTCCGACCCACATCGGAAATTTTTCCGACCTTGATCGGATTTTTTTCCGACCCTATCGCCTTCTTGAGATCGGATTTTTTTCCGACCTCGGAAGAATTTCCGACCTCGGATTTTTTTCCGACCTTCCGGCTGTATTTCTCGGAGCCGTTGAGCTTACGGTTCCACTCCTGCCCCTTCTCAGTAATGCGCACCAGGGTGATGCTGGCTGTGCTGGAAAGACCTATTACACCAATCGCCGCCAGCTGCTTCAAAAGGCGGTAGGCAGTGTCTGCTTTGTCAGTTAGCAGAGGCAGTTCTTCGATGATCTTTGCTTTGCTCAGCGCGTAGAAGTCGCCGTCGGCCGTCTGCACGAGCTTCGCCCAGGATGGGGACTCATAAACGAATGCAAACAGAAGCGCCTGCTGCGCATTCAGTCCCCATTCGAGAGCCTTTGCCTGGTTGATCGTCACGGTGAATTGCATGTGGCGCCTCTTAAGGGCCTTCGAGAGGCCCTCCCAACTACCCTTCTGAGGCCCTGTCGGAGTCCCTCTTGAGGGTCACCAGCTGCAAGACCTTGGCTTTTTGGCGCCCAACCACCGACAGAGCGCCGTTGGAAGTCGCGTTGATGCAGATTTCATTCAGGGCCTTCTCGAAGCTCCAGCCATTGGCGAGCATCAGCCCCTGAATTCGCTGTCGCGTCTCTGGCGACAGCTTCTCGGGTTCGAAAAGCATTGGGCCCTCCAGAGGGCCTTCAGCCCGCGATATCTTCGTGGTCGGTCTGGAGCTCTTCGATGGCGCCGTTGGCTACTGCCCACTCGATCAGTTCGTAGAGGTATGTGGCGTGCTGTCGGCGAGACTTGTGCGCCGCCTTGCGCAGGATTCGGTCCAGTACCGGTTCGAACCGGACCTTCACGGGGATAGCGCGCTTCTGGGATTGGTCGAGATACATGCACAGGGCTCCTATGCGGCTGATTTCGAAGGCTTGAATGGGAAGGGGCGAACTTCCTCACCGAGATAGGTGCCGTCCGGCAGCGGGGTGCATCGGACGTCTCGGTTGGAAGAAAGCGCCTTGTTGATGGCTGGGGCAGTGACGCCAAAGATCCGAGCCACCTCGGCTTGGCCTTTGTCGGCTACCAGTTCTTTGAGCGGGATCGATTCCATGGCCGTCTCTCTGCTGATGACTCATGGGGGAAATATTAATTGGCGGTTAACGTTTATGCAATACCGGCGGTTTCTGAAATTAATTAACCACTTGTATAGATTGGCGGGATGAAGAAAAAACCTCTCACACCGGAACAGCAGGCCGAGTGTCTCGCCCTCAAGAACCTCTTCCTCGCCAAGAAGAAAGAGCTGAAGCTCAGCCAGGAACGGGCTGGCCATGCTATTGGCAAGGAGGGAATCACCGGCGCGGCAGTCAACCACTATCTAAACGGGGTGAATCCGCTGAACGCCTCGGTGGCTTCTGATTTCGCCAGGCTGCTACAGGTAAGCGTTGATGAGTTCAGCCCGCGTCTGGCTGCCGAGATTCGAGCTATGGCGGTCCCTCTTTCGGAGGCCATCAAGAACACGCAGCTCGACGGCTTTCACCCGGCAGATAGCGCCGAGCTTTTAGGCCCGATATCCGTCTGGGATGACGGAACCCCTCTGGAGGATGATGAGGTGGCAGTCCCTCTACTCAAGGATGTCGAAGTTGCGGCCGGCGCCGGCCGCAGCGCGGATGAGTTCAAGACCAGCAAGAAGATCCGCCTTGGCAAATACACCCTCCGCAATCAGGGTGTGCAGTTCGATCAGGCCGTTTGCGTGACTGTTCGAGGGAATAGCATGGAACCCGCCCTCCCCGATGGAAGCACGGTAGGCGTTAACTTGGGGAACAAGTCGATCAAGGACGGCAAGGTCTATGTGATCACACATTCCGGCGAGCTCCGGGTAAAGGCGATCTACCGCCTACCAGGTGGTGGCATCCGACTACGTAGCTACAACCAGAGCGAACATCCTGATGAGGAATACACCCAGGAGGAAATGGCCGACAGGGGCATCAGTATCCTAGGCAAGGTCTTCTGGTCCTCAGTCCTCTGGGACTAACTAAAGGTTGATATCGAGCCCGCCGAGTGCGGGCTTTTTTGTGCTCGTAGAAAATTTATTAACCGCAGGTATTGACGACAAATACTTACCTGCGGTTAACTAAATCCAAGCCGAGCAACACACCGCCCGGCGACAAGCCGGGGACTCGCCGGCTACCACGGACCGAGGGAAGTCGGTTCCAGGCCCCGCGAGGGATCGACCTGCTCCATACCGGAGAGTTCTCAACCAAATCACCAGAGGAGGAACCAGCCAATGCAGAACTAAGCCCAGCCGACAACACGGGTCGGCACCTCGCGGGCAGCTGCCCACATCACCAGGCCACCGGGCTGCAGTGAACCGCGAGATCAACCCTAGTCCCCCACGACCTGCTCCGTATACCGATTGAAGGCGCAGCGAGGGAAGCCCAAGGCCAAACACATCTAGTCCGAGCTGCCATCGGTAGTGGTGAGGACAGCACGACGCCGCGCGAGACGCCAGTAGCTGAGCGCGGCGGGAAAGCATCCTTCAGCCAGTTCCCCAGAGCTGGCTGCGGGATGTGAACAAACACCGACAAGGACACCAAGATGACCATCACCTCCATCAAAGCAGCAGAACTCCCCGCCATCGGCCAGGCACTGGCTGACGGCATCTTCGCCTACCGCTACTGGCTGAACGGAACCGAGTACGCACTGGCCGATCTGGGCGCTGAGCGCGAATTCGTCGGCGAGTGGGGCGAGTACGGCCTGGACGTGGAAGGCGCAACCAGTTACCGCGACGGCGCTGCAAACACCGTTGCCATGGTCGAAGCTGGCAGCCCCATCGCCAAGCAAGCTATGGAGCTGGGCGAAGGCGTATTCATCCCCTCCGCCCTGGAGCTGGCAGGCCTGTACGCAGCCAAGCAGGCCGGCGAGATCAGCGGCTTCCAGGATCGCTGGTACTGGTCGAGTTCGCAGTCCTCCGCCAACCACGCCTTCACCGTGGGCTTCGACGACGGCTACACGGGTTGGAGCCACAAGACCTACGCCTTCCGAGTCCGTGCCGTCCGCAAGATTCTCATCCTTCAGTGATCCATTCCTTCATTCCTTTTTCTCGCAGGCGATTCGCGGGGCCGTAACCCACCGACGAGCCAGACCAGAAGCTTGCCGAGTAGCGCCGGCCGCCTGCCCTTTTCTTCAGGAGTCACCATGACCACTGTCACCGTTAATGCAGGAAGCACCAGCTTCACCACCGACAACCCGCAGTTTGCCGCAGTAGTGCTCCAGATGATCAGCGAAGGACCCCTGGTCGCAGAGCCATCGGAGATCGATGACGTCCCCGCAATCGGCGCTGAATGGTTGGGCCAAGGCGGAATCTACGCGGGCCTCATGCGGGGCCGTGACGGCCACCCCGATTACCACCTGATCATCGCTCCAGCTGAAAGCGACGGTGAACTCCAGTGGGGCGGCTACGGCAGCAAGTCCACAGCGACCAGTAAGTGGGATGGCCTGGCGAACACGCAGGCACTTCTCGAAGAAGGCGGTCACCCAGCTGCGGAGTTCGCCGCTAGCCGTAATCTTGGCGGGCACACCGACTTCTATCTGCCGGCTCAGGCTGAACTGATGCTCGCCTGGGCAAACGTTCCGGAAGCCTTCTCCGAGGGCTACCACTGGAGCAGCACGCAGTACTCCGCCTACCACGCCTTCTACGTGGACTTCGGCGACGGCTACACGGGTTGGCACTACAAGGACTACGACTTCCGAGTCCGTGCCGTCCGCAGATTGCTTCGCTAATTCATTCATTCGATCAGGACTGATCGTAGGAGGCCAGGATGGCCATGCACACGGAACTGCAGATTCATAAGACCGCCGAAGAGCTGCTCGGCCTGACGCTTGACCTGGTCAGGAACATCCCACGGGACCTGAAGCAGGTCGTCGGCTCAAAGCTTCGTGATGAGGTTCTGCAGGTTCTTGTCCTGATCGGCAGAGCCAACATGGCGAAGGACAAGGTGGCTCACCTCAACCAACTGCTCGAAAGCATTTGGATGGTGAATTACCTACTCCGAGCTCTGGCCAACAAGCGCTTCATCAGCCTCAAGCAACACGCCTCGGCGATGCAGCTCACTGCCTCTATTGGCAAACAGGCAAACGCCTGGAAAGGAAAATTCGCAACTGCGCCCGTTGGGTGAAGGCTACGGCCTCCACTCCTGTGCGCTGAATCTGGTCTTGCCGCTGCCCGATTGGGGACCGCCATGCGCACCACGGAAACCATCAGGAACGGCTGAAGCGGTCCGGCGCAGTTGACCGGCTGAGCAATCGGCTGGGCGACGTAGATAGCAAGGCAGGTCGCAGTCCTCCGCCAACCACGCCTTCACCGTGGGCTTCGACGACGGCTACACGGGTTGGAGCCACAAGACCTACACCTTCCGAGTCCGTGCCGTCCGCAGAATCAGGTGTTGCGATGTTTCCTTTCGAAGATTTGGTCCAGGCCTATTACGACTGTCGCCGGCACAAGAGCAACACTGCCAGCGCGATGAAGTTCGCAGAGCGCCTGGAAGAAAACCTGCTGGACCTTTACGAGGACCTGCAGGATGGGAGTTACGCCCCTGGGCGTTCGATCTGCTTCGTCGTAACAAGGCCAAAGCATCGCGAGGTGTGGGCGGCCGACTTCAGAGATCGAATCGTCCACCACCTTTTCTACAACCACGTTGGCGTGGGCATCGAAGCCCAGTTCATCGCCGACAGCTGCGCATGCATCCCCGGCCGCGGCACGCTGTACGCCGCAGAGAGGCTGGAAGAAAAGATTCGCAGCGTGACGCAGAACTGGAGCCGCCCGGCGCACTACCTCAAATGCGACCTGGCGAACTTCTTCGTCGCTATCGACAAGCGAGTGCTTGCCAAGCAACTGGCTTACCTCATCACCGAACCTTGGTGGCTGAGCCTGGCGCTCCAGATTCTCTGGCATGACCCGCGCAGTAACTACGAGGTGCGCAGCCCGCGGCAACTGTTCAACAAGGTGCCTCAGCACAAGCGACTGACAGCGCAGGCTGCGCACCTGGGCCTTCCCATAGGAAACCTGAGCAGCCAGTTCTTCGCGAACATCTACCTGAACGACCTGGACCAGTTCGCAAAGCACCAGCTGCGGGCAAGGCACTACATCCGCTACGTAGACGACTTCCTCCTGCTACACGAATCACCGCAGCAGTTGAACACTTGGCTTGCCGAGATTGAGGGCTTTCTCCCCGGGCTGGGCGCCACGCTCAACCCGAGCAAGACGATCCTTCAGCCCGTAGATCGCGGTGTCGACTTTGTCGGGCATGTGATCAAGCCATGGCGGCGAACCACCCGAAAGCGAACTGTCGCAGAAGCTCACCGCCGAATCGCCGCGGCGCCAGATGAGGAGCTTCGCACCCTCGCCAATAGCTATCTCGGCCTGTTTCGGCAGGCAAGCCACTCCCACACAGATCGCGCAGCAATCGCCAACGCCCTGCTTCGCAGGGGCTTCTCGGTGGATTTCGCGCTAACCAAGACATTCCCTCCCAGGAGGAAGTCATGAACGCAATCCAGCACCACAGGATCGAGGAGCACCAGCTCGCGTCGAGCGAGTGGCTTACCACCCAGGTTGGCCAGCTCCTCAAGGGTAACGACGCCGACGGCGTGACCTTCTTCGGCTTCCGAATCAGCGGAACGATCAAGCATGCTCCTGGGTTCGCTGATCGCCTGATGGAAGAGCTTGGCGACATAGACCCTGGCCGCGAGTGCTTCGTCGTCCAGTGTTTGCTTGCAGTGGGTCGAGGCGATCACGAACTCGCCGCCGCCATCTACGAAAACCACCTCCGCGCCGGCATCAACGAGTTCGCCGAGCAGTGCATCCAGGAGAGCGCAGCATGAAGCCCTGGCAGGTAATAGATCGACAGATCGAACTGCTCCGCTCCGCCGGCGAGAACACCCCGCTATCGGCCAGCGAAGTCATGGGGATGATCGAAATGGCCGAGGTCTGCCAGGTCATCACCTACGGCGACGGCATCAAGTTCCGCGCCGACGTCCACGACATCGAGAAGAAGCACTGGGACAAGGTGTTTGGGAGGGTGGCATGACAGTAATTGCGCCGACTTTCGAGAAGCTGATCCAAGCCCTGACATCTCAGGGCTTTTCTTTGCCCGTCTTCCTGCGCTCTCCGGTGCGCATTGCGGGGATGTGGCGGTGCGAGGTGCAGGCATGAGCGACTACGGCGATCAATGGCGTGAGAGCCGCCAGCGCCATCGCGACCTAGTAGTCGGCTACTGCGTCTGCGGGCGAAAGCTTCTGAGGACCTGGATGTCATGCATCTGCGGAGAGCGGAACCCTGGCTACAAGCCAGCGGAGAAGAAGTCATGAGAGACCACGAACGAGCCTCCGAGATCGGCTGGAAGGAAGAGAGCCAGGAGCGCCGAGCTGGCAACCGCGAGAACAGCGCCCAGGTGCTGGCGGACAACGGAATCGCCTACCTCTCTAAGAATGATGGCGCCCACCTCGTGGTTGCTCATGAAGGTGATGTCGTCGACTTCTGGCCAGGAACTGGGAAATTCACACCTAGGGGCGGCGGCCGTAGCGGTCGCGGCGTATTCAACCTGCTCAAGCATCTGGGAGTAACGCCATGCTCCGCAAAGCCCTCCGCAACGGCCTGATCCTCGCCCTTCTCTCCATGCTCGCCTTCTTCAAAGCTATCGAGTTCGCCGACGCGATCACTGGTCGGCACACCGTAGAGCAACCGATTCAGTACCCAACACCACAGCCGACCGCGGCGGCCCGCTAAGCGGATATCTGTCGGAGGCATTCGCCGGTTCGTGGCCTGGAGTTAACCCCGGCAGCGGCCATCCCTAGTGCCTCCTTCACACGGGGGCGAGGTCGCCGAGTGGCGCACGTAACGCGCCTTCCCTTCCCGGAGACAGCCATGAAAGACCCTCGCGCCGGTAAGTACCGGAAGTTCTATATGGACGAATTCAAGAAGGCTGGATCGATTCTGAAAGGTCGAGGCGGCTGTCTTGAGTGGAGCCAGCACGACTACCAGGCCTTCACCTACTTCGAGCCGGGCGTCTCCCTCGTCTTCTACCCGCACAAAACCACAGCTGGGCACCGACACCTTCGTGTTCGCGATCAAGGCAGCAAGAACAAGCCACTAGCAGCCGAGCTGATGGCGACCCTTAATTCCGGCGCTGGCTACAACTGCACGTTCAGCAGAAAGGGCTAAGCGCCTTCCCTTCTACCTGGAGAACATCATGCCTCATGAGCAAATCACGCAGGTTCCTGATTATCTGTTCACTTTCTGCCTTGGTGTCGTTCTTGCTTTTCTATGGGCCTTTGCCGTCTTTCTTGCTTGGGCTTGGGGCAGGACTTGGGCTTGGGTTGACGATTCGAAGCCGCCAAAACACAACCTCCTAACCAACTGGGTTATGGGACTGCTTGGATTCAAACTTGAAGGTGATCGCTGGTCTGTATGGCTTTACAGACATGAAAAGTCGGGCGGAGGAAGCGATGGGCATCTTGGGTTCTTCGCTCCAATTTTGATCGCTATCCCATCCCCAAGCCTTCTCCTGCTTTCCTTTGACCTCTACCCGGTCACGGTATGCGGCTTGACGCTTTTTGCTGTAGCGCACCTAGCCCGCTTTGCACGGCGACACAAGAAGCTTTTCGATAAGCACATCGCCGACCCGAACGCGCACAAGCAATAACCCCTCCCTTCACTGGCTGCGCGATGCGCGGCGAGGTATCACCACATGAGCAATCTTGCGGTCATCGAGCAGGATGTCTACGGGGCTCGCAGCTCCTTCGCGTCCGTGCTGACCGACTCGGCACTCAACTTCGAGCGTGAAGCCGAGTTCGCCATCCAGACCTTCCAGAACAATGATTACGCCGCGAAGATCGCCGCCAGCAACCGCCAGTCGGTGGTAAACGCAGTGACCAACATCGCGGCCATAGGGATTAGCCTGAACCCTGCAAAGCGCCAGGCTTACCTCGTTCCGCGCGATGGCCGCATCTGCTTGGACATCAGCTACATGGGCTTGATGGACCTAGCCATGGCTACGGGGTCGATCCTGTGGGCTCAGGCTGAGCTGGTCTACGCACATGACTCCTTCGCCCTGAACGGCTTCGACAAGCCCCCTACCCACTCCTACAACCCTTTCTCCAAGGAGCGCGGGGAGATCGTCGGGGTGTACGTTGTGGTCAAGACGGCAGACGGCGACTACCTGACAACCTGCATGAGCCGGGACGACATCGACGGGATCATGAACCGTTCTCAGTCGGTGAAGTCCGGCAAGTCTTCGCCCTGGAAGACCGACTACGGCGAGATGGCAAAGAAGACTGTCGTGAAGCGGGCCTACAAGTACTGGCCGAAGACTGATCGCTTGGACAAAGCCATCCATCATCTGAACACCGATTCCGGCGAAGGGCTGGCAAGCCTTGCAGCAAACACTCAGGGCGGCGAGCTCGCAGAGAAGTGGATCGCCCAGGTGGTGAACGCCGAATCGCTGGATGCGCTGCAAAGCGTATGGCTCGCCGGCAAGGCAGAGATGCAGTCAGCCCGCGACGTGCAGTCGTTCGCCAAGTTCAAAGAGGCCGTGAAGCAGCGCCAAAGCGCGCTTGCCGTGCAGCCTGAGCCTATTGAGGCGGAGGTGGAATATGGCCAAGCAGGCGCTGGAGATTAGGCCGCCAAGTTCTGATCGACTCCACAAAGCTTTCAGGCTCGACACCGAGACCGGAAAGCTCTTTTGGCTTGAGCCAAGCAGGTTCCACATAGAGAAGCTTGGCCAAGAGGCCGGCTTTCTGAACGAAAGCCGATGGGTTGTCCGCCTGGATGGGAAGTCTTATAGCCGTGGGCAAATCGTCTTCTGCATGACACATGGCTTGTGGCCTGGCTCTCACGTTCGCCATCTAAATGGCAACTCAGTCGACGATAGGCCGATCAACCTTGCTAGATCGAATTCCAAGGTCTCAGGCATGGGGAAGGAAGCCATTGAGTCACGCTACAGCAAACACATCGGAGAAACGTTTGGCAGCTTGCGATTCATTGGCCTCTCCATAAGCCGGGGAGATGGCGGCCGATTGCTTGGAGACTTCGAATGCATTTGCGGAAAGCTCATCACCCACCCGGTTGGAAGGGTTATCTCGGGCGTCCGGGAACACTGTGGATGCATGACTGATCATGGAGCTCATCGAACCCACGGAATGCGTCACAGCAAGACCTATTCAAGCTGGATGGCCGCTAAGGACAGAGCTCGCAACCCAAACAGCAAGGATTTCTACCGGTATGGAGCCGTTGGAATCGGATTCGCTGATCGATGGTTGAAGTTCGAGAACTTCTTGCAGGACATGGGCGAGCGTCCTGAAGGCACTTCCCTTGACCGCATAGACGGAACAAAAGGGTACGAGCCTGGTAACTGTCGGTGGGCAACGCCACAGCAACAAGCAAGAAACACCAAGGTGTTCACCATCATCGATACCCCGCTTGGAACGATGCCCCTTGTCGACTATGCCGAGATGATCGGGATATCACGCGGGGCGGCTCATCTTCGGATGAAGAGAGGAAAACTGGAGGGCTGCAGCTATGCAACAGCAATCTGATTCATGGTGGGCAAGCCGACTAGGGCGAGCTACTGCAAGCAGAGTAAAAGACATCATGGCAAAGGGGCGCGGAGGCGCCCCTTCTGCTGTCCGCACCAACTACATGATGCAACTGCTGTGCGAGCGCCTGACCGGCACGCGAGAGGAAGGCTACACGAACGCAGCCATGCAGCGTGGCAACGATCTGGAGCCTATCGCGCGCTCGGCCTACGAGATGTACGAGGACTGCGAGGTGCTGGAGGTAGGCCTGATCCTGCACCCAAGCATTGAAGGATTCGGCGCGAGCCCTGATGGCGTGATCTTGTTGGACGGCGGTCGCCGCGGACTGGAAATCAAGTGCCCGAACACGGCGCAGCACATTGCAGTAATCCAGGCCGGCAAGCACGACACCCAGTATGAGTGGCAGATGCTCGCTCAGATGGCCTGCGCAGACCTTGAGTCGGTTGACTTCGTTTCCTTCGACGACCGCCTTCCCGAGGAACTGCAGTACGTCTGCTTCCGCTACCACAGGGACGAGGCGCGCATTCGCGAGATGGAATCCGAGGTGAAGGCATTCCTGGAAGAGCTCGCCGAACTGGAAGCTGACATGCGCGGGAGGATGGCAGCGTGATCACTCCCGAAACCCTAGCCTGCTTCGAGCGCGCCGGAGTAGTTGCAGCAGCACGAGCTTTTCACCGCAGCACGCGGACCATAGGCCGCCTCGCCAAGCAATTTGGCGTTGAGTTCAAGACCGATACCGAACGACAGCTTGAGCGGCGCCGGAAGGAACGCGCAGCGCTTGCCCCAGCAGTTCGGAAGCTCGCCCGCCAGCGCCTCAGCCAAACACAGATCTGCGATGCGCTCGGCATCACTCGATGGGTTCTGCGGCACATAGCCGAGGAATACCGCATCGACATCAACAGCCGTTCCTACGGATGAATCCCTTGCACCACGTCACCTAGGGGCCGCAATGGCCCCTCTTTTTCGCCTGAGGTGTGCCATGGAAACAGACTTCCCCGAGATTGAAGAACCCTGCGAGGCGGACGCTTGGCAGGAGATAGTCCACTGCGAGCACAAGCTGAACCACGACGACCTTGACCGGCTGATGGCTGAGTTTCTCGCCAAGGGTGGAGAAGTACAGGAGATCGGCTTCGGCCAGCGCACTGACCTTGTGCCGGTATTCAACGGCCAATTCATCCACAAGAGTTCGCCGCTGGAGCGGATGCATGAAGTGGCCCGGCGCCGCAGCGCGGAGTCCCGCATCGAGATTGGCGACGCAGAACTGATCAAGCGCATGGACGCCGAGATCGAAACCTTCCCGACCCGCAAGCACATGATGCGCGCCCTGCACATCAGCAACGACCGAATCCTGCGGCTGATCTACACGCACTTCCGTGATGACCCGAGGTTCGCGCTGATGCTGACCAGGAAGGACATCAATGCCCAGCGACTCTGGGAGGAACGCCATGAACAGGCAGCCGCTTGAGTACCCCGAGAACACAGCCGAGTACCAGGACGGCATAGAGGCCAAGCAGCTTGGCCTTACCGAGCGCGCCTGCCCATGGGGACTCCACGAACTCGACCGTCGCTGCCGTTGGCTGGCCGGCTACCATGACACCGTCCTTGATCGGAGGGCAGCAGCATGAAACTCGAGAAATCTGCAACACAACGCCAGATCGAGTCGATCACCAACCAGTCCTTCGACGACATCTTCGAATCCGCGCGCCGGCAAGCCGAGGCAGACGCCCTGCTCCGCCGCTGCAAACACATGACCGGCCAGCTCAGCACCATCGGCGGCCAGCAACTCAGCGAAGACATCTGCGAGTACTTCAAACAGTACGGCGCGCAACGGGATCAGGAAAAAGCTGCATGACCGAGAAGAAGATTCCAGAGTGGCTGAGCCTTTCTTCCGATGTAGCCGTGGTGAAGCTTTCGAAACCAGTGAGTTGCAATGGCGTTGAAGTCGAAGACCTAACCCTACGGGCGCCAACTGTGCGCGACATCCGCATGGCTAGCCAATTGGCTCACACCGACGAAGAACGCGAACTGCAACTGTTCGCAGCGCTGATCCGAATCGGCCGTGACGAGCTTGAAGACATGAAACTCAGCGATTACCAACGACTCCAGCACGCCTACTTCATGCTGGTTAGGGAGGATTCGGAATGAACCGCGAAGACGTAGCCATGGATGTGACGGTGCAGAACGTGGAGATTCTGCGGGGGCGGTTGGAGAAGACCGAGCGCGCACTGGCCGGGATGCTGTTCGCCTTCGACGACGGCGTTGGTCAGGAATGGAGCGCTGACGTTCTCGACTTTGCGCGGAAGTTGGTCAAGGCGAAGGAGCTCATCGACTCGCAACAGGGTGAACAGGCAACTGCGGCAGAAAATGCCCAGGTTCACCCCGAGCAGGCAGAGGGCGCACAGGGGGAGCTTGAGGCTCTGACCTGGCTGGAATCCAAACTGAACTCTATGCCGGCGTGGTTCGGCGGCGAGGATCACACCAGAACCAGCGGATGGATGCGAGACCAGTTCATCCTGCTGATCCAGGAAGCCCGCGCCGCCCTGGCGCAACCCTCCCCGTGCAAGTCGCAGGTTGCCGAAGCTCTGCGCGTAGCCGACTGGTCCAACACCTGCATCGGTAACAAGGCTCTGATCCTTGCAGCCATCGAGCAACTGGAAGCGCAACCCTCCCCGGCGCCGGAGCTGGAGCGGCCGGAGACTGAGCAATGATCCGCTGCGTCGTTCCAGTCAGTGGGGGTCGGGACAGTCAAGCATGCCTGAAGATGGCCGTCGAGCACTTCGACCGATCCGAAATACTCGGGCTGTTCTGCGACACCCAGTACGAGCACCCAATCACATACGCCCACATCGCCTGGATGTCCGAGTGCTTCGGGGTGAAGATCGAAACTGTCTGCGATGGCGACGTGCTCAGCAAGTGCCGAAAGTACGGCCGCTTCCCTGGCGGAACGGCACGCCACTGCACCGACGAACTGAAGATTCGTCCGACGAAATATTTCTGTAAGGCTTTGGCCGAAAAGCAGGGCGCGGGGTTCGAGGTCTGGTATGGCATGCGCCAGCAGGAAAGTCGTGAGCGCGCGGCGCGCTACGACGGAAAGTTGCCGAGCCACCTATACGCACCGCATGAGGTGATGCCGAGCAAGTACCCACAGTACCTCGCAAAGCTCGGCGTCATGTTCCGCCTGTGCGTTGTGGATTGGAGCACAGAGGAAATCAACGATTACTGCGGCTGGGAGAACCTTAACCCTCTGTACCACGCTGGATTCCCCCGCGTCGGCTGCTTTCCGTGCCAAGCCGGCGGCGATAAGTGGAAGAAAAAGGCTTTCGAGTTCGATGACTTTGGCCGCTTCCAGCTGATCCGCACTCGGCAGGTTGCTGAAGAGATCGGGAAACCGATCTATCGAACAAAGAGCCATGCCCACCTGAACGAAGACGCCGGGCCTGGGTGCCTTGTCTGCTCCTACTGAGGACTGCGCTATGGAAGAAATCGAAAGACTGAACGCCGAGGCCCAGGCGCTCAGGGAGCAAGTCGCAGCCCTGCGCGCAAGGGTGGTTGTTATCCCTGATTTCGACAACGACGTGATCATCGAGACCTTCAGGCGGAATGGATTCTTGATCGAACTCGGTGCGTTGTACTCGGTGAAGGGCCAGATCGCTCAGTTGCTAAATGCGCTAGACGAACTGGCGCGCCTAAACGGCAAGGCGGTGAGCATGGCCGATATCAGCGCTTGCCTTGATGCTGAGCTGCGTGAGTGGACCGGCGACCATCGGAAGGCAGTTGAACGGGCGCTGACAGACGCGAATGGCCGAATCATGGCCCTGCTCGGCGAGGGGAAGGAGTCAGGCAGCCATGATCGTTGATAGGGAGGAAGCCAAATTGTTTGCCTTCTGGATGCTGCTTTTTCTAGCCATCGGCTGGTTCGGAGGCTGGGTTTACGCCCACTACACCGTCGCCGACGAGTGCCGAAAGCTTGGTAAGTTCTACGTCGGCAAGACCGTGTTCGAGTGCAGGGCAATCACCGGTAGCGAGGGGAAGGAGCATGAGTGAGATGATCGCCCGCATTCTCGACCCATGCTGCGGGAGCCGGATGATGTGGTTCGACAAGGCAGACCAGCTCGCACTGTTCGGAGACATCCGCGACGAGAAGCACACACTCTGCGATGGGCGCGTACTCAAGGTTGAGCCCGACCTGCTGATGGACTTCCGTTCCATGCCATTCGATGATGGGTCTTTCAAGCTTGTGGTATTTGATCCGCCGCACCTGCGCAGAGCCGGCGTAGACAGTTGGATGCGAGCCAAATACGGGATGCTAACCAGTGACTGGAAAAAGGACATCGCAGATGGTTTCCGCGAATGCTTTCGCGTCCTGGAGGATCACGGCGTCCTGATCTTCAAGTGGAACGAAACCCAAGTTCCCGTGCGAGATGTGCTGGAGCTAGCCGGCGAGAGGCCTCTTTTCGGTCACAAGTCTGGCAAGCGCGAGAAGACGCACTGGATCACCTTCATGAAGCGTCCAGGCTAGAACCCTCCTCCACCCCTAACCCTTCCCCTTAACCGCACACCCATATGGGAGGCATTCGCATGTCTGGAATTCGAGAAGATTTCGAGCAACACGCTAAAACGCACTGGGCGACTGACTACGCAGACTTCGGCGATGGCCTGTTCTCGACGCTGGCTGACGGCAGATACGAGTACGAGTTCATCCAATGGGACTGGGAGACCTGGCAAGCCAGCCGCGCGGCTCTGAGGGTGGAGCTGCCGCCAGATCTGCACGCCGGCGATCTGTTCGAGGATACGCCGGTTTACAACGCATCGATGATCAAGGTGATCCTCCAGCAATCAGGAATAGAGGTGGCGAAATGAGCGGAAACATGGAGCGCACCCGCAAGTGGTACGGCGTGCCAGCGAAGCGCGGAATGCGCGTTCTGTACACCGGCTGCGGAAAGAAGGAGTACGGCACCATCCGCAGCGCGCGGGACTGCCGCTTGAATATCCAGTTGGATGGCATGAAGCACACGATGCCCTTTCACCCAACATGGGAACTGCAATACGAGCCAGAAGAGGCGAAGCCATGACCGACACCAACAAGCTGAAGGAGCTGGCGGAGCGGGCTCATCCCGACGCCGAATGGTTCATCGCGCGAAACCTTGACCACCCGAATATCGACAAGCCGGCAGCGTCATTCATCGCCGCCGCCAACCCCAAAGCTATCCTCGGGCTGATTGCCGAGGTGGAGCGGCTGCGCTCTGCTATTCAGGCGGTGCACGCTGAAATAGACGGGAACATCCGCCCTCTCACCCGCGACCTAGTGAACATGGTCAGCGGTTTGAAGAACGGCAGCCACCCGAACGACATTTATGACCACTGCGACGAGATCGACAGGATTATCGACGCAGCCCTGGAAGGAGGCGGGAGATGAGCGGATTCAACGATCTAATCGCTGAGCTCGAGCGGGACTACCCGGAAGAGATGAAGCAGGCTGAGGAATGGGCGCGCTTCTTCATCCATGAGGTTAAGGCCGGACGCAAGCGCCTAGATATACGCCCTTGGCCGCCAGCCCCTGATTCCAATCGATGCTTGGCCTGCGGGAAGTTCCATTACGGACTTAGCGGACTTCCATGCCCGGAAATGAAGATAACCGCCCAATCTTCGGGCGAAGTCTGAACCCGGCCTGACAGGCCACCCCATCATTGCCCGACGCGGCATCCCATCAGGTCAGGTCCTGGCCGAAGCATACACCCTACATTCTGCGCCGCCTGGCGCGAGGTGAATCTATGTCCGCCCTTCTCGCGCCGGAACCCCGCCGGCGGCAGTCTCCTTTTGTCCCGAGATTCATCCGAGCCAAGGATGCACCGGCCTACCTCGGCATGTGCCGTGACGAGTTCAACAGGACCGTTCGCCCGCACGTGCATGAATTTCCCATCGGCTCCCGCGGCGTTGGCTTCGACCGCGAGGAGCTTGACGCCTGGGCTGACGCCTACATCGAGCAGCAGGCGATTGCCAAGGCCGCGAATTCGGCCAAGAATCAGGGCGCAGCGAGCGCCAAGGAGTCAACGCAATGGCGCGAAAAGGAATCACGGGCCTCTCGCAGAGGAACGGGATCTGGCATATCGACAAGAAAATCAACGGAGAACGACTTTACGAGAGCACTGGCACTGGTGACAGGGCCGAAGCGGAAAGATATCTGATCCACCGTCTGGAGAAGTTGAGGCAGGAGAAGGTATATGGGGTGCGGAGAGTTCGGATTTGGCGGGAGGCGGCGACACGCTACCTGCTGGAGAACAAGGACCAGCCGTCGATTGAGCTTACGGCTACCTGCCTGAAGCAGTTGGACCCATTCATTGGCGACGTACCACTCACTCACATTGACGACGAGTCTTTGGCCCCATTCATCAAACATCGCCTTGAGGTAGATGGCGTAGCAAATAGGACGGTGAATATCGCCCTGGAACGCGTCATAAGGGTACTAAGCGTGTCATCCAGGAAATGGCGAGATGAAGACAAGCGCCCGTGGCTGGACACCTTGCCGATGATCACCAGGCTGGACCTGCGGACGAGTAGCCGTAAGCCATACCCGATGTCCTGGGAGGAGCAGAGCCTGCTGTTCGCCGAGTTGTCCGATAGCCTGCGGCGCATGGCGCTCTACAAGGTGAACGTCGGGTGTCGTGAGCAGGAGGTCTGTCAGTTGCGATGGGATTGGGAGATCAAGGTCCCCGAGGTGAACGCCAGCGTATTCCTCATTCCTGCTGACTTCGGCGGAAGGAGTTCAAGAGGCGGCGTGAAGAACCGCGATGACAGGCTGGTGATCTTGAATGACGTGGCCGCCAGCGTGATCGACGGCCAGAGGGGAATCAGTCCTGTGTACGTGTTCCCCTACGGCCATTCTGGAAAGCCGATGAAGAGAATGTACACGCCGACTTGGCGGGAAGCTCGAAAGCGTGCGGCGGCCAAATGGGAGAAGACCCATGGGACCGCCGCTCACCCAGGCTTCGCTACGGTCCGCGTGCATGACCTCAAACATTCGTTTGGCCGACGACTGAGGGCAGCAGGCGTATCTCTTGAGGACCGTAAGGTGCTATTGGGACACAAGAGCGGGAGCGTGACCAGCCATTATTCCGGGGCTGAGTTGGGACTGCTTATCGAGGCAGCAAACAAGGTGTCAGTTACCGATTCGCGTGGTCCTGTCCTGACAATCTTGAGGAGGGCAAAAGGATAGAAGTCACGCAAAAGTCACGCACGTCAGCCCGTGAGCAATTCGCAGGAATGGCTGAATGACTTGATATCACTGGCTTTCAGGAAACTTACACGCACCTTGCTACCATGCAGCAGGTGCATGGCGATCTCCCGCGACAGGTCGGTGTCCACCCGCTGGGCGATCCAGCCCAGCATCAGGTCGAGGATGGCGCTGGCACCCGCGCAGGTCAGGCGCTGGCGGTCGAGGGTGTAGAGCTGCGCGCGGGCCTGGACCTTCGGGTAACTCTCCCGGAAGCCCTGCAGGTTGTCCCAGTGCACCGCTGCGGGAAACCCGTCGAGCACCCCGGCGGCGGCCAGCAGTTCGGTGCCGGTCTCGATGCCCGCCAGCGTGGCGCCGAACGCCGCCTGCCGGCGCAGCCAGCTCTTCAGCAGTCGATTGCGCGCGTGCTTGTGCACGTCGAAGCTGGCGATGACGAAGCAGGCATCCCAGCCCCGCTCCGGGTCGATGGCCTGGTGGACCGTGCTGGTCAGGCCGTTGCTGGCGGTGACCGGCTCGCCGTCCAGCGACAGCAGCTGCCACTCGAACAGCGCCTCGCCGCCCAGCCAGTTGGCGATCGCCAGCGGCTCGCCCACCGCCGCCAGCCCCAGGCCAGGGAACGACGGCAACAACAGCAGGCCCACGCGCAAAGGTTCGCGGCGGAACCGGGAAGGCGGTGCAACACTGGCCATCGACGCTCCTTAGCGCTGTTGGTGCTGCCACTGCGGATGCAGCCACACCGGGACATTGGCCGCCGGCAGCGGCGGCATTCCCCGGATCATATCGCTGGCCTTCTCGGCGATCATCACCGTCGGCGCATTGGTGTTGCCGCTGACGATGCTCGGCATGATCGACGCGTCCACCACGCGTAGCCCCTGCAGCCCGTGCACGCGCAACTGTGGATCGACTACCGCTTCGGGGTCATTGACCAGGCCCATCTTGCAGGTGCCGCTGGCGTGGTAGCCGGTCTCGGTCACCCGGCGCGCCCAGGCGTCCAGCTCGGCGTCGCTGTGCGCCAGCGGGCCGGGCGTCAGCTCTTCGCCGGCCAGGCCGCGCATCGACGGCTGGCGCATCAATTCGCGCACCAGCCTCGCGCCGGCTCGCATGTCAGCGCGGTCCCGTTCGGTCTGCAGGTAATTGAAGAGAATGCGCGGCGCCTGCCGTGCCTCGGCGCTGCGCAGGGTCACGCTGCCTAGACTCGTGGGGCGCATCAGGTCGATGTGCACTTGGAAGGCATGCTCCGGCACCGGCGCCACGCTGCCCGGCTGCACCGCCAGCGGCATGAAGGTCAGTTGCAGATCCGGGTGCTCGACTCCAGCGCGGGAGCGGATGAAGGCGCCGGCCTCGAAATGGTTGCTCGCTGCCAGCCCGTCATGGCTGGCGAACCAGCGGGCGCCGATCCACCACTTGCCCGGCATGCGGGTCCAGGGATAGATCGACACCGGCGCCTTGCAGCGGAACTGCACGACGCTGTCCGGATGGTCGTTGAGCCGGCGGCCGACGCCGGGTAGATCATGCTTCACTGCGATGCCCAATTGGCGCAGCTCATCCGCCGGGCCGATGCCCGAGAGCAACAGCAGATGCGGCGAATTGATCGCCCCCGCGGTCAGCAGCACTTCGCGGCTTGCGCGGGCGGTCAGTGCCTGGCCGTTCTGTTCGTACTCCACGCCCACGGCACGCTCACCCTCGAAGAGAACACGCAGCGCCAGCGCCCCGGTGGCGACGGTGACATTGCCGCGCCCCAGCGCCTCGCTCAGGTACCCGCGTGATGTGCTCCAGCGCCGCCCCTGACGCGTGGTGCGGTCCACCGGACCGAAGCCCTCCTGGCGATGACCGTTGAGATCGCTGCTGCGCCCGTAGCCGGCCTCCTTGCCCGCCGCGACGAAAGCCGCGCACAGCGGCGTGTCGATATCACCCGGAGTGACATGCAGGTGCCCCGCCGCGCCGTGGTAATCGTCGGCGCCATTGGCGTGGTTCTCCGAACGAATGAAATACGGCAGCACATGCTGGTAGTCCCACCCCGCGCAGCCTTGCGCGGCCCAGCCGTCATAATCGCGGGCGTGGCCACGGATGTAGACCATGCCATTGATCGAGGACGACCCGCCCAGCGTACGCCCCCGCGGCGTGGCGATCCGCCGGCCATCCAGGTACGGCTCCGGCTCGCTGCTGTAGCTCCAGTTGTAACGGGTACCACCGACCACGATGCCCACCGCCGAGGGCATGTCGATGGTCCAGCTCTTGTCCGCCGGGCCCGCCTCCAGCATGAGGATGCGCACGGCCGGATCGGCGCCCAGGCGGTTGGCCAGCACACAGCCGGCCGAGCCCGCGCCGACGATGACATAGTCGTAGTCCATGGCCATTCCTCAGCGCTGCGCGCCGTGGATGCCCTGGAACACCAGGCGGTGGAAGTGGTGCACCAGGTGCTCGCTCTCGTTGCTGCGCTCGGCGTCGATCATGTAGCGGCCCTGGTCGTAGCCCATGGAGTGCAGGCCCTTCTGCACGCTGATATTCAGGGAGATGTCCTCGGGCCCGAGCTCCTCGTTCATCCAGCGCATGCAGGCCTTGCTCACCTCGGCGGTCTGCTCGTTCGCCGAGTAGTAGCCAAAGCGCAGCAGCGAACGCTCGGCGTCCAGCGGAATCATGATGAAGGTGCCGAGGAACTCGGAGAACGGGAAGGTGTAGAAGGTGTTGTTCGGCCACAGGCCGATGTTGAAGAAGCACTCGTCGGGGTTCAGATCGCTGCGCAGTTTCACGCCGTAGGCTTCGCCGGCCTCAAGATTCGCCGGGGCGATGTAGGTCCACCAGTTGTCGCGCTTGGTCAGTCGGTAGCCCTTGAAGTCGATCAGCTTGGCGAGGTCGATGTGGCACGGCCCGGAGAGCTTGAAGTGATAGCCCTCGATGGAGTTGTCCATGATCACCTTCCAGTTGGCCGGGACGATCACGTCCGCCTCCTCGATCAGGCGCATGTCGGCGAGGTTCGGGAACACCCGGTGCATCTCCTCGTCGGCGCCAGGGAACAGCTCGGCCAGCGACGGTGCGTTCGGGTCGAGGTTGAAGTAGAGGAAGCCGCCCAGTTCCTCCAGGCGCACCTGCGGGATGGCGAATTCTTCCTTGTCGAAGTTCTTGATGCGCTCGCAGCGTGGCGCACTGCGCAGCGCGCCGTCCATCTCGTAGCACCAGGAGTGGTAGGCGCAGCGCACGATGCCGCCGGTGTTGCCGCGACGCTCCTCCAGCAGGCGGTTGCCGCGGTGTTGGCAGACGTTGTGGAAGGCGCGGATGTTCCCACTGCGGCTGCGGGCGATGACGATGCTCTGGTCGAACAGGTCGCAGACCACGTACTGCCCAACCTCCGCGAACTCGCTCAGGTGCCCGGCGACGTGCCAGGAGCGCAGGAAGATATTGTCGCGTTCGGCCTTGAACAGCGCCTCGTCGAAGAAATAGCGCGACGGCAGGGTGAAGGCCTGCTCCGGGTCCTGGCGGTCCCAGCCGTCGATGGAAGTACGCAGTTTCAGGCTCTCGATGGACGACATGTTCGACTCTCCTCGGCTTCTTCTGGCGTGGCCGGCTCATGGTCCGGCGGCTCGGTTCGAGGACAAATCTAGGGGCACGCCTGCGGCGACTCTTGATGAAAAACGACAAGTTTTCCGTCAGACGCATCAAGACCGGTTCGCCTGAAGACTCCCCATTGGCAGCAAACGAACGACGGCTGTCCGGATTCACTCCCTCGCTCTCGTTGTCCGCACAAGGCCGTGGATTTCCAATGGAACCGACCGCGACGCAGCCCGCGACGCACCCTGGAAACCCTGCCCCGGAGCCCGCCATGAGCCTCGATCTGAACGGTGTCAAAGTCCCTGACAGCAGTCTCGCCAATGCCATCACCGAGATGGTCCGCGACAACACCACCCCGCTGCTGTTCCACCACTCATCCCGCGTCTATTACTGGGGCGCGCTGACCGGCGCGCGCAAGAAACTGAAGTTCGATGCCGAGCTGCTCTACGCCGGCGCGATGTTCCACGACATGGGCCTGATGCCGCGCTATTGCAGCCAGTGCGAACGCTTCGAAGTGGACGGCGCCGACTGCGCGGCGCAGTTCCTGCGCAGCCATGGCATCGCCGAAAGTGATATCGACACCGTGTGGACCGCCATAGCCTTGCACACCACGCCGGGCATTCCGCAGCACATGAAGCCGGAGATCGCCCTGGTCACCGCCGGCGTGGAAATGGACGTGCTCGGCATCGCCTACGACCAGTTCCCCGACGCCCAGCGTGACGCAGTGGTCGCCGCCCACCCGCGCGGCGGGCAGTTCAAGCAGGACATCCTGCAGACCTTCTACGACGGCATCAAAGCCAAGCCGGAAACCACCTTCGGCAACGTCAAGGCCGACGTGCTGGCCATGAAGGATGCGGACTTCGTGCGCGGCAACTTCTGCGAAGTGATCCTGAATTCCGACTGGGCCAGCTAGGGCTTCGCCTCCAGGGGCGTGCCCAGCACACCGGGCTCGCCCAGCAGCTGCGTCAGCCACTGCATGAACGCCCGTACCCGCTGCGGCAGGCGACGATGAGCGTAGAGCAGGGAGATTTCCATGGGTGGCAACGGAATGTGCCCCAGCACCTGCACCAGACGCCCCGCCTCCAGGTCATCCAGCACGCCATGAATGGGCACCTGGATGATCCCCAGCCCACCCATCGCCGCGCTTTCGTAAGCCTCGGCGTTGTTCACCGACAGCGCTCCGCCCATCGGTATGTAGCGCACCTCGCCCTGATGCAGGTACTCGAAGCCCGGCGGCCGCGCGCCCAGCACCGTCACGTAGTGGATCAGTTGGTGCCCCGCCAGGTCGTCCAGCGACTGCGGCACGCCGCGCTCGGCAAGGTAGGACGGACTGGCGCAGGTCACCTGCGGGAACTGCCCGAGGGTGCGCGCCACCACCGACGGATCGTTCACCGCACCGACCCGCACCACGCAATCGAAGCCCTCGCGCACCAGGTCGACACGGCGGTCGGTGCAGCTCACCTCCAGCTCCAGCGCCGGGTGCCGCGCGAGGAACTCGCCGAGGCGCGGCATTACCAGCTTGCGCGCCATCACCGTCGGCATGTCCACCCGCAGGCGGCCGCCGAGGGCTTCGTCGTCCTGGCGGAACAGGCCCTGCAACTCGTCCAGCTGGGCCAGCATGTCCTTGCTGCGCTCGTAGAGCACCAGCCCGTCCTGGGTTGCGGTGACGCGCCGGGTGGTGCGTTGCAGCAGGCGCGTGCCCAGCAGCTCCTCCAGCGCCTGCACGTGCTCGGAGACGGTGGAGCGCGGCAGGCCGAGTTGCTCGCCAGCCTGGGTGAAGCTGGCCAGTTCGGTAACGCGGACGAAGGTACGCAGGAGGTCGGGGCGGATCATGGGCAGGCCTGTTGTTCGCGGATCATTGTTCGCTCATGCCGACCAGTATTTCCGATTCTCGCCGGTTTATCACCACTCAATCGAACAATAAGCTATCCCTCAACCCCACCCGCCAGCTACCGCAAACAAGGAGCTTCGCCATGACCCGCAAGATCGCTCTCATCACCGGCGCCAGCCGTGGCCTTGGCCGCAACGCCGCCCTGCACCTCGCCGCCGCAGGCGTCGACATCATCGGCACCTACCGCAGCCAGGCCGACGAAGCCCAGGCCGTCGCCGCCGAGATCGAACAGCACGGCGGCCGCGCCGTGATGCTGCACCTGGACGTGGCGGAGAGTGCCAGCTTTACCGCCTTTGCCGAGCAGATCCGCGCCACCCTGGGCGAGGCGTTTGGCCGTCAGAACTTCGACTTCCTGGTGAACAACGCCGGCATCGGCCTCTACGCCAGCTTCGCCGAGACCAGCGAGGAGATGTTCGACCAGTTGATGAACATCCAGCTCAAGGGCCCGTTCTTCCTGACCCAGAAGCTGCTGTCGCTGATCGCCGATGGCGGCCGCATCCTCAATGTCTCCAGCGGCCTGACGCGCTTCTCCCTGCCCGGCTACGCCGCCTACGCGACCATGAAGGGGGCGATGGAGACCCTGACCAAGTACCAGGCCAAGGAACTCGGCGCTCGCGGCATCGCGGTGAACATCCTCGCCCCCGGCGCCATCGAGACCGACTTCGGCGGCGGCGTGGTGCGCGACAACGCCCAACTGAACCAGCAGATTGCCAGCAACACCGCCCTGGGCCGCGTCGGCCTGCCGGACGATATCGGTGCGGTGATTGCCGCCCTGCTCTCCGATGGCGGCCGCTGGATCAACGGCCAGCGCGTGGAGGCGTCTGGCGGCATGTTCCTCTGATCCGGACGACAGCATGATCGTGGGAGCGGACTTCGTCCGCGATGGGGTCCGCATCGCGCCGGACCCCATCGCGCAAAGAGTCCGTTCCTGCCCCGTCCGACATGCGCCTAGGCTGCGGACTTTCTCGATATACGCAATAAACATTTACCGCGAAAATTCCTGCAACATTCTGTTACGGCCTCTAGTCTAAAAACGCGCGTGGAGAAGACGAATCGCAGATTTCGCCTGGGCGAAGGACCCGTTCAGCCGATCTGCACAGCGCCCCGATGGGACGACTTCGCACCCTCGCTCCGCTCATCCGGCACCTGCCGCGAGCGCAGATCACCGTGAACTGACCTGGCACTACCCGTTCCTGCCACCTCGATAACGAGCGGACGGGTGCTGCCTCAGGAGCCGAAATGACCGAACACCCCAAGGGATTCACCCGGCGTCAGCTGTTGAAGTCTTCCGCCGCCTCCCTGGCCGTGGGCGCCGCCGCCAGCACCCAGGCCGCCACCGTGATCGGCACGCCGAAATGGCTGCCCTTCGACCATAACGGCCCGCTGCACTACGACAGCCCCGGCTGGCAGTTCTTCACCGCCGAGGAAGCCACCGAGCTGGAGGCCATTGTCGAGCAACTGATTCCCGCCGATGACCTGAGCGTCAGCGGCAAGGACGCCGGTTGCGCGGTGTTCATCGACCGCCAGCTGGTGAGCGATTACGGCGACTTCGGCCGCCTGTACATGACCGGGCCCTTCACGCCGGGCACGCCCGCGCAGGCCGACCAGTCGCCACTGGTGCCGCGCGAGCGCTATCGCATCGGCCTGGCCGCGCTGGGCAAGTACTGCCAGGGCAAGTTCCAGAAGCCGTTCAGCGCCCTGCCCGGCGAACAGCGCGACCAGGTGCTGACCGACCTGGAGAAAGGCGCCATCACCCTCGACGGCATCGACGCCAGGGCGTTCTTCCAGCAGGTGCTGGACAACACCATGGAAGGCTTCTTCGCCGACCCCATCTATGGCGGCAACCGCGACATGGTGTCGTGGAAGATGCTCGGCTTCCCCGGCGCGCGCTACGACTACCGCGACTACATCAGCCTGCACAACCAGAAGCTGAATCTCGTGCCGCTCTCCATCGTCGGCAGCTCCGCCTGGACCAAGAAGGGTTAACAACGCCATGGCCAAGAAACTACCTTCCACCGACGTCGTGGTTGTCGGGCTCGGCTGGGCGGGTTCCATCATCGCCCACGAACTGGCCGACGCCGGCCTCGATGTGATCGGCTTCGAACGCGGCCCCTGGCGCGACACCGCCAGCGACTTCAACCTCGCCTCGGCCGCCGACGAACTGCGCTACAACCGCCGCCAGGAGCTGATGCTGCGCACCCGGCAGAACACCTGCACGATGCGCAACAAGGAGTCGGAAACCGCCCTGCCGATGCGCGTCTGGGGTTCGTTCCACCCCGGTAACGGCACCGGCGGCGCGGGCAACCACTGGGCCGGCATCACCTTCCGCTTCCAGCCCGAGGAATTCCGCCTGGCCAGCAACCTGAAGGAGCGCTACGGCAAGGAAGTGCCCGCCGAGCTGACCCTGCAGGACTGGGGCACCACCTGGGAGGAAATGGAGCCGCATTACGACGCCTTCGAGCGGCTCGCCGGCGTTTCCGGCAAGGCCGGCAATCTGGGCGGGCAGATAGTCGAAGGCGGCAACCCTTTCGAGGGCGCGCGCTCGCGCGAGTATCCCAACCCGCCCACCGCGCAGACCTACGCCCCGACGCTGTTCGCCGAAGCGGCGCGCAACCTGGGCTACAAACCCTTCCCGGTGCCCTCGGCACTGGCCTCCCAGGGCTACACCAACCAGTTGGGCGTGACCATGGGGCCCTGCACCTTCTGCGGTTTCTGCACCAACTACGGCTGCGCCAACTATTCCAAGGCCAGCGCCATCGTCAACGTCCTGCCGGCGCTGATCCGCAAACCCAACTTCACCGCCAGGACCAACTCCGAAGTGCTCAAGGTGACCATGGACAGCAGCGGTTCCCGTGCCACCGGCATCGTCTACGTCGACTCCAGCGGAGAGGAATGGGAACAGCCGGCGGACATCGTGGTGGTCGCCGCGTTCATCTTCGAGAACGTGCGGCTGATGCTGCTTTCGGGCGTCGGCGAACCCTACAACCCGATCGCCAATACCGGCACCACCGGGCGCAACTTCGCCTACCAGACGGCCAACAGCGTCAAGCTGTTCTTCAAGGACAAGAACTTCAATCCCTTCATCGGTGGCGGCGCCATCGGCATGGGCATCGATGAGTTCAACAACGACAACTTCGACCACTCCGGCCTGGGTTTCGTCGGCGGCGGCAGCACCCGCGTGACCCCGATCGGCGCCGCCCCCATCGACTCGCGGCCGGTTCCGCCCGGCACGCCTGCCTGGGGCTCCCAATGGAAGAAAGCCACGGTAGAGAGCTATCTGAGCAACATGTCCATCGGCTGTGAGGCCAGCAGCTACACCACGCGCAGCAACTACCTGTCGCTGGACCCCAACTACAACGACCCCCACGGTCGACCGCTGCTGCGCATCACCTTCGACTTCCCGGAAAACGACCTGCGGATGGCGCAGTACTGCACCGACAAGGTGGCAGAGATCGCCCGCAGCATGAACCCGCAGCAGATAGTCCCGGCTCCGCGCAAAGGCCCCTGGTCGAATACCTCTTACCAGTCTTCGCACATCGTCGGCGGCTTCATCATGGGCGCCGATCCGAAGAACAGTTCGGTGAACAAGCACCTGCAGGTCTGGGGCGTGCCCAACCTGTTCGTGGTGGGCTCCTCGGCCTTCCCGCAGAACCCCGGCTACAACCCTACCGGCACTGTCGGCGCACTGGCCTTCAAGGCCGCCGATGCGATCCGCAGGCTATACCTTAAACGCCCCGGGGAGATGATCAGCGCATGAAGACTCTCCTTCGCATCGGCACCCTCGCCCTGCTGGGCCTGAACCTGCAGCAAGCCAGTGCAGGAACGGGCGCGGACTCCTACAACCTGGTGGAAAAGGGTCGCTATCTCGCCGTCGTCGGCGACTGCACCGCCTGCCACACCCTGCCCGGCGGCGCGCCGTTCGCCGGCGGCGTGGCCATCGAGACACCGTTCGGCAAACTGGTCGGTGCCAACATCACCCCGGACCCGGACACCGGCCTGGGACGCTGGAGCTTCGAGGACTTCCAGGCAGTAATGTCCACCGGTCACAGTCGCGGCGGCAAACGCCTGTACGGCGCCATGCCGTTCACCGCGTACACCAAGGTGCACCGCGAGGACAACCGGGCGCTCTGGGCCTACCTGCAGACCTTGCAGCCGGTGCACAACCCGGTGGAAACCAACCTGTTGCCCTTCCCCTTCAGCGTGCGCACCAGCCTGATCGGCTGGAACTGGCTGAACTTCACCCAGGGCGAATTCGTTCCCAAGCCAGACAAGTCGGCACAATGGAACCGTGGTGCCTACCTGGTGGAGGGGCTCGGCCATTGCGGCACCTGCCACACACCGAAGAACCTGCTCGGCGGTGACGACAACGAGCGCTTCCTCGCCGGCGCCAACCTGCAGGGCTGGGTCGCCCCGGACATCACCGCCAACCCGCACAGCGGCATCGGCCAGTGGAGCACCCAGGACCTGGTGCAGTACCTGAAAACCGGCGCCAACCGCTTCGACATCGCCTCCGGCCCGATGGCCGAAGCGGTGGAGAACTCCACCCAGCACTGGAGCGACGAAGACCTGATGGCGGTCGCCGCGTATCTCAAGGATAGCGTCCCCGGCAAGGCCGCTCCCCCACCCGTGGCGGCGGACGACGCCGCCATGGTGGCAGGCAAGGCGATCTACGCGGACCGCTGCTCCGCCTGCCATGTGAGCAACGGCCAGGGCGTGAAGAACCTGTTCCCGACCCTGGCCGCCGCCCCCCTGGTCAACAACGACGACCCCACCTCGCTGATCCGCGTGGTGCTGGCCGGCAGCCGCGCCGGAAGCACCGACGCCGCCCCGACGGCGCCGGCCATGCCCTCGTTCGCCTGGAACCTCGACGACGACAAGGTCGCCAAGGTGCTGACCTACGTGCGCAACACCTGGGGCAACGCGGCGACACCGGTGACCGCCAGCCAGGTGGCGGACCTGCGCAAGGAACTGGCTGAGTAAGGTGCAATGAGCGTGGGAGCGGACTCCTTCCGCGATGGTCTCCGCACGACGCGGACCTATCGCGGACGGCGCCCGCTCCTACGTATCCTGCTATTTCGTACCCTGCAGGAGCGGGCCCGCGAACCCCTCCCCGGCTTCGCGCAACCCGGCGCTCCCCGCTCCCGCGAACGCCCGGCGCCCAGGCGTGGTGATTACTTCAGCCGACGCTCGGCGGCGATCTCCGGCAGATCGGTGCGGCGCAGATAGGTGAGCAACGCCTCGTTGAGGTTCAGCCTGTCGTGGATATTCTGCTCGGCGAGGATCTGCAGGCACTCTCTGCTCAAGGTCATCACCTCGCCGCTCCTGGGCGCCCAGACGAACTCGCACGCCGGACGGATACTGTCCTCGGCCACGTCCATACCGAAGGAATCCTCGCTGAAGCGCACGATGTACTTGCCGGTCTTGAGATTGAAGCCGACGAAGCCGGACAGGCCCTCGGCGGCGTTGCAGATATCGCTGGAAGTGATGGCCATGATGGTGCCCCCTGGATTTCTTCTGTTATGGATTCGCACGCAGGAGGTTCCCGCTTCTGGGAGCAGGTGAACGGGGAATTCTGACAGCCTTCCCCAAGCCTGCTCAGGGGCCGGTTGTCGCACCCGCCACTGTTGCCTGTCCAACACCTGGCCAGCAGCATTGCTCCCGGCAAAACACCGGCGGCTGTCCCGGCGAATCGGCAAGCTACTGATCAGGCTGGAGTTTCCTCGCGTGGCACGGCTTTCGCTCTGTTCACCTTGCGGCACCTTCGCCGCCGTGCAGCAACGAGGAGCCGAGCCATGAGCCAGCAACCGATCCGTTTCGCCTACTGGGTCCCCAACGTCAGTGGCGGCCTGGTGGTCAGCAAGATCGAACAGCGCACCCACTGGGACATCGACTACAACCGCGAACTGGCGCGCATCGCCGAGAACGCAGGATTCGACTACGCGCTGACACAGATTCGCTTCACCGCCGGCTACGGCGCCGAGAACCAGCACGAGTCCGTCGCCTTCAGCCACGCACTGCTGGGCGCCACCGAAAAGCTCAAGGTGATCGCCGCTATCCTCCCCGGGCCCTGGACGCCCTCGCTGGCCGCCAAGCAACTGGCGACCATCGACCAGCTCACCGCCGGCCGCATCGCCGTGAACATCGTGAGCGGCTGGTTCAAGGGCGAGTTCCAGGCCATCGGCGAACCCTGGCTGGAGCACGACGAGCGCTACCGTCGCTCCGAGGAATTCATCCGCGCCCTGAAGGGCATCTGGACCCAGGACAACTTCACCTTCAAGGGTGACTTCTACCGCTTCCACGACTACAACCTGAAACCCAAACCCATCCAGCGCCCGCACCCGGAAATCTTCCAGGGCGGCAGCTCCCGGGCCGCGCGCGACATGGCCTCGCGGGTATCCGACTGGTACTTCACCAACGGCAACAGCGTGGAAGGCATCAAGGCTCAGGTGGACGACATCCGCGAGAAGGCCGCCGCCAACGGTCATTCGGTGAAAATCGGGGTCAACGCCTTCGTCATCGCCCGCGACACTGAGGAAGAGGCCCGCGCGGTGCTCGCCGAAATCATCGACAAGGCCGACCCGGAAGCAGTGAACGCCTTCGGCCACGCGGCGAAACAGGCCGGCGCCGCCTCGCCCGAAGGCGAAGGCAACTGGGCGAAATCCACCTTCGAGGACCTGGTGCAGTACAACGACGGGTTCAAGACCAACCTGATCGGCACGCCGCAACAGATCGCCGAACGCATCGTCGCGCTCAAGGCAGTCGGCGTGGATCTGGTGCTGGCGGGCTTCCTGCATTTCCAGGAAGAGGTGCGCTACTTCGGCGAGAAGGTACTGCCGCTGGTGAAGGAGCTGGAGCAGAAGAAGGCGCGGCGGACCGAGGCCGCCTGAAGCGTCGGGAGAACGCTCTCAGGTGCCTTGCGTCAAGTGCCTGGCAATCGCCGACCGCAGCGGCGGCAGGTTCTGCGCCAGGCGCAGGCCGGCATTGCGCAGCAGACGAACCGGAGGACGCGGGTCGGTGTACATGCCGACGATCAGCCGGGTGGCCTGGTACAGCGGCCAGGTCGCCAGGCGATGGGCCATGGCGTAGCGGCGCAGCGGCCAGGAACCGCCGATATCGCCGCCACGGCGATGGGTCGCGAGGATTTCATTGGCCAGCCGGCGCTGGCTCTGCAGGCCGAAATTGAAGCCGTGCGCCGTCACCGGATGCATACCGACGGCGGCATCGCCGATCAGCGCGCTGCGCGGGCCGACGAAGCGGTCGGAGTAGACGCCCACCAGCGGGTAGCTGTGCCGCGGGCCGAGCAGTTCCATCCCGCCCAGGCGGCGGTCGAAGCGACGTTCCATTTCGGCGGCAAAGGCTTTCTCGTCCATCTCCAGCAGCGGCGCCATCTCGCGCTGCGGCAGGGTCAGTACCACCGAGGAGCGGTCGCCGTTGATCGGCAGCAGCGCCAGGGTCTGGCCGTAGCCGAACCATTCCCAGGCGACGTTGTGGTGCGGTTTCTCGTGGGCCATGCGGCATACCATCATGGTCTTGCCGAAGTCCTCCATGCTCGCGCCGATACCCAGCATGCGGCGGGTCTCGGAGAAGCGGCTATCGGCGGCAACCAGCAGGCGCGCATGGACGCGGCTGTCGTCATCCAGCGTCAGGTCCACGCCGTTCTGCCCGACACGCAGCGAGCGCAGTGCACGCCCGCAGACCAGCGAGACGTCCGGGCACTCGTGCACTGCATCGAACGCCGCGCGGCGGATCATCTGGTTCGACACGAAGTAGCCCAGCTGCTCGGCCCCGGCCTGTTCCGCCTCGATGCGCAGGGTGAACAGCGACGGACCGTTGAGCACCTGGGCATCGCGCAGCGGCGAGACTTCCTGCGGGTCGATCCGCGACCACATCCCCAGGCGTTGCAACTCGGCGCGTGAAGCGTGGGTCAGGGCGATCTCCCGGCCATCCTCGGCGGGTTCGGCCACGGCGGCCAGCGGCTGGCGCTCGATCAGCAGGATCGACAGGCCATTGCCCGACAACGAGCGGGCCAGGCAAAGCCCGGCGGGGCCGGCGCCGACGATGGCGATGTCCACGTGCATGGGTGACTCCTTTCGCTGGGGAGGGGCGGTCCCGGAGTCTAGGCTGGCCAGTGGCCGGTTTCGTTGCCGTGGATCAGTTGCCCGTGGCGAATACCTCCAAATAGACGAGTCTAGATCGACAACCGCACGCCCCTGTCCGGGTCGATCACCGCCGCGCCCCGGCGCTTGTTCACCACCAGTTCGCCGATCTCGATCAGCCGCGTGCGCGTGACGTTGCGGCTCAGGCCCAGCAGATTGGCAGTGTGCACCTGGTTGCAGTGGCAGAAGCGATAGGCCGCGCGCAGCAGCGCGTCTTCCACCCGTGCGTGCAGGTTGCCGCCCTGCTCCTCGAACAGGCGCTGGAAGGCCTGCTGGAGAATCTGCTCGGCGCCCAGCGATTCCAGGCGCGGCTCGTCGCTGCGCTCGATGCGCAGGTTGGACAGGTGCAGGTCTTGCGCGCGCACCACGCCGTCACGGCAGATCAGCAAAGTGTGGTGGATGACGTTTTCCAGCTCGCGGATGTTCCCCGGCCAGGAATAGCTGCGCAGCTTCTGCGCCGCCTCGGCGCTCAGCTGGCTCTGCCCGTAGCCCAGGCGACGGCTGTATTCGGCGATGAAATGGCGGGTCAGCGGGAGGATGTCGCCGGGCCGCTCGCGCAGCGGCGAAAGCTCCAGGCTGACCACGTTGAGCCGGTAGTAGAGGTCCTCGCGGAAGTGCCCGGCGTTGATCGCCTTCTCCAGCTGCACGTTGGTGGCCGCCAGCACCCGCACGTTGATCGGGATGCTCTTGCGCGAGCCCAGGCGCACCACTTCGCGTTCCTGCAGCACGCGCAGCAGTTTCACTTGGATCGGCATCGGCAAGTCACCGATCTCGTCGAGGAACAGGGTGCCTCCATCGGCTTCCTCGAACCAGCCGGCCTTCGCCGCCAGCGCACCGGTGAAGGCGCCTTTCTCGTGGCCGAACAGCTCGGCCTCCACCAGGGATTCGGAGAAGGCGCCGCAGTTCACCGCCACGAACGGACCGCCCCGTCGCACGCTGAGATTATGGATGTGCCGCGCCACCAATTCCTTGCCGGTGCCGGTCTCGCCGATGATCAGCACGCTGGCCTCGCTGGGCGCGACCTGTTGCAGGTGGTCGAGCAACGCCTGGGATTTCGGGTCTTCGAAAACCTGGGCCGTGGCGCGGATGGAAGTCGCCAGCGCGGGGGACTTGGGCAGGGTCAGCAGACCCTCGGGTGTGGTCGCATTCATGAGTAGAAAGTCGGTTGCGGGAGTTGCTGGTTCAGCGCCCAGTCACCCAGCTCGCGGACCTTGTAGTCCACCGGGTCGTGCAGGGTCTGGGTGCGCAGGTTGCGCCAGTAGCGGTCGATGCGCAGTGCGGCATGGGTGGAACGTGCGCCGGTGACCTCGAACAGGCGGTTGCAGATTTCCAGGCCGTTGCGCGTGGCCGCGACCTTGGCGGTGGCGATGGCCACGGCCAGCCGGCCACGCTCCTCGGCGTCCAGCGCGGCGCCCTTGCCCCAGGCGTCGTCGAGCAGTTGCGCGGCACGGCGCACCAGCAGGCGGGTGCTTTCCAGGCCGACCCAGAACTCGCCGTAATGGGCAAGCACGTAAGGGTCTTCGCTGACCGTGGCGGCGTTGGAGCGGAACCACGGGCGGGCTTCCTTGAGCGTGTACTGCCGCGCCTCTTCGAACGCACCTTCAGCTATGCCAAGGAACACATGGGTGAAGATCAGTTGCGCGATCAGCGGGCGCAGGCAGGCGAACGGCGTGCTCAGCGGGCCCGGGTCGAGCAGCAGTTCGCTCTCCTCCACGCGCACACGCTCGAAGGTGGCGCTGCCGCTGTCGGTCTGGCGCTGGCCCATGTTGTCCCAGTCGTGGGCGAGGCTGATGCCGCTGCGCGCGGTGGGAATGGCGGCGATCAGCAGCTTGCCGCCCTCGCCGTCCAGCGCCGAGGCGATGAGCATTTCCGAATCCAGCGCGCCGGAGCAGAAGCTCTTGCGCCCGGAGAACTCGCGCCAGCCGGCGAAGCTGCGCGACACGGTGCGGGTGTCCAGCGGGTTCAGGGCGTTACCCCAGAACCATTGGTTGCGCGCGGTCAGCTCGAACCACGGCTGCCACTGCTCGGGTCGCGAGAACAGGCGCACGGTGGCCAGCATCAGGTGCTGGAAGCCGAACACATGGGCAATGGAGCTATCGACCACGGCGAACTGGCGGACGATGTCCAGCGTGGTGCTCCAGTCGGCGCCCAGGCCGCCGTATTCGCTGGGGATGATCAGCGACAGCAGGCCGCTCTGGCGCAGCGCGTCGCGCTCGGCCTTCGGCGTGCCGCCGCGGATGTCGCGTTCGGCGGCGGTTTCGGCGAAACCGGCGGCCAGGCGTTGGGCTATTTGCCCAGGTGTCTGTGCGTCGAGACGCGTCTTGGCGTTCACGCTCGCTTCCTCTTTGTTCGATTGAATGCGTACCGGGCTCCTGCCCGGCACGTCATGGGTGGGGCTCAGCCGGCCTTGCGTCCGGGCAGCACATCGTTGGCGATCATTTCGCCGAAGGGCCCGGTCAGGTTGGTCACGCCGCGCCCGGCGAGGCTCGCATAGGGTTCGGGTAGCAACGGGAAGACCAGCTCGGCGAAGCGATACGCCTCTTCCAGGTGCGGGTAGCCGGAGAAGATGAAGCTGTCGATCCCCAGGTCCGCGTACTCCTTGATGCGCTCGGCGACCTGCTGCGGGTCGCCCACCAGCGCGGTGCCGGCACCGCCGCGCACCAGGCCGACGCCGGCCCAGAGATTGGGGTAGATCTCCAGCTGGTCACGCCGGCCGCCGTGCAGCGCGGCCATGCGCCGCTGGCCTTCGGAATCGAAGCGGGCGAAGGACTTCTGCGCGTTGGCGATGGTCTCGTCGGAGATGTTGGCGATCAGCTTGTCGGCCGCCTGCCAGGCTTCCTCGGCGGTTTCGCGGACGATCACGTGCAGGCGGATGCCGAACTTCACGCTGCGCCCCTGCTTCGCCGCCTTCTCGCGCACGTCGGCGATCTTCTGCGCGACCGCCTGTGGCGGTTCGCCCCAGGTCAGGTAGACGTCCACCTGCTCGGCGGCGAGGTCGTGGGCCTCCGCGGAAGAGCCGCCGAAGTACAGCGGCGGATACGGCTTCTGGATCGGCGGATAGAGCGCCTTGGCGTTCTCCACCTGCAGGTGCTTGCCGGCGAAGTCCACGGACTCGCCCTGCAGTACGCGGCGCCAGATGCGCAGGAACTCGTCGGTGACTTCATAGCGCTCGGCATGGCTGAGGTGGATGCCGTCGCCACGGTTTTCATCCGGATCGCCACCGGTGACCACGTTGATCAGCAGGCGTCCGCCGGACAGGCGATCCAGGGTCGCGGCCATGCGCGCGGAGACGGTCGGCGAGATGATTCCCGGACGAATCGCCACCAGGTAGCGCAGGCGCTCGGTGAGGGGCGCCAGGGCCGAGGCGACCACCCAGGAATCTTCGCAGGACCGACCGGTGGGAATCAGCACCCCGTAGTAGCCGAGGGAATCGGCGGCCTGGGCGATCTGCTTGAGATACGGCAGCGATACCGGGCGCGCGCCCTCGCTGGTGCCGAGGAAGTGGCCGTCGCCGTGAGTGGGCAGGAACCAGAACACGTTCATCGAGGGCTCCTCAGGCGGTCTTGCGCAGTTGCGGACGGGCGAACAGCGGCGCGGCGCGCTCGGCGGCCAGCTGGATGCGCGCGCGCAGGGTGTCGCTGGTGATCTGGTAGTTGGCGAAGTCCGCCTCGCTGGCGTACACGCCGATGGGCAGCGTGATCGACTGGAAGAAGCTGAACAGCGGGCGCAGCTGGTGGTCGAGGACCAGCGCGTGGCGCTCGCTGCCACCGGTGGCGGCGAGCAGCACCGGGGTGTCGATCAGGGCGTTCATGTCCACCAGGTCGAACAGGTGCTTGAGCAGGCCCGGATAGGAACCGCGGTAGACCGGCGAGGCGACGACCAGCAGGTCGGCGGTCTCGATCTCGCGCAAGGTGGCTTCCAGCTCGGCGGAGAGCTCCTGGCGGGACAGCGCGGCACCCAGCGGGCGGGCGATGTCAGCCAATTCGATGACTTGGGCTTCTACCGGGAGCTGCTCGCCGAGGGCGTCGAGCACGGCCTGGGTAAGCACCAGGGTGCGCGAGGGGCGATAGGTGCCGCCGGAGACGGCGACCACTTTGATGGGGCTGGTCATGGGTTTTCCCTGTTGACTGTTGCGCTAGGTACAGAAGCCTTGAGCAAGGGCCGTACCAACAGGGAAATGTGCGGTTTCAGGGCACTTGAGCGGGGAACCGGGGGTGACTCATGTCACTCAGGCAACAGCGCTGCTGATCGACTGTTGCCTGAGCAACAGCCGGCACTCAATGCACGGCCAGCTCACGCAGGCCGTGGGAGATATCCAGGCCCTCCAGTTCAGCCACGTATTCATCCTTGCTGAGCAGGCCGATACAGGGCGTGGCGCCACGCTGACGAAGCTCCCCGGCGGCCAGCTTGCGGGCCAGTGCCACCGCCGCCATGCAGGGGATATTCGGGCCATGGTCGCGCTGCGCAAGTATTTCCCAACACAGCAGCAGTGGCTTGCCTTCGCCGTCAAGGCCTTGCAGCTGGACGAACATGCCACTGCGGCCATCGCCCAGCGGCTCCATGGCCACGGCCATGCGATGCAGGCCTGCGCCCAGTCGTGCGGCATCCTTCACCAGGCCGGCGCGCACCAGCCAGGACAGGCCCCAGGTACCGAACTGGGTGAGCCGCAACCCCAGGCCGGCGGAGAAACGTACGTCCTGCACGCCGGCATAGCGCTGCGGGAAGAGATCCAGGTCCGGCACATCGCAATGGGCCAGCCAGCGTTTGCCCAGGGGGGCGGGAAAGCGGTGGCGATTGAGCCCCTGCCAGCCGTGCACGTCCTGCCAGCGTCCCTGCCGCCACTGCCGCAACGGCTTGCCGCAGTAACCGAGCACTGCGGACACTGTGGCCTCCCCGGGAATCTTTGCCGAGGAGCTGATGCCATGGTGGATGCTGTCCAGCCGCTGGAAGCGTGGCAGCAGTTCGTCGATCACCGAGGCGGCCAGCGCAGGCACCGAACTGGCGCCGCTGCAGACCAGCACGCCGGCACTGCGCGCGGCGCGGTCGAGTTCGTGGATGCCGCAGACGAACTGGCGCGCGTCCGCCAGGTCGACGTAATGGGCGCGGGCGCCGATGGCGGCACGGGCGACGCGGTAATCCTGCCCCTGAAAGGGACCGGCGGTGGAAATCACCAGGTCCACCTTCAGCTCGTTGAGGCGGCCGGCCAGGGTCGGCTGGTTCATATCCAGGCACACCGCCTCGCCGCCCACCTGCGCGGCCAGCTCATTGGCGCGGCGCTGGTCGCGTCCGCCGACCAGGACGCGGATTCCTTCGATACCGCTCAGACGCCGTACGATCAGGCTGCCGAAGTTGCCGTAGCCCCCGAGCACCAGCACGCGAAATTTTCGTTCCATTCCCACTGACCCTGCTACTCCCTGAGTACTGGCGGCTGCGCCAGCTCATTCATCCTGGTTTTGCACCCTCGTGACGGGGCAGATTGTCCTCCAGCGGCCACCAGCTGGCGCGGGACGCGACGTAATAATGTGCTTCGAGCTTTGTCCGTACCGGCTCGTCCAGGGTTCCCGCACGCACCCGCAAAGTCTCCGGCAGGGCATCGCGGGCGCTGTAGATCGGCGAGCCTGATCCGGGCGGGCCAGCGCGGGCTGTGAAGACCGGGGAGCCGCAGGTGCGGCAGAACACGCGCTTCTTATCGGCGGTAGCGCGATACTCGCCCAGCTGCGACTCGCCGCCGAGCAGGCGGAAGGCCGCGCGGTCCACGGGAATGTTGGTGGCGAACGGCCCGCCCTGGGCCTTGCGGCACTGGCTGCAATGGCAGACCTGGACAGGCGCCAGTTCGCCATCGATCTCGAAACGCACTGCGCCGCACAGACAACCGCCCGAATGCATGGCCCTGCTCCCTCGTCCCGTTTTCACGAAGTGCAGGAGTCTAGATCAGCAACGCGGGTAATCACCACCGTGCCTTCGAGCGGTTTCAACCCTCGCTGCCCCAGCCCAGCGGATAGAGCAGTTCTTCCTTGTAACCGGCCCACACCCGCACTGCAGCGGGGAAGCTTGCGTCCAGCTCGGCGTCGCCGCTGTCCACCAGCAGCGGCCGGCCTTCGAGGGTGCCGAGCTTGCGCTTGGTGGCGATCACCCGCAGTCGTTCGATGCCGATGGCGCGCAGCACCCGTGGGCTGATCTGCTGGTTGCCACGGCCGAGGACATGCCCCTGGCCGCCAATGGCCGTCACCAGCAGGAAGGCCGGGTGGCCGTGCACCAGCTCGAACAACTGCGCCTCGGTGACATCGCGGGCGATCACTTCACCGTTCTCGACCACGTCGACGCCCAGCAGCGTGGTGTCCAGGTGCAGGTCGGCAGCCAGCCCATGCAGCGTCGAACCGGGGCCGAAGACGTAACGTACGTCGTCTTCCCAGCTGTCTTCCAGCCAGGCGGCGAGATCGGCCAGCACCAGCTCCTCAGTCTCCATGCCAGCCTGTTTCACATGCTGCATGAAGTGACCTTCCTCGGGCACCGTCAGTTCGGCATACCAGCGCGCAGCGACACGACCCTCGCGCAGCGCCGCTTCGTCGAGGTCGCGCACTTCGCCCTGGGTCAGGCGCACCAGGCCGCCGTCCACCAGTCGTCGTGCCAGTTCCCCGGCGGCCCGCGGGCTGATGGCATAGACGCCGGAGTGGATCTTCACCCCGGCGGGGATGCCCAGCACCGGCTGGCCTTCGCGGGCCACTTCGGCGACGTCCCGCGCGGTGCCATCGCCACCGGCGAAGAGGATCAGCGCCACGCCAGCCTCCTGCAGCGCCTGTACGGCGTGACGGGTATCCGCCGCACTGCTCTGCTCCTTTTCCAGCACGCCGACCAGGCGGTGGCCGAAGCCCATGCTCGCCAGCAGCTCGGCGCCCATGGCGCCGGGAAAAGTGAGGAACTCCAGGCGCTCGCGCACCGGCAACAGATGCTCCAGCGCCACGCGGGTGCGCTCCGCTGCCCGCGGCTGCGCGCCGCGCGCCAGGGCCAGCTCGGCCACCCCGTCACTGCCCTTGAGCGCCGTCGGCCCACCAATACCGGCCAGCGGATTGATGATCAGCCCTATGCGAATCCTGTCCATACTCAACCTCGAGGGAAACTTCTTCGAACCACCGGCGCAAGGCCGGGTCGGACCAGGGAAGCGACGGTTCCACTCACTATAACGACAAGCAGACGACCGGGGACCACGCGATTGGCATGCAATCTGCGAGGGCATTGGTCGCCTGTCTTCGGTGACGGTTCTTCGGCGCTGCCACGCGCAGCCTCTGTCACCGGGCTTTCATCTGATCTGCCTAGACTGCAACGAACCTGATGTAGAGGAGATTGGCCATGAGCCTGCAAACCCACCGTGAACCCACTCCCCGCCCCGCCCCGCGCAACCCGCAGCAGCCGGTCGGCGGCTCGATCATCGATGCCCAGGGCCGCGAGGTCCCGATCACCGAAGACATGATCCAGCGCGCCTGCCAGGAACTGGACAAGACCTGCGAGCAGCCACGCCGCTGACAGTCGGTGCGGCGGCGCGTCCGCCCTATTCCCCGACCCGGTTGGCGCCCAAGGCGGTCAGCAGGCTTTCCAGGCGCGGCGAATCACCCTGGATGTCCACCCACAGCCCGGTGATCTCGCGCCGCGGCGGGTAGTGCTTGCGCAGCGCGTCGAAGGCCGCCCGCCGGGTCTTGGTATCGCCTACCAGGCTGCGACGGAAGTTGGCGTCGTCGCTGCGCGGGTCATAGACCGCACGGCAGAGCATCGCCAGCGCCCAGTCCGGGTCGCACTCTTCCTTGAGGCTCAGTTCGGCCAGCCATTGCGCGGGCAGCAGGTCGTCGAGATCGACTTCCGGCGCGCGCTGCTGCCAGGCGCAGAACGCTTCGTAGATCTGCGCGGTGCCGCGCAGCTTGCCGTCGAGGCTGTAGCCGGCGATGTGCGGCGTCGCGATGCGGCAGAGTTCGGCCAGGCGCACATTGACCTCCGGCTCGCCCTCCCAGACATCCAGCGCCACGTCGAGATTCGCGCCGGATTCCAGGTGAACGCGTAGCGCGGTGTTGTCGACCACACCGCCGCGGCTGGCATTGATCAGCCAGGTGCCGGGGCGCAGTGCCTTGAGGCGCTCGGCGTCGATCAGGTGGCGGGTCGGGTTGTCGCCGTCGCGGGTCAGCGGCGTGTGCAGGCTGATCACGTCGCACTCGCGCAGCACTTCCTCCAGGCTGCGAAAATCGCCGCCCTCGACAGCCGCGCGCGGCGGATCGCAGACGCGCACATCCCAGCCCAGACCGCGCAGCACGTCCACCAGACGACCGCCCACCTGCCCAGCGCCGATCACGCCATAGCGGCGCTCGGCGAGCTTCGCGCCGTGCACGTCGGCCAGCGCCAGCAGGCTGCCCAGCACCCAGTCGACCACGCCACGGGCATTGCAACCCGGCGCACTGGACCAGGTGATACCGGCCTCGGCGAAGTAATCGAGATCGAGATGATCGGTGCCGATGGTGCAGGTGCCGACGAACTTCACCTGGCTGCCCTGGAGCAGCTCGCGGCTGACGTCTGTCACCGAGCGCACCAGCAGCACTTCTGCATCGCCCAGGGCGGCACGGTCGATGCCGCGTCCCGGCAGACGGCGGATATCGCCGTGGGCACCGAAGAAGGCTTCGACCAGGGGAATGTTTTCATCGGCAAGGATACGCATGGGCTGACTCCAGAAATCGGCAGCAGGTACTTTACCAGCGCTGCTGCGCTCGGTCCCGCACAGCCATGTAGGGCGCATAACCTGGAACAGGTTATCCGCCGCTCCCTTCAAGGCGGATAACGCTGGCGCGTTATGCGCCCTGCGTCAGCGCCGATCCTTCAGCCCTGCGCGCGGTCCCGCGCGGCGCGGGCAAGACTTCCTGACTGGCCCGTCAGCCCTTAAACTGGTCGGCTTCCCGCCAATTTCTTTCGCCAAGGAAAGCCGTGACCAGCCTCGCCCAGCCCGTCTCCCGCGGACGGCGCACCGCCACCGAACTCAAGGAACTGCTGACCCTCGCAGCGCCCATCATGATCGCCCAGCTGGCCACTACCGCCATGGGCTTCGTCGATGCCGTGATGGCCGGCAGCGTCGGCCCGCGTGACCTCGCGGCCGTGGCGCTGGGCAACTCGATCTGGATTCCGGTGTTCCTGCTGATGACCGGCACCCTGCTTGCCACCACCGCCAAGGTGGCCCAGCGCTATGGTTCCGGCGACCAGGCCGGGACCGGCCCGCTGGTTCGCCAGGCGCTGTGGCTGGCGCTGCTGGTCGGCCCGCTGGCGGGCGCGACGCTGTGGCTGCTCTCCGAGCCGGTATTGCGGGCGATGAAGGTCGAGGAAGCGCTGATCGAGCCCAGTTGCTTCTACCTGCGCGGTATCGCCTGCGGCCTGCCGGCGGTGGCGCTGTACCACGTACTGCGCTGCTACAGCGACGGCCTGGGCCGCACCCGGCCGAGCATGGTGCTGGGCATCTGCGGGCTGATGCTGAACATCCCGATCAACTACGTGCTGATCTACGGCCACCTCGGCTTCCCGGCCCTGGGCGGCCCCGGTTGCGGCTGGGCAACCGGCTCGGTGATGTGGTTCATGTTGCTGGGCATGCTGTTCTGGGTGAACTGGGCCAAGGTCTACCAGCCGAGCCAGTTGTTCAGCCACTGGGAACTGCCGCAGCCGAAGGTGATCGGCAGCCTGGTGGCGGTGGGCCTGCCCATCGGCATCGCGGTATTCGCCGAATCCAGCATCTTCTCGGTGATCGCCCTGCTGATCGGCGAGCTCGGCGAGAAGGTCGTCGCCGGGCACCAGGTGGCGCTGAACTTCAGTGCACTGGTGTTCATGATCCCCTACTCGCTGGCCATGGCCGTGACCGTGCGCGTGGGCCAGTCCCTCGGCGCCGGCGCACCGCGCGATGCGCGCTTCGCCGCCGGCGTGGGCATGGGCGCGGCGCTGGCGTACGCCTGCATTTCCGCCAGCGGCATGCTGCTGATGCGCGAGCACATCGCCGGGCTCTACACCCAGGACCCGGAAGTGCTGGCGCTGGCCGCCACGCTGCTGGTGTTCTCGGCGCTGTTCCAGTTCTCCGATGCCGTGCAGGTCACTGCCGCCGGCGCCCTGCGCGGCTACCAGGACACCCGCGCGACCATGATCATGACCCTGTTCGCCTACTGGGGCATCGGCCTGCCGGTGGGTTACGCGCTGGGGCTGA